>TARA_R110001606_G_scaffold391201_2_pt1 | contig 160017 bp, 133 predicted proteins | sample TARA_R110001606 | Tara Oceans TARA_R110001606 (sample SAMEA4398315) | marine metagenome | biome: Polar Biome; feature: [SRF] surface water layer (ENVO:00010504); material: water (ENVO:00002006), including particulate matter (ENVO:01000060) such as... | depth 5 m | reverse complement strand
TCTGACGTTCGCCGAAACGGTATTTCTAGTCTTGTTCCGGGCGAAGGCCCGGCGCTCCGCCAACGCCCCTCACCGCCGCCGGACCGGCGCGGCGCGTTACCGTGCCCGCTATTCCACGGGCCGGATCGTGCTGACGATATTGCCGGTATCCCGCGCCGAGCCGTCCTCGGCCAGATCGCGGCGCGTCGCCGCCAGGCTCAGCGGCCCGCCCAGCGCACGATTGACGGCATCGATGCCGGCCTCCCCGGCCTCGGAGGCCTTGGCCAGCAGATAGCGCAGCGACAGCCGCGGATGCTCGGCCGTGTCCTGCTGCGTCCCGTGCAGGGTGCAGGCATGCCAGACCGCGGCATAGCCGGTGTCCCCGGTCAGCATGCGCTGGGTCACCGTCGTCGACCCGCCCCGGCCATCGCCATAGGTCCAGGCGTCGCCGCCGGCGGGCGTCAGATCATGCGGAAACAGGGTCGAGGCCAGCGTCTGGCTGCCCTCCAGCACGAACAGGGGCGCGTCCACCGCCGTGACCGGATGCAGATAGATGTACAGGGTGACAAAATCCGCCGTCCGCGCCGGATGGTCGATCAGGTCCTGATGGAAGTCGATCCCGGCGAAATAGGTGATGTCGCGATAGTCCGGCCGGATATAGGGCCCCAGATTATTGACCGCCTTGCCCTCGGTCCGCGCCCGCACCCAGTCCGGCATCCAGTCGCGCGGCACGCCGCACACCAGCTTGCGATCCAGCGTCTGATAGCCCGCTCCCAGCAGCTCGCTCAGCCCCGCGACAATCGCCGGATCACGCTCGACGAAGTCCAGACTGGCCTCGATCCGGTCGACCAGATTGCGCCCGGGTCGCGGATTGACCCCCCGAAACTGCGGATCGGCCAGAAAGTCCGCCTCGTCGATGAACAGGTCCGGCCCAAAGGCCCGCGTCGCGTGAACCGCGTTCAAAAGGGCCGTCGCCGCTACCGGATCGACCCCGGGCGAAAATACATGCAGGCCCCGCTCCATCAGATCCCGGGTCACGGCCCCGGCATCATCGACCCGCGAACTGGATTGCGCCGTCATCGCTTCACTCCATTCAGTCGCCTGTCGGCGGGCCTAGGCACCCGGCACCCAGTCCGGGCTATCGCCCTCGCCCAGCAGTTTCAGCAGATAGGCCCCGTAGGGGCTGTTACCGTGGGCCCTGGCACTGGCGCGCATCGCCGCCTCGTCCAGCCAGCCGTTGGCCCAGCCGATCTCCTCCAGGCACGAGATCTTGAACCCCTGCCGCTGCTCGATCGTCTGAACGAAATGCCCCGCCTCCATCAGGCTTTCGGGCGTCCCCGTGTCCAGCCAGGCAAAGCCCCGGCCCAGCATTTCGACATGCAGGTCGCCGCGCTTCAGATAGGCCTCGCTGACACTGGTGATCTCCAGCTCCCCGCGCGGCGACGGCACCACCGCCCGGGCGATATCGACCACATCGGCGTCATAGAAATACAGGCCGGTCGTGGCCAGGTTCGAGCGTGGCCGCTTCGGCTTTTCCTCAATGCCCAGCGCCCGGCCGTCCGGCCCGATCTCCAGCACCCCGAACTGCTCCGGATTCTTGACCGGATAGGCGAACACCGTCGCCCCCGTGGTCCGCGCCGCCGCTGCCTTCAGCTTGGGCGAGAAGCCCTGGCCGTAAAAGATGTTGTCGCCCAGCACCAGACAGACCCGGTCACCATCGATGAACTCCTCACCAATCAGGAAGGCCTGGGCGATCCCCTCGGGCCGGGCCTGTTCGGCATAGGTCAGACGGATGCCGAAGCGCGACCCGTCGCCCAGCAGCCGCTCGAACATCCAGCGGTCCTCTGGCGTGGTGATTACCAGGATGTCCCGGATGTCGGCCAGCATCAGCACCGACAGCGGATAGTAGATCATCGGCTTGTCGTAGATCGGCAGCAGCTGTTTGGAGACGCCATAGGTGATCGGCGCCAGCCGGGTCCCCGTGCCGCCCGCCAGAACGATACCCTTCATCGTGTCGTCCCTTCCCTCAGGCCCAGCCGCTGGCCGTCATACCGCGCCCGCAGTCGCTGCAGGAGGTCCAGATGACCCAGACACCAGTCGACGGTTTTGGCCAGGCCGGACTCAAAGGTCTCGGCCCGCACCCAGCCCAGTTCGCGTTCAAGCTTGCCCGAATCCATCGCATAGCGCCGGTCATGTCCGGGCCGGTCGGTGACATGGGTGATCAGGTCCGCATAGCGGGCCACCCCCACCGGCCTGTCCGGCCGCGCGACCTCCAGCAGGGCGCAGATGGCCTGCGCGACCTCGATATTGCGCCGCTCGGCATCGCCGCCGACATTGTAGCTCTCGCCGACCACGCCCTGCCGCAGCACCAGTTCCAGCGCCGCCGCGTGGTCCTCGACATACAGCCAGTCCCGCACCTGGTCCCCGGCCCCGTAAATCGGCAGGGCTCGCCCCTCGATAGCGTTCAGGATCGTCAGCGGGATCAGCTTCTCCGGAAACTGGAAGGGCCCGTAGTTGTTCGAACAGTTGGTGATGATGGTCGGCAGGCCGTAGGTCCGCGACCAGGCCCGGACCAGATGGTCAGCGCCCGCCTTGCTGGCCGCATAGGGCGAGCTGGGCGCATAGGGATCGGTCTCCCGGAACGGCGGCGCATCGGGGGTCAGGTCACCAAACACCTCGTCCGTCGACACATGCAGGAAACGAAACCCGTCACGCGCTTCGGACTCCAGGGCATCCCGATGGCGCACCGCCGCCTCAAGCAGCACCCCTGTCCCCGCCACATTGGTCTGGACGAACACGGCCGGCCCGTCGATCGACCGGTCCACATGGGTCTCGGCTGCCAGATGGATGACCGAATCGGGCCGGTGCCTGGCGAACACATCGGCCACCGCCGCCGCGTCGCAGATATCGACCTGTTCGAAACTGTAATCGGACGAACCCGCGACCTCACCGACGCAGGCCCGATCCCCGGCATAGGTCAGCTTGTCGAGATTGGTCACGGCCAAGCCGCCGGCGTTGACCAGTCGCCGCACGACGGCCGAGCCGATAAACCCGGCACCACCGGTAACGAGGACGTTCATGCGCCTGATTGGCGTCCGCTGCGGTTAACAACCCGTCAAGCCGGACCTACGGTCCGCACTGCACCGCCACGTATCCGCAATCGTAAGCGAGGGTTAACGCAATGCCGGTCTACTCGCGCCTTAACCATATTCCCGGAGACGATTGTGAACATGATGGTGAAGGCAGGCCCCGACCCTATCGCCGAAGGGCGCGCCCTGCTCGAGGCGGGTGATCCGGTGGCGGCCGCGAACCATCTCTATCCCTTCACCGAGAAACAGCCCGCCGATCACGAGAGCCGCTACTGGCTGTACAGCGCCCTGGTCGCCGCCGCCGAGCCGGCGGCCGCGCGACAGATGCTGGATGACGCCCGCAACCTGCATTCGGTGGCCATGCTGCGCGCGCACGGCGTCGATCTGGCGCGTTTCAAGTCTGACAAGGCCTATTGCGCCCAGATCGGTCTGCAACTCTACGCGATCAAACACATGGCCCCGGCCAGCCTGACCCTGGGGCGTGGCCTGGACCTCGACAATCCCGACGTCCAGACCATGATCAGCTACGGTCTGTCGCTCCAGCATCAGGGACGCACCGACGAGGCCATCAACGTCTTCAGCGCGGCGGCCGAGGCCTTCCCCCACCCGGCGGTTCACGAATTCCTGCTCTACGCCCTGTTCCACGCCCCCGACCGCATGCGCCGCGTATCGGACGAGGCGCGCCGCTGGAGCGACCTGTACGCCGCCCCCCTGACCCCGGCGAAGCCGGCCTTCGCCAATCAACGCACGACCGACCGGCCGCTGCGGATCGGCTATGTCGGCCCCAGTTTCACCCGCAGCCAAGTGGCCCAATTCCTGATGCCGGTGCTGGAGGCCCACGATCCCGAGACGGTCGAGGTCTTCCTCTACTGCGCCGACCCCGCCGCCGAGGACGCCCTGCCGTCCGGCTGCACCGTCCGGGGTATCGCCCCTCTCACCGATCAGGAGGTGGCCACCAAAATCCGTGGCGACCGGATCGACATCCTCATCGATGTCTGGGGCCACACCGCCGGCAGCCGCCTGCCCGTGTTCGCTTATCGTCCCGCTCCCGTGCAGGTCGCCTGGATCAATTTCGTCCAGACCACCGGCCTCGCCTGCATGGACTACATCCTCCATGCCGACAGCATGAAGGTGGACGGCACCGATGAATTCTTCAGCGAGGAAATCTGGCACATCGGCCCGATCGTGGCCCCCAGCCGGCCCTCGGCCAAGCGGCTCCCCGACGCCCCGACGCCGGCGCTGAAGAACGGCTATGTCACCTACGGCTCGTTCAACAATCCGGCCAAGCTCAGCGAGATCACCATTGCCGCCTGGTCGCTGATCCTGCGCCAGCGGCCCGAGGACCGGCTGGTCCTGAAATACGGCCCGTTCGTCGACCCGGTCCTGCAGCGCGTGACCCAGGCCCGGTTCGCCGCCTATGGCGCGGCACCGGAGCAGCTCGAATTCCGCGGCCATACCACCGGCCCCGACTACTGGCGCGAATTCCAGGACATCGACCTGGCGCTCGACCCCTCGCCCTGCCCGGGCGGCACGACCTCCTGCGACGCCCTGGCCAATGGCGTGCCGGTGCTGACCCAGTGGGGCGACGACTTCTACAGCCGTATCGGCGTGCCCGTGGTCCTGCCCTGTGGCCTGCCCGAGCTGATCGCCGACGGGTGGGACGACTATGTCGACAAGGCCGTCGCCCTGACGGCAGACCATGAGGCCCTCGACGCCCTGCGCGCAAAAGTACGCCCGGGCTTCGACGCCTCCCCCTATCGGGACGAGGTCGGCTTCACCCGCAATCTGGAAGGCATTTTCCGCCAGATGCACGCCCGCTGGCTGGCGGAATCCGCATGAGCCCTGAGCCAGAGCGGGTGATCGATGTCGAGGCCGGGCTCAGAGACGGCGTCATCGTCACCACAATGGACCGTGCCGAGATCACCGACCGGGTCATGGAGCGCGGCCAGCTCGTCCTGCTGAAGAACGCCTTTCCCGAAGCCGTGCTGACCACGGCAAGGTCCGCCGTCGCCGACTGGGGACGACAGGTCCCGCCCGCCGAGGTCGACGACTTCAACGGCAACTACCACCGCCGCCGCGCCATGGTGGCGCGGCAGCAGCAGGCCCCGCACGTATTCCACGACTACAATTTCAACGTCATGGACGACGCCCCGTCGGCACTGGCGGCCACCCTCCACGACCTGTTCGAGCCTTTACGCGACCTCTACAACGACCTGACCGGCAACGCTGTCGGGTTCGCGATTCCCGCAACTGGCCCCTACGTCCACCCGCAGCTGATCCACTATCCCGCCGGCGGCGGATTCTTCGCCCGGCACTGGCACAATCTGTCGCCCCAGAAGCTCGGCTTCATCGTCTCCATGTCGCAGCGCGGCCGCGACTTCCGCAACGGCGGCACCTGTTTCGAGATCGACGGTGAAGTGGTCGACATGGAGGCCCGTCAGGACATCGGCGACATCTGCATCTGGCGCTACGACCACCCGCACTGGGTCACCCAGTCCGACCTGCGCGACAAGTTCGACTGGGACAGCGACGCCGGTCGCTGGGTCGCGACCTTCGCCTATTTCGATCCTCGCGGTTAAGGCGGTACAGATGGCGACCGAACTGAAATCCAGCAAATACCGCTGCCCGCAATGCGCGGCCGGTGATTTCGCCGTCACCACGACCCAGTGGCGTTGTACCGGCTGCGGCCAGACCTACGCCTGCGCCTCGGGAATCCCGCGCCTGTTCGTCGAGGACCGGCTGGGCTCCCAGGACCGCAAACTGCGCGACACCTTCTACGACGGCCTGTTCGGGCGGCTCTATCAGGTCACCATGCCGGCCATCGTCATGCCGGTGCGCCCGCTGGCCATGTCATGGCCCTACTGGATCGCCTACGGCGTGATGCTGGCCCTGATCCTGGGTCTGGCCGCTGGCATCATCAGCACCCTGGCCGCCGGTGCCGTCGTGACCGCCGCGCTACTGTTTGCGGCGTTGGCACTGATCCTCTGGCTGCTCAGCCGACAGTCCTGGCTGCTGCACCTGATGTGGGTGGCGTTCCCCGCCTGGCTGTCGCTGTCGCGCAAACCCTGGGTCCCGCCCGAGTCCTTCGCCCAGGTGCATGAACGGGTGCTCGCCCCGCTGCGCGACGCCGAACGCAGGCTGCAGATCCTCGATGTGTCCACGGGCTCGTGCAACTCGCTCTACAGGCACGGCTGGATGTCGCTCGACGCCGACTACACCGCCATCGACCTGTCCGAAACCATGCTCAAACAGGGCAGCGACCTGATGAGCGCGGCTGGCGTGCCGGTCGACCTGGTTCTGGGCGACGCCATGGAACTGCCGTTCCAGAACGACAGCTTCGACGTGGTGCTCAGCTATGGCGCGGTAAACGGCCTGACCGACCCTGCGAAAGCCATCGCCGAAATGGCCCGTGTCGCCCGCCCCGGCGGCACCCTGCTGTTCCTCGACGAACAGATGTACGATGCAGCCACACCGGTACAGCGCGCCTATTTCATGAAGGTGCTGTCCAGCCACAACGTCATCCACCACTGCCCGGTGGAAACCTTCCCGCCGACCCTGACCGATGTCCGTGTCTCGCAGGTCTACCAATTCTACTACATCTGCACGGCCCGTAAGGCGGGCTGAGCTCAGGGCGTCAGGTTGACGAACATCGCCCCCCCGGCGACGAAGCTCCGCTGCACCCGGGAGCCATAGGCGGCAATGGCGCGGTCGGCGACCTTGCGGGGCCCGTCCCCGTGCGGCCAGTTGTAGTCGTCGAAGATGACCCATCCGCCGGGCACAACCAGCGGCCCCCACAGGGCGAAGTCCTGCGCCACCGCCGCCTCGTCGTGGTTGCCGTCCAGATGCAGGACGGCAATGGCTCCCGCTGTTGGCGTCGTACCGAACTCCGGTGAGGTGACGGTCCGGTCCCGCACATACTCACCGTGAGCGTCCTCGGAGGTCATCCGCAGATAGTTGAAGTCGCCGGTCGCGCAGCCCAGCATGCTGACCAGAAAGCCGGCATAGACGACATCCCAGTCCCAGCCGCTGGAGGCCTCCTGAATATGGGTCGGCGCATCCGTCTGCACCGACAGGCCCAGGTTCCAGGGGTCCACGCACAGGGTCGCCCCGACACCGCCATAACTGCCGACCCGGTTCAGCACATAGCTGCTCTTGCCGAACAGGGCCCCGATCTCGACGATGTCGCCCTTCGGGGCCGACGGCACCACGCCGCAGATCGCCAGGATCTTGTCGCGTGAACACTCACCATGGATGGTCTCCACCTGGGCCAGCAGCCCGGCGATGAACTCGGCCGGCAGGGACGACGGTGCCCCGGCATAGTCCGAAGCCTTCGCCAGCCCGGCCCGGCCCTCCGCAAGGGCATCGGTCACCCGGTCCATCTGGCGCCGGAACGGCCCCGGCCCCATCAGCTTCAGACCGGGCAACCGCGTCGGCAGCGCCTGCTCCAGCAGGTGGAAAGTCGGCGCATGCGGCGTGAACAGGTCGGTGATCTGCTCCCGCTCAACCAGCGCTTCCAGCGCGTCGAAGAAGTCCGGTGCGCCAATGAACGGCAGCCTGGCCCAGGCGTCGAACGCGGCGGCGTTTGGATCGACATCCAGCGACGAGGCTCCGACCACACGGCGACCCCATTGTCCGGCTTCCCCGGCGAATTTCGCGGCGGCCTCGAGAGCAGACGGGAAGACGAGAATGGTCATGCGGTCTCCATGATCGCGCAGCCGATACCGGATTTCCCGAAGCCGTCGCCGTTGTGGAACATGATCTTGCGGCCGTCGGCGGCGATGACGCTGGGATAGGACATGGTCGCCGCGTTCCAGCCCTCACCGCTGGGTTGCAGGCCTTCGGGGTCCGGCTGGCGCGTCCAGTCCCGACCGTCGGTCGAGGTTGCGTAACCGATCCGGTAGGAGCCCGCGCCGTCGCGATAGGCGCGGCTGTTCCGGTAGGAGAACCACATCTCATAGCCTCCGTCGGGCGTGCGCAGCACCGACGGGCGGGTATTGGCCTCCAGGGTATCCAGCTTGGGAATGCAGGCGTGGTTCGTCTGCCGCCAGCGCAGGCCGTCATCCGAATGCGCCAGCTTGATCTGATAGGTCGGTTCGAACTTGCCGTCGATCTCGACCCAGCCGGTGCCGGAGCCGTACCACATGGTCCAGACCCCATCTTCGATGAGGATGTTCGGGGCCATGGTCATATAGGGCTCGTCCGGGGTGCGATCGACGACGGGGCCGTCGAAGGCGCGCTCGAAGGTCAGCCCGCCGTCCCGGCTTCGCGCCAGGCCGATCGACATCCGGTAAGGCACACTGTCGCCACGGCTGACCCCGCCGTAGTACATCCACAGCGCGTCGCCGACGGTGATCACCTGGCTGGCGATCACCCCGTCCTCGTCATGGGTCCCCGGCTTGCCCAGATCCATCACCGGCCGGTCGTGGACATGGAGCAGGCGGGTGGGGTCGGCTCGATCGACCTCGATGAAGCCGGTGCGGCTGCGGTTCTCGGCGTTGCGGGTGCCGAAATAGACGCGGATCCGGTCATCCATCAGCACGGCAGCGGGAGCCTGGGCATGGGTTCGCGACCAGTCCATTGAACCGTCGGGCGCGAAGATGACGCCCAGCTGCGTCCAACCCGTCGTCACACTCACGACTCCCAGTAGCCGTTCGCCGCCACCAGGGCGCGATAGTCGTCGCTGGTGACGCCGACGACGATCCGGTCCCAGTAGCGGCCACCGCGGAAATACCAGTCGCGCTGGCGGCCCTCGACCTGCCAGCCGCATTTGCCGGTGTACACGCCCACCGACGCCTCATTGTAGGCGATCATTGACCCGTCCAGCCGCTTCAGATGCAGCTCGTCAAAGGCGTAGCGCATGGTGGCCATGATCACGTCGACCCCGACGCCCTTCCCGCGCATCGACGGGTCGCCGATCATCATCCCGTGGAAGGCGTTGTTGTTTTTCCAGTCGATGTCGACGAGGTTGGCGGTCCCGACCAGACCGGTGCCCGGAACGTCGATAGCGAAACGCTGATTCAGCAGATCACTCGCCAGCCCCTCGAACCACCGCTGCGTCTGATGCAGCGACGTCGGAAAATGCCAGCCGCCCAACATGTTCCAGAGGTCGGGGTCGTTACCCCACTGGTGCAGCGCCGGCAGGTCCGCCGCCTCGATAGCGCGCAACGTGACGATCTTACCCTTGATGTTCATCGGAGCGCTCCTGTGGTCGTGGTCCGCGATAGGCCGGAAAGAAACCTGAGTCGGCGCTACCGGCGCTCAGCGCCGTATAGGCATCACCGTCCAGGATGGCCGTGAAAAGGTAGGAGGGTTCGACGCTGTTGGAAAACCCCTTCTTGAAGCGCACCAGGCCGTCGGCCGGGTCGTCGCCCATCCCCGCGCCACCGCCGAAATTGATCACTGCGCAGTCGGTCAGCTCGGTCAGCGCCAGATCATTCACCGCATAGGCCGCACCGGACTGATAACCCTCGGCGGCCGACGCAGCCAGATGGCTCATCGCATGGCCGTCGTGGGTAACGAACAGATGGGCCGAGACCAACCGCCCGTCGATGAAGGCCCCGAACGTGCGCAGGCTCGCCAGTCCGGCCAGGGTCTCGTGATGGACCGGCGGAAAGCCGTGCAACCCACCCAGCCCGTGACGCGCCATAAGCGCGCCATACAGCCGTTCCCAGTCCGGCAGGTGATCGGCCAGCGAAATCTCGGACACCTCAGTCCGGGCCAGGGCACGTCGCAACTCATAGCGATGGTGCTTGCCATAGCTGACCGGGCCGAGGCTGCGATCGTGGACATAGTGCGGCTTGAACTGCCGAACGGTGACCGGGGCACTCTCAAGGACCGTCATCGCCGGTCGCAACCGGTCATCCAGCACCAGAACGACAGAGACCAGATCGGCCGCCTTCAGCCGCGTCAGACCGGCCGCGATATCCGCGTCGCAGCCCAGCACGGTCAGGGGATAGGGACCGACCGCATCCTCACGGGTCCCGCAGGGCGTGGCCCGAGCCAGCACATGTCCGCCCCATTCCGGAACCGCGAACGGCGCACCGATATGGGCGAGACTGCGGGCATAGGCTTCACCGGCATAGGGGTGGCTCATCCCAGCAGCTCCACGGCCCGGCGTGCGATCCGCTCCATATCGGCCGCTCCGTATCGATGATCGCACGGCAGGGTGACCAGCTCGCGCGTCCACTGCGTTTCGCGCGGGAACTCCCCCTCCGGGGCCGCGATTTCGGGCCAGTGAACAGCGGCGAATATCCGGTCCGCATGCAGGCCGCGTAGGAGCGTGTCGCGCGCGTCGGGCTCCAGGCGCAGCACATAGCCGAGCGGAGGAACTGGCAAATCGGCCGGCAGGGCCGACCATTGGCGCAGCGTCCGGTCGAGGACACGCCAGTTGACGAGCCTCGGTTCCGTGAGGCTGACGAGCGAAGTGCGCGACAGGATCGCAAGGCTGCGCGCCGTCATCGCTTGGGAAGTGACCGCCATCGCCGCCTCCTTGCTCTGGTTGGCGGCGTACCAGACAGCATTGTCCCGGCCCGGCGGATCGGCGCGCCGCAGAAGGGGTGCCCGCCACAGTGCCTCGCTGTCGGGGGACGTGGTCGGCTGCGGTACCACCGATGTCCCGGCAGGCGCGACCAGCAAGCCGCCATCCGCGACACCCAGCAGCTTTCGCGGGCTGTACAGGGTCCAGCTGCGGTCGAACGCTGGACCAGCGGCCAAGGCCTGGGCGCGATCCTCGACGATGTGCAGATCGGGCCGCCGACGGGCGAAATCCTGCACCGCAGGCCCCACCGGTTGGCCGAAATACGCCACAACCAGCACCAGGTCACCAGCCGCCATCCCGGCCTCGACGCCGGCAATGTCCGGCTCGAAACCCTCCGCCACCGAATAGAAGCGCACCCGCTCGCGAAAGGACCGGTCGACCAGATCACAACAGACAAAAGCTGGCAGCCACACCGTTGCCCCGGGCAAAGTCGCCACCAGGGCGGCGAAGGCCGAGCGGGCATTCACAAAGGCCGCCCAGGCACGCTCCCCGGTCCAGGCCTCAAGCACGCTGGTGCTGCCCGGCGCGACGTCAGGCTCGTGGTCTTCGAAGAAACCGCCGACGGGCGCGATCGGCTCTGCATCTGGCGGGACGATCACACTCACGCATCACCGGGCAGTAAAGCCGCCGTCGACCATATAGGTCGCCCCATGGCACGACCCGGAGTCATCGCTGCACAGAAAGGCCGCCATCCGCGCCACCTCCAGAGCGGATACATAGCGCTGCAGCGGCATGGCCTTGGCCGCGTCCGCCTGCCCGCGAGCCCGTTGCGGATCCCGGTCGGACAGGGCCTTGTCCAGTCGCCGCATCATGTCGGAGTCGATCGGCCCGGGGCACAGGGCATTGACCCGCACGCCGTCTCCCCCGGCCTCGAGGGCGGCCGCCCGGACCAGACCGACCACCGCATGTTTGCTCAGCGTATAGGCCCCCAGCGACGCACTGCCGACGACGCCGGAAATCGAGGACAGGGCCACGATACTGCCCGCCCCCCTCGGCTTCATGTCGCGCAGACAGGCCTGCATCCAGAACAGGCAGCCCTTCACATTGACGGCGAGGACGTGGTCGATGTCATCTTCGGAAATTTCCTCGACCAGCGCCACCGGACCTTCAACACCCGCGGCCAGCACGGCGGCGTCGATACGCCCGAAGCGCCCGAGCGCGGCTTCATAGGCGGCATCCACGGCAGCGCGATCTGTCACATCGATTTGCTGGAATTGAACATCGGCATGGGCGGTCAGATGCGACGACGGTCCGACCCGATCGGTCAGCACCAGCCGGGCCCCCTTGGCGAGCAGCAGGTCCGCGCATGCTGTGCCGACTGTTCCCGAAGCCCCGGTAATCAGAACTGTCTTGCCCGCCAGGTCCTGCATCTAGAGGCTGGCCAGCGCCTGCTGCAGCGCGTTCGCAATCCGGGCCGTCTCGGCGGCGTCTAGATCGATCGAGAAAGGCAGGCCTATGACGGATCCCGCCAGACGGTCCGTGTACCGCAGATCGCCGCGCGCGCAGCCGGTGAAAGCCGGACTCATGTGGCAACCGAGGCCCCACCACTGACGGGTATCGACACCTTGCCGATGCAGGGCCTCAGCGACAGGCCCCGCCGCCCCTTCGGGAAGGCCGACCGTACAAACGCTCGTCGCCCAGTCCGAACCCCAGCCGTCCTGAAAGCGAACCTCCGGCTGGCCAATAAGGCTGATGCGTAGATGCTGGGCCGCGCGCAGAAAGCGAAACCGGTCCGCTGGCCAGGCATCAAGGCCGGCGAGCCCCACCGCCGCCGCATATTCCGACAGCTTTGCATTGGTCGCCGCCACCTGGCTTTCGCGGCTATCCTGGAAGCCGAAGGTGGTGAGTTGACGAACCTTGAGCGCAAGCGCGGCGTCCCGGGTCGCCAGAAATCCACCCTCGCCGATGCCGAGAACCTTGGTCGCGTGCAGGCTGACCACGGCCGGCAACGCCGCGTCATCGAGGGTATCAAAGGCGGCGGCCGCGTCGACCAGCACCGGCACGCCGGTCTCGTCACGGAATGCCCGCCACGCCGCGAGGTCGGCGGGCGCGCCAAAGGCTGAAACCGGGAGCACCGCGACCACCTGTTCGCGAACATCGGCGGTCAGGCCGGTGACGGCTTCGGGCCGCAGCATCCAGCTGTCGGGGTCGACGTCGGCGAACCACGGCCGCAGCCCGGCCTGCACCACCGCATGCGCCGTCGCCACAAAGGTCCAGGCCGGCATCACCACATAGCCGCCTACGGGCAGGTCCATCGCCATCAGGGTCAGGGTGAGGGCCTGGGTCGCATTGGTGACGGTGACCACCTCGGTCCCGGCGGGGAACCGCCCGGCCAGACGGGCCTCGAACTCGGTCAGAAGCGGGCCGAAATTGGAGTACCAGCCCGCGTCATCAATTTTCTGAAGATAGGGAAACACCGCCTCGGCCGACGGCAGTCGCGGCCGCGCGACAGGCACCCTGGTCGGTCCCGTCGCCTGCGCCTCGCGCAACAGCGCCTGATTGACCGCCACGCGGACACCCCCTGGAAATTACACCGCCGATAGCGCCACATTCGTGGTTAAGATCGGGTTACAGGAAGCCCCCACCACGCTAGCGCCACGGCAGTAGAGCCTGATTCAAGGGCTCCGGGATAGACCGTCCGACCCGTCGAGCACCGCCCCGACATGGTCGATACCCAGGTGCGCCGCAATCTCCATCTGACGCTGCCGCTCGGCATAGCCGGCTCGCTGTTCCGCGGTTCGGGTTGCATGACAGCGTTCACAGCAGACCCCTTCGACGTAGCCGGGAGCGGCTCGATCCGCCGGGCTCAGCGGCATTCGGCAGCCCCGGCACAGGGTGTGGCTGCCCGGCTCCAGTCCATGGCCGATCGCGACCCGCTCGTCGAACACGAAACACTCGCCCTGCCACAGGCTGTCGGCCTCCGGCACGGTCTCGAGGTATCTCAGGATGCCGCCCTCAAGGTGGTGCACATTGTCGACGCCCTCGGCCCTGAGAAACGCTGTCGCCTTCTCGCAGCGGATGCCGCCGGTGCAGTACATCGCCACCTTGGGCGGGGTCGGCCGGTCTAGCAGGGCCCGCCCTTCCCGCTCGAACCAGTCCGGGAAATCGCGGAAGGTCCGGGTATTGGGCTGGATCGCCCCGGCAAAAGCCCCGATCGCGCCCTCATAGTCATTGCGGGTATCGATCACGACCGTATCCGGATCGGCGATCAGGCGGTTCCAGTCGGCAGGCGCGACATAGAGACCCGCATTGCACACCGGGTCCAGATCGGTCCGGCCCATGGTCACGATCTCGGTCTTGATGCGGATCTTGAGCCGGTGGAACGGCATGGTCGCCGCCGTCGATTCCTTGACGTCCAGATCGGCAAATCCGGGCAGGTCGCGAATCCCGTCGAGCACGGTGGCGATCGCCCTGTCCGGTCCCGCGATCGTGCCGTTCAGACCCTCCGGCGCGATCAACAGGGTGCCGCGCACCCCGGCCGGGCACAGCTGCGTGAGGCGGGTCTGCACCGCCGCACAGTCGTCGATCGCCGCGAAACGATACAGGGCGACGACGCGCACGGCCGGCGATACGGGGGATTCTGTCGTCATTTCAGCCTCCGCGTTGAAACAGTCGCCGGGGCGGCGGGCCGACATCAGACGGGATCACCCTATAGCGGAAACCGGCCCCGGCTCGCCAGAGTCGACAGAACCGCCCGCACTCCCCACCTTGGGAAATGCCGGCTCGCTCCCCCGACCGGCGCTCCGAAAGGCCTTGCCGTGTCCGTAACCCGCTCCATCATCGATCTGATCGGCAATACGCCGCTGATCCGCCTCAACCGCCTGTCGGAAGAAACCGGCTGCGAAATCCTCGGCAAGGCCGAGTTCCTCAATCCGGGCCAGTCGATCAAGGATCGGGCGGCCCTGTCGATCGTGCGGACGGCCCGGGCCTCGGGCGCGCTGCGACCCGGCGGCACCATCGTCGAGGGCACGGCCGGCAACACCGGCATCGGTCTCGCCCTGGTCGGGGCGGCGCTGGGCCATCCGGTGGTCATCGTCATGCCCCGCACCCAGTCGGACGAGAAGAAACAGGCGATCCGGGCGCTCGGGGCCCGGCTGGTCGAGGTCGACGCCGCCCCCTTCTCCAGCCCCAATCATTTCGTCCATACCTCGGGCCGTCTGGCCGAACAGCTGAACGGCGACAACCCGAACGGGGCCATCTGGGCCAACCAGTTCGACAACACCGCCAACCGCGACGCCCACTACACCGGCACCGGCCCCGAGATCTGGGAACAGACCGGCGGTCGCATAGACGCCTTCGTCAGCGCCGTCGGCTCGGGCGGCACCATCGCCGGGGTCGGGGCCTTCCTGAAGGAGCGTGACCCGTCGATCCGCATCGCCCTGGCCGATCCGGCGGGCGCGGCGATGTTCAACTGGTTCACCAAGGGCGAGATGAGCGGCGAAGGCTCGTCGATCACCGAAGGCATCGGCGTGGCCCGTATCACCGGCAACCTCGAAGGCTTCACCCCCGACGATGCCTATCGCATCGAGGATGCCGAGTTCCTGCCGGTCCTGTTCGATCTGGTGCGCGAGGAGGGCCTGTCGCTGGGCGGATCCTCAGGGGTCAACCTGGTCGGTGCCATGCGGCTGGCCCGCGACCTCGGGCCGGGCAAGACCATCGTCACCTGCCTGTGCGATCCCGGCTCGCGCTATGCGTCCAAGCTGTTCAATGCGGAGTTCCTGAGCTCGAAGGGCCTGCCGACACCACCGTGGTGACGATGTCCGTCAGGGCCGCCGGGCGGTGACGATCCATACAGCGGCCGGCATCAGCACGCCGTCCGGGGTCAGGTGATCCTCCAGCACCCGGCGTACTGCGTCAGTGACCTGCCCGGCCAGGGACGGGTCCTCGCGCAGCACAGAGCCGAGCGGACCAACGCGCAGGGCCAGCCGCAGGGCCTGATCGACGTCCCCGCCACCAATCCGCGTCTCATGCGGCCGGATGTCGATGTCCGTGAACCCCGCCTCGGTCAGGATCGTCCGAACCCGGTCGGCGTCGGCAAAGGCGAACGGCCCCGGGGCCAGCGGGTCGACCGGGGCCGGTGCCGGAATGAACGGCAGGGCCGCCGCCAGCGGGGCTCCCATCCACGGGTTGTCGGCAAAGGGCCGCCAGCACACAAAGGCCAGCCGCCCACCGGACCGCAAACTGCGACCCATATTGGCGAACGCCGCCGCCGGATCACTGAAGAACATCACGCCGAAGCGCGAGAAGGCCGCATCAAACACCGAGGCCCCCAGCTCGGCCGTCTGCACGTCCGCCTCCCGGAAGCTGACCGTCAACTCCGGCATCGCCCCGGCCCGGCGACGCGCGACCTCCAGCATGGGCTGCGAAATATCGACTCCGACGACCGCCCCCTGCGGCCCCACACGGCGGGCCAGCTCGAGCGATGTGTGTCCGCAGCCGCAACCGATATCGATCAGGTTTTCACCCGGGCTCACCGCGAGGGCTTTCATCGCTTCCAGACCCAGCGGCGCAAGCTGACGGTCCAGCTGGTCCTGGAACCGGGCCCAGGTCTCACCGACGGTCGCATTCCAGTATTCGACCTGGGCGATATTCGGCTGGTCGTCAGGGTTGGTCGTCACGGCCGTCTCCTTGATCACGGGGCCGGCCACGCCTCAGCCACGGCGGGCCTCGCCCCATTCGCTCCACCCCAGAACCCGGGGCGTGTTGGGCAGATACATGCACGCCGGGTCGATCAGTTCAAAGCCCGAGGCCGCGATCGTCGCCGAAACCGGGCGGGTCAGGTGGCAACCGCCGGCCAGAGGCTTCCAGACGGGTTCGATCCGCCGCTGCCAGCGCGCCACCTGCGGGTCCGGCGACAGCCCGTGTTCGGCATACAGCAACCGGCCCTCCGGCCGCAGCACGCGCCGGGCCTCGGCCAGGGTGGCTTCGGTCGAGCGCACCGAACACAAGGTGAAGGTGCAGACCACCGTATCGAAGTCAGAATTCTCGAACGGCAGGGCCTCGGCCTCACCGCCCAGCACCTCGACCCTCAGGCCATCCGGGCGCGGCGCGTTCAGGGCCTTGCGCCGCAGGCCCTCCGAAGGATCAACGCCGGTCACGCTGTCGACGCGCGACGGGTCGTAGAAGGCGAGGTTCAGGCCCCCGCCGATGCCCAGTTCCAGCACCCGTCCCCGGGCATGGGGCACGACCTTGGCCCGCTGGTGCCGGATCGGCCCGGCCCCGCAGGCACAGCCAATCACATGCGGCAGGATGTGACGATCATAGAACGAGGCCATGGGGCACGATATCCGGGTCGACTGCGGGCTGGCTTCCAGCATGGACGCCGAAAGCCGTCCTGTCTTGGTCGACCCTACACCTCTCGGTTCCCGCTAAAAGGTCGCGGCGACCGGTTCAGCCTCGGCGGTTTTCGGGTCCGCCGCTGCGATCTCCAGAACGACGCTCGCCCGCGCGGCGCTCGCCCTGTCGCATGCCCCCGTTCAGCATCATCAGTTCGAGGCGAATCTCGATCAGACGCTCTTCCAGCGCGCCCAGCGCCAGGACCAGGATCGACACGCCGATCAGGGCCCCGACAAAGCTGAGGCCGACCAGCGTCGAACCCAGATCCAGCATCTGATCCGCCAGCAGAATGAGCGCGAATACCCCGCCGGATACCACCAGGGCATAGGCCCCGATCAGCTTCATCAGGGATCGCCGTGGAGCATGTCGATTTATGCGATTACCCGGCTTGCGACGCTCCTTGCCGCGCCGCTCGGGCGGCATGATCGTGTCTGCTACCATCGCCTCGGCCGTCGCTCCGGGTCCGGACTTCAACTGTTTCGCCTGCTTCGCCATCGTCATGGTTCCCGTGGATCTCAGTCGACAAGATGTACGCCGGTATTCGGCCCTACGCCGGTAGGCACCGGAATACTGGAATTGTTGTAGTTGGCGTTGATGTACAGGACCGGAGACCCCTGCAGCTGCAGGTATTTGGCGACGATCACCGTCCAGGCGCTGTCGCGGGCCACATCCGCAGAACCGCCGATGATGAGGCGTGCCTCAGGGATGTACATGACCCCGAGAAGGGCCTCGACATTGTCGGCATTGATATTGAAATTCAGGACATTGTCGCGCGTCGCACCCATGACGATACCGGCGTAGGGGCCGGTTTCCCGACCTGATAGATTGATCCTTGCCTGGCCGGTGAAGTCAAAACGCGACGTTGTATCGAAAAACATCACGACATCCCGGCCGGTCATTTTTGCATTGCCGCCGACGGTCAGCACACTGCCCCTGAACCAGTGTTCTCCCGGCTCGAGGATCAGTTCGGACGTGCCACTGAACAACATGGCCCCGCAGTGGACGCCGGGGGGCAGTCGGGTCACCCCGGACAGCAGACTAAGGCCCAGCCCGTTGCTGCCGCCCAACTGAAGGCCGAGGAGACCACCGACAGCGACATTGACGTCGCAAGGTCGATTGGTACTCAGGTTCAGCGTTGCAAAGGGATCCGGGACCCCGGCAGCTCCAGTGCCGGGCTTGGGGCTGATCACACCGACCGCCGAGCCGACGGCCTGAACCTTGGCGGCAGCAATCGAACCTCCGAGGACTTCGATGTTCTGGTTCGAATGCACCATACAGCCCTGCGCAGTCATGCGAGGGGCATCTGACAGCTTGAGACCCTTGTCGGCGCTACCACCGGTGACAAGCACGCACAACGGCACCAGACCCGCCGTCGACGCCGTCGCCTGGGCGATGAAATTCCAGCCCCCCGGCGGCAGCATACTGCCGAAGAACGAGGCGCGATGACCTTTGACCACAACCCGGATCGCGCGCTGACCACCCTGGTCGATGACCGTATAGGTCGGTTCGACCGACGGCGCGTTCTGCCATTGGGACATCTGCGCCTGAAAGAAGTTTGAGGCGCGTGCGCGGGCGGCGGACCCGTCCAAAGCCAGGCTCAGCGACGGGGCTCCGGCCAACGCCGCACTATCCGCGACACTCTGCAGCCGGTCACGGGTGGCATTGACGGCCATCAGATCGATTGCACCGATGGCCAGCAGGGCCACCGCCGGTACGACCAGGGCGAATTTGAGCGCAATAATGCCGCGATCGTCGCGTTTCAGCGCCCCGAGAGAGCGATGTATGTTGCGAAGAATGGCGGCGAAACCCGTCATGCCGCCTCTGTTGCCGGGGCCTGACGCAGGCGATGTTCGGCCTGGCTGCTGCGCAGCACGAACCGCATCTGGTAGGTCAGCAGCCGCCAGTTCAGCGGCTTGGTCACGAAAGATGTCGCGCCCAGATGAAAGGCGCGGTCGATCGCTTCGACATCCTCTCGGCCGGTCTGGACGATGACCGGCAGATGGGCGGTAGCCGGATCGGCACGCAGACGCTCCAGCAGGCCAAACCCGTCCAGTCGCGGCATCTCCAGATCGACAAGCAACAGGTCGTACCGGGTCATCGCCAGGCGCTCCAGCGCCTCAATGCCATCGGCAACCGTGTCGATCGCGGCGTGGGGGGATGCCAGATTTACCTCGGCGAATTCGCGCAGGATCGGATCGTCGTCGACGAACAGAATTCGTGCGTCCGTATCGAGAACATAGAAGAAACCAGCCATGGCGAAGCCCTCCCGGTCTTCTGAAATGCTGCCCGCTAATCATCCGTCGACTCAACCCTTAAGAGCGTAGTCATTAATGTCTGGTATCGCTGGCGAAGGCACCATACGGAACCAGACCCCTGACTTGGTCACTGCCCATCAATACCGGATCCATTCGCCGGAAACTGATTGTCCTGGTGCTGACCTCTCTAATGGCGGCCGGGCTGGTCACGGCCGCTCTGTCCGGCTGGACCGATGCCAAACGTCAGGCTGCACTGGAAACCGCCAGACTGACCCAAACGGCCCAGGTCATCGGCTCGATGGCCGCGCCCTCGGTCGCGCACAACGACGCTTCCGGTGCCTTTCTGGCCGTGCGGTCGATCGGCCAGATGCCCGACATCGTCTATGCGCGTGTCCAGACGGCGGACGGCTACCTTCTGGCCGAGACCGGTGGCGGGGTTCGCCTCAACTCGGACGCGGAAATTCAGCAGACCAGCAAGCTGTCGCTGTGGTCGGCGCTGAAGACCGGCTCCATCCAGGTCAAGACGCCGATCCTCAATGACGGCAGTGTGGTGGGCGAGATCACCCTGCTCAGCGATGTGCCCGGGCTGCGATCGCGCATCCTGTCCGCTGTCCTGATCAGCCTGGCCGGTGCCGGGGTGGCGCTGCTGGCCGGACTTCTGGTCGCCCTGCGCATGGCCCGGCGTATCAGCGAGCCGATCACCCGTCTCGCCCGGTTCACCAACCGCGTCCGGCAGTCCCAGGACTATTCCCAACCGGCCGAAATCGAGGCCGAGGGAGAACTTCGCGACCTGGTCACGGGCTTCAACGACATGCTGGACGGCATCCGGGAGCGCGATGAAAGGATCGCCGCACATGTCGCCGGACTGGAGGGCGAGGTCGCCTCCCGCACTGCGGAGCTCTCGGTCGCCAAGGAAGCCGCCGAAAGCGCCAACGCCGCCAAGTCCGATTTTCTGGCGGTCATGAGCCACGAGATCCGCACGCCGATGAACGGTATCCTCGCGCTCAGCGAAATGCTGTCGCGGTCCGACCTGCCTGCCCGACAGAAACGCTACGCTGACGTGATCGCCAAATCGGGCCAGTCCCTGCTTAGCATCATCAACGACATTCTCGACTTCTCGAAGGTCGAGGCCGGAAAGCTCGACATGGAAGCCGTCCCGGTCGACCTGACCGAGGTCGCCGAAGACGTCGCCAGCCTGTTCATGGAACGCGCCGTCAGCAAGGGGCTGGACCTGGCGGTGTTCGTCGACCCGCGCACGCCCGTCGTCAGCGGGGACCCGGTCCGGCTACGTCAGGTGCTGGGCAACCTCGCCAACAACGCCATCAAATTCACCGAAACCGGCGGCGTCCTGATCACCATCGAGCCCGATGCCGGAAGCCCGGGGCAGATCCGGTTCGCCATCGTCGACAGCGGCCCGGGTATCCCGGCCGACCGCCTGCCCCATCTGTTCGAAGCCTTCACCCAGGCCGATCAGAGCACCACACGCAAATACGGCGGGACCGGGCTGGGCCTGACCATCTGCGACCGTCTCGTGCGCGCCATGGGCGGCGAATGGGCCCTGGAGAGCGTGCTGGGCCAAGGCTCCGTCTTTGCCTTCCGGGCCCCGCTGACGGCGGTCGAAGACACGGCGACGGCCCTGTCGGCGTTTGCCGGCTGGAGCGTTCATGTGCCCGAAGCGCAGGGCCAGACGGCGGTGGCCCTCAACCGTTACCTGAACGCCTGGGGAGTGACGGCGGCCAGCGCCCCTGTGCCATCCGGAGCCTCGATCCAGCTGAACCCACAGGCCGAGACCGGCTCGACCGGGCTCTCGCTGGTGATCTGCGCCACCGAGGATGAGGCGGCCGCCTTCGCCGAGCGAGGCGTCTCCGCCATGGTAAAACCCTTGCGCCGCGACGATCTTCTGCAGGTCCTGCAGCAGATGCACGCCGGTCAGCGCCCGTCGCTCGATCGGCTGCAGGCGCATCGCGGAGACCATACGGCCTTCCCCGGGGCCCGCGTCCTCGTCGTCGATGATTCCGAGGTCAACCGCGAGGTTGCCGCCGAAGCGCTCGGCCGGTTGGGTGTGATTGTTTCCCTGGCCGAGGACGGCCTGCAGGCGATTGAGGCCCTGAAGGTCTCGACCTTTGATCTGGTTCTCATGGACGGGTCCATGCCGGTTCTGGACGGTTTCGAGGCCAGCCGCCGCATTCGTGCTGCAGAGGTTGAAACCGGCCGCGCCCGAACACCCATCGTCGCCCTGACCGCCCACGTTGTCGGCTCGGGTGCCGATGCCTGGCGGACCGCGGGCATGGATGACGTGATCCACAAGCCCTTCACCCTCGCTGACCTGACCCGGATTCTCTTGCGGTTCTGTGCCGACCGGGCCCTGGCCGGCGGGGCGGCTCCCACCGAAGCGCCCGCCCCCGATCGCGTCGCCGAGCCTGTTCTCGAAGACTCAGCGGGCCTGCTCGATCCCGGCGTCCGGCAAGAGCTGGCTACGATGGCCGCTAACGGGCGGCCTGATTTCGTCGAGAAGGTCGAAGGTCTGTACGCCGTCAATGCGCCGCTCCGGGTCGCCGGGATTCGCGACGCCATGAAGGCCGGCGATCACGACGCCCTGGCCCGGGCAGCCCATGCATTGAAATCCATGAGCCTGAGCCTCGGGGCGTCCATGGTCACCGCCGTCGCCTCGCAGATCGAAAACGACGCCCGGAATGGAGAGACATCGTCCGTCGATCCGGATGCCCTCGACGCCCTGATCGCCCGGACGTTGTCGGCAATGGGTCATACAGCCACACCGACTCCTGCGGTGGCCGAGATCTTGGACTCTGACTGGGCCTCCCGGGCCCGCAACGCCATGGCGGCCGGCCATATGCATCTGGAATACCAGCCCATGACCGACCGGTCCGGGGCGGTCTCCGACAAGGTCGAAGCTCTTGTGCGCTGGACCGACCCCGACCAGGGCCGCATCGGCCCGGACCAGTTCATTCCCGAACTGGAAAAGAGCGATGCGATCATCGCCCTGACCGATTTCGTGCTGACCACAGCGATGCGCGAACTGGCGACGCGGCCTGACCTGCGGGTTTCGGTCAACGCCTGCGCCTGGGACTTTCAGGATCCCGGCTTCGCTGTCCGTGTCGCCGCGATCGCCCGGCGTGAAAACTTCCCGCTGGAACGCCTCGAAATCGAAGTCACGGAAACCGCCGTCCTGGACATCGAACCCGCCCGTCAGACCATCCAGTTGCTGTCGGCCATCGGGGTCGGCGTCGCCCTCGACGATTTCGGTTCCGGCTACACCAGCCTGCATGCCCTGCGGGAACTCAGCTTCACCACCCTCAAGATCGACAGCAGCTTCGTGGATCGCTGCTGCGAGGACACGGCGTCGGCGGCCATCATCCATGCGGTGATTGGTGTCGGCCGGGCCCTGGGCATGAAGGTGGTCTGCGAGGGCGTCGAGACCGAAGCGCAGGCGATCTTCCTCAAGACCGCCGGCGTCCACTATCTGCAGGGATATTTCTATCACCGGCCCTGCGCCGTCACCGCCCTCCCTACAGCGGTGGAAAGAGCAGCCTGAGGATTAAGCATCTGTCTTGACGGAATGGTGGGGGTTCCGGGGCATGATAAGGGTGGAGAACACCATGGCTATCATCGTAATCGTCGACGACGACCCCACCATCAGGCTGATCGCCGGAGAAATGCTCCGGCACGAGGACTATGCGGTTGTCGAAGCCTCGGACGGCAACGAAGCCCTCGGCGTTGTCGCCATCCTGCCGGTCGACCTGATCGTCCTCGACATGCTGATGCCCAACAAGGACGGCCTGGAAACGATTACCGAGCTGAAGGCGTCCCACCCCGAAGTGCGAATTCTGGCCATCTCGTCAGGCGGGCAGATGGACAAGGATGTGTTGCTGCGCACGGCGCTGGCATTCGGCGCTGACGAGGCTCTGCCCAAGCCCCTGCAGGCCGATACCTTCAACGAGACGGTCGCCCGGCTACTGGCGGCCCCGGCCAGGAACAGGCGGGCAACTGCGTCCGGAACCGCGGCAGGCTAGCCGACAGGCAATACCGGCCTCAGGCGTTGAGAATCAGATTGTTTTCAGGCGATCCCGGATCGGCGCTCACCTCCGGCTCCATCAACCATTTCACGCGCTTGAGAAACTCGTCAGGCCGAAACGGTTTGGTCAGATAACCGGAGGCCCCCGAGGCCATGGCGCGCTTGATGTCACTCATGGTCCGCAGCGAGGTCAGCATCAGTACCGGCGTGTCCTGATGCTGCTCGTGACGCCTAAACCGCTCCAGGGCTTCGATCCCGTCGACAACCGGCATCATCGTATCCAGCACGATCACGTCAGGTCGAAACCAGTCGGCGGTCCTGAGGGCTTCGTCTCCATTCACCGCCACTTCGACGGTGATGCCGTCCACCTCAAGCGTCTGACGTGCCATGGCAGCCAGATAGCGATCATCGTCGGCGACAAGAACTTTGAGGGACGACAACGGCGAAACTCCGGAAGCGATCACGACCGACACAGCCTGACCACTGAAACCTTTTAACCCTCAACCATGAACAGGCCCTTGCGACGACGTCCACCCAACGAAATGCGGTCGCGTCTGCCCGACAGGCCGGGTTCAAGGCCCCCCCGGAGACGGTAGTGGCCCAGGCGTCATGATGATGCCACCGCCGCGATCAGCGCTTCGATGTCCGCTGCAAGATCCCGGCTTCCTGACTTCGCGGCCAGAGACTCGTTGGCGGCGGCTTCCAGGGTGAAGGCCGCTTTCGAGACTTCGTCGAATCCCATACTCCCGGAGGTGCCGGCGATGGAATGGGCCAGCGCGGTGATCGCCTGAGTACGATCCGGCTCATCCAGACTATCCATCTCCGCGAATTCGGTCGCCAGGGTCGACAACCGGAAACGATACCGCCCCTTCAGCGCGGCCAGCGGGTCGGCGGTGCCCGGAGCGGATGTTGGGGACACCGGCGGGTCAGACAGGGCTCCGACGCGAACAATGACCTCGAACAGTTCCTCGGTCCGGATCGGTTTGGTCAGATGCTCATCCATGCCGGCGGCCCGACACTCCGCGACCTGTTCCGCCATGACATTGGCCGTCAGGGCCACGATCGGGATGGTTTCCACGCCATTGCCCAATCGCCGGATCAGCCGGGTGGCTTCCAGACCGTCCATGCCCGGCATCTGCACATCCATCAGGACCACATCAAAGCTCGTGTCGGCCTCGAGCAGGGCGAGCGCCGCATCTCCGGACGTGACGCCCTTGATCCTGTGTCCGGCCCGCGACAACAGGATATCGATCAGCTCGAGGTTGGCCTCGACATCGTCAACGACCAGCACCTTCAGGCTCCGGCCGGTCACCGCTTCAGGCGTGCCCGCCGCCACCGGAGCCGTCTCGGGGGCTGTTGCCACCGCATAGGGTAGACTGAGCACCGCCGTCGTTCCGGCACCGGGCACACTGTCCAGTCGCACCTCTCCACCCATCAACCGGGCCAGGGAGTGGCTGATCGAGAGACCCAGGCCCGTACCACCGAACCGGCGACCAACCGAGGCGTCCGCCTGGGTGAAGGCCTGGAAAAGGTGGGCCAGCGCCTCCGGCGCAATCCCGATTCCGGTGTCGATGACGCGCAGCTCCACCATCTCGTCGGCCAGACAGACCTCAAGACGCACCGAGCCGGTCTGGGTGAATTTGGCCGCATTGCCGAGCAGGTTCAGCAGGATCTGACGGGTGCGCTGTTCATCGCCGATGATCCAGGGTGTGACATCCCCGGAGAAATTCACGTCGAAGGTCAGCCGGTCACCGACCCCGCTCCGGGTCAGGTCAACGACGTCCAGGGCCAGGGCGCGCAGATCGAACGGTCGGCGCTCCACCGGCATCTTGCCCGCCTCGATCCTGGAGAAGTCCAGAATGTCGTCGATCAGAACCGTTAGCCCCCTTCCGGCCGTGCGGATCCGGTCGACATAGCGCGTCTGATCCTTGGACAGCGGCGTATCGGCCAACACATCCGCGAAGCCCAGAACGCCGTTCAGGGGAGTCCGGATCTCATGGCTCATATTGGCGAGAAACTCGGTCTTGGCCCGGGTCGCCGCCTCGGCTTCGGCCCGGGCTTCCGCGAGCGCGGCCTCCCGTTCCCGTCGCTCGGTCACGTCGCGGACCGAGTCCGTAATCTGGATAATCTTGCCTGTATCGTCGCGCTGAAACCGGGGTCGCGCCTCCAGCCAGCGACGGGAGCCGTCCTTGGCCAGGGCACAGTATTCGATGGTGATCGGCACGTCGGAATCCAGCGCGGCCTCAAACTCGGCCGCCACGCTTTCGCGGTCCTCGGGAACAATGAAATAGGGCGTCTTCCCGATCAATTCTTCTGGCGTGTAGCCCAGTATTTCCGTGATTGACGGCGATACATAGCTGAACACGCCCTTTCGATCGTAGACGGCGATGACGTCGCTGGCATTGTCCGCCAGAAGACGAAAACGCCGCTCCTGCTCAATGGCTTTCGCGACGACCTGCCGCTCTTCTGTCAGGTCCTTGAACACACCGAAATAGCCGACGATCCGACCATTCGCATCCTTCTCGCCGGCCGCCATCGAGCGGACGTCACGGCGTGCTCCGTCGGACCTCCGGATCAGGACGGCGTCGAATTCCCAGCCCTCATCGCGGTCCACACCGCTCTTGACCAGGTCTTCCACCCGTTGCCGGTCTCCGTCGACATAGAAGGCCAGGGCGTTGTCCAGCGCAGGACGGAACGACGCGGGGTCGACGCCGTGAATCCGGTAAACTTCCGGCGACCAGAAGATCGCGCCCGTATCGATGTTCAGGGTCCAATAGCCCACCTGCGACATGCGTTCTGCCAGCTGGGCATGGTCGATCAGTTGCCGCTCGCGGGCGGTCTTGGCGCGCCGCACAACCCGCGCCCGGGTCAGGCGTTCGATCAATTTGCGGCGCTCGGCGAAGGTCATGCCGACCGTCAGGGCAATCACCGTCAATGTGGCCAGGAACAGCTGAAGAACGATGAACCGCCCGGCGGCATCGCCTGCCACCAGGTTGAGCGGACCCACACCATGAACCGTCGCCATCACGGCAATAATGCTGACCAGAAGGCCACCCAACGCAGCACCGGCAATTCCGGAGCGGATCGCGACCAGCGTCAATGCGGCAGGGGGGATGAACAGCAGGGGCAGGGACGACTGCAGGAAGACCGCCGTGGACACGAGCACCAGCAGGCCGAGCCCAAGCGCGGTCTGTAGCCGGTCCGCACCGAACAGTTCTGAAAAGCGGCGATTGAGACCCGCCAGCAGGAGAGGGGTGAAGACAAGCAGCCCCAGCAGATTGGCCGCGAACCAGAGGCTGGCCCCGGGAAGGGTTGGACGAAATCCGGCGGCCATAAGCCCGGCTTCGGCTGTCGCTACAGACACAACGCACGCCGCCAACGCCGCAAGGCCAAAGCGCGGTATGCCCGAGCGCCGCATCAGACGAAGCGAACCACTTCGCCCGAGTATCGCCAACATGACCCCCACCTCCACCAGGTTGGTGAAGGCCATCAGCAGTGCCATCGGCAGCGTATTGCCCATGGCCGCGACGGCCACGGTGTTGCCGATAAAGGCACCGCCGAGAAGCAACGGCCTTTCAGCCCGCGCGCAGCTAAGGGCGACGGCGAGCACCAAGGCGTTTACAGGCCAGACCACGACATAGCTGCCGGTCTGCCGGGTCAGAAGCGTGACCGCCACAACAAGCCCGAACACGACGACTGCCAGCGCAGCCGGCATCAACGCCCGTCTCCACTCGCCTGTCGCCATCATCGGCCAGTCACTCCGATCCATTCGCAGAATGGCTTAACCCTAAAGGCTGGTCAGAGTCCTAACAGCACTGCCCCCGGTGCCCTGCACGCCGCGGACGCGCCGGGGGGAGCGGCCCGGAACCAGCCCTCGGAAATCGCTGCCTCCGGCAAAATTTGAGGACTAGTCTGCCTCGCCCGACCGCAACATCCGGCGCGATGGAGACCCCAGAGATGTCTGACCCGCAACACATTGACCTCACCCAGGCCGCCCGCCGATGGTTTGCCAAAACTCCCGAAGCCCTGAGCGAGCGCGAGCGCCGGGTCCTGCGCCGGGCGGCATCGCGGGAGACGGTATCCAGCAACACCAATCTGAGTTTCGACGACAAACTCACCTTCGGTCAGAAGCTGGCCGATCAGGTCGCCTCGTTCGGCGGCTCCTGGACCTTCATCATGGGGTTCGGTGCTTTCCTGGCGCTATGGGTAGGGCTGAACCTGCTGCTCCTGCGCAGCGCCTTCGACCCCTACCCCTTCATCTTCCTCAACCTGATCCTGTCGATGCTGGCCGCCATCCAGGCTCCGGTGATCATGATGAGTCAGAACCGCCAGGGCGTTAAGGACCGCTACGACGCGGCCAACGACTATGAGGTCAACCTGAAGGCCGAAATCGAAATCATGGCCCTGCACGACAAGCTCGACCAGCTCCGCACCCGCGATATCGAGGTCATGCTGCGCCGGCAGGAGGAACAGATAGCCCTGCTGACGCGACTGGTGCAGCGGCTCCCGCCGCCACCCGCCGAAGGGGCCTAACGCAGGGCCCCCAGCAGCCCGCCGCTGGACAGCAAGGCCGCATCGGCCAGGGCGGGTCCCAGCATCCATCCGGTCGGGGCGGCGATGTAGACCGGGTCCCAGCGCGGATTGAATTTCTGCTTGAACGCCCGCAGGCCCTCGAACCCGTACAGGCTGCCACCCTCGGCATAGACAAAGCTGCCCAGACGGGCGACGGACGGGGCCAGCCGGTGGGAATCCAACCCCGACAGCGGGGCCATGCCCATGTCGAACGCCTTGAATCCCCGGTCCCTGCCCCACAACATCAGGTGGATGAACAGCAGTTCCATGCTGTTTTTGGGCGCGCCGGCTCCATAGCGCATCAGATCGATTGAAACCGTGTGACCGTCCGGCGTGCACCACAGATTGGCGAAGGCGACGATCGCCCCGTCCTTGCGCAGCACTGCGGTCGGGAACCGTCGCAGATAGTCCCGGTCAAACCGCCCGAGGCTGAAACCCTTTTCGACTCCGTGATGGATCCCCAACCAGGCGTCGGACACCGACTGCAGTTCATCGGCAATGGCGTCGAAGCCTTCCGGCGGCACGATGGCGAACTCGGCACCGTCGCGCTGACCACGATTGACCGCATGCCGCAGCGGTGCCCGCACGGGCCCTTCCAGGCTGAAATTCTCCAGGTCGACGATTGCGGTCTCCCCGATTTTCGAGGCGACCAGACCGCAATCGATGAAGTCCGGCAGGCTGTCGCGACTGACCGAATAGAAGACCGTCCGCGCACCATGCCGGTCACACAGTTCACGGAACGCCCAGATCGCCGCCTTGCGCTCGACGGACGGGCCGACCGGCTCGCCCATGGCCACGAAGGCGCGCCCCCGGACCCCATACTGCACAAAGCTGCGCCCGCTCTCGCTAAACATCAGGGACTTGTCGCCGAGGAAGGCCAGATTGGCTTCGGGCGACGCCTGATCCGCAGTCTCCATGATCGCGTAGACACGCTCCATGTCCGCCGCCGTCGGACGTCGGGTCTCGGCTGCAGCCGGTCGCGTCAATCGCCACGCGAAGATCAGCACCGCCAGAGCCGCCGCCCCCACGGCCGCGCGCAGGAACCGCGGCGCATTCTGCTCCGTCAGGAAGGTCCACCACAGATCATCGCGATAGACCACGTTCTGATAGGCAAACAGCCCCAGCCCGCCCGCCGCCACCAACACAACCAGAACAGCGGCGATGGATCCGGGGCTCATCGGCGTCGCGCGCAGACCGGCGTCCCGGTGAAAGGCCCCCCGGCTCATCGCCAACAGACCGACAACCGTTGCCAGAAACAGAAACTCTTGAAAACCCAGTCCCTTGAGCAGACAGGCGAAGGCGGCGGTGATCAGGGCGAACAGCGTCGCCCACCAGGCCTTCCGCAGCCGTCCCAGCAGACCGAAGGCCAGGAACAGCAAAACCACCCCGGCCAAACTGGCGGCGAAATGCGACGAGTTGATCAACCCCTCCGGGGCCAGTCGCGCCAGCAGCGTCAGTCGCGCGGCTCCGTCCGGCGTCGCTACCGACAGCAGCGTCACGACCCCGGCGACAAAGGTCAGCAGCCCGAACAGGGGCGGTGCGACCTCGCGCCAGACAGCCTCGCCCGCCTGCATGGCCCGTCCACCTGCCGCAGAGCGGCCGTGTGCCCTCAGACCGATGAGGACGGTCAGACCACCCGCCAGCAGCAGGGGACCAATCACATAGATCAGGCGATACAGCAGCAGGGCTCCGACCACGTCGGCTGTTCCGATGCGCGGCCCAAGGGCGGCGATGATAATGGCGTCGAACGCGCCCAGTCCGCCGGGCAGTCCGCTGACCGCCCCGAGCAGCCCGGCCATGCCGAACACCGGCAGGTAGTGGAGCAGGTCGCCCCGGCTGGCCTCCGGAAGCAGGACGTAGAGGATCGTCGCCGCGGCCATCCATTCGCACGCGCTGGAAAAGATGATCGCCAGCCGCGTTTTCCGGTCGGGCAGGAATCGCTTCAGCCAGCCCGCGCGCGGAGCTAGCAGATAGCCGGCCAGAACCTTGAGACCGACGATGGCCAGCACCAGACCGACCCAATGGGGCAGATGGGCCCGGTCGGCGATATCGGTCAGGGCCCCTGCGGCGGCCAGACTGACCAGAACCAGCCCGCCGACCAATCCGATCGCCGCCGCCAACGCACTGACCACGGCGACATCACCGCCCGACAAGCCGTCGGCCTGGTAGGCGCGGAATCGAATGCCGCCGGCCATCGCCAGCCCCGGCGCACCGACATTGGCGAGCGCGAAGGCCAGCACCGACGGCTGCCAGGTTCTGCGCCAGTTGGCGGTCTTTCCCATCGAGGCCAGCGCCAGACCGTCAAAGGTCGAGGCTGTGCCAAGGCTGACGATCAGCAACGCCAGAGCCAGCATCAGGGACAGGAGGGGCGTCGCTGTCGCTGCAGCCTCGACCTCATGCCAGCTGACATCGCGCAGCTCGCCGGCGATCACGCCGGCGGCGACAACGAAAATGCCGACTCCGGCGGCAGGACCCAGCCAACGCAGCCATTGGCCGCCATCCCTGGTCGTAGTGGCCCCATCTCCCACGTCGTCAGTCATCGCGCTGTTCTGGTGCCCCATCGAACCGGTACAGGCACTCCGGCCCCGGTCCAGGTCAAGTCTTGGGCTCCACCCTTCCCGGCCCAGATCGTTACGGGTTCCGAACCGGCCCCCGGCGACGACTACACAACGCCCAGATGCCGCCGGCGCGCGCCACCCATTGATCTGACCCTGTAACCGGTTACGGTGCCTCGCGGGAAACGATCAGGGTTTGAAGCATGGCGGACGTCCAGCTGACCGGGGTGAAGAAGAGTTTCGGCAACACCGAGGTGCTGCACGGAATCGACCTCCACATCGACGATGGCGAATTCGTCGTCTTCGTCGGTCCGTCGGGTTGCGGAAAATCCACCCTGTTGCGCGCCATCGCCGGACTGGAAGACCTCAGCGCCGGGACTCTCGAGATCGGTGGTCGGGTGGTCAACGACCTCTCCCCGGCCGACCGCGGCATCGCCATGGTGTTCCAGTCCTACGCTCTGTATCCAAACATGAGCGTCTACGAGAACATGGCCTTCGGGCTGAAGATCGCCAAAGCCGACAAGGCCGAGATCGACCGACGGGTCCGCGCCGCAGCGACGGTCCTCAACATCACTGACTATCTCGAACGCAAGCCCAAGGCCCTGTCCGGCGGTCAGCGTCAAAGGGTGGCCATCGGCCGTGCCATCGTGCGCGAGCCGCAGGTCTTCCTGTTCGATGAGCCTCTGTCCAACCTCGACGCCGCCCTGCGTGTCCGAATGCGCTACGAATTCGCCCGGCTCCATGAGGAGTTGAAGACGACGATGATCTACGTCACCCACGACCAGATCGAGGCCATGACCCTGGCTGACAGGATCGTCGTCCTGCATGCCGGGCGCATTGAACAGGTCGGGGCCCCGATGGACCTGTACGAGCATCCGCGGAACCTGTTCGTGGCCGAATTCATCGGCAGTCCGAAGATGAACCTGATCCCGGCCGAGCTGGTCGAAGGCTCGGCCCGACAGGCCACGGTGCGCACCGTCGGCGGGGATGTCATCACGGTCGCGGTCGACGCATCGCGGGGCAGGGCCGGCGATCAGGTCACCCTCGGCGTGCGACCCGAACATCTGCGTCTGGACGGTTCGGGCGCATCCATCACGGCCGATGCGACCTTCGTCGAGACCCTCGGCAACGCAACCTTCGCCTATCTGACCTATGCTGGTCTCGCCGAGACCCTGACGGTGCAGCTGTCGGGTGAGGTTCGGCCCAGGTCCGGCGACCGCCTGACCCTGCATATCGCCGCCGATCAGGCCCATCTGTTCAGTGCCGACGGAAACGCCTTTCCCCGCCGCTGACGTCTCAACGCATCTCGATGCGACGGGCATCGGCCGGGATGGCCAGCCAGCCCCCCGACCAGTCGGCCGGACGGCCGTCGATCCGCACCCGCCCCGGCGGCGTCTCTCCCAACGGCCACTGCACGGCATAGCCGCCCGGCGGGGTCGCTCCCGGTTCAATCGTCAGTACATAGGTCCGGCCCTCGCGCCGGAAGCGATAGCCGACAGGACCCCAGGCGGTGCGAACGCCGCGAATACCGACGCCAGGTTCCGTCTCCAGCCAGCGCGTCGGCACCCCAGCCGCCAGCACCAGGGCATGGTCGCGGTCGCGCTCATAGACCAGCAGATCCAGCGCCGAGCGGATGTAGTCCGAACTGATCCACGCGTGCGGGATGTCGCCGATGAAGCGCGGCTCGCGCGCGTCGCGACCGACCACCTCCGCCCAGCCGTTCCAGGCCCGCGGCCGCATGTCGGCGAAATAGAAGTCCAGCGCCCGCAAAGCCTCCTCGCGCCGCCCCAGTCGCACCAGTGCCCCGACATTGCGAAGTTCGTACGGCGTGTAGTCCCTCCACGCCTGCCGGTTCTCCTGCCGCTCCGTGAAATTTTCCCACCATTTGTCGAAGGTCCGCGTCAGCAACACCCGCGGCAGGTCGTCGATCAGACCGGCGGGTGACAGGCTGATAGTGGTCGAGGTGGCGTCGAAATCGCCCCGGTCGGCGGCCCCGGCGATCCAGTCGATGTCATGGACCCGCGCCGTCGCCGTGATCGAGGCCATGACGTCGGCCTTGAACCCGGCCTCGGCGGCGCGGATGCGGGCGGCGGCTTCAACCTCGCCCAGCGTCTCGGCGATAAAGGCGGCGTCGCGATAGCCCAGCAACCCCCAGAAATCGTCCCAGTAGCTATAGGCCACCCGGTCGGAATAGCCTTCGTGGCTGATGGTCGGCGGCAAAAGGCCGAACAGATGCCGCTGGTCCGCCGCCTGAAACGCCGCCGTGCGGGTCGAGGCGCGCAGCCCGTCCATATAGCGGATCGCGCCCTGTACCTGCGGCCAGACCTCGCGCAGCAGTACCTCATCGTGGGTGTAGCGGTAGGTCTCGGCGGCGAGGAAGATGAACTCGCCATGGCTGTCGTTCTCGGGCACCGGATCGGCCCCGCGCGCATCGGCGCAGCACGGCACCTTGCCGTTGTCGAACACCAGCGGCGCGAACCAGCGCAGATAGCCGGCCGACAGCTCGGCATGCCCCAGCCGGTTCAAGCCCTCGGCCATCATGGCCCCGTCGCGGATCCAGCTGCGGTTATAGGAGCGCGTGCCCGGCTGCAGGATCGGTCCCTGGCGCGACATCAGCATATGCGCCAGCGACGAGCGCATCACGTCCTCAATCCGCTGCTGGGCGGGCGGCAGGGTCAGATCGAACCGGTCCAGCTTCTCGCGCCAGCCGGCGGCCACACGGGCCCGGGCGGCACTCAGTGTCCCGGCCACGTCCGCGACCGGCGCCAGATCGGGCGTCGGCCCGGCCAGCCGGGTGACGAGGCCGAAGGTCCGGCTTTCGCCGGGCTGCAGTGTGACGTCATACAGCATCGCACCCGCCGTCAGGGTCGTGCTGTCCGACTCCACCTGGCGCTCGCCCGGGTCGCGGCGGCGGTCGGCGTTCGCAAGCAGGCTCTGCGGGTCCGCACCGCTCGCGAACGGGCTCAGCGCAATCCCGTCGGGGGTCGCCAGACTGCTGATGCGGATGGCGTCGTTCAGCACCAGCGTTGAACCATTCCAGTCGATCTGTTCGATCGGCCCGACGCCGCCCGGAATGGCCAGAAACTGCGACGGCCCGTTGACCTGGAACGGCCGGGCCATCAGCGCCAGCGTCAGGGTGCGCGGCCGCTTTGAGGTATTGGTCAGCACATACTGGCCGTACAGTTGCGCCCGTTCCGGCACCCCCTCGGCGAAGGCGGTGATCGCCAGCGTCCAGTCGTCACTGGCCCAGGTCACGGTCGGGATCGGCAGGTCGCCGTCCTGCTGCGACTGGCCGATCTGCACATCCGCCCAGCTCACCAGCCGCCCGTTGTCCAGTACGAACGGCTCGATCGACGGCCCGCCGCGGCGCAGTTCGATGGCTCCGTCCTCGCCGATCAGGCCGCTCTCACCGCCGCCGTCGACGCCGACCAAGGTCCAGTACGGCTGTTCGCCGACAAACCCGCGCGGATAGAGGCCGCGCCGGCTCTCCTCCGCCACGGCGCGCATGAAGGTCGTCGGCGTCTCGCCGAATGACAGCGATTCGATCTCGAGACTGTTCAGCGCATAGGCACCCGTCGGGGGCTCCGATCCGACCGCGGCCTGTGGGGTTTGCAGCTCCAGCCTGAGCCAGCGCGCCGAGGCCTCGGGCGTACGCAACCAGTCGACCCCGCCGTCACCGTTTTCAACGGTGGCCAGATCGCGCCAGCTCTCACCGTCCGGAGACGCCCGCAGCCGATAATCCGAGGCAGCCGCCCGGTCGGCCCAACGCAGGGTCACGCCACCGAACTCGCGCGCATAGCCGAGATCAAGCGTCAGACTTTGGATCCCGGTCCCGGCCGAACGCCAGGCCGTCGCCGGATCGTCGTCCACCGCCCGCACGGCAGCGTTCAGTCCATCCGTGCTCGACGCGCCCGCCACCGGCCGCGGCGGCACGGACGGCTCGGGCGGCAACTCCCGCAGTTCCAGCTGATCGACCTCGATCCAGCCCGCCCCGCCCTCGCCCGCCGTGACCACAAACTCCATCCGTTTGGCACCACGGAAGGCCGGGTCCGGGTTCGGGCCCCAGGCGCGGACGATCTGGCGCTGCTTGATGGTGTAGCGCGTCCATTCCGACGTCGCCTGAAAATCCTGGATCTGCCGCCAGTGGACATTGTCGCCCGAGCCGTCGACGAATTTGATCTCCAGCGTGTTCGGCCGCATTTCGCCGCGCAGCCAGAAGCTGATCTCATAGTTTTCGGGCATATCCAGATCGAGCGCCCGCGCCGCGAAAGCGTAGCCGGACCGGCCGTTGAAATCATAGGTCAGCCGCATGGCCCGGCCGTCATGGCCCTCCACAGCGGAGATGGCCGAAGACACATCGGTCGAGGCGTCGGCCGCCCACGGCGTCAGGGACTCGAACGGATCGAGCACGCGCGAAGATTGGGCTTGAGCGGGAAGCGCCGCGAGCAGGGCGAGCGCACCCGCGAAAACAGCGAGCGCCCTCACCCCTTCACGCTCCCGGCCAGCATGCCGCGGATGTAATAGCGTTGCAGGGCGAGAAACAGGATCAGCACCGGGGCCACCGTGATCACCGCCCCCGCCATCATCATCTCGATATCCTGCACATGCTCGCGTGACAGCGCCGCCAGCGCCACGGGCAGGGTATAGTTGGACTGATCCGTCAGGATGATCAGCGGCCACAGGAAATCATTCCAGCTACCGAGGAAGACGAACAGCGCCAGCGTCACGATGATCGGCTGCAGCGTCGGCAGGACCACACGGCGGAAGATCTGGCTCTCCGAGGCCCCGTCGATGCGCGCGGCTTCCAGCATCTCGTCCGGAATGCTCAGCGCATACTGACGGACCAGGAACAGGCCGAAGATCGAGGCCAGCCACGGCACCAGCGCTCCGGCATAGGTATTCACCAGCCCGACCGATTTCAGCATCAGGAACAGCGGCAGGGTGCCGATCTGGGCCGGCACCACCAGCGCCGCGACCAGCAGCTGGAACACCTTGTCCCGGCCCTTGAACCTGAGCTTGGCGAAAGCGTAGCCGGCCGGCACCGTGAAGCCCAGCGCCAACGCCGTCGCCAGCGTCGCCAGGGCGAAACTGTTCCACATGTAGCGGCCCATGCCCTGGGTCACGAACAGGTCGCGATAGTGCTCCAGCGTCCACGTCTTCGGCAGCAGCGGCGGCGGAAACACCGCCGCCTCGCCGGTCGACATGAAGCTGACCGACACCATCCAGGCCAGCGGGAACAGCACGATCAGGGCGATGAAGGCCACGGCCATATTGAGCACGACGGCTTTGACGGTCCGGGCCTTCATTCGTAGGCCCCCATCCGTTTGGCCACCGCCAGCTGCACCAGGGTCACGGCCAGGATGCACAGGAACAGAACGAAGGCGACCGCGCTGGCAGAGCCGAGGTTCCACCATTTGAAGCCCTCTTCGTACATGAAGTAGAGCACCGTCACGGTCGACTGGGCCGGTCCCCCCTGCGTCATCACATAGGGTTCGGCGAACAGCTGGAAGAAACCCGCCACCGAGATGATCGAGACCAGCAGCAGGGTCGGCGCGATGGCCGGCAGGGTGACGTGTTTGAACCGTTTCCACGACCCCGCCCCGTCGATGCGTGCGGCCTCGTACAGGTCGTCCGGCACGGTCTGCAGCACGGCCAGAAAGATCAGCATATTGTAGCCGAAGATCTTCCAGACCACGAACATCAGGATGGCCGGGATCGAGGTCGACGGGTCTCCCAGCCAGTCAACCGCGGGCAGTCCCAGACTGGACAGCGCCCAGTTGATGATGCCGTAACGGGTGTGCAGCAGATAGTTCCAAAGCACGGCCGTGGCCACGAGGGTGGTGACGAAGGGGGCGAAGAAGATCACCCGCCACAGCGGCCGCCACTTCACCACCCGCGCGTTGAGGATCACCGCCGCGCCGAGTGAGGTGATGATCGACAGCGGCACGCCGATCACTGCGAACAGGCCGGTATTCTTCATCGCCGTCCAGAACAGCGGATTGCCCAGCAGCCGCTCATAGTTCTGCAGGCCGACGAAGCGGACATTGCCGATGTCGGCCAAAGCATAGATATCGAAATCGGTCAGGCTGAGCAGCAGGGCCGAGAACACGGGAACGGCGAAGAAAATGCCGATGGCGATCAGGGCGGGGGCGACGAAACCCCATGCCGCCCGGTCGCGCGACCGGGGTGTGCCGGCCCTGCGTTTCGGCTTGGCGGTGACGGCCGCAGTCATTCCACCCTCCCCTGCTCGATCATCCAGCGGCGTTTCTCCAGCAGCCGGTCAGCACGGCGATCTATCTCTGCAGCGGCCGCACGCGGCGTGAACTCACCCCGCACCATCCGCTCGGCGACAATCTGCATTTCGGTGACGATCCGTTCCCACTCCGGAACCTTGGGCACCGCCTTAGCCCGCGCCAGCTGGCCCTTGAAAGCGGCGATATAGGGGTCATTGGCTACCGCAGGTGCCTCCCAGGCACTCGGTCGCGCCGGCAGGTCGCCGGTAATGATGTTGAAGCGCGCCTGTACGGCCGGATCGGACAGATAGCGCACCAGCGTCCACGCCGCCTCCTGATGCGGCGAGTGACGATAGACCACGAGTGAAGACCCGCCCGGTGCCGAGGCCCCCGGCCCGGTCGGGCCCGGCACGCCCGAGGTCATCCAGCGCGTTTCCGGCTTCAGCCGGTCCTTGAACTCGCCGATCGTCCACGGCCCAGAGAAATAGAAGCTGAACCAGCCGCGTTCGAACTCGGTCCAGACGTTGGAGATCTGCGTCGAGGAGGCGACGGGTGCCAGCCCCTCGTCGAACAGGCTCTTGTAGAATTCGAGGGCAGCGACGAACGAGGCACTGGAGAAATTACCCAGGGTATCCCGCTCGCGCAGCAACGGTTCCTCGCCCTGCAGACCGAAAGTCAGCAGTTGCTCGAACTCATTGACGGGCAACAGGACAGCGAAAGCGCCCGGCCCGGCGACGCGTTTGACCGCGTGCATGGCGACTTTCCAGCCATCCCAGGTCTGGGGCACGGCGTCGAACCCGGCCCGCTCCAGCAGATCGGAGCGATAATAGATCAGCCGGGTGTCGACATACCAGGGTGTGCCGACCACCTGCCCGTTGATGCGGTTGGTCTCCAGTACCGCCGGGAACTGATCGGTCAGCAGGTCGGCGGCGAAGGCGGGAATCGGGCTGATGGCGCCGATGGCGGCCATTTCCGACACCCAGGTGTTGCCCACCTGGCTGAGGTCCGGCAGCGAGTTCCCGGCATAGGCCGTCAGCAGCTTCTGGTGGGCCGCCGTCCACGGCAGGGCTTGAACATTGACCGTGATGCCCGGGTTCAGCCGTTCGAACTCGGCCAGGATCTGCGGCACATTGGTCGCCTCATTGCCCATGGCCCAGAAGGTCAGGCGGGTGGTCCCGTCATCGCGCCGACCACAGCCCGCGAGACCGGCCGCCGTGGCCCCGGCCAGAAGGCCGAGCGTTGCCCGCCGATCCGGCCGGGGATCGATCATGCGCGAGCCAACCAGCCGCCGCTGAACCCGGCCCGCTTGAGGCCGCGCACCAGATTGGGGTCGCCGTGCATCCGGTCCCAGACGATGGCCGAGCGATGGTTTTCGACCATGATCACGATCGGTCCCTGATCGATGCCCAGATAGTCGCCATCGACCCAGCCCACGCCGGGGACGATCCGCCCGTGCTGCAACCGGCCCTGACGCTCGGTCAGGGTCGGGTTGAACGAGTCGAGAAAGCCGAATTCGGTGTAGATGCCCGCGCCGTAGCGCGCCTTCATCTCGACCACGCCGCGTTCGACTGCATTTGGCGCGAACGGCATGGAGGCGGCCATGGCGGTCGGCGCGATGGTGCCGTCGTCGCGCTCGCCGGGCCCGCGCGCGGAATAGCTGAAGAACTCGCGCTCGCGCCCGCCGATGACCTGTTTGAAATCACCGGGTCCGTCGCAGGCCGTCAGCCCCCAGACATTTTCCGAATACCCGGCCCAGCCGCCCGGATTGTCGGCCGCATATTTCCGCTGCGCGGACACCGCCAGGATGCTGTTGAAGGAGTAGGTCCACCGATAGCGGCCCTTGCCGACTTCCTCGCTCTTCGCCCGCATCCAGGCGTCCTGAATGGTGCGGAAATCGACGAACATGTGGCTGTACTGGTGCCCGAACATCGGCCCGAAATGCAGATAGGGCTGGCCCCAACGATCCGTCCAGCTGCGATCATAGACCGAGCACCACTCGTCCCACACAGACGCCGGAACCGGATGGGTCTGGCTGCCGATGGCCAGCAGCAACACCAGCATGCCTTCGTTGTAAACGTGCCAGTCGGCCTCGATGAAGCCGGTTTCCGGATGCCAGCCCATGGAGATGCGGTTGGGCCGGACCATGACCCAGTCCCACTCGATCCGGTCATAGACGGCCTGGGCCAGCCGCCGGATCTCCGCCTCCCCGGCATGGTCGCCATCGAACCAGCGCGCACAAAACAGCATGCCGGCGACCAACAGGCTGGTGTCGACGGTCGACAGCTCCGTGCGGCCGAACCGGTGCCCGGTCTGCATGTCGAGGAAGTGATAGAAGAAGCCCTTGTAGCCCCCCACGCCTGTCGCCTCCGGCCCCTGCGGCAGGTCGTGGAAGAAGCGGATGGTGGTCAGGGTGCGCTCGCGCGCCTCCTCGCGGCTGATCCAGCCCCGCTCAACCCCGATCGGCCAGCAGGTCAGGGCGAAGCCGACGGCCGCCACCGACGAAAAGGATTCTGTCGGCCAGCGATCCGGTGTCAGGCCGTTGGCCCGGTTGGTGACATGGGTGAACCAGTTGAACGTACGCTGCTGCAGCTCGTCCATCGCGGGATAGACCCGCGGGGGACCGGGCCGGAAATAGTCCAGGCCCACGCTGCCGCACGCAGACAGTCCCAGCGCCGCCCCGCCGGCGACCGTGGAACCCATCAGAAACCGGCGACGATCCATAGGCATAATCTCATACGCAGTTCCGGACAAAAACAGAAAATCGGCCGCCCTCCGTCCGGAAACGAAAGGCGGCCGTCAGGCTCAGGAAACTACCAGCGGTAACGCAGGCCCACCTGGAAGCTGCGGGTCGGCAGATACTGACTACGCGGATCGCCATATTCGCTCGAACACAGGCACTGTTCGAAGTTTTCATAGTTCTTGAAATTCATCACATTGATTGCGTCGAGGATTAGTTCGACCGAATCCCCGCCCCAGACCTGGAATTCCTTGGTCAGACGAAGGTCCAACTGACGGAACGCCCAGGCATCCGGAATGATGAAGCTGTGTTTTTCCGGTCGACCACCGTTCCAGCAGATGTCCGGATTGCTTGCGGTCGGACAGACAAACTGGGTGAACGGCAGGCCGGACCCCAAAGTCAGCAACCCCGACAGTCGGAAGTCCATCGGCAAGCCGACGATGGCGGAGGCCACGATCCGGTGGCGCTCGTCCTGATTGGTCGGGAACTCGGGAGACAGGCCGGGGCGGTTGTAGTCGAAATCGAACCCGGCGATGCCCCTGTCCCGACTGCCGTTCCGCTTCGCATCGGACAAGGTGTAGGTGAACTGCATGCCCCAGTTGCTGAGGGTGTCGAACGGCTTGTCGACCGTCAGATACATGGCCTTGTAGGTCAGCTCGGCGTCGTTATTGCCGAAGAAGATCAGGTTGCGGAACTGGGGGTAACCGACCGAGGTGGGCGTCGGCCCCGAAAACCGGTCACCCGTCTCCGACCCGGCGTTGGCAATGTACCAGGCGAACAGGTTGGACGTCTTGCCGTATGCGAAGGTCAGGGCGGTCTGGAACTGACCGAACTTCTGCCGCACGCCGAAATTGAACTGGTCCGTCCGTGGCGGCTCCATGTCGTTATTCAACAGGAAGACCTCACCTGAGCCCGGCGTTGCCGCCAACAACGGGTCGAGTCCGGCAGGGGTCAGATATATCGGATCCCAGGCGACGGTGTTGACCCCGCCGTGAGGCCCACCGGCCACGGAGAAGAAAATCTCCTTGTTGAACTGGAAGGGCTTGAACCGCTCGTCAAAGGCGAAGTTGAACCCGACCCTGTCATAATAGCGACCGGCCCCGCCGAAGATCACCGTCCGCTCGTCGTCAAAGACGTCGTACGAGAAACCAATCCGTGGCTGGAAGGCTCCGGTGAAGGCATCGCGGCCGTCGGTGATGTAGTCCGTCGGATTGAAGTACGACGGGAAGTCATAGCCCGGGAGATTCTGGATCGCGGTCAGCATGTTGCGGATGCTGTCGGGGGTCCGGTAGTCATTGTTGACGGCGTTGTCCTCGTAATCCCAACGCAGGCCGAGATTGAGTTCCAGCTTGTCGGTAATTTGCCAGTCGTCCTGCACGTACAGGCCGATCACGTTGTTATCGACGTCCGCCGGCGGAACCGAGACACCCAGCTCGACCCGAACCGGAATATCTATGCTGCCGTTGATCTCGGGGCGAGCATCCACGTCGAAGATGAACTGCGGATTACGACCGAACTGCTTGTTCACATACATGTTCTGCATTGAGTACTTCACCCCGATCTTGAGGGTGTGAAGGCCGTGCCAGTCGATATCGTTGAAGGTCAGGTCATCCCTGAAGGTCCAGCTGCGCTGCCGGATATCCTGGTTGTTGCTCTGACCGCCTGCGTTGAACACCGTGTCCTCGCGATTGAACACATTGTACTGGAAGCCCGGCGTTCCGCCGTCGTTGTCCCGGAAAATGACATAGGACCGGCCATAGTCCGAGAAATTCAGCGCCGTCGGATTGTAGGTGTATTCAAAATAGTCGACTGAAATCTCGTTCAGGAACCGGTCGCCGTTGTACTGGTGCCGGATGTTGAGAGAACGCGTGTCGGTGTTGATCTGGTTGGCCCGGGAGTAGGCGTTGCTGCCGCCGAAATCCCTGATGTCGGCCTCGCTGCGATAGGTGGCGCTGATGTCGAGGCGCTGGCGGTCGTCGATCGACCAGGACAGCTTCCCGAACAGCAGGTCCTCCTCGAACGGTGCCGAAAAGGACCCTGTGTCGCCGCCAAAGAGGCCCGCATAAGCCGAACGGTTGAGGACGACGGTATTGGACCGCGTCTCATCCTTGCGTTCGTAGGCTCCAAAGAAATGCAGCCGATCTTCAATGATCGGGCCGCCGGCGGAAATCCCGTACTGGACCCGCTTCAGATCCGCCTGCGGGTCGCCGCGGTCCCGCGCGAAGCGATCCTGCGAGATCCAGTCCTGGTTTTGATAGGTGATGAAGGCGTCGCCGGTGAACTCGTTCGTGCCTGATCGCGTCACCGAAGTGATGATCGAGGACGAGGCCTGTTCGTACTCCGCCTTGAAATTCTGGCTGATGACCCGAAATTCCTGGATCCCCGCCTGAGGGAACGGATTGCCGCGACTGTCGTCCTGACCGGCGACACCCCCGTCGACGATAGTCGATTTCTGGTTCTGCCCGTCGATGAAGACGTTGATCGCCGCCGCGCCCTGACCACCTGCGGAAATGGTCCGCTCGGTCTCGCCTTCTGTCACCCGAACGCCGGGCGCCAGGGCGGCAAAATTCAGAAAGTTGCGACTGATCTGCGGCAGGTTATTGATCTGGGCTTGGCTGACGTTGGTGGCGACCTCCGACGTGCGCACCTCGAAGATGCGACGGCCGGTAATGACCACATCGCCGACGTCCGTGGCCCCGGACGCGCTGGCCGTTGTCACTATGCCGACATCCAGATCGAGCGTACCGACCTGGCCCAGTGCCAGGGTCACCGTGTCCGAAGTGGTCTGGCCATCGCCGGTAGTGACGTCGATTCTGTAGCTGCCGGGACGCAGCCCGGACAGGACGTAGTTGCCATCCGCCCCGATCCGGCCGCGGGTAACATAGCCCGTCGAGATTTCTGTCGCTGTGACGGTGCCGCCGGCTTCGGCCTGCGGGCCGTCGTAGATGGTCCCCCTCAGCGTCGACGAGGCCACCTGGGCAGAAGCCCCGCCGGCACAGGCCAGTGAGACGGCGATGGCGAGCGCCGACACCGCACCGAGATATCGAGAATTGAGCCTAGACATTGTGGTCTTCCCCCTTGAAGGACGTCATGCCCGACGCGGCTGGAGCGGTAGCTCCTGCCGCGTCGCGTTGGTTGAAATCGCCGGATTGCTGGATGGACGGACGACCAATTCCGGTCGGACGACCTCGCAGGCGGTGTCGGCGACGTCCGAGCCTGCGGATTCGACAAGGCGAACGAGCCGCTCGAGAGCGTTCCGGCCCATGTCGACAATGCGAATTCTGAGTGTGGTCAGCGCCGGGCGCACGAGCTCGGCCAGCGGCACATCGTCGAACCCCACCATGGCAAGGTCCTCGGGACAGCGGATGCCCGCCTCCTGCAACGCCAACATGGCACCGATGGCCATAGTGTCGTTGGCGGCAAAGACAGCATCCGGCCGGGGCGCATGACCGGCCAGGACCGCTCCGGCCCGGTGTCCCGACGCCTGGGTGAACTCACCTTCAACGACGACCGGCGTCAATCCGCCCCGCGTCACCGCCTCCAGATAACCGGCCAGCCGCGCCTCTGCCTCGATATTCCCGGCCGGGCCGGCGATATGGGCGATACGTCGGCGACCTGTGGCCAGCAGATGCTCGACCGCTGCGACAGCACCGCCGTGATTGTCGACCACCACCGAGGGTCGGCCGGCATCGCGCGCTCCACCATTCATCAGGAGAACGGGCAGTCGTCCCGCCAGACTTGCGGTCAGCTTGGCCGCATCGAGATGGGGCGAGAGGACAATAAGGCCATCCACCCGACCACGCATGGATCGAATGGCGGCCTGAGCCTCGTCGGCGTCGTCGTGCGAGCTGGAAACGATCAGGTGATAGCCGTGCACCCGGGCGGCCACGTCCATGCCGCGGATCAGTTCGGAAAAGAAGTCGCCGTAGAGGTCGGGCAAGATCACCCCGACCGTCTGGGTGCGACTGGTCGACAGACTGCGCGCGCCGCTGTGCGGGATATATTCCAAGGCTGCCGTGGCCTCGAGCACCCGGGCTCGGGTCCCGTCCGAGACCGGATCAGCCCCGTTCAGCACGCGCGAAACCGATGCCACGGACACACCCGCTCGCTCGGCCACATCTCGAATCGTGGCGGCCTTCACGGGCACCATCCCGCGCAATGCAAAGCGTCGCACTCTGGCATCACAGTCATCCTCCCAGACAGTGAAGGTGGTCCCGGCCCCCTTGTCGGGGGTCCGTCCACCAAAACCGTGTAACCGATTACATGACACACTAGCCACGCGCCCTGCAAGTGCCGTAGTTTCGCCACACGGAGGCGGGTCTTACGGGTCCTCACCTCCAGATCGACCCGCTTCGCCACCCCTCCACCCCCGCCCCAGATTATGTTCGAGGCCCTGCCAATGACTGCTAAGTATCAGTTTCCAGATAATTTTCTTTGGGGCGCAGCGACGGCGGCCTATCAGATTGAGGGCTCATCGATGGCCGATGGTGCTGGGGCCTCCATCTGGGATCGATTCAGCCACACCCCGGGCATGATGAAGGATGGCGACACCGGAGACGTCGCCTGCGACCACTACAATCGCTGGCGCGAGGACATCGAGGTGATGAAGCGCCTGAACCTCCAGGCCTACCGCTTCAGCGTCTCGTGGAGCCGGCTCATGCCCGACGGACGTGGGGCCGTGAATGCCAAAGGTCTCGACTTTTATGACCGCCTGATCGACGGGCTTCTGGAGGCCGGAATCGAGCCGCTGTGCACCCTCTACCACTGGGATCTGCCCGCAGCCCTGGACGATCGTGGCGGCTGGCTCAATCCCGACATCGCCAACTGGTTCGCCGACTACGGCCAGGTTCTGTTCGAAAAGTTCGATGGCCGGGTGAAGAAATGGGCGACGTTGAACGAGCCCTGGGTCGTGGTCGACGGCGGCTATCTGCACGGGGCCCTCGCACCGGGCCACAAGAGCGCCTTTGAGGCGGTGATCGCCTCGCACAATTTGCTGCGCAGCCACGGGGCGGCGGTCAAACGCTACCGCGAGGTCGGCAAGCATGAGATCGGCCTGGTGGTGAACATCGAGCCGAAATATCCGTCCAGCGACCGTCCCGAGGACGAGGCCGCGCGGATGCGGGCCGACGCCCAGATGAACCGCCAGTACCTCGATCCGGTCTTCAAGAAGCGCTACCCGGTCGAACTAGCCGAGGTGTTCGGTGAAGCCTGGAAAGAATGGCCGGCAGAGGACTTCGACCTGATCGCCCAGCCGATCGATTTCGTCGGACTCAACTGGTACACGCGCTCCGTTCCGAAAAACGATCCCGATGCCTGGCCGGTCCGCGCCACCCCGGTAAAACAGACCCAGCACGCGCATACTGAAACGGGCTGGGAAGTCTATCCGCCTGCCCTGACCGACACTCTGGTGTGGATGAAGGACACCTATGGCGACACCCCGATCTACATCACCGAGAACGGCTCGGCCTGGTACGACCCGCCCCACGCCATCGACGGCCGGGTACAGGACCCTCTCCGGGTCGACTATCTGAAGAACCACCTGAAGGCGGTGCACGACGCTATCGGCAAGGGTGTCGACGTGCGTGGCTATATGGCCTGGTCCCTGCTCGACAATCTGGAATGGTCGCTGGGCTATTCGAAGCGCTTCGGCATTACCCACGTGAATTTCGCTACGCAGGAGCGGACCATCAAGGATTCCGGCCTGCTGTATGCCGACATCATCGCCTCCAACGGCACCGTTCTGAACGATCCGCCGCAACGATAGCCCAGTAACCGGGTCAGGCCCCGGTCGCTGCCAGCCACAGAAGCGATATCTGGAGATCCGAACCCCGGCGACTGCGTTGTAGATGGGCGTGTCGCCTTTCGACCCGTTTCCGACCGGAGCCCAATCCATGCCCTCGTTGAAGTCGTCCTACCCGCTCTATCTGGCCAACCGGGCGATGACGCCCAACCAGGACCTCGAGGTAACCGACAAATATTCAGGCAAGGTAGCGACGCGGGTGGCCATGGCCGACCCCGCCCTGATCGACCGGGCCATCGCCGCGGCGGTCAAGGCGACTGAGCCAATGGCGCGGATGGCTGCCTATGAGCGGCAGGCGGTTCTGGCCCATTGTGTGACCCGGTTCCAAGAGCGCGCCGACGAACTGGCCTATGCCCTGTGCATCGAGGCGGGCAAGCCGATCAAGGATTCACGAGGCGAGGTCACCCGGCTGATCGACACCTTCCGCATCGCTGCCGAGGAAGCCGTGCGCATGACCGGCGAGGTCCAGCCCCTCGACATCTCGGCCCGGGCCAAGGGGTATCAGGGCATGTGGAAACGGGTGCCGATCGGCCCCTGCTCCTTTATCTCGCCATTCAACTTCCCACTCAACCTGGCCGCCCACAAGATCGCCCCGGCCATCGCCGTCGGCTGTCCCTTCGTGATGAAGCCGGCCTCGCGCACCCCGCTGGGAGCGATCATCATCGGCGAGGTCCTGGCCGAGACCGACCTGCCCGAGGGGGCCTTCTCCATCCTGCCGGCCACCCGTGACGGGGCCGATCTGTTCACCACCGACGACCGACTGAAACTGCTGTCCTTCACAGGCTCGCCCGAGGTGGGTTGGGCCCTCAAGGCCCGGTCCGGCAAGAAAAAGGTGGTGCTGGAACTGGGCGGCAACGCTGCCGTCATCGTCGATCGTGACAGTGACCTGGAAGACGCCGCCGAACGCATCATCTTCGGAGCCTTCTACCAGTCGGGCCAGTCCTGCATCGGCGTCCAGCGCATCCTGATCCATGAAGACATCTATGACGCGCTGCGAGAGCGGCTGGTCAAGCGGACCAAGGCACTGGTGTCCGGCAATCCGCTGGACGAGGACACCTTCATCGGTCCGATGATCGACGAGAAGGAAGCCGAACGGCTGGAAAACTGGATCGGGGATGCCCGCGACGCCGGGGCTCGGGTCCTGTGCGGCGGCGACCGCGAGGGTGCCATGTTGCAGGCGACGCTGATGGAGGGCGTGCCGCGCGGCCAGAAGATCCGCGACGAGGAAGCCTTCGGTCCCGTCGCCATCCTGTCGTCCTTTTCCGATTTCGAGGCCGCCCTGGACGAGGTCAACGATTCCCGCTTCGGCCTGCAGGCCGGCATCTTCACCCGGGACATCCACAAGGCCATGGCTGCGTGGGACCGACTGGAAGTCGGCGGCGTGCTGATCGGCGACGTACCCAGCTATCGCGTCGACAACATGCCCTACGGCGGGGTCAAGGACTCGGGTCTGGGTCGCGAAGGCGTCAAGTTCGCGATGGAAGACATGACCGAAATCCGTAATCTCGTGATCCGTCACCGGCCCATTTAGTCGACCAGATAAAACGTGGTGCGGTTCCTGACCTGAGCAGGCCCGGTCAACCGCCCTGGGGCTGCGGCCGGTTCTGCATGGCCCCGGTCATCGGGATGAAGAACACCCCGACGTCGCGGCGCGAATGGACCCGGCCCTGTTCGTCCTTGGTATAGACGTACAGCACCTGCCCGCGCCGGAAGGGTTGGCCGATCGGGATGATCAGCTTGCCGCCCGGCTTGAGCTGGCGGAACAGTTCGGGCGGCGCATACTGGGCGACACAGGTCAGCATGATGGTGTCGAAGCCGCCCTCGACCTCGGGCCAGCCGAAATATCCATCGCCGACGCGCGAATGGACATTGTCATAGCCCAGCGGCGCGAAGATCTTGCTCACGGCCTGGCCGATCGGCTCGATGATTTCGATCGTGTAGGCATCGCGTACGATGCGTGACAGCAACGACGATTGGAAGCCTGAACCCGTCCCGATTTCCAGCGTGACATCCGTCGGCTTCGGGGCCGCCAACTGGGTCATGTAGGCCTGCCCCAGATAGTCACTGAGCACACTGCCGTGCCCGATCGCCCAGGGCTTGGGATTGCTCTCATAGGCATTGTAGGCCGTCGAGGCCGATTGGGCGTAGGCGTAGTGGAAATAGTCGCGCGGCACGCTCTCGAACGCCGCCATGACCGCGGGATCGGCCGTACCGAACTTGCCGTCCAGATAGGTTTTGATCCGCGCCATAGCGGCAGGCTTGCGCGCCTGGATTTCGGCGAACTGGCTCTCACTCAGACTCTGCGGACGGCTCGAAGCGGCCATGGCCTCGCGGAAAGCCTCATAGGTCCAGGGTCCCAGCGGTCCGCGCACTCCGTTGGCCACCGCGCCCTCGACAACCGGAGCCACGGCGCTCGGAGCCGGACCGGGAGTTGCCACCGGCGCGGCCGCACCCCCGGTCGCGGTGGGGTTCATTCGCGCCTGAATCCGCTCTCGCGTTGCCCGGTCACATCCGCTCAAGGGAGCCAGGGTCAGGCCTGTAGCGGCCGCAAGAAGTGTGCGTCGATCAAGGGTCATGCGGACTGTTCCAGAAGGGAAGATTGATTGGACTGCGACACCGCAGCGGGAGCCACAGCGGCTTTGCGGTGGCCAAACGGCAGGACCAGAAAGGCCAGAGCGTAGAGAGCCGCCGCCGCCCACAGCAGCGACGAGAAGCCGATGTCGCGGCTCATCAGATTGGCCATCGGCGTGGCCACGACCGAGAAGGCCCCGTTCAGACCCCAGGCCCAGGGCAACATCCGCCCGTCGCCGACCTGGATCAGGCCCAGCGGGAACGGCAGACCCAGCGCCAGCGAGACCGGGGCCGCCGCCAGAACCACCAGCCCGGCGCGCAGCCACCATGGCTGATCCAGCGTGCGCATCACGAAATCTTCGGATCCGGCCAGCATCGCCGCGATCCAGGCGATCACCACGATCAGACCGACCAGCGAGGCGATCTTGGGCATGCCCCCCAGCCGTCCGGCGATCATGCTGCCCAGCCCCGAAAAAATCAGCATCGACGTCAGGACCAGTCCGAAGGCCGACGAATAGTCGTTCAGGTAAAAGGCGGCCCGGTCGATCAGCATGATCTCGATCAACAGGAAGCCGAGCCCGAGAGCCGGAAAATACAGGATGGGCCACAGGCGGCGGGACTCCTGCACGCCCCCGGCCCGACGCCGGAACAGCGCCGGGGCCAGCAGCACCAGAAGGGCGATGATGATCGCCTGACCAAGGACGGCGATATTCACCAGTCCCCCGATCTCGGCCTGGGGCAGGACTTCCAGACGGCGCACAACCGTGTCGAGCTGCTCCAACTTCAGGGAGGCATAAAAGGCCGGCCGGTCAAGGGTCGCGGGCCGGATATGGAAGGCCTCGGCCGAGGGCGGTGTCCGTCCTGCCAGAACCGCGTCCGCCTCGTTGGCGATGGCATCATTGGGACCGTTCGACGTGATCCGGCCACTGGCAAACGAGACGGAGGGCAGGTCATTGAACAGACCGGCCCGGGCCGCCTCCACATCGATGCCCGGCACGTAGGAGACGTCGAACGAGCGGATGTCGCTGAAGGTCTTCAGGGCGATGATGTCCGAAGACGACCACGGCGTGGGCGACACCAGAATGCGCGCGTTCCACGCCGACCGGTAGACCATCACATGACTGGCCGGATCGGCGATGCCCGCCGCCAGCAAGGCCTCGCGCGCCGTGCTCAGCACTCGAAGCGAATAGACCGGAAAGTCGCGGATCGACACGGAGATCGAAACCATGCCACCCGGCTTCAGTGCCGCCAGATAGGCCCGCATCGCCTCGACCGTCAGGCCTGTGACATTGGCCGGGGCGGCGTCGACGAAATCGGCCGAAACATCGATGATGTCATAGGCGGCGGGTCCCGCTTGCCAGGCCGCGGCGATCGGTCCGCCATCCAGCAGGCGGACGCGGCTGTCCTGCGCCAGGGCCGGCGACCCGGCCAGGCCATGCACCAGCGCCTGATGCAGGACCGGCTCGCTCTCGACGCCGTCGACATGGCGGGTGCCCAGGGCCAGGGCCTCGGCGACCCGGTATCCACCGGACAGCCCGATGGCCAACACATCGGCATCGGGCCGCATCAGATAGGGAGCAGCACTCAGAGCACTGGGCGCATAGTCGGCGTCCAGCGGCCCCGGCTTGGGCAGGGCGGCGATACGGTTGCCGTCACGATACAGACCCCAGGTCTCCGGCGGCCCCGACACCCCCATCATGGCGGCATTGTTCGAGACGTCGGCATCGACCCGCTCGGTGAAATTCTCGAGCAGCAGATAGTGACCGCGCGGCTGACGGCTTTCGTGGACCACGCGAGCCCCGGGGGTGTTCAACGGCGCATAGACCGCCTTGAACTCCGAGATGACCGGAGCGGGCCCGAGGAACAGGATCGCCTCGCCCGCCACCAGCGCAGCCCCGGCCAGACCGGCCCCCAGCCAGTTGAGCCGCCCGGGCTGGAACAGGGTCGCCAGCGCCAGCGGCACCAGCAGGATCGGAGCCAGCAGGAAGGGATGGACCACGAACATCAGGCCCAGCGCCAGAGCCGACCCCAGCCCCGCCCCGATCAGGTCATAGCCATAGACCCGCCCGATCTCGCGCGGGTTCATCACGAACATCAACGCGATATAAAGCCCCGCTAGAAAGAAGAAGGGCAGCAGGGCGGCGTAATACAGGCCGATATTGCGAAGTTGGTCAGGCCAGGTCGTCGGATTCTGCAACTGCAGTGGATTGAACGGATTGGCCGTAATCAGCTGGTAGCCGACCGCCGCAGCGATCACCATCGCCGCCGGCAGCAGGGTCCGCAGCAGCACGCCGTGCTTTTGAACGGCGTCCCGGAACAGGGCCACAACCACACCGCTGAGGGCGAAGCCGGCCATGACAATGGAGATGATCCAGTAGCCGTACTCGGACCATTTCGCGACGGCGAAATACCGGGTCAGGGCGTTCTCGAACCCGACCACCCCCAGCGCGATCAGGAACAGCGGAATCAGGGCCGCCCGTGTTCCCTTGGCGACGCCGCTCATGCCTGCGGCTCCCAGGCGGCGCGATGATCCAGAAAGGTGACCAGCAGGTCATTGAATCGGTCGGGCTCATCAACGAACAGGGCGTGGCCGGCCTGTTCGAACACCGCCATCCGGGCGTCGGCATGAGTGGCCACAAGGGTCTGACCCTGGGCCCGCCAGCGGGGCCGCACCACATAGAGCACCGGCCGGTCGGTACCGTGCAGGGCGTCGCGCCAGAAGCGGCGCGGCGCGTCATAGCGCAGCAGGGCCTGTTCCTGGGTCGGGCTCATGCGCAGGGCATCCGCCGTCAACCGCGCGCGATAGTCCGCCCCGGGGTCGCGGGCGAACAGGCCGGCGACGAAGGCCGCGCGCCGTCCCGCCCGCCCGGCGGGGTCAGCCTGTGCGGGATCGGACCGGCGACCGGGTCGCGCTGTCGGGGCCGGCTCCTCGCCGATCGAGTTGTCGACCAGCACCAGACCGGCGATACGGTCATCCCCCTCGGTCGCCAGCATCGCCAGGGTGTCGAGCACGCCCAGCGACCAGCCCACCACGACCACCCGGCCGGGTCCGGCCCGATCGATCAGTTCGGCGATGTCACGACCCCGGCGCTGGTAAGCGTAGCCATAGGGCGCGACCTCGCTCTGCCCTTGGCCGCGCGGGTCCAGGGCCAGCACATGAAAACGGGTCTCGAGGGCGGCGATCTGTTGCTCGAAGATCCAGGCGGGCATCGTCCAGCCCGGCACGAACAGGACGGTCCGGGCCCCGGCGGGCCCCGCCTCCAAATAGTGCAGTCGGGCTCCATCCGAGGTGACGAAGCTGCGGCTGTCTGCGGCCTGTCCGGTGCCCCCCGACACCAAACAGGCCGACAGCGCAAGAACGATTCCCCAACAGGGTATCCCGCATCGTTCCCGCGAACTCATGGTTAACAAACACTTACCCCTGACAGGTTGACATCTGGCCCGGAGAACAACGTATTGTCGACCGGCTTCCCCGGTGACGCGAGCAGCGGCTCAGGTCGCGCCGCCCCAGCGCTTCAGCGCGGGCCCGATGCTGCCGCCCTGCACCACCACCGAGAACAGCACCACCATATAGGTCGCGGCCACCAGCACATCCTTCATCGGACCAGGTGGCAGGGACAGGGCCAGGGCGATCGAGATGCCGCCGCGAAGCCCGCCCCAGACCATGACCGGGAAGGCCAGTTTGAACGGCAGCAGGCTGCGCCAGAACAACAGCGGTACGCCGACGGACAGGGAGCGTGCCAGCAGCACCAGCGGGATGGTCAACAGACCCAGCCCCAGCAGACCCAGACGCTCGGCCAGCACCACGGCCTCGAGCCCGATCAGCAGGAACAGGACCGCGTTCAGGACCTCGTCGACCAGCACCCAGAATTTAAGCAGATAGTCGCGGGTGTTGTCGCTCATCGCATAGCTGACCCCGTGATTGCCGATAACCAGACCGGCGACGGCCATGGCGACCGGGCCGCTGATGTGCAGGGCGTGGGCCAGGGAATAGCCGCCCATGACCACTGCCAGGGTGATCAGTACCTCGACCGAATACTCGTCGATGGCCTTCATCGCCCGGTAGGCGATCCAGCCCACGGCCAGGCCGAGGGCGGCCCCGCCGAGCGCCTCGACCAGGAACAGCTCACCGGCGTGGACCAGCGACAGCCCATCACCGCTGACGGCCGCAGCCAACAGGATCGAGAACACCACCACCCCGACCCCGTCGTTGAACAGGCTCTCACCGGCCACGGTGGCCTGCAGCCTGGGCGGCACCGAGGTGGTCTTCAGCACCGACATGACGGCGACCGGGTCGGTCGGGCTGATCAGGGCCCCGAACACGAAACACCAGGCCAGCGGCACGTCGATACCGGCCAGTCGCGTCAGGGCCGCAAAACCGGCCCCGACCAGCAGGGTCGAGAGCACAACCCCGAAGGTACTGAGGATGCCGATCTGCCAGCTACCGCGCTTCAGCTGAGCGAGGTCGACGTGCATGGCCCCGGCGAACAGCAGGAACGACAGCATGCCGTTCATCAGGGTCTCGTGGAAGTCGATGTCGCCGAGGAATTCGGTGACCGTCTCCGACAACTGGCTCTGGGGCAGGACCGCGTCGATGGCGATGACGGCGATCGAGGCCAGGGCCCCCATCACGGTCAGAGCCACCGTCGACGGCAGCTTCAGATAGCGGTGATTGAGCCAGCCCAGGATGGCCGAAAGCACGATCAGTATGGCGGCGGCGTCGAACGGGGACAGGGCGCTGATCATGGGTTTCCTGCGATCGGTTTCGCGGCCGGGCCACAGGCATAACCTGCGTTTCCGTCTGCGACAAAGATCAAACGCAGGGCGGTGCGATTCGCATTGGACGGCTGCCGGTCGGGTGCCCTAGGCTGAAGCCCTCCCGCCATGAAATACATCAGCACCCGGGGCCAGGCGCCCACCGTCGATTTCGCCCAGGCGATGCTGTCCGGCCTCGCGCCGGATGGCGGCCTGTATGTGCCCGAAACCTGGCCCGTCGCCGACGCCGGCATGGCCCGTCCGGGCATCCCATATGCGACCGTTGCGCGTTCGGTTCTGACCACCTTTGCTGGAGCGTCTCTACCTGCCGGGGCCGTCGATGCGGCGGTGGCGCGGTTGGTCGAACGTTTCCACCACGAAGCGGTGACGCCGCTGGTTCAGCTGGACGCCAATCTTTGGCTGCTGGAGCTGTTCCACGGTCCGACCGCGGCCTTCAAGGATCTGGCCATGCAGCTGGCCGCGTCGCTGATGGACGCGGCCCTGGCCGGGGCCGGCGACCGGCTGACGCTGGTCACCGCCACCAGCGGCGACACCGGAGCCGCGGCCGTGCGGGCCTTCGCCGGGGCCAACCGCATCCGCCTGATCGTCCTGCATCCGGAAGGCCGGGTCTCGCCGGTGCAGCGGCTGCAGATGACCACGGTCGAGGCCGACAACATCACCAATCTGGCGGTGCGCGGCGATTTCGACGACTGCCAGCGACTGGTGAAGGGGCTGCTGGCCGATGCGGCCCTGCGGGCGCAGGGGCCGCTGAGCTCGGTCAATTCGATCAACTGGGCCCGACTGGCCGGGCAGATCCCCTACTATGTGACGGCCGGGGCGGCGTTGGCCGGACCGGCTCCACGCTTTGTCGTGCCGACCGGCAATTTCGGCGACGCCTTCGCCGGCTGGGCCGCGCGCCGCATGGGGGCGAACGTCGGCGGGCTGGTCGCGGCGGTGAACAGCAATGACGCCCTGGCGCGCGTGCTGGCGGACGGCGTCTACAGCCGCCGCACCACGGTCGAGACCCATAGCGTCAGCATGGACGTTCAGGCCCCGTCCAATTTCGAACGGCTGGTGTTCGAGGCCACCGGCCGCGACGCCGACCGCACCCGCGCGGTGTTCGAGACCTTCGCCCGCGAGGGTACGGTGACCCTGGACGACGATCTGCTGACCAAGCTGCGAGCAGAGGTTTCGGCCGAGACCGTCAGCGAGGCCGAAACCCGGGCCGAGATCACCCACGCCTGGTCGGCCTATGGCCAGGTCATTTGCCCGCACACGGCGGTGGCCGTGGCGGCGGCGCGACGGCTGGATACGTCCGCAGGCCCGGTCGTGGCCCTGTCGACGGCGCATCCCGCCAAATTCCCCGACGTCGTAACCGGGGCCCTGGGCTTCGAGCCGCAGCGGCCATCGGTGCTGGAAGGGCTGGAGGGGCGGCCGGAATACTGCCGCACGGTCGAGCCGACGCTGGCGGCGGTGCGGGCGGCGCTGGACTGAACCGTCGATGTCCCGCCTGTCCGCCTGATCCGGACATTTGAGTCCAGAGGGACGGACATAGGCGGAAACAGGCCGGAAACCGCGCTGGGTTATTGTTGTGATCCGCCACGGCCTGAAGCGGCAGCGGCGCTGAATTCGGGACTGTCAAAGACCGGGCGACGCGTTCGCTGGTGCAGAGACCGCGTCATCGGCCATTATAACCCAGAGAAAACCCCCGATAGGTCGATTGGGCGAAGCCGACGGGCCGGCAGGTACCGGAGTCCCGTTTTTGTCCCCGAAAATGCCCGGAAGACTTGTCCTCGGTGTCCCCACTGACGGTCAGTCGCAATCCTGAAAATCAGAGGTCTGGCAGCGCGTGAATAAGGCTCCGGCGCGGGCGATCTGGTCCGAGGTCATGAGAGCCGTCACCCGACCAAGATACGGTTCCGCCCCCTCCGGATCCGCAAGGGCCGCGAAACTGTACCACATGTGGGCGAGCGGCAGATTCATGGCCACACCCTGTCCGTATTCATAAAGGGTTCCGATGGAAAATTGGGCCCCGGCGTGCCCCTGCTTCGCGGCTTTCAACATCCAGCGCACCGATTCAGCGGGATTCTGAGGAACACCATCACCGTTATAATAGGATGCGCCGAGCGAATACTGGGCGGAAGAATTACCCCTCTCTGCCGCCTCATGAAACCAGTGCGCCGCAGTGGCGAGGTCCTGCTCCACCCCCTGACCGTTGCTGTAGAGAACGCCAAGATTGTATTGCGAAAGGGTGTAGCCCTGAGCGGCGGCGAACTGAAACCAGTGTGCGGCCTGGACATAGTCCTGCTCGAGACCACGACCGAAATTATACTGGACCCCGAGACTGTTGCCGGCATCGGCGTCACCGGCCGAGGCCGCCCGCCGGAACCAGCGGGCGGCCTCGGTAGCGTCCTGAGGGACACCCCGCCCCATGTAATAGAATTTGCCCAGCTTGACCTGGGCCTCGACGTGACCCTGTTCGGCAGCGATCCGGATCCAGCGCGCGGCTTCGGCATCCTGCTGCGGGACACCCCGGCCCGTCGCATACAGCGTCCCCACGAAATAGGCAGCATCGACATTCCCGCCCCGGGCCAGCGGCCCCCAGACGTCATAAGCCGTCGTGTAGTCGCCCCGCTGCCAGGCCTGAAAACCGGTCAGGACGGGGTCTTCGGACTGGGCGAGAGCGGAGCCGCCCGACACCCCGATCAGAACGGCAAACAGCGCAATTAGACCCGGTCGCACCTCTCACCGCCCGCCGAGGGGATCCGCGATCCGTTGACAGCTGCCCTCGCCCCAGGTTCGCGCGCTGCGGTCCAGTCGTGAATAGGTGAACTGCAGCGTCCGAAGATTCACACCGGTCATGCGGCCCTCGCCGAGGATTTGCACCTCGTCGCCGACCACGACGCAGCGGTTGACCTCAACAAGAGAACAAAGATCCGCTCCCCAGGTCGGCGTTGCCCCCCCACTCAGGCCCTGCCACCGCGCCGGGTTGGTGCTGATTCGGCTGATCGATTCATCATGACGCGCAGGCTGACGAGGGCGCACCGTGGCCGAAGGGTGGGCGTTGTAGAAGGTCTTGTTGCAGCGCAGATAGGTCCAGCCGGACTGCGCCGAAGCTACAGCGGGGACCAACCCGGCGGCGAGGGCTACGGTGGCGATGAGAAGGATGGGATGCTTCATAGGTCGCTCCTTTGCCTTGCGGGATACGCGATCAAGGACGGCGATCGCTCAGGACGGCAGTCGACTGCCGTCGATCCTGCAAGGTGCAGGGACCCGGGTCATCCTGTGAATTTTAACAGCTATTCCGCTGCCCCGGCATCGCTAACCTGACTCACGATCGGGCCACCGGCAGGCCCCATGGGAGCCCACACTCATGATGACCTTGTCCCGAACGCTTGCCCTCACAACGGTGGCTGCCGCCCTGCTCGGGCTGTCCGGCTGGACGAGCGCGCCAGCCCCGGCCGCCGCGCCGGCCCCGGCCGTGACCCAGGTCTCGTGCAGCGAGCTGACCGATCGGATGGCCGACACCGCCGAACTGGCGCTGGAGATGGACGAGGTCTGCGCCGCCGGCGACAGCGCCGAATGTGGCGAGCTGGCCCAGTGGGTGGTGTGCGAGTTCAATCTCAATGTTCCGGACAACACCCAATGTCGCAACACCCGGATCGTGCGCGACATGACGCAGATCCTGAACGTGGTCGGCAATCGCGTCGACCAGCTGAACCGGCTGCAGTCGCGCCGCCTGTTCTTCAACGTCGCCGAGGTCAGTGACCGGCAGCGCGCCCGTGTCTGCGTCCAGGCTGGCGCGGCCAACTACTGATCAATGCTTTTTCAACATCGCCCCTGAAGGAGCCCGATCATGAGCCGCAGAACCCTTGCCGTCGCCGTCGCCAGTGCCGCCTTGCTGGCGCTGTCGGCCGGGAATACGAGCGCCCAGTCCCTCGACTTCAGCGCCCGGGGCGACTCCGCCAACGAGGCCTGCTCAAGAGCGAAATTTGAGGCCAGACGGCAGCTGCGAAACGCCGATCGTACCGTGCGGAGTTTTGACTCCTGTAGCTGCCGGCGGGAACGGGATTCGTCGGGCGCGCAGACCCGTTCATGGCGGTGCACAGTCGTTGCCCACTACACCCGGCCCCGCTGACGGATCCGTCAGGCGGCGGCTGCGCGCCAGTAGTCGAGACGACGCAGGAAGGGAGCCGGATCCTTGGCCGTGACCAGGGCGTCGGGCGCGGCCATCAGCCGGTCGTGCAGCCGGGTCAGGGTGAAGCGCACCACCGCCTGCGCCCCGAGGTCCGGCAGGGCAGCGCGTTCGGACGGGTTGAGCGGACGGACTGATTCATAGCCGGCCAGGAAGGCGGCGATCGCAGGCGGGTTGGCCCCGCCCGTCGCGTCAAACCCCCAGGCATTGAGGGCGATGGCCAGGTCATAGGCCAGGGTATCGACACAGGCGAAATAGAAGTCGATGACGCCACTGATTGCGCCGTTCAGGAACAGGACGTTGTCAGGAAAATAATCCATATGCACAGGCCCTTGCGGCAGGGTTTTCAGTGATCGCTTGACCATGTCGGCCAGTTCCTGCTCGAGCCGCTGCAGCATGCGCCGATCCTCGCCATCGGCCACCGTGGCACAGCGATCAGCGAGCTCGCGCCAGGCCGCCGGCCCGACCGGATTGGTGCGCTGTCCGTCGAAATCCAAAGCCGCCAGATGCAGCTGCGCCAGGGTCCGTCCGGCGGTGCGCTGATCGTCGAGATCGGGCGTTCTGAGCCAGTCGCCTTCACGCCACTCAATGATTGATGCGGGCCGCCCGTTCAATCGACTGATCCAGTGACCCGCCCGGTCCGCCATCGGCCGGGGTGCCGGATAGCCACGATCGGCCAGGTGTTCGGTCAGGCCAAGACAGAACGGCAGAGCGTCCGCCCGGGTGCGATGTTCGAACAGGGTCAGGACGAAGCGACCCGCCGTGGTCTCCAGTCTATAGTTGGTGTTCTCGACCCCCTCGATGATCGGGGTCAGCGCCTGCAGTCGACCCAGATCATAGGACCCGAGAAAGTCCCCGGCCTCGACCTGGGAGACCGGCGTGAACACCGCCATGCGTCAAATACCAATCAGGCGGGCGCGGGCGCGCACGAGGTCGGCGACATCGGCCAGCACGCTCTCGCTTGTGGCCCAACGGCCCGCGCCGCGTCCGCGACACGTCCAGACCGTTCCGTCCTCACCATAGACCTTCAAGGCATTGCCCTCCCCGCGCAGGGACAGGAAGAGCGGATCGGACCCGTCGGCGTCAAGCCGAACCTCGGCCCCCAGCCCCCCGACGACCCTGCGGCAGGCCCCGATCTGGCGCGTCCCGACGGCCGGCCGAGCGTCCGCCGACAAGGCGTCGCGCGGGATGGCGGCATCATCCGGCGCGGACCCGAAGGCCTCAAACGCCAGCAGCCGGAGCTTGGCGGCGGCGTCGTGACCCTCGACATCCGACGACGGATCTTCCTCGGCGAATCCGGCCTCGCGGGCTTCGGTCAGGGCCTCGTCGAACGAGGCTCCGGCGTCGAGTCGCTCCAGCATGAAGTTGACGGTGCCGTTGAGCACCGCCTCAAACCCGGCGACGGGTCCAGCCGCCAGCGCCTGCTGCAGGGTCTCGATCATCGGTGCGCCGCCCCCGACCGCAGCCGAATAGCAGAGCTGCGCCCCGTGGGCGGTGGCCAGGGTCTTGAGCCCGGCGGGGTCCCGACTGATCGCCTGTTTGTTGGCGCTGACCACATCGATGCCGCGCGCCAGTGCCGCCCGGATCAGGGCATGACCGGCGTCAGCCTCGGACAGGATTTCCAGCACGATGTCCGGACCAGCCGCGAGCAGGACCGCCGGGTCAGCGGTGAAGCGATCGGCGATGGCGGCGAAATCGACGCCGGGCACATCGCGAACCCGCGCCGGATCACGGACCAGCACCCCGGTGATCTGGAAGCGCGGGTCCGGCAGCAGGCGGCTGAGCACCCCCGCCCCGACCACACCGCAGCCGGCAACGGCGATGCGGAACGGCGGCAGGGCCGTGGCCGGGACCGGCGCTTCGCAACGGGCACCGATCCGCGTCGGGCGCACGCCGCCGAGGCCGGCGATCTCGATCTCGACGCCGCGCTCCTCGCCCATGTCGATGGCGTCGGGCTGGACCAGCACCCCGCCGACCGCGCGAGCCACCGCCCAGGACGCCTGGCTGTAGCGCAGCGGCTCCCCCGCCGCACCGGACGGGTCGCGGTCGTAGAGACCGTCGACATCCTTGATCAGGCGAACATGGTCCAGCCCCAGCTCCGCGGCGACGAACAGGGCCGTCAGGTCAGAGCCGCCGCGCCCGAGCAGGGCCGTGCGCCCATTGTCGAGCAGGGCCCCGAAACCGGGCACGATCACCGCCTGATGGGCATCGAGGGCGCGCAACAGGGCGGCGGTATCGAGACTTTCCGGATGGGCATGCTGGCTGGGCCCCGAGGCCCGGATGCCCAGTTCACGCACTGACAGGGACACGGCATCGACGCCGATCCGGTCACAGGCGATAGCCGTGAAGGCGGCGGCGGCCTCCTCGCCCTGGGCGACATAGGCGGGCAGCAGGCCATTGTCGTGATCGAGGCCCAGGGCCCGCGCCTCGGCCAGCAGCCGGTCGGTCTGGCCGGCGAAGGCCGAGACCACGGCCACGACCCGGCGACCGGCGCGGACATGGCGATAGATTTCCGACGCCACAGCCGGGGCCCGGGTCGGGTCGCGCAGCACCGAGCTGCCGAATTTGAGCACCACCACATCGTCCATGACGGGACGGGGCTCGGGCGCGAGGGCGACGGGTTCGGGGCGGGCAAGGACGGAAAGGTGGGGCATGGCAGGGGTCCGGTCGATCGGGGAAGGAAGGGAGGCCGGGACAAGAAAAAACCCCGCCCGGGGATCCGGGCGGGGTTGGGTCTCAGCGGCTTGAAGTGAATGCGCGCTAGCCTGTCCCCGCCCGTGGCGTGGTCATGGTGATCATGGTGGTGATGGTCATACCGAGGCCGCTGGCGGTCACACGGCCGCACGCGCCCGGACGGGCGATGGCGGCGCTGGTGGTGAGCGGGGCGAAGGGCACGGGGCAGGAATCCGGTAGCGGAATGAGACCGCTACGGTGGCCCTGACGCGTGCAGCGCGTCAAGGGCCGTACGCACGAATAACGCCGGACCCGAGCCATGACACGGCCGTATGTGGTCATTTTTGTCACCTGATACCCTTCGCCGGTCGATTTTCTCTAGGCCCAGTGCATCTGCACACGATGCGCCGCGGCCCAGTGGATGGCCTTGATCGCATCGATGATGGCCCGGGCCGCCGCCCGGGTACCCAGTTCACCGCCCAGGTCGGCCGTGGTCGCCCCCGCCGCCAACACCGCCGCCACCGCTGCCTCGATCGAGTCGGCCTCGTCCTCCAGCTTCAGGCTGTGACGCAGCAGCAGGGCGGCCGACAGCACCATGCCGACCGGATTGGCCAGATCCTGACCGGCGATGTCGGGGGCCGAGCCGTGGATCGGCTCGAACAGGCCGGGGCCACCCGCGCCCAGCGAGGCCGACGGCAGCAGGCCGATCGAGCCGCCCAGCACAGAGATCTCGTCCGACAGGATGTCGCCGAACATGTTCTCGGTCAGGATGACATCGTAGTCGCGCGGCTTGCGGATCAGATGCATGGCCATGGAATCGACCAGCGCGTGCTCCAGCTCGACCTGGGGGAATTCCTCGGCATGGATGCGGGTGACGACCTCGCGCCAGAGGCGGCCGGTCTCCATCACATTGGCCTTGTCGACCGAGGTGACCTTGCCGCGCCGCTGCAGCGCCGTGCGGAAGGCGGCCCGGGCGACGCGCTCGATCTCGCCGACGCTGTAGATACACAGGTCCGAGGCCATGGTGTCGGTGCGGGTCTTTTCGCCGAAATAGATGCCGCCGGTCAGTTCGCGGAACACAATCAGATCGACGCCCTCGACGATCTCGCGCTTCAGCGGCGAGCGGTGGGCCATGACCGGCGAGACCTGCAGCGGGCGCAGGTTGGCGTACAGGCCCATGGCCTTGCGCAGGCCCAGCAGCCCCTCCTCCGGCCGTCGTTTACCGCCGTCCCACTGCGGACCGCCGACGGCCCCTAGCAGTACGGCGTCTGAGGCGATGCAGGCGGCGCGGGTTGCTTCGGGCAGGGGATCGCCGGTGGCGTCGATGGCCGCCCCGCCGATCAGGTGCTCGGCGAAGCTGAAGGTGTGGCCGTAGAAGTCACCGATCACGGTCAGGACCTCGACCGCCGCGGCGGTGACTTCGGGACCGACACCGTCACCGGGCAGGACGACGATGTTGAAATGGCTGGAGGGGGTCATGCGACGGGTTCCGATACGGCGTGGGATTCAAAGGCTTCGATGGCGGGCAGGTGTTTCTGCAGCCAGCCGAGGGGGTCGACGCCGTCCAACAGGCACTGGCGGGCGAAGGGTTCGACGGTGAAGGGCACGGCCGCGTGGTTGCCGCGCCGCAGTTCGCCGGCTTCGAGATCGAGGGTCACGGGCTGGTCCGGATTGGCGGCCAGATCGTCCCAGGTGGCGGCATCGACCTCGACCGGCAGCAGGCCGTTCTTCAGGGCGTTTGACGTGAAGATGTCGGCGATTCCGGTCGAGATCACCGCGCGAAAGCCATAGTCCAGCAGGGCCCAGGGCGCATGTTCGCGCGACGAGCCGCAACCGAAATTGGCCCCGGCGACGAGGATGCGCTGCTCGGCCGGATCGATACGGTTGAGCACTGCTTCGGGCCGCGGCGTGCCGTCGGACTCATAGCGCCAGTCGTGGAAGGCATGAACGCCCAAACCTTCGCGCGACGTGGTGGTCAGGAAGCGCGCGGGGATGATCTGGTCGGTGTCGATATTGGTCTGGCTGAGCACCAGGGTGCGCGAGGTCAGGACCTTGAACGGATCAGACATGTTCGGCTCCTGACGGCGCGCGCGCGCTGCCCTCCTGCTTGAAGACGGTCTCCTGCAGATAAACACGCGGGTCGGTCAGAACCCCGGCGACGGCGCTGGCTGCGGCCGTGGCCGGACTGGCGAGAATGGTGCGCGCCCCCTTGCCCTGACGGCCCTCGAAATTGCGATTCGAGGTCGAGACCGCCAGCTGGCCCGGACCGACAACGTCGCCGTTCATGGCGATGCACATCGAACAGCCCGGGATGCGCCATTCGGCCCCGGCCTCAATGAAGACCCGGTCCAGCCCCTCGGCCTCGGCGTCGCGACGCACCGCCTCGGAGCCGGGCACCACCAGCATGCGGACGCCCGGGCTGAGCTTGCGGCCGCGCAGGACCTCGGCGGCGGCGCGCAGGTCGGGCAGGCGGCCGTTGGTGCAACTGCCGATAAAGACCACATCGACCGGCTGGGTCGTGGTCGTCTCGCCGGCGGTGAAGCCCATATAGGCCAGGGCCTTGCGGTCGCTGTCCGAGCCGGGCTGCGGCACGGGCGATCCGATCGGCGACCCGGCGTCGGGGGTGGTGCCCCAGGTGGCCATCGGGGTGATGGTCGCACCGTCCAGCCGGACCTCCTTGTCGAACACCGCGCCGGGGTCGCTGACCAACGTCAGCCAATCGGCGGCGGCCGCCTCATAGGCTGCACCCTGCGGCACATGACGACGCCCGCGCAGCCAGGCGATCGTGGTGGCGTCGGGGGCGATCATTCCGGCCCGGGCACCGGCCTCGATCGACATGTTGCACAGGGTCATCCGCCCTTCCATGTCGAGGGCGCGCACCGCCTCGCCGGCGTATTCGATGACAAAGCCGGTTCCCCCGCCGAAACCGAGGGCGGCGATCACGGCCAGGGCCACGTCCTTGCCCGAGACCCCGGGCTGCAGCCTGCCATCGACGGTGACCCGCAGGGCCTTCGGCTTGCGTTGCATCAGGCACTGGGTCGCCAGCACATGGCCGACTTCGGAGGTGCCGATGCCGAAGGCCAGCGCCCCGAAGGCCCCGTGGGTGGCGGTGTGGCTGTCGCCACAGACCACGGTCATGCCCGGCTGGGTCAGGCCCAGTTCCGGGCCCATCACATGGACGACGCCGCGGTCCTCACTGCCCCAACCGGCCAGGACGATGCCGTGGCGGGCGCAGTTCTGTTCCAGCCGGTGGACCTGGGCCTCGGCCTCGGCCGTCACATAGGGGCGGGCCCCGTCGGCCCCGGCCGGCAGGGTCGGCGTCGAATGGTCGAGGGTGGCGAACGTCCGGTCCGGACGGCGCACGCTCAGACCCCGGGCCTCGATGTCGCTGAAGGCCTGGGGGCTGGTGACCTCATGGACCAGATGCAGGTCGACATACATGACGCCGGGGGTGTCGGCGGTCTCGGCCACGACGACGTGGCGGTTCCAGACCTTGTCGAACAGGGTTTCAGGCCGGCTCATGCTGGCACTCCCTAGCTGCCGGTGCGGGAGCAGCGATGCTTTCCAGCCAGCCGAAGCGGTCGGGCGTCGCCCCGGTGAACAGACCCCGGAAGGCGGCGTTCAGACTGCGCGTGACGGGGCCGGGGCCGTTGGACCGGGTGGCGATGCCGTCGATCGAACGCACCGGGGTGATCTCGGCCGCCGTGCCGGTCATGAAGACCTCGTCGGCGACATACAGGGCCTCGCGCGGCAGGGTCTGCTCGACCACCTCGATGCCCTCGGCCCGGGCCAGTTTCAGCACGGTGTCGCGGGTGATGCCCATCAGGATGGACGAGGCCGCCGACGGGGTCAGGATGCGTCCGTCCTTGACGATGAACAGGTTCTCGCCGGCCCCTTCGGACAGGCGACCGTCAGTGCCCAGGGCGATGCCTTCGCCGAAGCCGTTGGTGCGGGCCTCGCGGCCGATCAGATAGCTGGACAGATAGTTGCCGCCCGCCTTCGCCCCGGACGGCACGGTATTGGGGGCGATACGGGCCCAGCTGGACACACAGGCGTCGACGCCGTTCTGCAGCGCGTCCTCGCCCAGATAGGCCCCCCAGGGAAAGGCGGCGATGGCGACGTCGACATTCATCGCCTCCGGCCCCGGGGTCACCCCCATGCCGCAGGCCCCGAGAAAGGCGATGGGCCGCAGATAGGCACTCTGCAGGCCGTTCTCGCGCACCACCGTCTTGCAGGCCGCGATCAGCTCGGCCTCGGTGAACGGCAGCGGGAAATGATACATCCGGGCGCTGTCGAACAGGCGGCGGATGTGGTCGGTCAGGCGGAAGGCGCGCGGGCCGTCCGGCGTGTCATAGACGCGGATTCCCTCAAACACCGAAGTGCCGTAGTGCAGGGCATGGCTCATCACGTGGATCTTCGCGTCGGCCCAGGGCGTCAGTTCGCCGTTGATCCAGATACTCTCAGCCAGCGGCGGCATAGGCACGGTCCTCATGTGGGGTGGCGGGGCGCGAAGCCTCGACGATGGCCAGTAATTCCTGGTCGTTGATCTCGCCGATCTGATCGGCGCGGCTCTTGAAGGCGGCGAAGGCCCCGGCCAGGTGGAGGCCGATCAGCGGATGGCCCAAAACCTCGGCGCGCTTGGCCAGGGCGTGGCGGCCGGAATGCTTGCCCAGCACGAAGAAACTGCCCTCGAAGCCGACGTCCTCGGGCCGCATGATTTCGTAGGTGCGGGCGTCGGCCATCATGCCGTGCTGGTGGATGCCGGCCTCGTGGGCGAAGGCATTGATGCCGACGATCGCCTTGTTGCGGACCACCGGCGTGTGGGTGACCTCGCTCAGCAGGCGGCTGGTGCGAACCAGCTGCGTCGCGTCGACCCCTGTGGTGACGCGGAAATGGTCGGCGCGGGTGCGCAGGGCCATGACCACCTCCTCGACCGAGGCATTGCCGGCGCGTTCGCCGATGCCGTTGATCGCCCCTTCAAACTGGCGCGCCCCGGCCTCGATCGCTGACAGGGTGTTGGCCACGGCCAGTCCCAGGTCGTCATGGCAGTGGGCCGAAAAGACCACGTCCGGAAAGCGCGGGTGCAGGGCAGCAATCAGATCGGCGAAGCGCGTGGTCACCTCGCCCGGCGTGGCATAGCCGACGGTGTCGGGCACGTTCAGGGTCCCGGCCCCGGCCTCGGCCGCCGCCGCCAGCACCTCGGCCAGAAAGGCCGGTTCGGTGCGGAAGGCGTCCTCAGCCGAGAATTCGACGTCGTCGAAACGGCTGCGGGCATAGGCGACGGCACCAACCGCGGCGGCCAGAACCTCGTCCGTGCTCATGCGCAGCTTGGCCGAGCGGTGGATCGGGCTGGTGCCCAGAAACACATGACAGCGGCGCCTGGGCGCACCACGCAGCGCCCGCCATGCGGCGTCGATGTCGGACTCGGACGAGCGGGCCAGCGAGCAGAAGGTTGGTCCCTCGACCTCGCCGACGACGCGACGCACCGCCTCCTCGTCGCCCGGCGAGGCGGCGGCGAAGCCAGCCTCGACCACATCGACCTTCAGGGCCGCCAGCACATGGCCCAGCCGCACCTTGTCATCGGCCGTCATGGAAAAGCCCGGGGCCTGTTCGCCGTCGCGCATCGTGGTGTCGAAGACGATGACGCGATCGGCAGCGCGGCCCGCTACGGCGGGTTCAGAGACGTCGGTCATGCCGCCACCTCGGTCTGGAAGGCCTGCACGGCACAGGACGAGGCCATCCGGGTGGCCCCGATCATGCGGTCGATCTGTCGGCCCAGGATCTCGATACAGCGGCCGGAATCCCGGCCCCGGACCTGCAGCTGCAGGTGGCGCATGGCCCCCTCGCCGGCCAGGGTCATGCCGTCGATATGGAAGCCGCGACGCTCGATGAGTCCGATCAGACGCTGCAGCGAACCCTCGGCGTGGTCGATCTGGATATGCAGGGTGTCGGTCATCAGATTTCACCTTCAAAATTCATCGTGCCGTGCATCATCTCGGCGTTGTTCCGGCCGGGCGGCACGAGCGGCCAGACGTTGGCCTTGGGGTCGATCAGGACGTGGGCGAGGCAGGGACCGGGCGCGGCCAGCAGGCGTTGAATGCCGGCGGAGACGTCCTCGCGTCGGTCAATCCGGAAGGCCTCGATACCGAAGGCCTGGGCCACGGCGACGAAGTCCGGATTGTCGGACAGGTCGACCTCGGAATAGTTCTCGTTAAAGAACAGCTCCTGCCATTGGCGCACCAGACCCAGCGAGCTGTTGTCCAGCAGCACGATCTTCAGGGCGATGCCGTAGCGCCGCAGGGTCGCCAGCTCCTGGATGTTCATCATGAAGCTGCCGTCGCCGGAGACGGTGACGACATGCGCCCCGGGGTTGGCCATCTTGGCTCCCAGTCCGGCGGGCAGGCCGTAGCCCATCGCCCCCAGACCGCCCGAGCTCAGATGCGCCTGCGGCCGCGAAAAGGCGCAGTGCTGGGCCACCCACATCTGGTGCTGGCCGACGTCGCAGGCGGCGATGAAATCGTCACCGGCGGCCAGCGACAGTTCGTTCAGCAGGGCGGGCGCATAAACCCCCTCGCCCGGCGCATCGTAGCGGAAGGCGTGACGGCGCGCGCTGGAGGCACAGCGGATCACCCAGGGATCGATAGTCAGCGGGGCCGTGGCCATGCGCGCGGCCAGGACCTCAATGCCCTCGCGCATCGGGCCGATGACGACGACCTGGGCCGGGCGCAGCTTACCGACCTCGGCCGGGTCGATGTCGAAATGAACGACCCGGGCATGGGGCGCGAATTCGGTCAGCTTGCCGGTGGCCCGGTCGTCGAAGCGCGCGCCCAGCACGATCAGCAGGTCGCTGTCCTGAACCGCCTCATTGGCGGCGCGGGTGCCGTGCATGCCCAGCATGCCCAGAAACCCGGGCGCGTCGGTACGCACCGATCCCAGGGCGTTCAGGGTCGAGACCGACGGGATGCCGCTATGGTCGGCGAAATCGCGCAGGGCCTCGACCGCTCCGGCGATCTTCACGCCGCCGCCGATGTAGATCAGCGGCCGCTCGGCGGCGCGGATCATGGCCTCGGCGTCGGCGATGGCCCCGTGATCCAGCGGGGTGACCGCGTTGGGCATGTTGAAGCCGAAGTCATCCGAGGTCAGACCGACCTGGATATCCTTGGGCAGGTCGACCAGCACCGGCCCCGGACGACCCGAACGGGCGATGTGGAAGGCTTCCTCGATTACGGCCGGAATGTCGGCTGGATCGCGGACGACCCAACTGTGTTTCACGATCGGCAGGGTGACGCCCAGGATGTCGATTTCCTGAAAGGCGTCGGTGCCCATGACCGCGGTCGAGACATTGCCGGTGATACAGACCAGCGGCACCGAATCCATCATGGCGTTGGCGATGCCGGTGACCAGATTGGTGGCCCCCGGTCCCGATGTCGCCAGGCAGACGCCGGGCCGGCCGGTGACCCGGGCCCAGGCGTCGGCGGCGAAGGCCGCCCCCTGTTCGTGACGGACCAGGATATGCTTCAGCGACGAGCCGGTCAGGGCGTCATAGACCGGCATGATGGCTCCGCCCGGATAGCCGAACACCACATCGACCCCCAGCCGCTCCAGGGTGGAGACGAGCAACTGCGCCCCGCTGCGGGGAGCGGGGGTCGGTGCAGTGTGCAGGGCGGGCGCGGCGGCGCTCATCATCTTGGTCCGGTCAGCTTTCTGGTCAGGCCGCTTCCGCGGCCTTGGGGACGTGCAGCCAGGCCATGCGCTCGCGCAGGCCGGCTCCGACGATCTCGATGGGATGGTCACTGTCGGCCTTGACCAGGGCGTCATAGGTGGTCTTGCCGGCCTCGTTCTCGGCGATCCATTCGCGGGCGAACTGACCCGACTGGATCTCACCCAAAACCTCCCTCATCCGGGCGCGGGTCTCGTCGTTGATCACGCGCGGACCCGAAGCGACCGAACCCCATTTGGCGGTCTCGGAGATGAACTCATTCATCTTGGTGATGCCGCCTTCGTAGAACAGGTCGACGATCAGCTTCAGCTCGTGCAGGCATTCGAAATAGGCGATCTCGGGCTGGTAGCCGGCCTCGACCAGAGTGGTGAACCCGCCCATGACCAGCTCCTTGGCCCCGCCGCACAGCACCGCCTGTTCGCCGAACAGGTCGGTCTCGGTCTCTTCCCTGAAGCTGGTTTCCAGCAGGCCCCCGGTCGCGCCGCCGATGCCTTTCGCATAGCCCATGGCCCGGTCGCGCGCCTTGCCGGTGGCGTCCTGGCCGATGGCGAACAGGGCCGGAACACCACGACCGCGGGCGAACTCACGCCGCACCAGATCCCCCGGGCCCTTGGGGGCGACCAGGATGACGTCCATGTCCTCGCGCGGGGTGACGCGGTCGTACAGGATCGAGAATCCGTGGGCGAACAGGATGGCCGAACCCGGCTTGGCGTTCGGGGCGATGACGTCGCGATAGATGTCGGCCTGGGCCATGTCCGGCGTCAGGATGGCGATGATGTCGGTGCCCTTGACCGCCTCAGCCGGCTCGGCCGTGGCGATGCCGTCGGCGGTGGCGTTCTTCCAGCCCTCGCCGCCGTGCCGAACCCCGGCGACCACGTCGTGACCGCTGTCCTTCAGGTTCTGGGCATGGGCGCGGCCCTGGGAGCCGTAGCCGATGACGGCGATGCGCTGGCCGGCGATGGCTCCGGGGCGGATGTCGGCGTTCGTATAGATCTGCATGTCAGGCGTCCTCATGGGCTTTGCTGTCGACCGGCACCGGGGTGTCCCGGGTCTGGGCCGGCGGCGGATTGGGAATGGTGACGGCCCCCTGGGCGGCCGAGGCGACCGAGGCGGCGTATTTGGCGAAGACGCCGTGTGCCGGGCGGGCACGGTTGGGGGCGAAGCCCGCCCGGCGGACCTCCAGATCGGCGCTGACGTCGATCCGGCGGTTGGTGACGTCAACCGTGATCCGGTCGCCATCGCGCACCAGCGCGATGGGACCGCCGACGGCGGCCTCGGGCGACACATGGCCGACGACGAAGCCGTAGCTGGCTCCGGAGAAGCGACCGTCGGTGATCAGGGCGACGTTGTTGATGCCGCGGCCTTTCAAGGCAGCGGTGACCTGCAGCATTTCGCGCATGCCGGGACCGCCGCGCGGGCCTTCGTAGCGGATGACGATGACATCGCCCTCGCCGACCGACCCGTCCTGGACCGCGTGGAAGGCGTCCTCTTCGGAGTCGAACACGCAGGCGGGGCCCTCGAAGCGATCGACGGCATGGCCGGTTAGCTTGATGACCGCGCCGTCGGGGGCGATGTCGCCATAGATGACGGCATAGGAACCGCGCGGACTGATCGGCGCGGCGACCGTGGCGACCACCTGCTGCTGCGGCGTCTCCTCGGCCTCGGCGGCCTCGGCGAACAGGCTGCGGCCGCTGACGGTCGGGGTGTTGTGGATCTTGCCGGCCGCCGCCAGACGCTGCGTCACCAGACGGGTCCCCCCGGCCGCATACAGATGGCTGGCCAGAAACCGCCCCCCCGGCTTCAGATCACAGATGACCGGCGTGATCTCACACGCCGTGTTGCAGTCCTCGACCCCGAAGGAGACACCGGCCTCGGCGGCAATTGCGGTCAGGTGCAGCACGGCATTGGTCGAACCCCCGCTGGCGGAAACGGCGGCGGCGGCGTTCTGCAGCGAACGACGCGTGATGTATTTGCGCGCATGGTCGCCGGCGAAGACGCGCTCGACCACCAGCCGGCCACAACGCTCGCCCTCGGCCGCCTTGCCGGGATCGACGGCAGGGACGTCGTTCGCGCCCATCGGCGACAGGCCCATGGCCGACAGGGCCATGGCCATGGTGTTGGCGGTGAACTGGCCGCCGCAGGCCCCGGCTCCGGGACAGGCAGCGGTCTCGACCGCCTTCAGACCGGCGTCGTCCAGGGCCCCGGCGGCGTGCGCCCCGATGGCCTCGAACACCTCCTGGATCGAGAACTCGCGCTCGCCGATCCGGCCCGGCAGGATGGTGCCGCCGTAGTAGACCAGACCGGGGATATCCATCCGGGCCAGGGCCATGGCCGCCGCCGGGATGGTCTTGTCGCAGCCGACGATGCAGATGACGCCGTCCAGCTGGTGACCCTCGATCGCCAGCTCGATCGAGTCGGCGATGACCTCGCGACTGATCAGGGAGGCCTTCATCCCCTTGGTGCCCATTGAGATACCGTCGGTGACGACGATGGTGTTGAAATCGACCGGATAGCCGCCCGCAGCGATGATGCCGGCGCGCACATCCACGGCCAGCCGGTCCAGATGCATGTTGCACGGGGTGACCGTCGACCAGGTGTTGACGATGCCGATCATCGGCTTGTCAAAATCGGCGTCGGCCATGCCTGCGGCGCGCAGATAGCTGCGCGCTGCGGCCCGGCTGGGACCGCGCGTGACGGCATGGCTCCGCCAGTCGGGCCGCGTTTGGGTCGGGGTGAAATCTTGCGTCATTGGGGTCGTCGGTTCCGGGAAAATCCGGACCGCACGCACAAAAAACCCCGCTTCCTTTCGGGAGCGGGGGCTGCGAGCGATCCAGAATGTTGTCTGGGGTCAGGTCGCGTTCAGCCACACCGCTCCGGTGAGCAGTACAAGAATAAGGCCGAGGGTAATGGTGTTCAGGGTCAGAACCGCGATGTCAACGCGCGGCAGGGCGATCGCCCGGGGGGCGGTCCTGCGGTCAGCGTTGCGAACAAAGTCGGTCAAGTCACGAGTCCTGTGTGGTGACCCACCTAAACAGACATTGCCGCGCTGCACAACCAGCATTAGATGATTTATGCCGCGCGGAACCCAAACCGCGCCCATTGAGGCATATTCTTTCTCACTCTAACCGACAGCATACCGATGTCCGGATGGATCAGGCGGCGACCCGGGCGGCGACGCGGGCCAGGGTACGGGCGGCGGTCGGCACGACCTCGCCGGTCAGACTGCGGCCGATCCAGAGCTGCAGGTTACGTGCGGCGAGGATGTCGCGGCCATCCGACCGCTCACCGCCCGCGATGCTCTCGGCCAGAACCTCGGCAACAAGGACGGCCTCCTGATCATTGCGCGGGCGATGTCCGAGGATCAGTTGCTCCGCGCGGAAATAGGCATCATCGCCAGTGTCGAACCCGGGGTCGGTTGCATCGGCCAGGTCAAGCCACAGGCGCGAGGCAGATTCAAAGCTCATCGACGGCATGGGGACGCTCCGCGGTCAGCCGGTCTGAGACCGGACCAGGTTGAGGAATTGCAGGGTCGGAAGGTGTCGGGGTTCAGGCAAGAACCCGCGACCGCCAGGCTTCGTAGCGTCTCGCCCACGGAGCCTCGATGGCTCCGGCAGCGAGCGCCAGCAGAAGGCCGTAACTGGTCACATAGCGCAGGGTTACGTTGGCCCACCGCACGATCGAAGAATCGAGCATTGCGGCGAAATGAGAGAGAAACGTCAGCAGGGCGAAGGCCGCCGCGCCGTGAATCCACCAACGCGGATAGCGCAGCGCCAGGAAATAGAGGCCAGCGAACAAGAGTCCGTCGATCAGCACGACGCCCCAGGTTTCCCCGCGCCAGAAGATCTGGTCGACGAGGCCGGTGACCACCCAGTTGAGCAGGACCAGCGGGACCGCAATGCGTTCGGGACGGTCCCCACGCCAGCAGGCCAGTCCAGCAACGATCATGGTCGTCAGCCAAACGTGCGCCTGGGCGGGCGTCTTGATCAGGATGAATGCGTCGAGCAAGGCGTCCAGCGTCATGTGAATGTGGTCGGCTCACGGAACATCTCCGTCAAGCGACCCGGCGGAGCCGTTGAGGAAGAAGCGGCAGATCCGTTTCACCCGGTGGTGGCTTCTCCTCCGGCCCGCCGAAACCGCTAACCCTGTCTATCCGCATGACCCGGGCGTCACGCGCCAGCTTCCGGTGTGCCTGGACGAGCCGGTCCCTGACACCTGTGATGAGCGGCATCGCCGCGGTAACGTCGGCCAGGGCCTCCTGACCGACCACAGCGCTGATGCCGTGTTCAATCCGCCCCCGGGCCATCAACGCGCCCAGATCACACAAGGCGGCGACGGCGAGATCAACGGCGCGCTCCGCCGTTTGAAGACGCTCGGCAAGATCACTTCCGAACTGATTTCGATCCATGGTTCCGGCCTCCCACGCCGGACGAGTCCGGCTATAAATCCAGGTCGGATGATCGGGCGCCTAAAGCAGGCGGTAGCCGAACAGCAGGAGGAAGATCAGGACCACCAGGGCTCCCAGAACAGCGAAGGCCCCGATGATGGCCGACGTGTTTACTCCGCCCGACGGGGGCGGCCGGTAAAAGCCCGGAGGGTGATCCGGAACGACTCCGGCACCGACCGGATCAACTGAACCGGATGCCGCCGGGGTCGCTATCGGGGGCGATACCCATAGGGGATTTTCCCCTAGTTTAACCCGGGCCGCCCGACGGGAGCTGACACCCAGGCGGCGCATCGATTCCGAGATGTGCAGGCTGACGGTCTTGGGCGAAATACCGAGAACCCGCGCGATCTCCTTGTCGGTCATATTCGCCGAAAGGCGCAGGCACTCTTCCTGGCGTGGGGTCAGCAGCAGTGGATGATCGCCAGACAATTCAGGCTCCGTGCACCGGGCCGTGGGCCCTGGCTCCAGATCCGTCGTTCCCGCTCCATACGACATTGCGCCTGCCTCACTGCTACGCGTCCGCGTCGGGGTCGTGCCCGGCGCGATGTTCCCTACCCTACCTTACAGGCATTCTTCCAGTTTGGTTTAATCCCCGGCACCGTGATGATTTGTCAGCGGGATCAGGCGCGTTTCTGCTCGGCCATGGCCTCGGGCTGGCGGGGGGAGATGAGGGAGAACTGCAACATGGAATGGAACCAGTTCTCGAGCAGGCGGCGGGCCAGGGGGGAGCCGGTCGCCTCCGCGTGGGCTTCAACGAGGGAGCGCAGACGAGCCGCAGCCGCGCCGACGACCGGGCCGGCCTCGACTGAGTCACCGTTCAGGCGGGCGTCGATCGCGATGTCGGCGTGCAACACAAAGGCCTCGCCGCCCGACATACCGGCCCCGAAATTCCAGCCGATCGCGCCCAGCACCACCACCGTTCCGCCGGTCATATATTCGCAGCCATGCGCGCCGCAGCCCTCGACCACCGCCGTGACACCCGAGTTGCGCACGGCGAAGCGTTCACCCGCCGCCCCGGCCGCGAACAGGTTGCCCGAGGTGCCACCGTACAGGCAGGTGTTGCCGATCAGGGGCTCGCCCTCGACCCAGGCCGGCGGACGCACGACGATAGTAGCCCCGGACAGGCCCTTGCCGACATAGTCATTGGCTTCGCCGTCCAGCTCTATGCGCAGCCCCTTCATGCCCCAGGCGGCCAGCGACTGGCCCGCTGCCCCGCGCAGATTCAGGGTCAGCAGCCCCTCGGGCAGGCTGTCGCCGAAACGGCGCACGATGTGGGACGACATCCGCGTGCCGATGGCCCGCTGGGTGTTCCGCACCGCATAGGTCAGCTGCATCTTCTCGCGGCGCTCGAGGAACGGGGCGGCGTCGAGAGCGATCCGCGCGTCGAGCGAGTCGGCCACGGCATTGCGCGGGGCCTCGGCCGGACGGCCGTTGCCGGCCTCGCCGACCCGCACCAGCAGGGGATTGAGGTCGAGGTCGTCGAGATGGGCTCCACCGCGCGAAACCTGACGCAGCAGATCAGTGCGGCCGACGGCCTCGTCGAGCGAACGCAGACCGAGGGAGGCGAGAATCTCGCGTGTTTCCTCGGCGATGAAGCTGAACAGATTGACGACCTTCTCGGCCGTGCCGGTGAACAGGGCCCGCAGCCGTTCGTCCTGGACGCAGACCCCGACCGGGCAGGTGTTGGAATGGCACTGGCGCACCATCAGACAGCCTACAGCGACGAGGCTGGCGGTGCCGATGCCGAACTCCTCGGCCCCCAGCAGGGCCCCGATGACCACGTCGCGGCCGGTGCGGATGCCGCCGTCGGTGCGCAGCCGCACATGGCCGCGCAGGCCGTTGAGGCTGAGCACCTGATGGGCCTCGGACAGGCCGGTCTCCCACGGCATGCCGGCGTGTTTGATCGAGCCCAGGGCGGAGGCTCCGGTGCCGCCGTTGTGGCCGGAAATCAGGATGACGTCGGCCTTGGCCTTGGCCACCCCCGCCGCCACGGCACCGATGCCGGACGACGAGACCAGCTTGACCGTTACCCGGGCATCCGGATTGATCTGCTTCAGGTCGTAGATCAGCTGGGCCAGGTCCTCGATCGAATAGACGTCGTGGTGCGGCGGCGGCGAGATCAGGGCCACGCCGGGCGTCGAGTGGCGCATCCGGGCGATGAACTCGGTGACCTTGAAGGCGGGCAGCTGACCGCCCTCACCCGGCTTGGCTCCCTGGGCCACCTTGATCTCGATCTCGCGGCACTGGTTCAGATATTCGGCAGTAACGCCGAACCGGCCCGAGGCGATCTGTTTGACGGCGCTGTTGGGATTGTCGCCGTTCGGACGGGCCTGGTAGCGCTCCGGGTCCTCACCACCCTCGCCGGAGACCGAACGGGCCCCGATGCGGTTCATGGCGATGTTGAGGGTCTCGTGCGCCTCGGGCGACAGGGCCCCCAGCGACATGCCCGGCGTCAGGAAGCGTTTGCGCAGCTCATTGACGCTCTCGACCGCCTCCATCGGGATCGGCGTGGCCTCGCGGAAATCCAGCAGATCACGCAGGGCGGTCGAGGGGATCTCGCGCGTGCGGCGGCTGTAGGATTTGTAGCGCTTGTAGTCGCCACGCGTGGTGGCGTCCTGCAGCCGGTGAATCTGTTCGGCGTCCCAGCCGTGGGTCTCCTCTCCGGCCCGGATGCGATGTGAGCCACCGATGCGCAGCCGTGGGGCCGGCGCGGCAAAGCCCCGGGCCGTCTTGCGCACGGCCTGGGCCTCGATCCCGGCCAGGCCGACACCGGAAATCCGCGAGGTCATGCCGGGGAAGAATTCGGCGGCCAGCGCCCGCGACAAGCCCAGGGCCTCGAACTCATAGGCCCCGCGATAGGCGGAAATGACCGAGATGCCCTTCTTGGCCAGAATCTTCATCAGCCCGGCCTCGGTCGCCGCCTTGTGGTTCAGACAGGCCTCGCGCAGTGACAGGCCGGGATAGCGGCCGGTATCCAGACGTTCGAGGAAGCTTTCCTGCGCCAGCCACGCGTTGACGGCGGTGGCCCCGCAGCCGACCAGAACCGCGAACCCATGGGCGTCGATGGCCTCGGCCGAGCGCACGACGATGGAGGCGACCGCGCGCAGCCCCGCGTCGACCAGTCGCGAATGCACCGCCGCCGTGGCCAGGATCATCGGAATCAACGGCTGTCCCGGACCGGCTGCGGCGTCGGTCAGCACGATCAGGGCGGCCCCACTGCGAACGGCGGCCACAGCCTCGTCGCGAATTCGGTCCAGCGCCGCGCCCAGCGTCTGGCCCGGCGCGGCATCGGTCGCCGGGGCGGTGAAGGTACAGTCGATCTCGGTGGTGGCCCCGGCCCCGACGACATCGAGCATCCGCTCGTACATGCCGGTGGTCAGAACCGGACTGTCCAGCACGAAGACGCGGGTCTGGGTTTCGTCCTGGGCCAGGATGTTGCCGAGGTTCTTGAACCGGGTGCGCAGGCTCATCGCCCCGGTCTCGCGCAGCGGATCGATCGGCGGATTGGTGACCTGGGCAAAGGCCTGGCGGAAATAGTGGCTGAACGGCCGATCGTGGGTCGACAGCACGGCCGGGGGCGTGTCGTCGCCCATCGAGGCCACGGCCTCCTTGCCCAGACCCGCCATCGGGTCGAGCACGGTGTCGATGTCTTCCCGGGTCCAGCCGACGGCGGCCTGGAAGCGGGTCAGGGCCTCGCCGGTCAGACGGCGCGGCTCGTCACCGGGGCCGACCAGCGGATCCAGCTGGACCATGTTCGACAGCCAGTCGCGATACGGCAAGGCCGCCGCCAGCCGGTCGATGGTCTGGGCCTCGTCATAGAATCGGCCCGCCTCGAGATCGATCGAGATCATCCGCCCGGGGCCGATATAGACCCGGCGGGCGATCCGTTCGTCCTCGATACCGGCCATGCCGACCTCTGACCCGCAGATCAGCAGGCCGTCGACGGTCTCGGCTGCGCGCAGCGGGCGCAGGCCGTTGCGGTCCTTGCCGGCCACGACCCAGCGGCCGTCGGTGGCGCAGATGGCGGCGGGTCCGTCCCACGGCTCCATCACCGCATTGCAATAGGCGTAGAGGGCGCGGTGATCGTCGGAGATCACGCCCTCAACCGGAGCCTCGGGCATCAGCAGGGCCTTGACCATCGGGGCCGGTCGTCCGGCGCGCACCAGCACCTCGAAGACATTGTCGAGCGCGGCCGAGTCCGAACCACTGGACTGGATCACCGGCTTGACCGTGGCGTCGTCGGCCCCGAAGGCCTCGGCCGTCATGCCGATCTCATGGCTGCGCATCCAGTTGGCATTGCCGCGCAGGGTGTTGATCTCGCCGTTGTGGGCCAGCATGCGGAACGGCTGGGCCAGTCGCCATTCGGGGAAGGTGTTGGTCGAATAGCGCTGGTGGAACAGGGCGACATTGGCCTCGACCCGGGGGTCGGTCAGGTCGGTATAGAAATCGCCCAGCGCCTCGGCCAGCATCATGCCCTTGTAGATGACCGACCGCGCCGACAGCGAGCAGATGTAGAAGTCGGGCAGGTTGCGGGCCTGGGCGCGCGTTTCGATGCGCCGCCGCAGGATGTAGAGGGCGCGTTCCAGTTCTTCCCCGTCCAGTCCTTCGGGCGGGCTGACCATGATCTGTTCGATCTCGGGCCGGGTCGCGGCGGCGCGTTCGCCCAACACCTCGGCCCGGTGCGGCACCTGACGCCAGCCGTACAGATAGAAGCCGGCCGCCAGCACCTCGCTCTCGACGATGGTGCGGGCACGTTCCTGGGCCCCCAGATCGATGCGCGGCAGGAAGACCATGCCGACGACCAGCGGACCCGGCCGCGGCGTCTGGCCGGCATCGCGCACCTGTTGCTCGAAAAAGGCGCGCGGCAGGCCGATCAGGATCCCCGCTCCGTCGCCCGACTTGCCGTCGGCGTCGACCGCGCCCCGGTGCCAGACAGCCTTCAGCGCCTTCAGCGCCAGTTCGACCACTTCGCGGCGCGGCTGGCCGTCGATGGCGGCGATCAGACCGACCCCGCAGGCGTCGCGCTCGGACGCCGGATCATAGGCCTGGGCGTCGATCAATCGTTGACGCTGGGCCAGATAGTGTTGGGGGTCAAAGGTCATGCCGCAGCCTGCTCCCGGCTGGTCAGCCATGTGTCGATTTCCGCCGCGGCATCCTGACCGTCACGCACGGCCCAGACCACCAGCGACGCGCCGCGTACGATGTCACCCGCGGCGAACACGCCCTCCAGCGTCGTCGCCCCGGTCGCACCCGCAGTCCAGACGGTGCCCCAGTCGGTCACCGCCAGATCGGAGGTGGCGAAACCGGCGGGAATATCCTCGGCGTCGAAGCCGAGGGCCTCGATGACCATGTCGGCGGCCACGTCGAACTCGCCGCCGGGCACGGGTTCGACGCTCCAGCGGCCGTCGGCACCCTGCATGGCCAGAGCCATGCGATTGGCGCGGACACCTGTCACACCATCGGCTTCCCCGAGCACGGCCCGCGGCGCGGCCAGCCATTCGAACACCACCCCCTCCTCCTCGGCATTGGTCACCTCGCGGGCGCTGCCGGGCATGTTGTCGCGGTCGCGGCGATACAGACAGGTGACCGAGGTCGCGCCCTGGCGCACGGCGGTGCGCACACAGTCCATGGCCGTGTCGCCGCCGCCGATGACCACCACCCGTTTGCCTGCAGCGTTGAGCGGACCGTCGTCGAAGGCGGGAACGGCGTCGCCCAATCCCTTGCGGTTGGAAGCGATCAGATAGTCCAGCGCCGCCGTGACCCCACCCGAGCCGCAGCCCGGCACCGACAGGCGTTTGGCCTTGTAGACACCGGTGGCGATCAGCACGGCGTCGTGGGCCGTTCGCAGGTCGGCAAACTCCATATCGACGCCGATCGCGACCCCGAGCCGGAATTCGACTCCGCCCTCGACCAGCCGGTCGATGCGACGCTGCACCACCGGCTTCTCCAGCTTGAAGCCGGGGATGCCGTAGGTCAGCAGGCCACCGGCGCGGTCGTGCCGGTCATAGACGGTGACACCGTAGCCGGCGCTGCGCAGACGGTCGGCGGCTGCCAGACCGGCCGGTCCTGCGCCGACGATGCCGACCGACAGGCCGCGCTCGACAAGCGGCCGCACCGGCGTGACCCAGCCGTTATCGAACGCCAGATCGCCGAGGTATTTCTCGACCGAGCCGATGGTGACGGTTTCCCAACCGGCCTGCTCAAGCGTGCAGGCCCCTTCACACAGCCGGTCCTGCGGACAGATCCGGCCGCAGATCTCGGGCATGGTGCTGGTGGCTTCGGCCAGGGACCAGGCCTCCTCCTCCCGCCCTTCGGCGGCAAGGCGCAGCCAGTCGGGAATGTTGTTCTCCAGCGGACAGCCGGTCTGGCAGAAGGGCACGCCGCACTGGGCGCAGCGGCTGGACTGCCCCTGGGCTGCGGCCGCCTGATAGGCCGCATAGATCTCGCCGAAATCGCCCATGCGCTGCGCGGCCGGCACCTTGGTGGGGCCGGCACGGGGAACCACGACAAATTTCTGGTTGGCGTCGGCCAAAATCAACGTTCCTGCTGCAGTGCAGGAAGAAGTCTAGGCGGACAGCGGCAAAACCACAACGATTGTGCCGATCTTGCGTGCATCAGCAGATTTGGAGCACGATTATTGCTCTATTCTCGCGCACCCACCACGTTGAGTTCGCACACGCAGCAATTGATTGCGGTTGGTAAGGGGGGCGGAAACGCCGCCCGCCGAAGCGGGCGGCGGATTCTCAGTCGGGTCCGTGACCGTGGCTGTCGCTTTCCGACGTGGCGGCCCCGGCACTCCAGGCCTCGCCGTCGGTGCCCTCGAACCAGAAGGGCGCACGCGGCCGCGACCGGCGACCGACCTCGTCCATCCGGGTGTCGTAGACCCGGCCATTGGCCACCGTATAGGCGATGGCCGTGGTGTTGCGCAGGTTGTCGAGCGGGTTGGCGTCCAGCACCACCAGATCGGCCAGCTTGCCGACCTCGATCGAGCCGATGTCACGGTCCATGCCCAAGGCCCTGGCCCCGTTCAGGGTGCCAAAGCGCAGGGCCTCCATCGGGGTCGAGCCGCCCTGTTCCATCATCCACATCTCCCAGTGGGCGGCCAGGCCTTCGCGCTGGCCGTGGGCCCCCAGTTCGACGGTGACTCCCTCGCGCGACAGGCGGGTGGCCTCGCGGGCGATGGCAATGTGGTTCAGCTCTTCTTCCGGCACCTGCACCGGGCGACGGGCGCGAGCGTCCAGTACCCGTCGGGGGACATACTGCTGCAGGCGGGCGTCATCCCAGACCGGCGTGGTCTGGTACCAGTAGTTCTCGCCCCAGTTGCCGCCATAGGCCACGACCAGGGTCGGGGTGTAGGCGACCTCGGTCTGACGCCACAGCTGGTGCACGTCGTCGTAAAGATTGGCCAACGGGATCGAATGCTCGATGGTCGTATGGCCGTCCACGATCATCGACATATTGTGCTGGAACAGCGAGCCGCCCTCGGGGACGACCATCATGCCCAGTTCGCGCGCGGCCGCGATGACCTGCTGGCGCTGGTCGCGCCGGGGCTGGTTGTAGCTCTTGACGCTGACGGCCCCGACCGCCTGCATGCGGCGCAGGTTGGACAGGGCGTCATCGAGACTGTCGATCTGGGCCGTGAAGGCGGTGCGGGCCCCGTACAGGATGGTGCCGGTAGAGAAGATCCGCGGCGCGACGATGCGACCGGCCTTGGCCAGCTCGCTGTGGGCGAAGATCTCGCTCGTGTCGTTGGACGGGTCGTGGATCGTGGTCACCCCGAAGGCCAGCGACGCATAATCGATACGGCTCTGCTGCGGGATGATCTCGTCCGACCCCATCGAGCCGTGCCAGTGGGCGTCAACAATGCCGGGGATAATAGTCTTGCCGGTCATGTCCATGACCACCGCATCGGCGGGCACGGAGACCGAACCGCGCGGTCCGATCGATTCAATGCGGTTGCCGTTGACGACGATCACCCCGTCCTCGATCACCTGCTCACCGTTCATGGTGATCAGCCGCGCCCCGGTCAGGGCCACCCGGCCGGTGGGCCGGTCATAGTCGGCGGTGAAGCTGATGTTGATCCCCGCCTCGGCCGGTTTCGGCAGGGTCTCGGGCGCACCGTCGACGAAGCTGAAGGTCTGCTCCAGGGGTCGCGAGAACAGCTCGGGGCCCATCGACCACTGCAGGCGATCGGAATCGCCAGACCAGTGCAGCCACTCACCGGCGTCGCGGGTCACCCGGGTCTGCGGCAGGGCCTTGCCGTCAGCACTCAGACTGACCGGGCGGCCGGTGGCGACGAAGGGCGCGACATAGGCGTTGAACCGTTCGGTCCAGGCGATCCAGTGCTCGTCCGGCGACAGCACGAACTCGGCCGCGTACTGAGAGGTCAGGTGGGTGCGTTCGTCATGGCCGGTCAGGTCAACCGACTTGAACGCCCGATTCTCGCCCTCGCGGCCGGTGAAGAAGATCCGGTCATTGGAGGCACCGAACCGGGGCGTGGTGCCATCATCGGTGACGAAGGTGGCCTCACCGCCTGCGGCGGGGATCCGGTAGATGCCGGGGTTCTGGCTCCACAGGGCCGTGGTCAGATAGCCGTCGCCGGTGGTGCGATAGGCGATGGTGCGACCGTCCGGCGAGAAGCTGGGCTCCAGGTAGTGGCCGGGCTGGCGGGTGACGACGCGACCGTTGCCGCCCGAGGCCGGCACGACGCGAACGGTGCCCAGATCGCTGTCGCTCCAGGTCGTGTAGACGATCGACCGGCCGTCGCGGGACCAGGACGGATACAGTTCGAAATGGTCGGACTGGCGCGTCAGGCGGCGCGGGGTGCCGGTCGGCAGGTCGCGAATCCACAGATTGCCGAGGGCTTCGTAAACGACCTTGCTGCCGTCCGGTGAAGTAGTGGCCCAACGGATCATCTTCACATCGAACCGGTCGGGCGCGACCTCGACCGGGAAGCGCACGGCGTCCTCGACCCGGCGCGTGTCGGCGACGTGGAAGGGAATTTCGGTGACCGCATGCGAGGCCACGTCGACGCGACGGATCTTGCCACCGGCCCAGAAGACGATGGCGCTGTTATCCGGGGTCCAGCTGATGGCCGGATAGACGCCGTGGATGGCCCAGGTCTCCTGCAGGTCACGGTCGAGCGCATCGTAGATCGGCGTTTCGCGACCGGACTCCAGGTCCTTCACATACAGGACGGACTGGTAGCGAACGCGGCGGATGAAGGCGAGCGAGCGCCCGTCCGGCGACGGCGTCGGCCGGATCGAGCCGCCCGGGCCGGTGACGAACTCGCTGACGTCACCGGTCTCCCGGTCGAGGCGCTGGATCACATAGATCTGGCCATTCGGGTCCTTGCTGTACTCGAAGGTCTGACCCGACGTGGCGTCGTCACTGAAGTACAGATACCGGCCGTCCGGCGAGAAGGCGGGCTCGCCGGTGTCCTTCTGCTGGGTGCGACGCTCGGTCAGCTGCACCCCGCCGCCCCCCGAGCGGTGGTACATCCACATCTCGCCGGCCCCGAGCGAACGGCCCGAGGTGAAATGCTTGCGGCCCACGATGAACTGGCCGTCGGGGGACCAGTCGGGCTGGTTCAACAGGCGGAAATCCTCGTCGCTGACCTGGGTCGGATTCGACCCGTCGCGGTTCATCACCCAGATATTGTCACCCCCGCCCCGGTCGGACGTGAAGGCAATCTGGCGGCCGTCCGGCGAATATTTGGGCTGCATGTCCCAGGCGACGCCACGGGCGATGACCCGGGCCTCACCACCGGCGATCGGCATCACATAGATGTCACCCAGCAGGTCGAAGACGATCTCACGGCCGTCCGGACTGACGTCCAGCGACATCCAGGTGCCTTCGGTCACGTCCAGCGGAATGTCGCGCGACGGTCCGGGCGGAGCCTGCACATCCCATTTGGGCGCAGCCGCGTCGTCTGTTGCGTCCGTGACATCGACGGTCGGCGGCGGCGTATCGTCCATCATCGGTTCGGGAGTCGGTTCGGACGCCGTGTCCGGAGTCGGGACGGGCTGCGGCTGCGGCGGCGTCTGGGCCATGGCCGGCGCGGCGAACATCAGCACCGCCACGGTCGTCAGCAAGGAACGTTTCATCAGCCCACCCCCGGAGCCCCGACAAGCTCGGGTCGCCGATGTCTAGCCCGTCGCGAGCCGGCTTGGCGACCCCGCACACCCCGTTTTTGCCGGCCTGGAGACCCTCTTTCGCGAGGGGATTGACGGCGGCGCGGTCGTTCGCCAACGTAGAGCCACTCATCAAGACCGGCTGAGGGATAGGCCCTTTGACGCCGGGGCAACCTGCGTGTGGCTACCCGCCGCGCGAGATGGTGCCAACTCCTGCGGGGTTCTCCGGAGCCGCGAGAGATGAGTGAAGCGAAGGCCCCGCCATTGGTGGAGTCCGGCGTCTTCACGGGTCTGTCACTGCATGAGTCTCGATGGGCGAGACCTGGAGTGACCCGTGCCCATCCCCTCCCCGACACCTCACCCCCTGATCGACGGCCGTGACGTGCATGCGATGATTCCGGCTGACTTTCGGCTGGAGTCCGGCGAACGGCTGACGGCGGACCGGGTCCAGGGTCGTCTGCTCGGGCCGGACGACGGGCCGTTGATCGCGGTCGCCGGCGGTATCTCCAGCGGCCGGTTTCCGTCGATCGATGCCGCGGGCGCGGCCGGCTGGTGGCCCTGGCTGGTCTGCCGCGGCGGCGCGGTGGACCCGAGCCGGGCGCGGGTGCTGGCGTTCGACTTCCTGCCGGGGAACGACGACGCGGCCGTGACCATCACGGCGACTGATCAGGCCCGACTGCTGAAGCTGTTGCTCGATGCGATCAGGGCAACCCGCCTCGACGCCTTTGTGGGGGCCTCCTACGGCGGGGCCGTGGCCCTGGCCTTCGCCGCCGCCTTCCCCGACCATATAGGCCGTCTGGTGGTGATCTCTGCGGCGCACCGGACGCACCCGATGGCCACCGCGTTGCGCGGCCTCCAGCGCCGTCTGCTGGCCTTCGGCCGTGCCACCGGACAGGAGGCGCAGGGGGTGGCCCTGGCCCGCGAACTGGCGATGATTTCCTACCGGACACCCGAGGAGTTCGGCCTGCGCTTTGCCTCGACCCCGCCTGCCGCGGCGGGGGATGCCTATCCAGTCTGTGACTATCTGACCGCGCGCGGCACTGCCTACCGGCAGGTCATGGCTGTAGATCGCTGGATCAGCCTGTCGGATTCGCTGGATCGTCACGCGGTCGGGCCCGAACGGATCCTCGCCCCCCTGACCCTGATCGGTTTCACCTCCGACCGGCTGGTGCCGATCGAGGACCTGCGCGACCTCGCCACCCGCGTCCCGGCACTGGAGCGGTTCGTCGAGGCCCCCTCGATTTTCGGCCATGACGCCTTCCTCAAGGAACGCGAGTTGATCAGTCGCACCCTGACCGACGCCCTCCTCCCCCTGTTCACCCGCCCCCGTGAGACCGCCGCATGACCTGTCCCCCTGCCCAGCATCCCGCGACCCTGGCCGCGCGCCACGGCGTCAATTCCGATAGCGCCCACGGTGCGGTGATGCCGCCGCTTTATCTGTCGAGCAATTTCAGTTTCGACGGCCTCGATGGCAAGCGGCGCTATGACTATACGCGCTCGGGCAATCCGACCCGTGACGTGCTGGCCGAAACCCTGGCCGAGCTGGAAGGCGGGGCCGGGGCGGTGATCACCGCGACCGGCATGGCCGCGGTCGACCTGGCCCTGTGCTCACTGGAGCCCGGCGATCTGCTGATCGCGCCGCACGACTGCTACGGCGGCACCCATCGCCTGCTGACGGCCCGGGCCCGGCGCAAACATTTCGACGTGATCTTCGTCGACCAGGGCGACACCACCGCCTTTGACGCGGCGTTGTCGCAGCGGCCGAAACTGATCCTGATCGAGACCCCGTCCAATCCACTGATGCGTATCGTCGATGTCGCCGACCTGTGCCGCCGCGCCCATGCGGCGGGGGCGAAGGTCGCGGTCGACAACACCTTCCTGTCCCCGGCCCTGCAGCAGCCGATCGCGCTGGGGGCCGATCTGGTGATCCACTCGACTACCAAATACATCAACGGCCATTCGGATGTGGTCGGCGGGGCCGTGATCGCCGCCGACAAGGCCGATCACGAGCAACTGGCCTGGTGGGCCAACTGCCTCGGCGTCACCGGTTCGCCGTTCGACGCCTATATGACGCTGCGCGGCGTGCGCACCCTGTTCGCGCGGATCGAGCGCCAGCAACAGACCGCCCAGCGCGTGGCCGAATGGCTGGTTCATCAGCCGGCGGTTCGGGTGGTCCACTATCCGGGTTTGGCCAGCCACCCGGGCCATGCCATCGCCGCGCGGCAGCAGGCCGGTTTCGGAGCCATGCTCAGTTTCGAACTCCATGGCGGGCTCGACGCGGTGCGCGGCTTCGTCGACGGCCTGGCGGTGTTCACCCTGGCGGAATCCCTGGGCGGGGTCGAAAGCCTGGTCGCCCACCCCGGCCTGATGACCCATGCGGCGATGACCCCCGAGGCGCGTCGGATCGCGGGCATCACCGATGGTCTGTTACGCTTGTCGATCGGACTGGAGCACGGCGACGACCTGCTGGCCGACCTGACCCGGGCCCTGGAAGCGCTGCCGGTCGCGGCCGAGGCAGCCTGAGACCGGACAAACCAGAACCGATTGTCTAGGATCGGGTCCGGGCGGCTTGCCGTCCCGGTCGCCCGGTCCCGTCGATCAGCGGCTTCAGCCTGGCCATAACGAAGAAGGCCACAGTGATGCCGATGAAGTCGGCGAGGAAATCTCCCCAGCTGGCGTCGCGCCCGATCGCGCCCTGGATCAACTCAACCAGACCGCCGATGACCAAGGCCAGCAGGCAGGGTAGCAGCCGGGTGCTGCGCCAGATCAGGATCTCCAGACACACGGCGATCATGAAAAAGGCAACGGCGTGGGCCAGTTTGTCCGACACAATGGCCAAGCGTTCGATGGCAAGAACCGGGCCCAACATCAGGGACAGGAGGCCGGCAATCACCGCCGCCGCGAACAGTCTGAGAAAGGTCTTCATAAATCATCCGGCTGAAGGGCGGTCCACCTAGCAGGCCGGTGCCGCCCTTGTCGCCGGGCAAGGAGTCCTGCGTCTGCGGCATTATTCAGGCACACCTCAAGATTGAGTGAAATGATCTGAGACGGTTGCGCTGTTGCGGTCATCTATCGCCATCGCTGCCCGTCAACCCTCGAAAGGGATTGGCATTGTCTGATCGTGAAAGCTAAGGCGTTGGCATGGTCCTGTTTCCAGTCATCATGTGCGGCGGTGTCGGCACCCGGCTCTGGCCGGCGTCGCGACCGTCCCGCCCGAAGCAGTTCCTGCCATTGGTTGGGCATCGATCGCTCTTCCAGGAAACTGTGATCCGGGTCGCGCCGCTGGTCCGGAACGGCGGTAGGTTAGTCGTCGTCGGCGGATTGGCCCATCGCCACTGGATTATCGGGCAACTGGCCGAACTGGGTGTCGAGGCCCAGGTCCTGCTGGAACCCGAAGGCCGGGATTCGGCCCCGGCCATGGCCGCGGCGGCGGTCTGGGTCTCAGAGCAGGACCCCGAAGGCATCGTCGCCTTCCTGGCCTCGGATCACCACATTCCGGATCATCCCGCCTTTCGCGAGGCCGTCGTCGAAGCCGCCCGCGCCAGCGGCTCCGGCCGGATCGTGACCCTGGGGGTTCGCCCCACGGAGCCGTCCTCGGCCTATGGCTATATCAAGCCGACCGGACCGGGCCTGTCGGATGTCGCCGCCTTTGTCGAAAAGCCGGATGCGGCCACGGCCGGGTCCTATATTCGCGACGGTTATCTGTGGAACAGCGGCAATTTCATCGTCCCGGCCCGGACGCTGCTCGATGAGCTCCGTACCTTCGCGCCCGAAATCGAGACGGCCGTGCGCGCGGCCCTGAACTGTGCCGATACGGACAGCGTCCAGACGCTGGCGGACAGTTTCAGACACGCCCCCCGCATCTCGATCGACTATGCGGTGATGGAGAAGACCCGCCGGGCCGCCGTTCTGGAGGTGGACTTCGCCTGGTCTGATCTGGGGGCGTGGGACGCCATCGCCGCCGCGAGCCAGGACGACGACAGTCAGCACGTCCGCGTGGACACCGCCAACTGCCTGATCCGGGCTCCAGCAAGCACCCTGGTCGCGACCCTCGGCGTGCGCAATTTGGCGATCATCGCCGAGGCGGACGCGATCCTCGTCTGCGACCTTGATCGCGGCCAGGAGGTAAAGGCGGTGGTCGAACAGATCCGTCGTCGTTCGCCGGAACATTTGGACTTCTCCACGGTGACGCCCGAGCCCCTCGTGGACGGCGGCCGTCGCTTCGCCGACTGGCTACGCCTGCGCGCGCTGCCGATCTGGTCGACCCTGGGCCAGGCCGGGACCGGCCTCTTTCTTGAGGCTCTAACGCTGGAAGGTCGCGTCGCCCCTCGCCCCCACAGGGCCCGTGTCCAGGCCCGGCAGATCTTTGTCTACACTGAGGCCGGACGGCTGGGCTGGACCGGACCATGGCAGCGGATCGTATCGCTCGGCGTGGCCCGGCTGCTGGATTCCCATCTACGCGACGACGGCCTGAGCCGGTCGCTGGTTTCGGACAGCGGCGCATCGCTCGACGACACGGCCCGACTGTACGATCAGGCCTTTGTGCTGCTGGCGTTGGCCACCGTGCGTAGCGCCGGGGTGGACGCTGAGGCGGCAGAGGCCGCAGCGACAAGGCTGCGCGAGACGCTGCTGACCCAGACCCTGCCGAACGGTGGCTTCAGAGAGGCGGGCGACCATCCGTATCAGGCGAATGCCCATATGCATCTGCTCGAGGCCTGCCTGGCCTGGGAGGCGGCCGGGGGTGATGCCGGCTGGTCGGAACTGGCGGACCGGCTGGTGGTCCTGGCCTTCGACGCCTTCATCGATGCCGAGGGTGGGTTCCTGCGTGAATTCTTCAACGCCGACTGGACTCCGGCCGAGGGCGGGGACGGCACCCTGATCGAACCCGGCCATCAATTTGAATGGGCCTGGCTGCTGACCCGATACGGTCGCAGCCGCGGTAACGCCCGCGCGCTGGCCGCCGCGACCCGCCTCTATGCCGCCGGACGGCGTGGCGTCGCCGAGCATCCGGCGATCATCATCGACGCCCTGAACACCGACGGCTCGGTGCGCAGCCGGCAGGCCCGGCTATGGCCGCAGAGCGAATGGTTGAAGGCGGCCCTGATCCTGGCGGAAACCGCGTCCCCCGACGAGCGGATCGCCCTGCTGGAAGACGCGGCCACGGCCCTGCGGGCGCTGTGGCTGTATCTGACGCCGGGCGGCCTGTGGCATGACAAGCATCTGCCCGGCGGTGGCTTTGTCGCGGAACCGGCCCCGGCCAGTTCGCTCTATCACATCATGGCCGGCTTCCAGCAGCTGGCGGCGTCCTGGCCGATGGTGGCGGACGACGACGAAGCCACCCTGACGCTGGGTTAGGCCGGACCAGTCAGGCCGGAGCGGTCGCGGACCATGGGCGCACGACGATGTCGCCATCGGCCTGCTGCACGGCCTGCAGGAAGCGGTGATCCAGCCCCTCGAGTCGCACGGCGGTCAGCACACCCGACTCATAGGCCCGGGTGTCGATGCCGATGCGACGATGGTCGATGTAGGGATCGTCGGTCGGCGTATGACCATGCACAACCACCCGTTCGAAGCGCGTCTCATTGTTGAGGAAGGAACCGCGCACCCACATCAGGTCATGATTGGACTGCTCGTCCAGCGGCACGCCGGGACGCGCGCCGGCATGGGCGAAGAAATAGCCGCCGATGGCGACGCTGTATTCGAGTGATTCAAGAAAGGCCCGTTGACGCGCTGACAGCCGGTGGCCCAGGTCCGACGAGAGCGAGACCCAACCCTCCGGCCGGTGTTTGAGCACCGGCACCTTGAGGCCGAACGATTCCAGCGCCTGGGCCCCGCCATAGTCGCACCAGGCCGCACCGACCGAAGAGTCCTCAAGGAACTCGAGCATCTTGTCCTCATGGTTGCCCTTGAGGAAATGGGTTTCGAACGCCGGATCATCGGCCAGGGTCGCCAACCGGTCGATGACGCCGCGGGAGTTGGAACCGCGATCGATATAGTCGCCGAGAAAGACCAGAACCGGGCTCCGGCCGTCGCGGCCCGCGTCGCTGTCGGTGATGGCTGACAACAGCCGGTCCAGCAAATCCAGCCGCCCGTGGACGTCCCCGATCGCCCACACCACGCTGCCCGCCGGCAGGCCGGCAGGGACCGGTGCGGGCGCGGCGGGGGCCGCTTTTGGGGTACGATTGAACAGGCGACGAAGCATGACGGTCACATGCACTCAGGGAGCATCCTGTTCAACCTTGTTCACTCGGGTCCACATGCGGCCAAGAGTCTGAAAGGCCCCTGAGCCTGCCCGAGGCGGCCGGATGACTGGAATTCGGCGGCCGACTGGTGTCCCCTGCCCGGGAGCCCAAACCGCGAGGTCCGTCATGAGCGATTCCGAACTCTATCCTGTCTCCGCAGACTGGGCCGCGCGGGCCCACATGGATGCTGCGGCCTATGCGGTCGCCTGCAATGCCGCCCGTGAGACGCCCGACACCTACTGGGCCGAGCAGGCGAAGCGGCTGGACTGGATCACGCCGCCGACGATCATCAAGGACGTCTCGTTCGACAAGGCCGACTTCCGCATCCGCTGGTTCGCCGACGGGGTGCTGAACGTCGCGTGGAACTGCGTCGACCGGCACCTGGCCGCGCGCGGCGACCAGACGGCCATCCTGTGGGAAGGCGATGACCCGGCCAATTCCGGCGGGATGACCTATCGCGAGCTGCACCGCGAGGTGTGCCGCATGGCCAATGTGCTGAAGGATCTCGGCGTCGTAAAAGGCGACCGGGTGACCCTGTATCTGCCGATGATCCCGACCGCCGCCGTGGCCATGCTGGCCTGCGCCCGCATTGGAGCCGTGCATTCAGTGGTGTTCGGCGGCTTTTCGCCCGACAGCCTGGCCGGGCGGATCGAGGACTGCGGCTCCAGGATCGTGATCACCGCCGACGAAGGCCTGCGCGCCGGCAAATGCATCCCGTTGAAGGCCAATGTCGACGCGGCGCTGGAGAAGGTCAGCGTCGACGCCGTGCTGGTGCTGACCCACACCGGGGCCGACGTGCCGATCGTGGCCGGCCGCGACGTCCGCTATGACGATGTGAAGGATGGGGTCCGCGACGACTGCCCGTGTGAACCGATGAACGCCGAGGATCCGCTGTTCATCCTCTATACTTCGGGATCGACCGGCAAACCCAAGGGGGTTCTGCACACCACCGCCGGCTATCTGTTCTGGGCCGCCTGGACCCATGAGCTGGTGTTCGACTACCGTCCGGGCGAGGTGTTCTGGTGCACGGCCGACGTCGGCTGGGTCACCGGCCACACCTATGTCGTCTACGGGGCCCTGGCCAATGCGGCCACGACCCTGATGTTCGAGGGCGTGCCCAACTATCCGGACAACAGCCGCTTCTGGCAGGTGGTCGACAAACACCAGGTCGAGATCTTCTACACCGCCCCCACGGCCCTGCGCGCCCTGATGCGCGACGGCGACGCCCCGGTGAAGGCGACCTCGCGCAAGAGCCTGCGGCTGCTGGGCACGGTCGGCGAGCCGATCAATCCCGAGGCCTGGCGCTGGTATCATGAGGTCGTCGGCGACGGGAAACTGCCGATCATCGACACCTGGTGGCAGACCGAGACCGGCGGGGCCCTGATTGCGCCCCTGCCCGGTGCCACTGCGCTGAAGCCCGGTTCAGCCACCCTGCCCCTGCCCGGGGTCGAGCTGGAGCTGGTCGATGCGGACGGCACGGTGCTGGACGGAGCCGCCAGTGGCAATCTGTGCATCACCGACAGCTGGCCGGGCCAGATGCGCACCGTTTGGGGCGACCACGAACGCTTCTTCGACACCTATTTCAGCACCTATCCAGGCAGATATTTCACCGGCGACGGCTGCCGCCGCGACGCCGACGGCTACTACTGGATCACCGGCCGGGTCGACGACGTGATCAATGTCTCGGGCCACCGCATGGGCACCGCCGAAGTCGAGAGCGCCCTCGTACTGCACCCCCACGTGGCCGAGGCCGCCGTGGTCGGCTTCCCCCACGACATCAAGGGCCAGGGCATCTACGCCTATGTCACCCTGAACGCCGGGATCGAGCCGCACGACGACCTGAAACGCGCCCTGATCCTGCATGTGCGGAAGGAAATCGGCCCCATCGCCGCGCCCGATGCCATCCACTGGGCCCCGGGCCTACCAAAGACGCGGTCAGGAAAGATCATGCGGCGGATATTGCGCAAGATCGCCGAGGGCGAGGTGGAGGCGCTGGGGGACACGTCGACCCTGGCAGATCCGGGCGTGGTGGTGGCGTTGGTGGGGGGGCGGGGTTGAGGGGGCGACACGCAGGGCTCATGTCCAGGCTTCCTAAGGCATCGTGAGGCCCGGCACGCAAGCAAGCAGGGGCTAATCCCTGGTGAGCACAAAGGTGCCGCTGGTAGCTGCCAGATCGTCGATGGAATAGTCGGCGAAATCCCACGAAATCGCCTGACGACCCAGCTGAACCTCCCAATCCGGCAGGGTTTCGGGTGTATCTTCAAGAATTCGGAAGCCTGCTGTTTCGAATAATTTGCGGAAATCACTGTGGCGCAGACGGTTCTGATAGTGGATTCCTGGATTGAAGGCCGTCCACTCCGCGCCAGAGAATTGCAGGAAATTGTAATGACTTATTTGACCGCCTCGATGAGCATAGTGATCCGTATAGTCTATCGCCATACTGATGATCGCGCCCGGCCGGCAGATTCTCTTCAGTTCCTTTAATATCCGACCCAGCGCATCTCGTGGAATATGCTCCAGGGTACTGGTCGTAGCGCAGGCATCGATTACACCATCGGCCAAGCCGGTAGCGGCCGCGTCAGCCGGGGCTTGGTAATCAATCCCGTACTCCTTTTGAAGGTCGACCCAGTCGGTGACGGTTGCACCCGGCTGTCGTATCGCCGTCTCAGGCGGCTGACGACGAAAATGGTCGAGCGTGTGGTTGATGTATGCCGGTTTGGCCAGGGGTGAGAGATCGACGACCAACTGACGGTTCACTCCCATGCACCAGAGGCCCAACGGATGAAGCAGGTCCCATCCCGCACCGAATTCGAAATATTGAATTTCGGAAAGATCCAGCCCGTTGCGGCGAAAGGCTGCCGCGTGGGCCTCTGTTCGCACGAGCGGGTTTGAATAATCGGTACGAGGTATTGTCCGGGTGACCCGGCGCTGGACCTGATCGTAGAAGAGGCGACCGAACGGTGCCTTCTCGAAAACCCAAAACAGGCCAGCTTTGGTTTTCCAGTGCATGGCGCGAACCGTATCGAACGTACCAAACCTGACCAAGTGAAATCGAGCGTTGGGCGAGGATAAGTGTCCGCTCCAAAGGGGCATAGATTTGTCGCCTTCAAAGCACCACCAAAGAATTCGTCGTCACAGGCCAAGGTTCGCATGGCGCTCGAATCCGGTCACCGACCCGATCGGGTCGGTTGCACCCTTCCACCTGTCAATCCGGGTCGCACACACTGTTCTGCCTTTACTTTTCCACGATCCCGCCTGCCTACGCCCTTTTCCAGTGCGCCAAATTCCTTTAGGAGCGCGACTGGAGACTGCGCGAAGCTGAAACATGTGAGATAAGGTATTCGTCCAGTTCGCCCGACCACCTTGTCTGGAAGCCGTTCGGGACCGGCTTCTGGGCGGAAATGTTCAGATCTCGCCATCCGAGCGGCAACAGGCGCTACCCTGCGGCGCACCAACATGGACCTTGATGCCCGACCTATCCGCGCCGCTCTATCCTAATGACAAGTAGCCCCAAGAACCCCATCTGAATGACCATCAAGCCTGACCTTTCGTTCCAGACGAACCGTGACAAGGGCTGGATGAACCACGCGAACCTCGCAAAGCTGACGCTTCGATTCCTGTTCGGATATCTGGCGTTCGTCCTGGCCTTCAGCATCGCTTACGAAGTTCTTCCCTGGCGCAGGGACGATATTCCGGTATCGATCATGGGCTTTATCTATGGCGGAACTGCACTGATCTATGCAGCCGTCCTGAAAACCGAGCGATCCAGCTGGCGCTTTACCTCTTTCGAAGACCTGTTGAGAAACGTCAGGGCATCCATCCTGATTGGAATAACCTTTCTACTTATTGTGTTTGCCGTTCAGCGCGCAATTCTGCTTCCACGATCGGTTCTGGCTCTGACAATTCTGATCGATTTTTCACTGGTCGCGGCGGCTCGGGTCTCCCGCCGTGTTCTCAACGAGCGTCGGGGTGCCCTGTCGCTTCTGTCCGGACGCCGGCCAGCAGACACAAATATGCAAACCTTGCTGCTGGTCGGCGACCTTGGCAAGGCCGACGCATTCCTGCGTGAACTGGATCGCGAGCCAGATCGCGCCTACCGCGTCACCGGAATCGTTGGCGGAGAAGCGGGTGACGTCGGTGTGGAGGTACGCAACGTTCGCGTAATCGGCTCAACGAGCGAGTTCCCGAAAGTGGTCATCGCCCTGACCGAGGCGGCCAAGACCCCGGATGCAATACTGTTTTTGAATGACACGACAACGGCTGAAAATCCCGATGCCGTCGGACGGCTGAGAGCCGCAAACACCAAGCTTCTCCGTCTGCCTCGGCTCGCCGAAGTAACGGGGGGTACTGTTGGCACCGACGTCCGTGAGTTCAGTGTCGAGGAGCTACTGGCCCGTCCGGCGATCAAGTTCGACGTCTCGCCGATGCGCTCTTTCATCGCTGGCAAGAGGGTTTTGGTCACCGGCGGGGGCGGCAGCATCGGTTCCGAGATCTGCCGTCAAGTCTCTTCACTATCCTGCGCACATGTATCGATCGTCGATAATTCAGAGTTCGCTCTTTTCAGCATCGATCTACAGATCGCCACGGCCCACCCGGGTCTCTCTCGCCGCAGCATTCTCTGCGACGTGCGCAACAGCCACCAGATCGCAGCCTGGATGGAGTCCGAAAAGCCGGACATAGTCTTCCACGCAGCGGCCCTGAAACATGTGCACCTGGTGGAACAGCATCCGGGTGAGGGCGTGCTTACGAATGTCGTCGGAACCTCAAACGTCGCCGACGCGGCGATCCAGTGCGGTGCCAAGCACATGGTCCTCATCTCAACGGACAAGGCAGTCGACCCGTCAAACGTTATGGGGGCGACCAAACGAATTGCCGAAAGCGTTATCCGGTCACGTGGACACGGCACCTCCACACGTTTCAGTGCTGTGCGCTTTGGCAACGTCCTGGGATCGGCGGGTTCGGTTGTTCCGATATTCATGGAGCAGATTCAGCGCGGCGGCCCGGTCACAATCACCCACCGCGACGTCGAGCGCTACTTCATGACCATTCCCGAAGCCGTGCAACTCGTCCTGCATGCGACTGCATCTTCGGCGGCCCGGGAAAATACCACACCTTCGGTATTCGTGCTGGATATGGGTCGTCCGGTGAGAATTTTCGACTTGGCACGGCAGATGATTCAACTGTGCGGAAAGATTCCCGACGAGGACATCAAGATTGAATTCATCGGTCTTAAGCCGGGCGAGAAACTCACCGAAAATCTGATAGACAACTCTGAAATTGCCCTGCCCTCAACCGAGGGAGTGATTGAGGTTGTGGACGCCGGTACCCCCCCTCCCTTGTCACGCAGGACATTGCGGGACCTGGAGGCCGTCGCCCTTTCGGGCGACGAAAGCGCTATCCGCACTGCTGTCTTCGAAGTCATGGCTTCGGTTCGTTCCGCCGGTTCACCGAAAGGGGCCGACTGCAATAACACCAAGGCGTGAGCCCTCCCGCCGGTGGACCGTGGCTCACGGGCGCATTGACCCTACGATCATCCTGAATCCGCCGCCGGTATGGCATCGAACCTCACGAGAAACTGCTCAATGGCAAAAACTGTTCTGTGTGTGCTGGGCACGAGACCCGAGGCGATCAAAATGGCCCCCGTCATCCTGGCCCTTCGTGCGGCCGGCATCCGCCATACGGTTTTGGGAACGGGGCAGCACCGTGAAATGCTGGGTCAGGCACTCGGCCTATTCGATATTCAGATGGATCATAATCTTGACCTGATGCAACCCAATCAGACTCTCGCGAGCCTGACGTCGCGTTGCCTTACGGGTATCGACGAAGTCATCCGCAGTCTGGATCCTGCCTGCATCGTTGGCCAAGGAGATACGACGACGGTATTTTGCGCCTCGCTGGCAGCCTTTTACCAGCGCATACCGTTCGCTCATGTCGAAGCTGGCCTACGCAGCCACGATCTGCAAAGTCCATTTCCGGAAGAATGGAACCGGATCGCTGCCGGTCGATTGGCCACACTTCATTTTGCACCAACGGACACCGCGAGAGAGGCTCTTCTTCGGGAACATGTGCCCGATGACGACATACTGGTTACCGGCAATACAGTTATTGATGCCCTTAGCAGCATTCGAGATCGAGTTACGCCCTTCAGGTTCGAGGGTTTCGATCGTTACGCCTTGATCACCCTGCACCGGCGCGAAAATTTCGGGGAACCTGTCAGGGCTATTGCCGGCGTCATCCGGAACCTGGCTGAACGTCACCCCGACTTTGGTTTTGTTTGGCCTGTGCACCCGAACCCCAATGTCGACGGCATTGTCCGCGAGCAACTCAGCGGCTTGCCCAACGTTCGCCTGACCAAGCCGCTCGACTATGCGGAGTTTCTGTCCGTTTTCATGGGCTGTGAATTCGCCCTGTCAGATTCTGGCGGCGTTCAGGAGGAGGCCCCCACCCTGAGGAAACCCGTTCTGGTGCTGAGGGAGGAAACCGAGCGGCCTGAAGGTGTCGTCGCCGGCGTATGCCGTCTGGTCGGGTCGGATCCCACGCTGATCCTCGATTGGACAGAACGTCTGATCTCCAGCGAGGAGGAACGATCGGCAATGCGGCGTGATATTTCGCCTTATGGCGATGGCTGCTCCAGCCAGCGCATCGTCGCTTCACTCGCCCAACGTTTCCTCACGCCGAATCTGTCGTAACAACGGCGGCGTCGCTCCTTCAGAATCAGGAATAGTAAGAATGTCTTTTGATCGCGTTTCGGTGATCGGCCTGGGATATATTGGCCTGCCGACCGCTGCGGTGCTGGCCGCCAGCGGAACGGTCAAGGTGCTGGGAATCGATGTCAATCCGCACATCATCGACACGGTCAACAGCGGCTCGATCCACATCGTCGAGCCTCTGCTTCACAAAGTGGTCCAAGATGCCGTCGCTTCGGGCCAGCTAAGGGCCTCACTGGTAACCGAGCCCTGTGACGCCTTTATGATCGCGGTTCCCACACCAGTAACCAGCGAACGGAAGTCGGATCTTCGGTTTGTGTTCGCCGCAGCAGATTCGATTGCGCCCGTACTCAAGCGCGGAGACCTCGTCGTCCTTGAATCGACTTCACCTGTGGGCACAACAGAGCAGCTAGCCGCCCGACTGGCTGAAAAACGACCGGACTTGATATTCCCCAGTCGCGACGGACCCGCAGCCGACATCTATCTGGCCTACTGCCCCGAACGGGTTCTGCCGGGCAAGGTCGTCGAGGAACTTGTCTCGAACGACCGGGCGATCGGTGGCATAACCGCCGCCTGCACTGCACGTGCGACCGCCCTGTACGACCTGTTCGTTAAAGGCGAACTGGTGGCAACGACCGCGCGCGCTGCAGAACTGTGCAAGCTTGCCGAGAACGCGTTCAGGGACGTCAATATAGCCTACGCCAACGAACTGGCGAACGTGTGCAAGGTTCATGACATCGACGTGTTCGAGGTCATCGCCATCTCCAACCGTCACCCTCGGGTCAAGATATTGAACCCCGGCCCTGGTGTCGGCGGCCACTGCATTGCCGTCGACCCTTGGTTCATTGTCGAAAGTGCACCCGAAGACACCCCCCTGATCCGCGCGGCGCGACAGGTGAACGACGGTCGCCCTCGTCGGATCGCCGACGAGGTCAACACCCTGGTCGCCTCGATCGCCAAGCCTGTGATCGCCTGCCTCGGCCTGTCCTTCAAAGCGGACATTGATGATATCCGGGAGAGCCCCGCCGTCGAGGTTACCGAGCTGCTGGCTGCAGCCCACCCCGGCTCGCTGCTGGTAGTTGAACCCCACATTGAAATCCTACCGGATTCGCTGAGCGCACAGGGCGTGCGCAAGGTCGACCTGACTGAAGCCCTGACCGTCGCCGATGTTGTCGTCGTGCTTGTCGATCACGCAGCGTTCAAGACAGAACGGGTTCGGATTGCTGCGGCTCCCAGAACCGTCGACCCCCGGGGCATGCTGTCAGTCTGACAACCGGTCCGACTAGATGATGGTTCCGAGTACCGAGATCGACGGGGCTTGCTTCACCCTGCGTGAAGCTTCCGTCACATCCCGGACAAACAACGTGTTATCAGACTCCGTGTTGGCTCCGTGAGCCGGGATGAACGTGCGGGAAAATGCGTCATAGCTGAACGGCGTCATCCCGTTGCGCGCCATCAGGTCCACGATCCAGTCACCACCATAGCCATAGCGGGCAGCATTACTGTTGATCTCGATCAACGCAAACAACAGACTCGGATTGGCTAGTGTTTTGCTCGCACCCTCCAGTACGGCGCCTTCAAATCCCTCGACATCAATCTTGAGAAATGTCGGGATCTGTTCTCCCACACTAGCGTCCAAGGTTGTCATAGGAGCCTGTTGATCGGCTCCTTCGTGAGCGGTCGCGATGCGGGACGTCACGTCATCGCCGGTTGAGGTCAGGCCGATAACGCCATTTTCACGCCCTACAGCCTCGGCCTTTACCGTGACCAGGGCCGAGATTCCATTGTGGGCAACATTGCGCTGTAAGAGTTGCGCTGTGACCGGCATTGGCTCGAACGCAATCACCTGTGCACCCGCTACGCCTGCTGCCAACAGCGTGTAGAGGCCAATGTTGGCCCCCACATCGAGGAACAGGTCACCCGGTCTGAGGGCATGGGCGACCAAGGCCATGTCGTCAGGCTCGTTCAGCCCTACATAGGCGGTTGAGGCCGCCCCGGTCATGCCTGCGCGGCCGGCCACCGCCAGCCCATTGACGAACGAAACCAGCACGTCGCCGCCCGACAGCCGGGAACGGATGTGCCAGGATAGCCAGCGACGAAGAGCATCCAGCTTCCGCGCCCGGTTGAGCGGATGGTCCAGAATGCGAAGCAAATTGGCGGGTTGCGCCATGACGCGCGCGAGAAAACTCATGGTTCAGGTGCTCCTGATGATCTGAGCCTGCCACAGGACGAAATTGATCAGGCGCCATACCGACGAATGATACGGAGCCCGCTTTTCGGCGATTGCCGAGTAGAAGGTCCAAACAGCGTCCTTATCGAGGAAGGCCGGAAGGTCGGTGTCGAGGGCGGCACGGACTCTGGGGGCCAGTGCCGCCAGCCAATCAGCTTCAGGGGTAACGAACCCGATCTTGTCACGGCGGTTCAGAATATAGTCGGGAACCAGCCCACGCATCGCGGCGCGCATCACCCGCTTGGTCGTCCCGTCCGCCCCAAGCAGATAGTCCTCCGGAAGCGAAAGGACGTGATCGGCCAAGGCCGTCGTCAGGAAAGGAACGCGATTCTCGACGCTGTGCGCCATGGAATTGCGGTCTCCGAAGCGCAGCAGGGACTGGAGAGGTTGCTCCGTAACCGTTCGACCCAGTTCGGCTGCCAGTGTGCGGGTGGACAGGGGCACAACGGCCGGTGGTCCCTCTACGATCCCCGCCGCAATAACGGCCTGTCGGTTAAGCCAAACCGGTGAAAGTCCACTGCGACCGAAGAATCGGATAGCCGCGGACCCGGGTCCGTTCCGGGTGCCGAATGCAGTTCGTGCGAAATGTTGCGCCAAGTGCCGACGGGCAACCGAATTTCCACTGATCGCCTTCAGCGCTGCCGGCAATTTGCCCTCGCACAGCAACGAACCGGCCCGACTGCCGCTATAGAACGGATAGCCGGCCATGATCTCGTCCGCACCCTGACCTTCAAGCAAAACCTTGATGCCAGCGTCCTTGGCGGCTCCAAATACACGATGCTGGGCCATAATGGTGGAGGTTGAAAACGGCTCGCCCTGCAGCGTTATGAGCCCGTCGAGACTGTCGACCAAGTCCGACGAAGACAAGTGAATCTTGTGGCAAGTCAGGTTCAGATCAGCGGTCAGCCTGTCGACGTATTTCTCTTCTGACAGGCGTGGATCAGCAGAAACGTAGGTGAACGCGTGGATTTCCTGCCGGGGAAACAGATGCCGAACCGCACAGGCGATCGATGCGGAGTCGAGCCCCCCTGACAGGGCCAGACCGACTGGAATGTCGGCCCGCATATGCAGCCTGACCGACTCCAGGAACAGTTCCCGATACTCGTCTGCGGCCTGCTCAAAGGTTATATCTCGCTGGGTGGCGACCGTCGGCTGCCAATAAGTGCGAGGCGTCTCGGGTTCGAGCGTACCCAGGGGTATCCGCATGACCGATCCCGCAGGAACCCGGTGCACATCCGCCAGCATCGTCTCAGCACCCGAGTCGAGGTGGTGGAAGAGCAGGTAATCATAAACCGGCTGGGGGGCAATTTCACGGCTCACCCCCGGCAGGTTCAGCAGCGGCAAGGGTTCGGAGGCGAAGGCCAGCCCCTCGTCCCAGCGCGTCCAGTACAGAGGCTTGATACCAAACGGATCTCGCGCAACGGTGATCACATCTGTCTCGATATCCAAAAGGACGAAGGCGAACATGCCGACCAAGCGGGTCAGGCACGCCTCTCCCCATTGTGCGAAGGCGGCCATTACCACCTCGGTGTCGGATTCTGTTCGGAAGACGTGGCCCGCCGCCACGAGCTCGTTCCTCAACTCTTTGTAGTTGTAGACTTCACCGTTGAAAGCGATGTGATAACGACCATCGCCATATGTCATCGGCTGGGCGCTGCGGGGATTCAGGTCGATAATCGACAGGCGAAGATGGCCGAACTGCACTCGGCCCCATCCCTCGCCCGGGCCGTGGCTCACCACGGGTGCCCCTGTTCCTTTCCAGGAAAGAAAGCCCCGGTCGTCGGGTCCCCGGGTGGCCATCTCGTCGACGATCCGACCCAGGCGGGCGGACGGGATGGCATTCTTGCTGAGGAGGGCCGCAATCCCACACATATTCAGATTCCTAACAGAAGGACGGTCAATACCACCGAGCGCTCAACACGCTAGCGCTCAAGAAGCGCCTTGGTCCTTCGAGCGATAGCGTCGGCGTCCAGTTCGTAGACCTTGCGCAGGTAACGCTGGTCTCCGACGACGGTCGGATAGATGTCATCGAGACCAATCCGAAGGAAACGGGGAGGGACAACTCCTGCGGTCATGCAAGCTTCGGCCACAGCACTGCCCAAACCGCCGATGACGGTGTGCTCCTCAATAACGATGACCGCCTTCGCCGCGCCGGCTGCGGCCACGAGAACGGGATCCAGCGGCTTGATCGTGTTGACTGCGAAAACGCTGGCAGCGAAACCATCGGCGGCAAGCAGGTCGGCCGCCTTGAGGGCCTCCTCGACGATACCCCCCGTGGCGATGAGACAAACATCGCCACCTTCGCGAACCTGTCGCGCACATCCCAAGGTTACGGGCTCTTCGGGTAATCCGGCCGCACTCTTGTCCAGCCGAAGGTACGCGGGTCCGCGGCGCGCAGACATCTGACGCGTCAATGCCGCCGCTTCCCAAGGGTCACTGGGTGCCACGACCGTCATATTGGGCAAAGCCCGCATTATCGCCAGATCTTCGGTTGCGAAATGCGACATGCCCAGCTGGCCATAGGAAAAACCCCCGCCCACCGACACGACCTTCACATCCGCATCATGGTAGCAGACATCGTTGCGGATCTGCTCAAGGCAACGCAGGGTAGGGAAGTTGCCAATTGAGTAAGTATAAACTTGATAGCCCTCCAGGGCCATTCCACACGCTATCGCCGTCATATTCTGTTCGGCGACGCCCGCATTGATGAAGCGACCCGGAAACCGTCGGGCGAAATCTTCCAATACCCCGAATCCCAAGTCGCCGGTGACCAACACGATACGCTCGTCAGCCTCAGCGAGCTCCGTCAGGGCGCGAATGAAAGCGTCACGCATCGTTTTCGCCCCGCTCGGACATCAGCCCAGCTTCTATCGTGTCAAGTTCCGACATCGCCGCTTCAAATTCTTCGCCCTGCGCCGTGCGATAGTGCCAAAGCACGGCATTCTCCATAAAGGACACGCCCTTGCCCTTGGTCGTATGGGCAATCACCACACTGGGCCGTCCCCTTTGCAGGGGCAGACTCTCAAACAGAGCCGCCAAGGCAGTATGATCGTGCCCGTCAACCTCGGCCACCGCCCAGTTCATGGCCCTCAGCTTGTCCGCCAGCGGCTCCAGGGCGAGTGTGCTAGCGACAGACCCAAGGCTTTGTATTTTATTGTAATCTATGATTGCAACCAGGTTGTCCAGCTGGTGGTGAGCAGCAAAAAGGAACGCTTCCCAGTTGGACCCCTCATCGCATTCGCCATCACTGAGTACACAAACCACCTTGTGGTCCGAGCCCTTCATACGGCCGGCCATCGCCATGCCTGTCGCCACTCCGAGACCATGGCCGAGCGACCCCGTTGAGAACTCCACGCCCGGCACCCCTTTATGCGAGACATGCCCGGAAAGAATGGAACCATTGAGATAGTAGGAGCCAAGAACATCTTCAGAAAAGAAGCCCCGCTCCATCAATGCTGCGTAGAGGCACGATCCTGCATGACCTTTGCTTAAAATAAACCGGTCCCGCTGATCCCAATCCGGTCGAGACGGGTCCACCCGCAGAGCGCCGCCGTAAAGAACGGCTATAATGTCCACCATCGAGAACGCTGAACCCACATGGGAGCTTTTCGCATGGTGGGTCATGCGCAACACATGCTTCCTCAATTTGATTGCCAGCGCCCGCGTGTCATTGTGCTTGTAGCGCGTCATTTCGGGAAAGCCCTTATCCTGGGGATGTTCGCGGACGGCAAAGGTCAGCAACTGTCCGCTGGCCGTGCGCGACCGTCTATCAAGTGCTCATAGAAGGTCGTCAACCGCGGCATCTGACTTTCCCAGCTAAACTGTGAATCGATCGCCGCAGCTCCCCGCCTGCCCATCGCATCGGCAGCAGCCGGATCGCCGAACAGTCGTCCGATCACCTCTGCAATAGCCACAGGATCGGTGGGATCAGTCGTAGCTCCGCATGCCGCACCGTCGATCACGTCTGATCGCGTCTTGAAATCGGACGCCACCACCGGCAGGCCGGCCGCCATGTTTTCAAACACCTTGTTGGCTGAGGTGACGACATTATTCGGGGTCGGTTGATAGAGCACTACTCCCAGCCGGGACTGGGCGAAGATATCAAGCATCTCCGGGCGGCTCATGAAGCCGTGATAATCAACACGCGACCACATTAGATGCCCTCTCAGGGTATCTTCGATGGCCTGGTTAGCGAAATTGCCGCCCAATTGCAGACGAACGTCATAGGTTGCGGCGATGATTGCCATCGCGTCCAGGGTCTGCAGCACGCCATGCTCATCCGAGATCAGACCAACATAGGCAATCCAGAAGGGACGTTCCGCGTAAGGTACACGCCGACGTGCCTCCTGGAACTCACTACTCAGCGCGAAATTATCGATCAGCACCGTACGTTCGGGGGAAAAGCGCCGGGCAATGTGGGGCGAGGTCGCAACAATCCCGCTCATACCGCGAGACGCCCACTGCTCGACCCTGTCCGCGATCCAGGCGAGAGGCAGGCGTAGCGCCCGGGGAATATAGTGCTTTGTGCGGATCGCAGCCGGCACATGCTCGTGCACGTCATAGATGACCTTGCGCCCCGCGAGTCGCATTAGCAGAGCCGGAATTATCAACTCAGGGTCATGGAAATGATAGAGCGCGGCCCGTTCGGCTAATGCGATACGGACGACTAGGGGCACCGTCAGCAGCCAACGCCTCCAGACGCCGGTCTGACGAGAAATGCCCCGACCGCGGATCCTGACGCCGTTGTCGGCCAGTTCATCGACACCGTGCGCGGCGACCAACACCACGTCATAGCCGGCGACTGCAAGAGAACCACATTCCTTGATGAATATCCGGGTATCATAGGTTCGGTGAACCGACGTCATATGGACGACCTTGGTCATCTACGCTCCGCTCGTGGCAGTCGTCGCATTCAAATCCCCCCAACCCGAATTGCTGCGCAGACAGCACACTCTGACGAGTAGGTCCACTCAACTCGCACCTGCCGAAAATGCCGGATCGTGGTCACCGCGCTTCCTTTGCACGGACAGGTGGCCTGCAACCAGAGCCAGGACCACGTAGGCGACATAGACGACGCAGGTTACTGTCGCATACAGGCCCGCCGCCTGCAGCAAACTCAGTTCCATTGCCCCGATCAGATAGTAAACCAACCCTGAAAGCGCACACCAGATCACGGCCATGCTGATGTTCCATCCCTCCCGATTCAGGACACTAAGAACGAGAATTAGCGGCCCTCCGAGAATCTGAAAGGCAAGCGACACCGACAATATCTGCGCAACCTGCCCCGCGTAGACCCACTCCTGGCCAAAGATCAGGGTGAACAGGAAGGGGCCGGCCAGACCCAAGCCGAGGCCGGCGGCTGCGGCGATCACCAAGAGAGGTCGAGACGATCGGATGACGTAGGCCGGAGAAAGCAATCCGCTGCTGTGAACCGACTTCGACCAGAGACTGTACAAGTAGGGCGCGAACGAGACCGAGATGCCGAAGATCGCATTGGTGACATAGGCTGACAAGGTCCAGTAGCCGGCCATTGTCGTGCCCAGATGGGTACCGATGGCGATCGGCATGATCGCTGCGGGGATCGAGTGCAACAGTAGGGTCGGCGTCACGATCAAAGGAAAGCGCTTATACTCCATCAGTATTTTTAAGGCGACGCGGGTGAAACGCTCTGGTTTGCGCAGGCGTTTAGCCGCGGGCCGAAACACTCGCAGCATGAAGGGGGCCAGTACGAGTGCACGCGATAGAGCATCACCGAGAGCCAGACCGATCCCTCCGAGGTGCAGAAACCCGAAGGCAATCTGCCCGCCCCCCAACAGCGCCACTTGCGAAAGCTTGCTCCACGCCAGGGTCGAGAAGCGTCCGGTTCGCGACAACCACATCTGAAGAATTGGAAACCCTGCCCATCCCAGAACGGCGAGCGGCAGGACCAAGCCTGCGGATCCCAGGTGATCTGCACCGACGGCCATCAGAAGCGACGCGGGCGCGACAGTGAAAAACAGGCCAGTAAGTAATGCCGTTAGGATGATCACTCCCAGCGCGATCAGGAGTAGAATAAAACCCTTACCATCACTACGTGGCAACGGCAACGCGCGCTGAATTGAGATACCAGCAACTATAGAAATGATGGTCGCGAACGAGATGTAGAGGCCGAACACGCCCATTTCTGCGGGTGTATACAGTCTCGAAATTGGAATCGACGAAAGGAACATCGCGCCCTTAGCGACGACTTCCGAAGCTAAAAGAATAAAGACTGGCGATGCGACGGAGCTCTTCAGTCGGTTAAGAGGCAGCGCCATCCAGGCCCGATCCGATTGATTGTTGTGTCGCCAAGAGCCGCCATGTGCCGGGGCTGGACTGCCGGCCAGGAACAACACGTTCGCGTACAATCCATAGCCCTAAGGGGGCGGATTGACCAGCCGATAGGTGGGCAGAGGTCTATCGAACGTGGGGTTCTCCAGCGACACCGGTCCACTCGCCTGCGGAATTCAGCCCGGAGACGCCTCCACCGAAAGGGTCAGCGTCAGGTATTGGTCCGCCCCCCGTCCGGTAAGGACGAGACAGGGGGCGCTGACGTTCCGACCATATCCGTAAAAATGATCGACGATTTCTACACGCGCGTGACTGCCCTCATCCCAGACCGCCCGCCACAGACGCCCGCCCGCGCAAAAGGCTGCAGTAGACCCCCCTTTGTCCAGGGTCAGATCAATATCCGGGCCGAACTGAAAGCGCCGGACCGCTGTCCGAACGAGCGGACTTTGCAGACGATCCTCGCAGACCAAACGGCCGCCAGCTCCATCAATGTATATCGTCCGTGCAGTCTCCACTGGCGGAGAAAGTCGTTGGTAGCCAGTGTGGCTGACGTGAGTTCGCCAGTGCTCCGGACCATCGCCCCTAAGGTCGACGGCGAAGGGTTTTGCCTGATTATGGATCTGAAAAAGCGTGGGCCCAAGGTCTGCAATCTCATATTCATCCACCACTAGGAGCGAATGAGACGACGAGGAGCGCAGCCGGTCACGACAAGCCGGATCCGCCGTGTAAACCCCCGTGCCACGGTCAGTGAGGATCGGCTGTCCGCAGAACGAGAAGACGAATGACGACAAGTCATTATGACCATGGCCACCATTGCCGTTCTGCCCCACATGTCCCACGTCCTGGAGGAAGAAGACCGAAGGTGTTCTGATGACAATGACTCCGCTGTCCGGAAAAAGACACTCGACCTCCGTTGCCATCGACGGAACTTCTGCCAGTGCATCAAGCCCCTTGCGGCCAAGCAGGAAAGCAACGGAAATCAGAGCGTCGGGCCTACCGACAGGCCTGTCACAACCGAACTGCGCCGCACCGAAAGCCGCGACATTCATGGCATCGAGCGGCCCTGCGAGGTCAAACAACAGGTGCCGGCTTTCATCGTAGTCGCCGACGATCGGGACACGGCCATCCAGGTCCGCGGTTTGGGCCGCGAACGTACACGCTGCCTTCAGTCTCGAGCGAGAAACGTCGGGCAACGGATCGCCGGATCGTTCGAAAATCAAATCGGCGATCAACGCCAGATCGGTCGTGGCCAGATGATAGGGCAATGATCCCTCGAAATTGCCCCCGTCGGCATGGAATTGACGTTCGATTTCCGGGGGCAGATCTCTCCGCGCCAATCGCGACCAGCGCGATGCTGCCGGATAGATATCCCGCAGTGCGAACCCGGCCGCAGCAAGACAGGTGAGATTGCCGATAAGGTGGTTGTTGCTTTCGACCGCTCGCTCAATGTTGATCTCGGTATAGTGGGCACAGCGGGCCAGAACTCGCGCAATCAGCGCCTGGCCTTCGAAATTCACGCCTCCCATCCGGGCCAGGTCCAGAGCTTGGCAAAGCGCAACACCTCTAACGGACGCCTCCATTGCATACCAGTTTACGCTATGGCCGAGGGGGTTCGCACTGTCCCAGTCTGCCAGCGCATTCAGAGCGAACGACTGAAGAGCCAGGCGGCGATCGTCCGTTTCCGAGACCAACGCAGAAGCCAAGGTCTGGACAATGAAGGCGAGGCGGGAAAGTTCGAACGGAAGTTTGGGATCGTACGGCACCGCCCGTACTGCAAAGTGATCCACAGACCCCGCCGGTCCAACCGGCCAAGCATGGCCATGCACCCAATCCTCCAACCAAGGCCAAGGGCCTTCCATTGGTATGGGGTAGCCAAAAAAGGACAACCTGCGCTCTTCTGCCTGGGTGGCACGGCCTTCAAATCTCGCGCGGACCGCATCGTTCCCGGCCAACACCAGCCGAGCTGCCTCGCGCGCGTCGCCGGCCAGAAGCCCCCCGGTGAATGCACCCGGGCGCACCAGAACCGATGAAGTGATCCGCCGATTTACCGATGCGTCGACTGCGGCCCACAGACCCAAGCGATCATAAACAATGCGCCGGACCTCAAGAAGAACCCGCTTAAGGATGTAACCAGGTGATGCAGATGCGATCACCCTGCGAACCCGCCCCAACCTCGATAGAAGGGTCACCCCGGACGTCTCTTCCGGATACGTGGCGCAATCGCGCACAGTATAAGCAACGGCAGGAGGCCATAAGTCATCATCGCCGTACCCAGTCCCGCTCCGACCAAAAAATAAGCGATCACGCCAGAGAGGGAAAAGAGCAGGACATCGAATGATGGGTCAACCACGCAGTCGATCAACCACAAATACATACCCAGCAGGATACTTACCGCAATAATTCCAGCATATTGATACTCAGCAAAAGCGATGAACCAGAACGAGGTTGTCGCCAGCATCGTAGAGTCTCCAAAATAGAGACTACCGACGATGTATCCAGGGTGAACCCCCGCCGTCGAGCGAGCCACTACATCCGTACTGAAAGCATCCAAGTACAGACTGCCCAGTAGCCCGGGAATATGTACAAACCGATAGACCGGCATGGACGCGATCAGTTCGTACTCGGTATTTCTGAAGACGAAACTCAGAATTCCGCCAACAACCATCAGGGCACAAAAGCCCATCACGATAACATTCAAGCCGTGTCGCTTGACGAATTTATAGAGGAAGAAGAATCCCACCAACACTAACGGAATTACCAGAACAATCTGGTAACTTGTGATGTTGAAATACAAAAAAGCCGTAAAGAATAAATAAATTACTGATGTAATCAGAGATTTTTTGTTCTCACTTGTTACACATATATACGGTAGAAATATAATCACATTCCATTGTATAAGATAATTTGCTATCGCGCGGATCATTTCGTCAGAAGCAAAATTATTGAAAACTTCCCGCGCTACATAGACGTAGTCCAAGCCAATCAACTGCGTAGGCAGTCCGTAGGCCAGCAGGGTAACTGCGGTGCTGACAAGCGACGCCACAATCAGTCCGCGCCGGAACAGCTGATGGTTCCGCAAGGCGATCCTGGTGCGGATTGCTGGGAGATTTCGCATAACCTCAAGCAAGCCCAGACCCAGCAGTATGACAGCGACCACCTGAAAACCCGGTGCCCCATCATGCGCCAGTCGAGGAACTAGTAGCGCGATGGGCAGATATCCAATTAAGTACAGCGTCAGCACGATTGGATCGCTGACCTTGGTCAGCCGATTGGGCATCCACAACGAAGGCACGAGCGCAAGGCCGAGGGCCAGCAACTGCTCACCGAGATTCAGCACCTCGCCATAAAAGACCCGCGGGAAGATCACGCCTTCCACGAAGGCCGAATAGTGGGTCAGGATCAACAGGGAGGCCAAAAGACTCAAGACGACGGTCTGGGCGCGACGACCTATGAGCCCGCGCCCCTGCTCGTAACTCGCCACCAACGGCCGCATTTCATGTTCGGCACCGGCCGACGGGCGACCGTAGTTCGCCATCATCCCGCTCTCCCCATGGGACACATAACACGAGACGTAACGATCGTGTCTGCACCAGGAGGCACCCCAGGTGTCAACGGTGCCTTCCGGCCGGCGATCTCGACCAATGCCTGGTCCGCACCCTGCCAACGAAGCATCGCCGTCACACCCCGTCGGGCTGAAGGACCATGAATCAGAGCGACCCCGGTCAAAATCATTATGGCGACATCCACACCGACCGACGATTTCCTCACATAGAATAGTCCTAGTCGACTCTTACCAGGGCGAACCAATTGGTTATAGGCAATGTCAGGGTCGGCTGCCGCTGCCACGATGTCCCCGAGGTCCGAAAACGTAATCGATGAGTAGTCGGTAATACCTGGCCGTACCGAAAGCAGGTCACGTTCAACCTCGGTATAGAGATCAACTTCGCGCGGCACCTGCGGGCGAGGACCCACCAATGACATGTCCCCCCTGAGAACGTTCCACAGTTGAGGCAACTCATCCACTTTGGTCTTGCGGATAAGCGCACCGATCGGAGTGATCCGGGGGTCGGTGCGACTGGTGGTGTCGACTGTACTGCCGGGTGCAGCCGTGGACATCGAACGAAGCTTGCACAGTTTGAACGGCACCCCTCCCCTGCCGATACGGATCTGGCGGTAGATTGGACCTTCGTGATCGTGTGCCCAGACGAGGGCGGCGGCTACCGCGATAATCGGAGTGCCGGGGATGAGCAGGAACACGGCCAACGCCACATCCAATCCACGCTTCGCGGCCCGAGAAGCGCTGGCGCGCCAGTTCCTGTTCAATGCCACATTCGTCATACGTCTCCGACGAGCCCATTTTCCGCCGAACTCCCTCCCTTCATCGACAGAAAGGCAAGGTCTTCTTCAGACAGGGACCAATCAAAGGCACTGCTCATGTCGACGACCTGCCCGGGCGACTTCATTCCTACCAAGGCGACGCTGGCCGGGTGACTGTCAAGAATCCACCGGACAGCCAACTGCGCCAGGGTGCGGCCCGGATAGTTGGGAGCAATGGCTCTCAGTCGTGAAACCGCATGCTCGCGTCTGGCCACGCCCTCGCCGTGAAAGGCAGAATAGGCTCCCCGTGAGCGTCGGTCAGCCGGATCAAACGTCGCCCCCGCCGCGTATTTTCCGGACAGCGCTCCCTGCGCGAGACTTCCCCAGGACAGGAAGGTCAACCCTCCAGCCTCAGACCGGCGGATCTCTTCCGTACGATCCTGACGCGTCAGATTGTATTCCATCGAAAACGAGACCAGTCCCTCAACCGGGTCCCGAGAGATTTCTGATGGGTTCAGGTTGGTGACGCCGAAGGCCCGGATTTTCCCCTCGTCTCTCAGGCCTTGCAGGCCACCGACAATGTCCGCCAGAGGCGTCTGCTGATCCCAGTAATGAAGTTGATAGAGGTCTATGCGATCTGTCTTCAGACGCTTCAAACTGCCTTCAGCCGACGTTCGCATCCATGCCGAACTATTGTCATAAACGGTGACGTCGTTCTCACGACGCACACCGAATTTCGTAGCAAATGTTACCTCGCCACGTCGCTCTTGAAGGGCATCGCCCAGCAACTCCTCGGAACGTCCCAGCCCGTAGATGTCCGCCGTGTCGAAAAAGGTCACGCCCGCATCGAATGCCGCATCAATAGCGGCCGTTAGCCGCCGTTCGTCGGTGTCGCCCCAGCCATGCCCACCCAGCGGGCAGCCTCCGAATCCAAAGCGTGACACTTCGCGACCGCTACCCCCCAAGCGCGTATATTCCATGGATCACCTAAACCTAGATACGGCCGCAGACGAGCAGTCAGGGGTCAGGACTTGCGGAACCAGCGCCCACCGCGACCATCAGAGCAGAGCGTCACGTTGAGACGATTTGCGGCAACGAATTCATCAACCGCTCGCTTGGCACCAATGCAGCTGTCGTAGTCATCAATAATGACGACGCCACCGGTTTGAACCTTTCCGAACAGGCCTTCCAGGCAGACTTTCGTGGACTCGTACCAATCGCCATCGATGCGCAAGATCGCCAGCTTCTCAATCTGGCCACGATTGGCAGGAACGGTATTCTCGAACCAGCCCTGGACGAACTCGATCCGGTCCTCAGGCAGCTTGAATTTCTCGAGCGTCAACCAGCGCACCTCCTCAAGCGCCCCGAAGCAGGACCCTTTCGGCAAGGGGCGAACATGATCGCCGGTGTCTCCAGCGGCGACGAAATCGCGCTCTCCCGGTTCGGGCAGGCCTTCGTAGGAGTCGAACAACCAGAGCTTGCGATTCGGTGCCCCCACCGCGAACGCCGACATACCCAGCAGGCTTGCGCATCCGCCACGCGCAACCCCCAGTTCGGCGAAATCCCCCTGCACGCCGGCGAGGTTTACGCTCTGAGCCGCACGATCAGTCGCATCCAGGCCGCCGGCCCCAACAAGGGAGTAAGGCATGACGGCATGTACGCGCTTTACACGCGCCCATTCCTCGGAATTCAGGAATTTCAATGTCAGTATATTGCCCAGCAGGTATCCGGCCCGAGCCACTTCCTTATACACTGGAAACGTCGAGGCATAAAACCGGTCAAACGCCTTCGCTGGCAACACCTTCTCCAGCAGCTTCAGCACTGGCTTGAGAAATATCCCCTTTAAGGTCACACCAAGCGTGCGTTTCGGCGCGGGAGCGATCGAGGCATCGGCAGAGAGGGTTTCATTCATCGTCATGGTCGGGTCCTGTGGCGGCCTTGTCACAAGGTCCAATATGCACGCCTTGCTACAATCTCAAAAAACACAGTGCCTCCCAACCACCAACGCGGGAAACACAACGTGCAGCTTCTCGTCGAGACCAATCCCGCCATAGACCCAGCCGGGTCCGGCAGTGTCTTGTCCAAGACGAAGCTCACATAGCGAGTAGGCTAGTGTTCCGCAATCAGTTCAATCAGCTGCCGACCGCACGATTCGGCTCTTTTGACCGTCGCGGGATTCAAACTTGACACGGCGATGGAACCCGGCAGCCGTCTGAAGCGGAACCGCAGCGGGACCGCCATTGACGTAACGGACCTTCAAAGCCAGAAGAACGTCACTCCCTGAACCATGCGCCGCTACAACGGCCGTGTATCTTGCCGGAAGACTTCTCGCCACATGCTGATCTGGACCATCCACCTCGGTGAGCAACTTCCTATTGACGCCAAACCCCGCCTTTTTCGGAACGGGTTACTCGCAGCAGCGGCGGCGGCCCTTGGGCATCGGGTCGTGCAATGGGCCCCAACCTTCTCCCACCTTGAAAAAATCTTTCGTTCGCGAGGGGATGCGCTGGTCGACGTCCGTCCGAATCACCGCATCCAACTGTTCGAAGCGGGAGCGTATGTTCGTAACATCAGCGTTGACCGCGCCGTATTTCATAGGACTGCGGCCCGGCGTTTCGAGGTCATTGCTGAAGGTCTGGAAACGCCGGATGTCATATTCTGCGCCCTGCCAACTCCCGAGATGTGCGCCTCAGTGCTCCGGTTCTCAAGGCGGCACCCAACGGTCAAGGTCGTTGTCGACGTTCAAGATCTCTGGCCGGACGTTTACCTAACCGCCCTTCCCCGGTCTCTAAGATCGCTAGCCAAGCCGCTTCTCACACCGCTTTACAGGGACGTGCGGCGGACCCTCGAACAAGCGGACGGACTGACCGCCGTCAGCGAATCCTACCTGACCTGGGCTGCGGCAATGGCACCCTCAGCCTCATCTCCCGCCGCTGCATTCGCGCTGGGCTACGAGGCCGTTCAACCTCTCGCCCTGAACAATGCCGGACCGGAGTTGAGTGAGATCGTCGAAGACATGCGGAGTGTCTCACTGCCCCTGTGCTACGTTGGACAGTTCAGTCATTTCTACGATCTGGAAACGGCAATCCGCGCGTGTCGGAAACTTGAGCTTGGCGGACTGACTGATTTTCGACTTGTGCTGTGCGGCGGCGGAAGAGATGAGCAACGGTTAAAGACCTTGGCCGAGGGTTTGCAGACCGTGCGATTCGCCGGCTGGCTAGGCGCGGCTGAATTGGCAACCATCATGTCATCATCATCGATGGGCCTGGTGTCTTACTCAACGGACGCACCCCAGAGCCTGCCAAACAAGCCATTCGAATACATGGCCTACGGATTGGGACTGGTCTCGAATTTGAAAGGCGAACTAGCGCAGATAATTTCGCGCACCGGCTGCGGCTTTCCGTTCGAATCCGACAATGTCAACGAACTCGCGGCGATCATCCTCAACCTCACTAGCAACCCGGATGCGGTGCAGCAGGCTCGAACGGCCTCGGCCGCACTTTTTGAAACGCACTACGACGCCAAGGTCATCTACCCGCGCTTGGTCGACTTTCTGGGTTCCCTGACTACTTCCCCTGTCCCGGCAGACAGCGTATGAACCAATCGCACCCTCATCAAGGAGGTTCCTGCAATACTCCCGAATGTTGCGATAAATTTCTGCTTGGCGGTGTATCGCCCCTTGGTCGCCTTTGCGGTAATGAGCGCCGAAGTATTTTGATTTGCGCGGCGCTGCCGCAAACCCTGTGAAGCGGATTTCGAATGATGCTGGCTGACGGCAAGAGTTACGGCGAGCCTATCAAGCGCTTCGCGCGACCGAATGAAGACGGCGCGGATTCTGGATGGGGGCCTGCAGTCGGAAATTGGGGCGGCCCGGAAGACCGGTCTGACAGTTTCGATCTCGCAGGATACTGGCGTCTAGCCCTGAAGCATCGCCTTTTGATCTTGGCCATCTTTGTAGCCTCACTGGTAGTGGGGGTGATAGTCACCCTGCTGACCACGCCACTCTACACCGCGGCGACCACGGTCCAGATTGATCGGGAAGCCGCACGGGTTCTCAACGTCGATGACGCTTCTCCCCGGGAGTCAATGATCCAGGGCGAGGAGTTCTTCCAGACCCAGTACGGCCTTCTGCGCAGTCGTTCATTGGCTGAACGGGTAATAGAAGATCAGGGTTTGGCCACGTCCAACGCCTTTCTGGAGGCCATGGACGTAACTACCCCGGCAACCGGACCGGGCGGTGCTGCGAAGCGTCGTGAACTGGTGCTGCGTGCCGTTCAGGAAAATCTTGGCGTCAGTCCCGTGCGGGGCTCTCGCTTGGTGTCTGTTAGTTTCAGCAGCCCAGACCCTCAACTCTCCGCCCGCGTCGCCAACGCCTTTGCCGAAAACTTCATTCAGTCGAATCTGGACCGCAGGTTTGAATCCTCATCCTACGCACGACAGTTTCTTGAAGATCTGATTACCCAGACCAAGACCAAGCTGGAGGATTCGGAACGGCAATTGGTAGCCTATGCCACCCAGCAACAGATCATCAACGTCAATGACGGCGGCACGGATCCCGGCGAGAATCAGTCTCTCGCTTCCAGCAATCTCGTGGCGCTGAACAACGCATTGGCCGAGGCAACCGCGGCGCGGGTTGGTGCAGAGGAAAAATGGCGTCAGACAAGCTCTGCGCCGCTTATGACCGTGCCCGACGTGATCCAGAATCCCACGATCCAGCGCCTGATGGAAGAACGCGCCAAACTTGACGCCCAATATCAGCAGAAGGCCCGCATTTTCGGACCTGAGTTCCCCGAAATGCTGCAACTGAAGGCTCAAATCGATGAAATGAACAGGCAGATCAACGCCGTCGCGACCACCATTCGGGACTCTGTTCGCGGCCAGTATACCGTGGCGGTAAACCAAGAGCGGGCGCTTCAGGGACGCGTAAACGGATTGAAGGTTGATGTACTCGACTTGCGGGACCGCACAATCCAGTACAACATTTTACAGCGTGAGGTTGACACCAGCCGAACACTCTATGACGGCCTGCTCCAGCGCTACAAGGAAGTCGGCGTAACGGGCGGCGTCACTACCAACAACATATCGATAGTCGATGAGGCAGCGGCACCGTCGAAACCTTCCAGCCCCAAACTTCTGGTGAATCTCGCTATTGCGGTTCTGTTCGGGCTCGGTCTCGGCGTCCTTGCAGCATTCATTCTCGAAGCTCTGGACGAGTCGCTAGCCAGCCCGGATGATGTGGAAGCCAAACTTGGCCTCCCGGTTCTGGGAGCCGTCCCTCTGTTGCCTAAAGGGGCGACTCCCGCCCAAGCCCTCGCCGACATGCGCTCGGCGTTTTCCGAAGCCTATTATTCCCTCCGAACAGCGCTTCAGTTTTCGACACCGGACGGGGCTCCGCGCAGTATTCTAGTCACCAGCTCGCGTCCGGCTGAAGGCAAGTCCACGACGGCCTACGCCCTGGCCCAGAATTTCGCGCGTGGCGGCAAGCGAGTATTGCTGATCGACGGCGATTTGCGAAATCCTTCGATGCACCGCTTGGTAGGCGTTGATAATGACAAGGGGATGAGCAATTTGCTGTCCGGTTCCGCAGACTTGGATGCCGTGGTCCACAAGACGGGTATCGACAACATGTCATTCGTCTCCTGCGGCCCGCTTCCGCCCAACCCCGCAGAACTCTGGGGCGGCGATCGGATTCGCACCTTCCTGGATGACGCACTGACGCGCTTCGATCACATCATCATCGACGGCCCACCAATTCTGGGCTTCGCAGATGCCCCCATCTTGGCAGCGACGGTCGGAGGAACCCTGTTCGTTCTGGAATCCAAAGGTACGCGGCGTGGTCAAGCCCGGGGCGCGATGCGCAGACTCAAGATGGGCTCGGCCCGACTGCTAGGCGTGGTTCTGACCAAATTCGACTCTCGGGCCACCTCATACGGCGGCTATGATTATTCCTACGACTACAACTATGGAGCCCAGTCGACACCGTCGAAGAGACCCAAACGTTGAGCAGACAGGGGTCGGCGCGGGGTCGGAGGCAGTGGATTGCCGAAGTCGGTTCGTATGTATTTGTTGCCGTAGCGATCTGGCTTGGATGGCAGGTCGTCCGGGAAATGGCCGTCGGTCGCTTGCCCGCCGAACAGTCGCTCCGACTTTCCCCGGATTCGGCCGTCGTACTTGGCCGGGCCGCTGAGTCGGAGTTTGCGGATGATCGCTTCGACAATGCGGAATATCTGGCCCAGCAGTCCTTGGTGCGCGCTCCGTTTAACGTTCAGGCTCTTCGAGTTCTCGGCCTCGCGGCAGCGGAAGGCGGCCGGAAGGAGCAGGCCGATGATGTTCTCACGCTGGCGGGCAACTGGAGCCTCAGAGACGACCCGGCCCACGCTTGGCTGATGGACTACCGTCTGACGCGTGGAGACTACCGCTCGTCCTTCGCCCACGCTGACACCTTGGCGCGTCGTCGCGAAGATCTCAGACCCCAGTTGTTCCGACTGTTCACCGTCGCCGCCTCAACTGACGGACGCGCTCTTCCCGTGTTAGCCTCCCTCCTGGAAGCTGCTCCTCCCTGGCGGTCGTCTTATATAAGCAGCCTATACCAGACGGAGTCGGGATTGAGCGTGGCGGCTAATCTGGCCGTCTCCCTGCAGCCTACGGAGTCGCCCTTTTCCAACGCGGAACTTACTGAACTCTATTTTCAATTGCTGGCCAAAAACCGACTGCAAGCGATGACTGCGGTTCGGACCCATCTGGGACGTCCAGACGTCAGCATGACATTGGTGAATGGTGAGTTCGACGTCATCCACCAACCAGTTCCATATGAATGGCGGCTATTTACCGCCGGCGGTTCAGTCGCCGAAATTCTTCCCGATGAAATACGCGGAGATAGTGCCTTGCGCGCACAGTTCGGCAGCTATTCGTCCGCAAGACTCGCCGAACAACTGATTCAGCTGAAAGCCGGTTCCTACAGGTTTTCGGGGCAAACGTGGGCCGAGGTTGGCGACCCCGGCGCGCGCCTGACCTGGACGGTCTATTGTTTCGAAACGGGGGCCAAAATCGGCGAATCGAGAATCGTCACGGTTCCGGGCGAGCAACGTTGGAAACCCTTTTCTTTCAGCTTTGAGGTGCCTACTCGCGGTTGTTCCGCACAGTGGATACGGCTGATCCCCAACCCGGGAGATCGACGCACGACAGTTGTGGGATGGTATGACCGCTTCGCAATCGTGCGCCTAGGCAGACGGCTTATGACTGAGGCCAATGAGTGACACCCATTTGGGGAACACGCCTGCATTGTGGAACGGGAAGATTTTTCCCTTGCACCGGCAACTTAGCAGCCGTAGATATGATGACGATCAACACCGCAGGCTTCGACCTGCACCATTTCCTGAAGGGGTTCTAATATGCGCAAGACCGTCACCGCCGCCGTTGTCGGCCTTCTGCTCGTCGCCGGCCAGGCTGCTGCCGCCGGCTCCACCTCGACCGCTCAAGTTGGCGACCGCGTTGGTGCCCGCGCTGACGCCAGCAGCGAGTTTGCCGGCATTCCGCTTCCCGTCCTCCTGATCGGCACTGCCGTTCTGATCGGCGCGATCGTTGTCGCTTCGGACGACGACTCGGACAGCAACTAAATCATTCACAGCAGCCCAGGCGCATTATTGACGTCGCCCAGGGCGGTTCGTGAAAATTAGTCTTCGAAAAGGCCAGTGGGATGCCATCGCGATTGCGATGATCGTTCTGCTGGTCTTTTCTTTTGCATTCGGCGGTGCGAGCCGGATGCACGCCTTGCGCCTGGCCATCGTCGAGCTGGCGGCACTGCCCCTGCTCGCGATCGTCGGCATCCACCTCCAGAAATGGGGAAGCTGGCGGGAACACAAGTTGATCCTCGGCCTTCTGATCGGCCTGATCGCTGTGCCGTTGATCCAGCTTGTCCCCCTGCCGCCTGCCGTATGGACGGCCCTACCCGGGCGCGAACAGCTGACGCTGGCCCTGACCCTGGCCGGGCTGCAGCCCGGCTGGTCGTCCCTCTCCGTAACCCCCGACCGAACCTGGCAGCATTTTCTTGCCCTGATCCCGCCGGTGGCAATGTTCCTGGCGGCGCTGATGGCCTCCTATGAACTGAGGCGCCAGCTGATCTATCTGGCCCTCGGGGCGACAGTGATTTCCATCCTGATCGGCGTACTCCAGATATCCGGTGGCGGCGTATTCTATCTCTGGCCGGCCGCATACGGGGACGGCGTGGAAGGCTTCTTCGCCAACCGCAATCATCACGCCACCCTGCTGCTGGCCGTCACGCCTTTCGCCGCTGCATTTGCCGGCGCTTCACTGCGCCGGAGTTCGAGCCAGGGTCAGAATGCCGTGTGGCTGGGTGCCCTGTTCATGGGCTTGGTCGTCGTTGCGATTGGTGTCATCCAATCGCGAGCGGGTGTCATCCTGATCGGGCCGTCTCTGGTCCTGAGCGTACTGGCCGCCTGGATTGCCTCTGGCCGGCGCCGACCGGGTCCGGCCTTCCTTGGCCTGGCCGCGGTTGTCGGCGTGGCCATCGCAGCTGTCGGCGTGTTTGCCTTGGCACCGATTCTCGACCGGTTCGATCCCAATGCGCCCGCGGAAGGCCGATTCGAAAACTGGCCCTATGTTGCCGAGGCGGCTCAGACCTATCTGCCGGTCGGCTCAGGACTTGGCTCTTTTGACACCGTGTACCGGTCGATCGAGCCGCTCGACCGGCTGGACCCAACCTATTTCAACCAGGCGCACAACGAATATCTCGAAATCTGGCTGGAAACGGGTTGGATGGGAATGGCGCTGGTCCTGGTTTTCCTGGCCTGGTGGGGGCGTCGCAGCTGGGCCTGCTGGCGGGCTCCGCCCACCCGGTTGACCGATATGCAGCGGGCCGCGAGCGCTGCCATGTTGATGATTCTACTCCACTCGGTCGTCGACTATCCGCTGCGCACGGAGACGATTGCCGTGCTTTTCGCCCTGTTCGCCGCCATTCTGGAAGGGGCCGCGGCCCCGCCGGAGGTCCGGACACGTCGGAGGTCCGAATAGACTTGACCCGCCCGCGCCAAAGTTGCGGGATGCCACAAAGGCCCCGACGAATCCCGTCGGTCCCGAGGCGTTCCCTGCATGTTTGATGACAAGTCCATCCTGATCACCGGTGGATCCGGATCGTTCGGCAAGATGTACATCCGGGCGATTCTGGCCCGGTTCAAGCCGCGCCGCCTGATCGTGTATTCGCGCGACGAACTGAAACAGTTCGAGATGCAGCACGAGTTCACCGACCCGTGCATGCGCTTCTTCCTTGGCGACGTGCGCGATCGCGAGCGGCTGATCCAGGCGACCCGGGGCGTGGACTTCATCATCCACGCGGCCGCGATGAAGCAGGTGCCGGCGTCCGAATACAATCCGACCGAATGCATCCGCACCAACATCAGCGGGGCCGAGAACGTCATTGCCGCAGCCCTGGCCAATGACGTCGACCGGGTCATCGCCCTGTCGACCGACAAGGCGGCCAACCCGATCAATCTGTACGGCGCGACCAAGCTGGTTTCGGACAAATTGTTCGTCGCCGCCAACAATATGGCCGGCAGCCACAAGACCCGGTTCGCCGTGGTGCGCTACGGCAATGTCGTCGGCTCGCGCGGGTCGGTCCTGCCCTTCTTCCAGAAGCTGATGGCCGAAGGGGCCGAGTCCCTGCCGATCACCGATCCCCGCATGACCCGGTTCTGGATCTCGCTGGATCAGGGGGTCAATTTCGTCCTGACCAATTTCCAACGCATGCAGGGCGGGGAGATCTTCATTCCCAAGATTCCATCCGTACGCATCATCGACCTGGCAGAGGCCCTGGCCCCGGGCATGGCCACCCATGTCGTCGGCGTGCGGCCCGGCGAGAAGCTGCATGAAATCATGTGCCCGGCCGACGATTCGCACCTGACCTATGATTTCGCCGACCACTATGTGATCGCCCCGACCATCCGCTTCCACAATGTCGAGAGCGACTTCGCCCACAATGCGATGGGCGAAACCGGCGACCGGGTCGAGCCGGGCTTTGAGTATAACTCGGGCTCCAACCCGCATTTCCTGTCGGTCGAGGAAACCCGGGCCTTCAACAGCCAGGCGGTGGCCTGAACCCTATTCGACCAGGCCCCAGCGCATCGGCGTGCCCCGGGCCGCGTCGCGCGTGATCTGGCGGCCCAGCAGTTCGGCATAGTGGCGCGGATGCAGGCCGTCGCCGGGTCGGACCGAACGCAGGTTCCGCGCGGTCAGGACGTCACCGGCCTTCATATCCTCGGCGATGAACAGGGAGCGGCCGAAGCGGCGGTTGATCGCCGCTTGGCCGGTCGGGCCGAACTGCATCGTGCCGAGGGCCGATTCGGCCACCCGCAGATTGCGCACCAGGGTCGCGAACTCGTCCGGGGTCAGGGAAAAGCTGGCGTCGGGGCCACCGATGGCCCGGTCAAGGATGAAATGCTTCTCGACCAACCGTGCGCCAAGGGCCACGGCGGCGATGGCCACCACATCACCGGTTGTATGGTCCGACAGGCCGACACGAACGCCGAAAGTCTCGGCCAGCTTCGGCAGGGTGACCAGATTGGCGTCCGCCGGATCGGCCGGATAGGCCGAGGTGCAGGTCAGCAGGGTGATGTCGTCATTGCCGACCCGCCGGCAGGCGGCCACCGCCTCCTCGATCTCGGCCAGGCCGGCGATGCCGGTCGAGATGATCATCGGCCGGTCCTTGGCCGCCGCATATTCGATCAGCGGAATGTCGACGATCTCGAATGAGGCGATCTTGTAGAGCGGCACGTCCATGGCCGCGAGGAAGTCGACGGCGGTGAAGTCGAACGGCGAGGAGAAGAAGACCAGGCCGTTGCGCCCGGCCTCGGCCTGGATCGGCGCATGCCATTCCCACGGCAGGGCGGCCTCGCGATACAGGGCGTGCAGGGTGGTGCCGTCCCACAGGGTGCCGTCCTTGATCTGGAAACAGTCGCTGTCGCAGTCGAGGGTGATGGTGTCGGCCGTATAGGTCTGGACCTTGATCGCATCCGCCCCCGCCGTCGCTGCCGCGCGCACGGTCTCGAGACAGGTCTCCAGCGAGCCGCCGTGGTTGGCCGACAGTTCGGCGACGATGAAGACGTGGTCGGGATAGGTGAAGCTCATGCGGGTGGGCCTTCGAATACGGTGCTCATCAGGGCCGGACGGTCCGCGACCCAGCCATCGGCGAACCGGGCCAGCAGGACCACGTCCTGCAGCTGATCGTCCTTGCTGGCATGGCGCACAAGCCGGCCCTCCTCGATGAAGCCGAAGCGTTTGTGCAGGCGGACCACGGCCGCGTTGAAGGCGAAGACCTCGCAGCACAGCTTGCCGATGCCGAGATCGCCGAACACCTGGTCCAGCGCCAGCAGCTCCATGGCCGCCCCCGAGCCACGCGGGGCGTCCGCCTCGCCCAGATAGAAGGCCCAGCTACAGCGGTCATTGTGCCGGTCGATGCCGGTGAAGGAGACAAAACCCATCGGGCGGCCCTGATACTCGTAGATCCGGTAGGCGGCCGCGGGGTTTGACAGACTGCCGGCGAACCAGCGGGCGTGTTCGTCCGTGCCGATCAGGTGGTCGCTGTACATATTGGCGCGCACCCGGTCCTGATTGCGCCAGGCCAGGGTTCGGGCCTGATCCTCCGGTCCGAGGGGACGCAGACGGCAGTCCTCGAATCGCAGGCCCGATGATCGCGGCGTGCGTGGGGTATCACTCATGGTCTGCCCTTCCTGCCTTCGGTCTGCAGCCGCTCGAACAGCCGCCGGACCCCCTGCCCGTCCACCGTCGCCTCGGCCCGGTCAGTGATCGTGCGCCGGAGCCGGGGATCGCGCAGCCGGTCCAGCCCGGCGCGTATCCGCCGGTCCCGGTCCGCAGCGTCCCAGCGACCGGCGTCGACGAAACCACACAGGTCGGGCCAGTGGTCGAGATTGGGCTGCTGGTTGTCGGCCACGCCCAGCAATACCGTCGGCACCCCGCAGCGGGCCAGTTCAAACGTGGTGGTTCCGGCGGCGCTGACGGCGAGGTCGGCCTCCAGCATCAGCGCGGCCATGGCCTGGTCCGACAGTCGACGATGCATGATGACGCCCGGGGGCGGCGGAGCGGGCCCGTCGCCGGTGACCCAGTCGATACGCGCGGCGGGGAAAGCGTCCGCCACCTGGCGCACGATCACCGCGCCCAAATCATGAACATCACTGCCGCCCAGGATGACGAGAATGCGCTCGACCACAGGGCGCACCGGTCCACGCATGGCTACGTTCCAGAAGGCGGGGCGCAGAGGCTGCCACAGCGGTCCGGTCAGCCATTCTGCCCCGTCCGGACGCAACGGTGCCGGGTCCAGCGCCGGATAGATGACGAGGCCGCGCGGATAGGCCAGCCGCTGCAGATCGTCGATGAAGACGGGCGTGGTGGCCTGCCCGGCGATGGCGGCAACCACGGCCGGGCTCACCCGGTAGGAGTCGACAATGGCGACGGCGGGCCTCAGGTCCGGCAGGGCGGCGGGGTCGTCCTGCCAGGCACCGATCCGCACCTCACCACAGTCGGCGATCATGGCGGTCGCCAGGTCATCGCCGTCCAGCAGCCACAGCACCCGGCCACCCTGCGCCATCCGGTAGCGGGCATAGGCGCTGCAGCGGCTGACATGGCCGAGGCCGCGCGCGCGTCCCCCCTCGGTGAAGATGACCAGCAGGCCCGGGCGGCTCATGCGCGCGGTTCCGGCGCGCGTCCCAGTATCGCGAATTTCAGTTCGGCCAGACGCCAGTCAGTCGGGGTGTCGATATCCTGGACCTCGGTCTCATCGACCTCGAAACTGCCCGCGCGGCCCGAGAAGGTCGGGGTCTTCGCCAGACAGGCGGCGGCGCTCATCCAGTAGAACTGGCCGGCGTCATGATAGGCAGGCTCCAGATCCTGGGAGCGACTGGCATAGTGTTCGGGAGCCAGCATGGCGGTGTGGCCGGCGGCGTCGCGACGCAGGGCGCGCTGGATCGGCGAACCGAAACGCACCACCGGAAAGACGCTGTCGAACTCTCCCGACTTGTACAGCTGATGCCCGCGCTTCAGCGCCTCGGGTGTAACGAAGGCCGCCGTCGCCAGCAGGCAGCAGACGGTATCGAAGCTCTGGCCCCGGGTTTGATAGGCGGTGACGACCTCGGCCAGCACGTCCAGCAGGGTACTGTGGTCATCGGCGGTGGCCGAACTGCGCAGGAAGGGGACCTCGGCCCCGACGGCGCGGGCGGCGGCGGCGATCTCGTCGTCGTCGGTCGAGACCATGACGGTGTCGAACAGACCGCTGTCCAGCGCCGCGGCGATCGGCCAGGCCAGGATCGGCCGACCGGCGAAGGGGCGGACGTTCTTGCGCGGAATGCGCTTGCTGCCGCCCCGCGCCGCGATGACGGCCAGAACCCTCACACCAGTGCCCTGACGGCGGTGATGACCCGTTCGACATCGGCGTCGGTCATGGCCGGGAACAGGGGCAGGCTGAGCGCGCGGTCGTAGTAGCGTTCGGCCGCCGGGTATTGCCCTGTCGCCGTGCCATGGGTCTGACGATACCAGGGCTGGAGATGGACGGGAATGTAGTGGACCTGGGTCCCCACGCCCTGGTCCAGCAGGGCCGTCATGACCTCAGGCCGGGTCTGGCCGATCGCCTCAAAATCGATCTGGACCACGAACAGATGCTGACAGACCGATTGGCCAGGGGTTTCGGGTGGACGCACCAGCCAGTTCAGGCCGGCGAACGCCTGATGGTAGCGGGCGACGATCGCCTGACGCCGGGCCATGAACCGGTCGAGCTTGCGCAGCTGGCTGGCCCCCAGGGCCGCCTGCATCTCGGTCATCCGGTAGTTGAAGCCCAGCGCCTGCTGTTCGTACCACCAGGGACCGGGGTTGTCGGACAACCGGGCCGGGTCGCGGGTGATGCCGTGCGAGCGCAGCATCAGCAGCCGCTGATAGAGGCCCTCGTCATTGGTGGTGATCGCCCCGCCCTCGCCCGAGGTGATGGTCTTGACCGGGTGGAAGGAGAAGATGGTCGCGTCGGAATAGCGACAGTCGCCGACCTTGCCGCCACCGACATATTCGGAGCCGATGGCGTGGGAAGCGTCTTCGACGATGCGGATATCGCGATCTGCCGCCATGGCCTGGAAGGCCGGCATGTCGGCCGGCAGTCCGGCGAAATGGACTGGGGCGATCAGACGCGTCTGCAGCGTGAGGGCCGCCTCGGTTTCCGCCGGGGACAGGTTCAGCGTGTCCGGGTCGATATCGGCGAACACGGGGGTCAGGCCGACATAGGCCATGGCGTTCGAGGTCGCGACGAAGGTGTTGGGCGTGGTGATTCCCTCGCCAGACCCCATCTCCAGCCCTGCCATACAGATGTGCAGGGCCGCTGTGCCGTTGGCGACGGCGACGCAGTATCGGGCTCCGACATGAGCGGCGAGGTCGGCTTCGAAGGCGGCGGTGGCGGGTCCCTGGGTCAGCAGCGGCGAGCGCAGCACGGCCAGGACCGCGGCCTCGTCCTCGGCATCGATGGACTGACGGCCATAGGGGATGACGGGAATGGTCGGGACTTCAGGCCGCATGACGCTGCGCAACCTCGGCGGACAGGGCGGAGGCGATGCGGTCCATGACCTCGCCCCATTCACCGACCGCAGCGGTGCGAAACACCTCGACGGTCGGATAGCAGAGATAGCCGTTCGGGCCGAAGCCGGACCAGGCCTCGGCGGTGGAGGTCATCCAGACCCGGGTCCCGCAGGCGGCCGCGATATTGGTGGTCGCGGTCGCCGGGCCGATCACCACGTCGAGCGCCGCGCACAGGGCGCCCAGGTCATCCAGATCGTCCTTCAGATCGATCCCGGGCGGGGTCCAGATTTCCAGTCCTGCCGCGCGGGCGGCCTCAAGCTCGGCGGTGGCATCCCCGTACTGCAGATTGACGAAGCGCACACCCGGAACGCTCAGCACCGGCCGCCACATCTCGAACGGCGAATAGACCCGCACGCGCGAGCCCTTCATCAGAAGGCTCTTCCACAGCACCCCGGCATTCAGACCCGGCCCGGCCTCGGCCAGGACCGCGCGCCAGTGTGCGACCCGGTCGGGGTCAGGCGTCAGGAAGCCCGGCGTTGTGGGGAAGGCCTCAGCCCGGGGGCGGAACTGGCGAAACAGGCTGGCCATCGGCGTCCACAGGTCGATATTCGGGACCGGATCGGGCAGATCCGCGGCGCGGTACAGCCGCCCCAGATGACGCACACTGCGGTGCCGCACGACCCGGGCCTGCGGATAGCTGCGCTGAAACAGCGGTACCAGCCGGTGCTCGACGGACAGGATCAGGGTGCCGTTCGGCCCCAGCGCCTCAAGCGTATCGCCCAGCAGGTTGGCGAACAGGATCTCGTCGCCCAGCCCCTGCTCCCCGTAAACCAGCAGCGTCCGCCCCTTGAGGTCGTCACCGGGAGCCCAGCGCGTGCCACCGGGCGCAAAGGTCACCGCATCAGCCAGGGCCGGGTCGAGGCGCGCCTCATAGGTGTCGAAGGCCTGGTCCAGCTGGCCGGCCGCCATCTGGGTCAGAGCCTTGGCCATCTTCATCGTGGCGATTTCCATCGGCGCGGTGACCCCGGTCAGGGCCTCGTCGATGTCAGCGATCGCCAGCAAGGGCTCGCCCAGGCTCATGCGGACATTGGCCCGATTGTAGCGCGCCTTGTAGAATCCGGGCTCCAGCCGCAGCGCCTCATCATAGAACGGCAGGGACTGGGCCGCATCGCCCCGCTCGCTCAGCACCGTGCCGAGGGAATTCCACAGGATCGGCTCGGCAGGATTGGCACCGAGGGCGTCGCGCAGCAGTTCGATAGCCTCGTCATAGCGGTTCTGGTCGCGCAGGGCGCAGGCCAGGTTGTTGATCGCCTCAACGTTTCCGGGATGGCTCGCCAGATAGCGGCTCAGCAGTTTTTCGGCGATTTCCAGATAGCCCAGGCGATGCGCCAGCCGACCCAGATCAAACGCCACGGTGGTCTCGTCCGCCAGCAGGCGCACCGCCGCCTCATAGGCGGAAAAGGCTTGAGCCAGATCGCCGGCCTTCTCCTGGGCAATCGCCAGGATATGCCAGGACAGCCCGTTGCGCTCATCCAGCTTCAGCGCCTTGAGCGCCAGTTGCGAGGCCTCGCCATAGGTCTCGGCCGCGATCGCCTTGAGCGCCGCCTGAAGCAGCAGGACAACCCGTGACGAAGGCGACGCCTTGCCGGCCTTCTTGCCGGCGGCACGGCGCGCCGGGCGCGATGCGCGCGACAGCCGGGACAGGGCTTCCGGTGAGGCGGAGTCGCCGACCAGACTGTCCAGGGTAGGCCGCTTCGGGTCCGCTGCCGGCATCATTGGCGGGACGCTCATGCCCGGCCCTTTCTGTGAGTCATCGGGTTCCACGTTCGCCACAGTATCATTAACGCCCCCTTTCGGCGGCCCCTGCCTCAGCCGGGGTTTCAGCCACGCCGTCCTGTTCGGTCATGCCCGCCTCGACCGGGTTGATGGCCGCCGCGGGATTGAGCGCCACCGTGCCGGTCATAAAGCCGTTCGGGCTCAGAGTGTCCTCCTTCGCGGTCAACAGGCCGGCCGTGCGGGCGATGTCGGCGATGAAGTTGATGCAGTTCCGACGCCACAGGCTGTAGGTCGAGCCCTCCGGACTGCCCCAGTGAGCGATCCGCGCCATCACGGCCTCGTACACGGCGTCACTGAGCGTCAGCGTCAGATAGGCCCGCCCCTCGGATAGATAGAGGGCGTCCGGGCGTTCGACGACGCCGGGTCCTGAAAACATCAGCAGCTGGGGCCCCGGATATTTCGCCGTAAATCCGACGGCCTCGTCGACAACCTCGCCGGTGGCGTCGACCGTACCGGTCAGGGTCACATAGGCATGGGGAAACAGCAGCCAGCCGCCGCGAATCTTGTTTCCACTATGGGCATGGAAGGTGGCCGTCACCGCCGCCGCCGCCGGAGAAGCCGCCAGTGCGACCGACAGGCACACGGCCAACAGGATACCCAAACCTCGCGCCGCTCTCACCATCGCCATCGTGTCTCCTTCACCGACGCACAGGCTACCAGCCAATCGGCTCCAGCAGCAGCCTCACTGACAGAATTGTCAGGGGCTCCGTTCCGGCCTGCGATGTGGCGTCTTGTGCCCGGCGGGGCTATCGAGACGCTGCGGCCTTCCGACCGCGTCGCTCCGGCTTCAAGGCGTTCCGATTCGCATGACCCGTCCTGTCCTCGTCACCGGCTCGGCCGGCTTCATCGGCTTTCACACCGCCCTGCGCCTGCTGGCGCGCGGCGAACAGGTCGTCGGCCTCGACAATATGAACGCCTATTACGACGTGTCGCTGAAGGAGGCCCGGCTGGCGCAGCTGACGGCCTATCGAAATTATCGCCACCATCACCTCGACCTGGCCGACCGTGAGGGCATGGCCGCCCTGTTCGACGGGGAGCAGCCCGACCGCGTCGTCCACCTCGGGGCCCAGGCCGGAATCCGCTACAGCGTCGAGAACCCCGAGACCTATGTCGATTCCAACATCGTCGGCTTTCTGAGCGTGCTCCAGGGCTGTCGAGACGTCGGCGTCGGCCATCTGGTGTTCGCCTCGACCAGTTCGGCCTACGGGGCCAACGGGACCCTGCCCTATTCGGTGAAACAGGGCGTGGCCCACCCACTGAATGTCTATTCGGCCACCAAGATCGCCAATGAGGCCATGGCCCATGCCTATGCCTATGTGTTCGGCCTGCCCTGCACCGGCCTGCGGTTCTTCACCGTCTACGGACCGTGGGGACGGCCAGACATGGCCCTGTTCAAATTCACCGGGGCGATCCTGAAAGGCGAGCCGATCGACGTCTATGGCGACGGGCAGATGGAACGCGACTTCACCTATATCGATGACATCGTTGACGGGGTGATCGCGGCCCTCGACGCCCCCGCTGCCAGCGATCCGACCTGGAACGCGGCGGTGCCCGACCCCTCAACCAGCGGCGTCGCACCCTGGCGTATCCTGAACCTCGGGGCCGGCCGCCGGGAACGGCTGCAGCGCTACATCGAGGTGCTCGAGGACAAGCTCGGCTGCAAGGCGCAGCTGAATGTCCTGCCGGCCCAGGACGGCGAGATGATCCGCACCGAGGCCGACATCACCGAAACCCGAACCGCCCTGGGTTATGCGCCCGTCACCCCGATCGATGTCGGGGTGGGACATTTCGTCGACTGGTATCGGGACTTCTACGACACTCATTGAACTCCCGCGCGGGAGCGTTTCCCTGGAAAACGACCCTTGTTGCCCCACCGTGCACACCGATGCGTGAAACGGCACGGCCGTGAACCGTGGAATCGGGGCAATGATATTGTGCTGCGCACAATTAACTCGCACGATCCGTACGCGACCTTCACCAAAATCAAGGAAAATGTGCGCGTTACTGGCCATGTTGCGCCGCACACAAAATGAATTGCCCTCACGGGACTCATGGTCTTTCATGGCGATGTGATGCCACCCTTGACCGGGATCGGCCCGCACTTCTGCTTCCCAAGCCGAGTTCGCAGCCATGATACGATCGAGAAATGTCCTCATCCCAATGGCGCTCGGACTGGCGGGACTGGCCGGCCGAGCTGCGGCAGCGGTGCCTGCCCCGCTTCTGGCGCATCAGGCCCCGCTGGTGATCGACGGGGCGGCGACGGCCTGGATCCTGACCTCGACCGCCCTGGTGCTGCTGATGACCCTGCCGGGTCTGGCCCTGTTCTACGGCGGCATGGTCCGGCGCAAGAACGTCATCGCCACCATCGCCCACTCGACCGCCGCCTTGGCCATCGTCACCGTGCTCTGGTTCATCGTCGGCTACAGCCTGTCGTTCGGCACCGGGCCAGCCGCCGTCAACGGCGTGATCGGCGGTCTGCAGGCCGCCTTCCTTAACGGCGTGCGCATCGACACGGCCAACGCCCTTGCCCCCGGCCTGCCCGAGTTCTTGTGGGTCGCCTATCAGTTGACCTTCGCCATCATCACCCCGGCCCTGATCGCCGGGGCCTTCGCCGAGCGGATGAAATTCTCGGCCTCTCTTCTGTTCTTCGGGCTGTGGCACCTGATCGTCTATGCGCCGATCTGCCATCAGGTCTGGGGCGGCGGCTATCTGGGCGGCCTGGGGGTGCTTGATTTCGCCGGTGGTGCCGTCGTGCACGTCAACGCCGGTGTCGCCGGTCTGGTCTGTGCCCTGGTGCTGGGTCCGCGCCATGGCTTCGGGCGAGACAATATGGCCCCGCACAATCTGGCCTATACGGCGATCGGTACCGGCCTGCTGTTCGTCGGCTGGATGGGCTTCAACGCCGGTTCGGCCTGGGCCGCCGACGGCATCGCCGCCGTCGCCGCCCTGAATACCATCGTCGCGGCCGCCGCGGCCGCCCTCGGCTGGATGGCGGTGGAGTGGATCGAGCGCAAACGCCCGACCCTTCTGGGCCTGTTGTCCGGGCTGGTCGGCGGTCTGGTCGGTATCACCCCGGCCGCCGGTCTGGTTGACCCCAAGGGGGCGCTGATCATCGGCATGATCTCGGGGCCGACCTGCTATTTCGGCGCGGTCTGGCTCAAGCGACTGTTCAAATACGACGACAGTCTCGATGCCTTCGGCATACATGGTCTGGGCGGCATCGTCGGAGCCCTGCTGACCGGCCTGCTGGCGACCACGGCAATCAACCCGGCCGCCGCGGGAGCCAGTGTGCTGAAGCAGGCGATCGGCTTGGCGGCGGTAATCGGCTGGAGCGCCGTGGGCACCTTCGTCGTGCTGATGGTGTGCAAATACACCACCGGCCTGAGGGTGACCAAGGAGTCCGAGATCGAGGGGCTGGACTACGCCGAACACGGCGAGACCATTCACGGCTAGGAGCCTTCCCCCGACCCAGCCCGATCGCGTGCGGACAAGTCTGCCTGTCGCGCTTCGTCAGGGCGTAGTAGCGTAGTAGAAGAAGCTTGCAAAAGCGGGGGCCGCTGCAAGAACATCTCTCATGATCGAGCTCAAGCGGGAAGTATCGACAACAACGACGTCATCACCCTGGAGTACCGGATCGAGCGCGTAACCGCCACGGATGGCGTCCAGATCGAACACTGCGACCATCCGTCGATTTTCGACGGTTCGAAACACAGCTACACTGGTCAAATCAGCGACTCGCGTCGCGCCCTTGGCCATGGCCACGGCCTGTAACAGGGTCGTCTGCCCCTTCGTCTCATAGACACCGGGCTCGGTAACGGCACCGTCGACCGTGATCTTCTGATTTCCCGCCTCTGCGACACGCACCGTCACCTGAGGGTTTTGCAGGTAACGACTGGCCAGTCGGGTGCGAATGTCCGTTCCTAGCTCCGACGGGGTTCTACCGGCGGCCTGCAGCGATCCGATCAGCGGCATTTCAATCAGACCCGATGCGTCGACCCGCACCCCGTTCTCACCAACGAAGGTCAGATCCGGCACCTGAAACACGATGACATCCAGCCGGTCCAGCACGCCAATATCATTGTTGACCACCTCCACCGGGCCGTCATTCATGATGGCGAGCGCCGTCATTGTGCTGACCCCCGCCGTCTCGCGTGAGGTGCCCGCACAACCCGCGAGGACAGTTGCGAGCAGGGCGATCGAAACTTTGCGCATCATGGTGGGGGAATCCCGAAAAGCAGGTCGGTTTGAGAAGTATCGGTGAAACGGCCAGAACCGACTGCAATCCCTAATCCAGACAACCGGGCGCTGTCGACCCGCCACGACATCCGAAGAACCGAAATTGGCGGTAAATGCCTCTGGACAGACCGCTCGCCGGGGAGTCTCGTGGCGAGTCCGGCACAGGGCAAAAACAACAGCCGGGCATGAGGCAGGAAACATGTCATCCAATCGCACCGGCCACATCCGACTGAACTCCCATCCCGGGGCGGGCACGGAGTCGCGTTTTCCGCTGGAATGGGGCGCGGCCACGGCCAAGGAACGGGGGCCGGTCGTCGGCACCGTCAACTCGGGCAGCGACCGCAATGCCATCGGCGCGCACGGCGGGGCCTATTCGGTCTATCGCGCCCTGGCGGTGTCGTCGGGGGCGATGAGCGCCAACAACCGTCCGGACCTGACCAATACCGCGCCGACAAACATCATGGGGCCGTTCCCGCAGTGGACGGACGCGGGCAAGATCGTCTCGCTCGACCCTTGGGGCCATCTGGTCGCCGAGGCGTTCGCCACCGAAATCTCCGACGGCGTCGACATCCGCCCGACCATCGCCGTGACCCGGGCCCGGCTGCAGCTGGGCGAGATCGGCGAGGCCATCGCCGCGGGGCGGCTGAAGGTCGACGGCAAAATTGTATTCGAGACCGGTGACGTGGCCGTAACCAAGGCCGCCGTCGATCCGGTCTGGTACCTGCCCGGCATCGCCGAACGCTTCGGCGTCAGTGAGACGGCCCTGCGCCGGACCCTGTTCGAACAGACCGGCGGCATGTACGCCGACCTCGTCACCCGGCCCGACATCAAGGTGTTCCTGCCGCCGATCGGGGGCATCACCCTGTATATCTTCGGCGACCCCGAGGCGATCGCCGACCCGCATCGCCGCCTGACCTGCCGGGTCCATGACGAGTGCAATGGCTCGGACGTGTTCGGCTCCGACATCTGCACCTGTCGGCCCTATCTGACCCACGGCATCGAGGAGGCCGTGCGCGAGGCCCAGGCCGGCGGGGCGGGTCTGATCGTCTATAACCGCAAGGAGGGCCGGGCGCTGGGCGAGGTGACCAAATTCCTCGTCTACAATGCCCGCAAACGCCAGCCGGGCGGCGACCAGGCGGCCACCTATTTCGAGCGCACTGAATGCGTGGCCGGGGTCCAGGACGCCCGCTTCCAGCAACTGATGCCCGACATCCTGCACTGGCTGGGCATCACCCGCATCGACCGGTTCGTGTCGATGTCGGACATGAAATACAACGCCCTGACCGGCTCGGGCATCGAGATTGGCGAGCGGGTGCCGATCCCCGACCATCTGGTTCCGCCCGATGCCTCGGTCGAGATGGAGGCCAAGAAGGCGGCCGGCTATTTCACCCCCGACGCCCCGCCGTCGGCCGACGACCTGACCCGTGTAGTGGGCCGCGATCTTGAGCAGTTCTGAAACGGTGCAGGCACCCAGCCTGCTAGCCATGGACCTGCTGAATGCCGCCGCCGTGCGTAAACGGGCCCATGAAATGCTGGACATCGGCGTGGCCGGCAGTTTGGAACACTGGCGCGTCGATCTGGCCCGCCTGCCCGCCGTGGCCACGGCCGTCGCCGCGGTGATCCGCGATCAGTACCCCAGCCTTGCGGTGCCCTTCCACGCGCGCTGGCGCCATTTCAGCGTCGATGGGGTCGATCTGTGGGGCCCCGCGGCCGAAGCGCGCGACTGGCTGGACCCGGCCTCGCGGGCCCGGACCGAGTTCGATCTGGCCATCGTCTCGGTGCTGCTGGACGCAGGGTCCGGCCCCGGCTGGGCCTATACCGACACGCGCACCGGCCGCACCCTGACCCGGTCCGAGGGGCTGGCGATCGCCTCGCTGCGGATGTTCCAGGCCGGGGCCTTTTCCGTCACCGAGGATGATCCGTGGCGCGTCGATGCTGTGGCCCTGACCATGCTGACGGCGGACGATCTGGCCCGGGGCTTTCAGGTCACGGCCAAGAACCCGCTGGTCGGGCTGGACGGGCGCGCGGCCCTGCTGCGGCGTCTGGGTCAGGCCTGTCTGGCCGAGCCGGATCTGTTCGCGCTGGAGGATGAACCCCGGCCCGGCGGGCTGTTCGATGCCATGGTCGATCGCGCCGACGATGCTGACCGCCTGCCCGCCCCGGTGATCCTCGAGGTACTGCTGCAGGCTCTTGGCCCGGTCTGGCGCGACCGGCTGACGCTGGGCGGGGTCGACCTGGGCGACTGCTGGCGACATCCGGCGATACGGCGCGACGACGCCACCAACGGGCTGGTGCCGATCCACAAACTGTCGCAGTGGCTCAGCTATTCTCTGGTCGAGCCGCTGCAGACAGCGGGCGTCGAGGTCACCGATCTCGACGGGCTGACCGGTCTGGCCGAATACCGCAACGGCGGCCTGTTCATGGATCTCGGCGTGTTGACGTTGAAGGACCCCACCGACGCCGACAAGCCGTGGCCGGTCTCCGATCCGCTGGTCGTCGGCTGGCGCGCCATGACCGTGGCCCTGCTGGACAAGGTCGCGCCGCTGGTGCGGGCCGAGCTGGGCGTCACCGCCGAACAGATGCCGCTGGCCAGCGTGCTGGAGGGCGGGACCTGGGCGACCGGGCGCCGCGTAGCGGCCGAACGACGCGACGGCGGTGGCCCGCCCCTGATCATTCTTTCCGACGGCACGGTGTTCTGATGAAATCGACTCCGCTTACCCTCGACGGCGTCACCGCCATCGATCATCCGCTGGTGCAGCACAAGCTGACGCTGATGCGAAAGAAGGACACATCGACGGCCCAGTTCCGGCGGCTGCTGCGCGAAATCTCGACGCTGCTTTGCTATGAGGTGACCCGCGATCTGCCGCTGGAACCGGTCGAGATCGAGACCCCGGTCGAGGTCACCACCGGGCAACAGCTGAAGGGCAAGAAGCTGGTCTTCGTGCCGATCCTGCGGGCCGGTCTGGGGCTGGTCGAGGGCATGCTGGATCTGGTGCCTTCGGCCCGGGTCGGGCATGTCGGCCTGTACCGGGAGCCCGAGACGCTGGACGCCGTCGAATACTATTTCCGCGCGCCTGAGGACGTGGCCGAACGGTTGTGCATCGTGATCGACCCGATGCTGGCCACCGGCAATACGGCGGTCGCGGCCATCGACCGACTCAAGGAGCGCGGGGTGACGCAACTGCGCTTCGTCTGTCTGGTCGCCTCGCCGGAGGGGCTGGAGCGGCTGCGGGCCTGTCATCCCGACGTGCCGATCTGGACGGCGGCGGTGGACCGCAAGCTGAACGACCACGGCTATATCCTGCCCGGACTGGGTGACGCAGGCGACAGGCTGTTTGGCACTCGCTAGGGTCGGCTTATGCGAATGACGAACCTGAACGGAGCGGCGGCGGGGGCGATGGTAATCGCCCTCGGCCTGGCGGCTGCCGCCTGCAGCACCCCCGCCCCGGGCGGTGCCACCGCCCTGTCCGGCAGCCAGGAGCCCGCCGCGCGGCTGGAGGCCCTGGTCTCGCTGGACCGGCGCGTCGCTGCCGTCGGCTATCGGCTGACCACGGCCAATATCGAGCTGTGTGCGTCACGCCGTGATGTGGCCGGCTGGACCCTGCACGCGGCCAATCAGTACAGCGACGCCCTGCGGCCGGTGGCCGAGGCCCGGTTCGGGCTCGACGGCGACCGGCCCGGCATCCTGGCGGTGGCCGACGACAGTCCGGCGGCGAGGGCGGGACTGGCGGCCGGAGATCTGCTGATCCGGGTCAACGGCCAGAATCTGGAGCGGGGCGACGGCTCCGGTCCGCCGTCGCACGATGGACTGGCCGCCAATGTGGTCCGTCTGGACCTGGCGCTGGCCGAAGGGCCGGTGACGCTGGACGTCCGGCGCGGTGACACGACCCGGACCGTGACCCTGCAACCCACACAGGCCTGCAGCAGCTTTTTCCAGGTCGATCCGTCTGACGAATACAATGCCCGCGCCGACGGCAAGGGGGTGTTCATCAGCTCAACGATGGCCGCCTATGCCGCCGATGACGACGACCTGGCGATGATCCTGGGTCATGAGCTGGCGCACAATGTGCTGCAGCATCGCCCGCCGCCCGAGCCGCTGGGCGACCCGGATGAGATCCCGGCGACCGCTCTGCCCCGCGGTAATCACTGGACCCAGGAGCGCGACGCCGACCGGGTCGGCCTGTATCTGTTGGCGCGGGCCGGATTCGATACCGACCGGGCCCCCGGCTTCCTGCGCCGTTTCGGGGCGGACAACTGGCGCGTCCGTTACGCCCAGATCGGCCACGCCTCGGCCGAGGCCCGGGCCCGGGCGCTGGAAGAGGCCAATGCCGAAATCGCCGCCAAACGCGCGGCCGGACAGCCCCTGCGCCCCTGAACCCCACGCCGTTCTGGCGTGGGGCCGCAACGGTGCCTAGTCGACCGACTGCACGTTGTCGTCGGACTCGCGGTCGATCCATTTGTTGTAGGGGTCGACCCCGGCATGGGTCGGCCGGGTCGCGGTGACGAAGCGGAAGGTCTGGGTGCCGCTGCGCAGGGGTCGGCGCTGCATCAGCAGCACATTGGCCGGTTCGAAGCCGGGCTTGCCCGGCTCGGCGCTGAACAGGCCGATGTCGAAGGTCTCGTTCAGCGGGGCCTCGGTCTCCACGCCCTGGCCGTCGGCGTACAGTTTGCGCGCCTCAACCACCAGGGTCACGTTCCAGCGACCGTCCGGACGCTCGGTCGCCGAGGTCGAGGTGGTCTTGACGTCATACAGGGTGATCTTTTCGAACAGGTCGGTGATCAGCGCCTGTTTGTCAGCCGGGGCCTCTGCGCGCAGGGCCGCAACCAGATCCAGCGACCGCGGATAGGGTGCAGAGCTGAAGCCGAAGTCGGCAATCAAGCTGCGCAGCGCGCGGTTGACGGCCTCTTCGCCGATCTGGTCGCGCAACAGATACATGACCAGTCCGCCCTTCTGGTAGTGAATGTAGGTCTGGTTCTCGACCCGCTGCAGCGGCAGTTCCTCCAGCCGCTCCGAACCGCGCGAGCGCAGGTAGCGGTCCAGTTCGCTCTTGAGGAATTTCCGGATCTGGTCCGGCCCGTACATCTTTTCCATCACCATCAGGGCGGAGTACTGGGCAAGCGTTTCTGACAGCAGGGTCGAGCCCTGCTGCGACGAGCCGATTACCTGATGCGCCCACCATTGATGCGCGAACTCGTGCGCACCGATGTAGGTGACGTAGTCGATCTTGGACGGGTCGGAGAAGTCGGCGATAAAGCCCAGCCCCTCGCTCCAGGCAAAGGTGTTCGGGAACGACTGGGCGAAGCCGGCATAGTCCGGATACTCGACGATCCGGGCCTGACGGAACTGATAGGGACCAAAGGCCGGCTGGAAATAGTCGAGCGACTGTTCCAGCGCGGTCATCATGCGATCGACATTGTGGGCGCTGGGGTCGTGGTAGATTTCAAATGTCACGCCGTCATGGACCTTACGGGTCACCTCATAGCGTGCCGACTGGACCGAGAAGAACATCAGGATCGGGGCCTCGGTGACGAACCGGGCGGTACGACGGTCGCCGGTGACCGTGTCGGAGACCCGGTAGCCGGGGGCCACGGCCGTCTGGTCGGCGTCAGTCGTCACCGTGATGTCGGCATTGACCCAGTCCGCGCCGATGTAATTCTTCGCCTGCGCCGCCACGTCTTCCAGCTTGGGCATGCGCAGCTCGGCCGGCAGGCCGTACTTGCGGCGCTTGGCCCGGTCCTGCAACAGGCTCCCGCGATCCATCCCGATCGTGGGCGCGAATTCGCCATTGCTGATGAAGGTGCCATTGTCGACCAGCCGGGTGGTGTTGCCGCTGTTCTTGAAGCCCCTCTGCTCAAAAACGGTCTCGAACGTGACGGTGCGCTTCTCACCGGGCTGCATCGGAGTGGCAAATTTGTAGATGCGATACTGGAAGTCGGGCCAGTCTCGATCCGGCTTGGCTCCCTCGACGTCCAGCCGCACCATCTCCATATCGTCGTTCCAACGCAGGTGGATTTCGCCGAGCGGAGCATCAGTCTGGTTCTCGATCACATAGGTGCCGCGCGTGGTCAGGCGCGGCGCATGCGGATACAGGTCCAGCACCAGCCGGACATCCGTCACCGCCGGCTGCGGCGTGTTCTCGAAGCCCAGCAGGGTCTTCTCATAATTGACCTGCTGCAGTTCCTGCGCGTCGCGGCTGCGGTAGTCGTTCCAGACATTGGTGTTGACGAAGATGAAGGTCCCCAGGCCGACGAAGGCCACCAGGGCAACGCCGCCGATCACGCCCGCCGGGCCCGCCAGTCGCCGCGGCAGACGCCGCAGGCGCGGCAGCAGCCGGGTCTCCGTGCCCCGCCGCCACAGACCATAGGTGATGACCATCAGGATCACCGCAAAGGCAGTCCAGTAGGCTTTGCCCCAGGCGGCGAAGGTGGCGAAATCGCCCCGGCCGTTCATGTCCGACAGGGGCACGCCCACGCTCGCCCCATAGCGGTACAGCATGTGGTCGAAGCCCAGGTTGCCGAGCACCAGGGTCGAGATCAGATAGACGACCATGAGGGCCCAGCCGACGAATTTGTTGGGCGACAGGGCCTGGATGAAGATGGCCAGCACCGACAGCAGGATGAAATAGGTCGCGCCGGGCACGACGTACCACATCAGATATTTGCCGAACTCGTAGTCGGTGTAGCCCTTGATCGTCTGGACCACGATGCCGGCCAGCACCCCGACCAGCAGGGTCGAAACCAGCACCAGCGCCAGGGCCAGGGTCTTGGGAATCAGGAAGGTCCAGTCCGGGGTCGCCGTCGCGTCGATGATCTCGTGGACCTTGCGTTCGCGATCACGCCAGACCAGCTCACCGGAATAGTAGATGGCGACAATGATGGAGATCAGGCCGAAGGCCCCGGTCAGGGCGGTGATCACCACCCGCGTCACCAGCAGGACCGGCGTGCCGAAAATCTCGCCGGTGAAGAACAGGGTGATGATGCCGAAGGCCAGGGCCAGAACGATCAGCACCAGATAGGCAGGGCTGCGGAAGATCAGCGCCATCTCGAACGCCGTGCGCGACAGCAACTGGGCCAGTCCGCTGGCGAAACCATAGCCGGGCTGCGGCAGACCACCGACGTGAACCGGCTCGGACGTCGCGACCGGCTTGTCCGCCAGGGCGCGCAGCTTGTCGGCCTTGCCGGCCTTGGCCCCGCGGATTGCGGGCCGGTACAGCAGCCAGGCCGAGGCCAGCACGACGAAGGCCACGCCCGTCCACAGCAGACGGTTGCCCAGCAGCACCCCGTCCAGTGGGGCCAGCAGCGTGTTCTTCTCGGCCACCGTCCAGTATTTGGTGACCAGACCGTAGGCGGCACCGCCGAACGGCTCGAACCAGGCCGCCAGGTTTTCCCACTCGGGCTTGTCACCAATAACCGTCTCGGCGATCAGGTACAGGATGAAGACGGCGACCACGCCGACATAGGTGGCCATCATCGACCGCGTGATCGTGGCCAGGGCGAAGAACAGCGCCGAGGTCAACAGCAGGCCCGGCAGGGCCAGCACCACATAGGCATAGACATAGTCACCCGGCCGGAAGGCCCCCAGGGTTTCGGAATCCACCCACGGCATCAGGGTGCCGATCAGATTGCCCAGGCCGACACTGGTGAAACACAGGGCGACGGCGGCGAACGCGCCCAGAAACCGACCGTACAGATAGTCGAATTTGGTCACACGGGTGGCGTGGATCAGGGGCCCGAACCCCGTCGTGGTGTCGCGTACCACCACATTCGCCACGATGGCCGTGGAGGCCAGCATGAAGAAGATCGTGAAGATCAGATGGGCCTGGGCAAGGGCGAACGGGGCGTTCTTGTGAACATTGCCCCCGCCGCCGAGGCTGACGTTTTCGCTGGCCACCGCGCCGAAGGCCAGCAGGCCGAAGACGAAGGCGATGACCCAGAAGGCCGGCTGGCGCAGCTGGTAGCGGAACTCGAAGGCGGCGATCTTTGCAAACATGCGCCCGGCCTCAGGCTGCGTGACGCGCAGTGTTGACGGACGCCATATAGACGTCTTCCAGCCCGCCCGGGGCCGGCTCGAACCCGTCACCGGGATCGGTGTCGGACAAGACGTGGATCACCGTCTTGCCGGCGAACAGCCGGGTGGAGATGATGTTGTAGGGGGAGCCGTGCCCCTCGAGTTCCGACTTGTCGATGACCTTGCGCCAGACGCGGCCGTTCAGGCTTTCCATCAGCTCGACGGGGGCACCCTCCAGCTGGATCTTGCCACCGGCCAGCACCGCCATGCGCGGGCACAGGTCCGAGACGTCCTCGACGATATGGGTCGACAGGATGATGACGACGTTCTCGCCGATCTCGGCCAGCAGGTTGAGGAAGCGGTTGCGTTCCTCAGGGTCCAGCCCGGCGGTCGGCTCGTCGACGATGATCAGGTCGGGGTTGCCGATCAGGGCCTGGGCGATGCCGAAGCGCTGCCGCATGCCGCCCGAGAAACCGGCCAGGGCCTTCTTGCGCACCGACCACAGGTTGGTCTGGTTCAGCAGGGACTCGACCGTCTCCTTGCGCTCACGCACCCCAGAGATGCCCTTCAGCACCGCCATATGGTTCAGCATGTCGTAGCAGGACACCCGCGGGTAGACGCCGAAATCCTGGGGCAGATAGCCCAGCACCCGGCGCAGTTTTTCGGGCTCGGCGATCACATCGAGGTCGCCGAAACGGATGCTGCCCGAGGTCGGCGTCTGCAGGGTGGCAATCGACCGCATCAGGGTCGATTTGCCGGCTCCGTTCGGGCCCAGCAGGCCGAACATCCCCTTGGGAACGATCAGACTGACGTCATCCAGCGCCTTTGTGCCGTTGCCGTACACGTGAGTCAGGTTCTGGATCGTCAGCATTGTGTGCCCCCTTGATATCGACGGCCAACCTCGCGCGGCTGGTCCGGCGGGGCAAGTTACAGCTGGGACAGGTTGGCACGGCGCGTCGCCGGATCAGAACATCGCCGACCGGCTCATCCGGTAGACCCGGCCGTCGGCACCGGTGCCGGTCCAGACGTCCTCGGTATCCGGCGCGAAGGTGATCAGGGTCGCCCCGCCAGCATCGACCAGGCTGAAACCGGTCGGCGTGGTGCGCCAGTGATCCGTGCGGCCGGCGGCCTTGAGATCACAGGTCTCGACCACGACGCGGTGCCCGTCGCCGGCCCCCTCATTCCTGAGGGCCAAACGGCACAGGCCCGGCGTGGCGCTGTCGGCCGGGCGGATGTCCCACAGACCGATCGGGGTCGGGATGTCAGTCGTCTGGTCCGCATGCGGCATGGCGTCGTTCCCGGACTGGCAGGCCGCGGCCGGGGTTACGGCGAGGACCACGACCGCCACGGCGGTCGGGACCGAGAGAATGCTCGACATCTGGCGTCTCCATTTGGCCCCACCCCCTTATCGCCCCCCGGCGGGCCACCGGGCAAGCGTCACGCGACGGCCCCGGGTCAGAATCGCCTGTTCCGGGGCGCGCCATGACGGTACACTGGTCTCCTGCCCGTCGCGCAGAAGTTGCCAGAAACGCCGCGTGTTCAAGAACCTGCTTCCCAGCCGCCCCGGCACTGAACCCCTCGCCGAGGCGCTGGTCGCCTGTCGCACCCATTTCATCTGGGCGGCCGTGTTCAGCGCCCTGGTCAATCTGCTGTACCTGACGCCCACCCTGTACATGCTGCAGATCTATGACCGGGTAGTGCCGACCGGCGGGTTGATGACCCTGGTCTTCATCACCGGTGTGGTGATCTTTGCCCTGGCCACCCTGGCGGGTCTGGACTGGCTGCGGGCGCGGCTGCTGCTGCGCGCCGGGCTGAGACTGGACCGGATGCTGGCCGGCAAGGTGCTGGCCCGGGTCGTCGACCTGCAGACCAAGGCCCCCAACACCCAGGCGCTGCGCGAGTTCGACAATGTGCGCGGGGCCCTGAGTGGTCAGGGCGTGCTGGCGGTGCTGGATGCGCCGTGGACCCCGATCTATCTGGCGGCCTGTTTCCTGTTGCACCCGGCGCTGGGTCTGTTGACGCTGGTCGGGGGTGTGCTGCTGTTCGCCCTGGCATGGCTGAATGAACGCGACAGCCGGCCGCGTCTGGCCAAGGCGATCCAGTCCAGCAACAACGCCTATGCCGCCCAGGAGAATATCGCCGGCCAGACCGAGGTCGTGCGCGCCCTGGGCATGCGTCAGGCCAGTATCAACCGTCAGGTCGAGCAGCGTCGTCTGGCCACGGCCGGTCACGCCGACGCCCAGTTCGCCGGTGGCCGTTACAGCGGGGCGATCAAATTCCTGCGGCTGACGCTGCAGTCGCTGTCGCTGGGTCTGGCCGCCTTCCTCGCCGTGCGCGGCCAGATTTCGACCGGGGCGATCATCGCCGCCTCGGTACTGCTGAGCCGGGCCGTGGCCCCGATCGAACTGCTGGTCGGGGCCTGGCCCGGCCTGATCCAGGCCCGCACCAGCTGGAAGGCGCTGAACGACCTTTTCGTCGGCACCGCGGCGCGGGACCTGCCACGCACCACCCTGCCCGCGCCTGCCGGGGCCCTGTCGGTCGAGGGCGTCACCGTGCGCTTTTCCGACAGCGAGGCCCCGCAGCTGCGCGCCGCCAGCTTCAAACTCAATCCCGGCCAGACCCTGGGCGTGGTCGGGGCCAGCGGCTCGGGCAAGACCACCCTGGCCCGGGTCATCGCCGGGGCGCTGAAGCCGGCCTCGGGTACGGTACGGCTGGACGGGGCGGAATATGACGCCCGCGAAGGCGACGAACTGGCCCGTCACATCGGCTATCTGCCGCAGGTGCCCAGCCTGTTCGCCGGCTCGATCAAGGACAATATCTCGCGCTTCGCCGCCGCTGCCGGCACGCCCGGCGAGACCGTCGATCACGGCGCGGTGGCCGCAGCCGTGGCGGCCGGGGCCCATGAGATGATCCAGCGCCTGCCGCACGGCTATGACACGGTGCTGGGCCCGTTCGGCCAGGGTCTGTCGACCGGTCAGGCCCAGCGTGTGGCCCTGGCCCGCGCCCTGTACGGCGATCCGGTCCTGCTGGTGCTGGACGAACCCAACTCCAACCTCGACCAGGAGGGGGAATCGGCGCTGATGTCGGCCATCCTGGCCGCCGCCGCACGCGGGGCCGCCGTGGTCATCGTCGCTCACCGCGCCGGGGTGCTGGCCCGGGTCGACCGCCTGCTGCTGATGCGCGACGGCGTCGTCCAGCTGGAAGGGCCACGCGAGGAGGTGCTGGAGTCGATGCGTGCCGCCCGCCCGGCCGAGGCGGTGAAGCGATGACCGAGTCCGTCCCGCCCGAGGCCGTTCTGCCGATGCCGGTTATCACCGACGCGCCCCCACCCCCACCGCCGGTCACCGACGCACCGCGGCGCGAGCTGATGATCGGCGGCGTGATCATCGTCGCCTTCTTCGTGCTGTTCCTGGGTTGGGCCGCCTTCGTGCCGCTGGACGCCGGGGCCTATGCCCAGGGTCAGGTGGCCGTATCCGGCAACCGCCAGGCGGTACAGCACCGCGAGGGCGGGGTCGTCAGCGCCCTGCATGTCGCCGAGGGCGATACCGTGCGCGAGGGCCAGGTGCTGGTCGAGGTCTCGAGCGGTGAACTGATCGCCAACGAGCGCGGCCTGACGGGTCAGGTGCTCGCCCTGCTGGCCCAGCGCGCCCGGCTGATCGCCGAACGTGACCGCGCCCGCGCCATCGCCACCCCGGCCGAATTCGCCGACCTGCCCCCGGCCGACAAGGTGCTGGCCGAAGAGGCGCTGCGCCTGCAGCGCCAGCAGTTCAGCGCCCGTCGCAGCGGTCGCTCGACCGAGAGCGGCGTGCTGCAACAGCGTATCGAACAGCTGAACCAGCAGATGGCCGGGTTGCAGCGTCAGATCGAGTCCAATCTCGAGCAGCGCCGCCTGATCGCTGAGGAGCTGGAGGGTATCCGCTCGCTGGCGGCCCAGGGCTATGCGCCGTTGACCCGGGTGCGGGCGCTGGAGCGGACCGAGGCAGCGCTGGACGGCGAGCTGGGCTCGCTGCGCGCCCAGGTGGCCCGGGCCCGCGAACAGGTCGGCGAGACGCGGCTGCAGATGCTGTCAGTCTCGACCGGGCTGAACGAGGACGTGGCTGAACAACTGCGCACCATCGAGGTCCAGCTGAACGAGCTGCAGCCGCGCCTGACCGAGTTCCGCGCCCGCATCGCCCGCAACCAGATCCGCGCCCCGGCCTCGGGCCAGGTCATGGCCCTGACCATCTTCACGCCGGGCGGGGTGATCCAGCCGGGCCAGACCCTGATGGACATCGTCCCCACCGACGCCTCCCAGATCATCGTCGCCCGGATCAAGCCGACCGACGTCGACAACCTGAAGGTCGGTCAGGACACCGAGGTCAAATTCCCCGGCCTGCGCGAGGGCAATCCGCCGATCGTCCACGGCCGGGTGACCCGCATCTCGGGCGACAGCTTCACCGACGAGAGCAACGGCAGTCGCTATTTCCGGGCCGAGATCGTGGTCCCCGCCGACCAGCTGGAACGGCTGGGACGACTGGGGCGCACCATCCGTCCCGGCAGCCCGGTCGAGGTCGTGGTCCTGCTGCGCAAGCGCACGGCGCTGGGCTATCTGATCGAGCCCCTGACCAACAACCTGTGGCGCTCGGGCAGCGAGCAGTAGGCCTTCAGCCCCGCGCCTTCGCCCGGGCGCGGAAGGCGTGCAGCAGCGGTTCGGTATAGCCGCTGGGCTGGGCCTCACCCTCGAACACCAAAGCCCGCGCCGCCTGGAAGGCGAGACTGGCCTCGGGGTCCGGGGCCATCGGCCGGTACAGCGGATCGCCGGCGTTCTGGGCATCGACCCGGGCCGCCATCCGTCGCAGCGCCGCCTCGACCTGTTCGGCGGTACAGACCCCGTGCAGCAGCCAGTTGGCCATGTGCTGGGACGAGATGCGCAGCGTGGCGCGGTCTTCCATCAGACCCACGTCATGGATGTCGGGCACCTTGGAACAGCCGACGCCCTGATCGATCCAGCGCACCACATAGCCGAGGATGCCCTGGGCGTTGTTGTCCAGCTCGTCCGTGATGTCCTGTTCCGACCAGTTGACCCCGTCGGCCAGCGGCGGGGTCAGCAGCCCCTCCAGACCCGGCACCGGCTCGCGCGCCACCTCGGCCTGGCGGGCAAACACATCGACCGCATGATAATGCAGCGCATGCAGGGTCGCGGCGGTCGGCGACGGGGTCCAGGCCGTGTTGGCCCCGGTCATCGGATGGCCGACCTTCTGCTCCAGCATCTCGGCCATGCGGTCGGGCGCGGCCCACATGCCCTTGCCGATCTGGGCCCGGCCGGACAGGCCGCAGGCCAGGCCGATGGCGACGTTGCGCGCCTCATAGGCGGTGATCCAGTCGCTGGTCTTCATCGCCGCCTTGCGCACCACCGGACCGGCCTGCATGGCCGTGTGAATCTCGTCGCCGGTGCGATCGAGGAAGCCGGTGTTGATGAAGGCGATCCGGCCCTTCACCGCATGGATACAGGCGGCCAGATTTGCCGAGGTGCGACGCTCCTCGTCCATGACCCCGACCTTGACCGTGTGGCGCGGCAGACCCAGCAGGTCCTCGACCGCATCGAACAGCCGGTCGGTAAAGGCGCACTCTTCCGGCCCATGCATCTTGGGTTTGACGATATAGACCGAGCCGGCACGGCTGTTGCGATAGCGGCCCTGTCCCTTCAGGTCGTGCAGCGCAATCAGGCTGGTGAGGATGGCGTCGAGGATGCCCTCCGGTGCGTCCGAGCCGTCGGCCAGTCGCAGCGCCGGGGTGGTCATCAGATGGCCGACATTACGCACGAACAGCAGGGCCCGCCCCGGCAGGACATGGGGCTCGCCGTTGGGAGCGACGAAGGGCCGGTCCGCGGCCAGTTCGCGGGTCTGCGAGCGACCGCCCTTGTCGAATTGGGCCGACAGCTCGCCGGTCATCAGGCCCAGCCAGTTGCGATAGGCGGCGACCTTGTCCTCCGCGTCGACGGCCGCGATCGAGTCCTCGAGATCGACGATGGTCGACAGCGCCGACTCCAGCACCACGTCGGCCATGCCCGCCGGATCGGTCGCGCCGATCGGGTGGTCGCGGTCGATGACCAGTTCGATATGCAGGCCGTTGTGGCACAGCAGGATGGCGGTCGGGGCCTCGGCCTGGCCGGTGAAGCCGGTGAACTGCTCGGACCGGGCCAGGGCCGGGGACAGGACGCCGTCGACCACCCGCCAGCCGGTGACATCGTAGTGCGATCCGGTCGCCAGCGGCACGGCCTCGTCAAGGAAGGACCGGGCCCGGGCCACGACCCGCGCGCCCCGCGCCGGGTCATACGGACCGGACGGCGGCAGGTCGCCCAGCGCATCGGTGCCGTACAGGGCGTCATACAGACTGCCCCAGCGGGCATTGGCGGCGTTGAGCAGGAAGCGGGCGTTCAGCACCGGCACCACCAGCTGCGGTCCGGCCATCCGGGCGATCTCGTCATCGACCCGGGCCGTGGCGATGGCGAAGGGGGCCGGCTCGGTGATCAGATAGCCGATTTCGCGCAGGAAGGTCTCGGTCGCCACCGGGTCGTGGGGCTGACCCCGACGCGACCGGTGCCAGGTGTCGATACTGGTCTGCAAGCCCTCGCGCACCGCCAGAAGACGCCGGTTCTCGGGGGCGAAGCGGGCGAAGATGTCAGCGACCCCGCTCCAGAAGGCCGCGATCGGCAGGTCCAGCCCGGGCATGACCTCGTCTTCGATCAGGGCGACCAGTTCCGGGGCGACTTCAAGGCCGGCGCGGGATTCAAAGGCGGACATCAGCAGTGTCTCCGGCGGCGATGCTGCGGTGCATCATTCCTGCATCTGTAACATCCCGTGATCACGCAGGGGAAGTCGAGGCCTTCCGGCACAGAATTCGTCCAGCGTAAGAATTCAGGGCCAAACCGCCGCCGTCATTGACCGACTCGACCCGCGTCCAGCCGGGCCCCGACGTCCAGTCGATGGCAGTGCCGGTCGGGTTGAAAACACACAGCAGCCGATCCTCACCCGTGCCACGCTCGAACACGATCAGGCCGTCCGGGGCGTCGGTGATCCCGCGCTGCGCGCCGGTCTGCAGGGCCGGTCGCGCCCGACGCAGGGCGATCAGCCGTCGGGTCAGGGCCAGGGTGGAGTCCGGATCACCTGCCTGGCTGGCGACCGACAGCGGCAGGTGGCGGGCGTCGACCGGCAGCCACGGCTCGACGGTCGAGAAACCGGCCCACGGGGCTTCATCGCGCCACGGCATCGGCGTGCGGGCCCCGTCGCGTCCCAGAGTCTTCGGCCAGTTGGCGATGGCCTCGGGATCGACCAGCCGGTCGAACGGCACATCGGCCTGGGGCAAGCCCAGCTCTTCGCCCTGATAGATGAAGGCCGTGCCGCGCAGGCTGAGCAGCAGCAGCAGGGTCATCGCGGCCACAGCCGCGCGATCCTTCTCCGGAGCCCAGCGCGACACCACGCGCGGCGCGTCATGGTTGGCGAAGGCCCAGGCCGGCCAGCCCTCGCCCGGCGCGCCGGTCCAGCGCCCGAGGGTCGTCGCGACCAGTTCGGGTGTCAGGTGCGGCGCATAGAGAAATTCAAAGCCGTACGAGGTGTTCAGCCGGTTTTGGCCCTCGGTCAGGACCTGACGTTCCAGCTCGACATCGTCGCCCCCCACCTCGGCCACGGTGAAGCGACCGCCATAGCTGTCCGTCAGGGCCCGAATCCGTTCGGCGAAGGGGATGATGCCGGGCTGGGACTGGTTGTGCAGCCTCAGCTGGAAGTCCAGCGACCGGGTGCGCGGCCCGGGCGGGGCCGGCGGATTGTCGGTCAGGGCCGGGTCGTGCGGCGCAAAGTTGAAGGCATCGAGCCGGAAGCCGTCGACACCCCGGTCCAGCCAGAACCGCGCCACGTCGAGCAGGGCGTCCTGAACGGCAGGCAGGTCGAGGTTCAGCTGCGGCTGCCCGGCGAGGAAATTGTGTAGATAATACTGGCCGCGCCGCGCATCCCAGGTCCAGGCCGGGCCACCGAACACCGACTGCCAGTTCGACGGCGGGGTGCCGTCCGGTTTGGCGTCAGCCCAGACATACCAGTCAGCCCGGGCATTGATACGGTCGGCCCGGCTCTCGGCAAACCAGGCGTGCTGGTCCGAGGTATGGCAATAGACCTGGTCGATAATGACCTTCAGCCCCAGACCGTGGGCCCGGACGATCAGGGCGTCGAAATCCTCGAGCGTGCCGAACACCGGATCGACGCCGCAATAGTCGGACACGTCATAGCCGAAGTCGGCCATCGGCGACGGAAAGAAGGGCGACAGCCAGACCGCGTCCACGCCCAGCGAGGCGACGTGATCCAGATGGGCCATCACCCCCGGCAGATCACCGACGCCGTCGCCGTTGCTGTCGGCGAAACTGCGCGGATAGATCTGGTAGATGACCCAGCCGCGCCAGTCGTCGCTCAGGCTCATGTCCGCGCTCCGTGATCCCGTTTCGGTCTGTTCTAGACCGGGTCCGTCCGCCTTGTCCCGGGGTGATGTGGTTGGGCGATACGGGCGCGAACCGCCTCTCCGCCTTGACTTCGCCGCAGTTGTCGCCCATTTGCGCTGCGTCGCACAATTGCGATTACCGGTGCGCTCCAGCGCGTGTGGGTCTTCTCTCCCTTACGAAGATCTGACTGTAGCAGCGGCCGGCCCTCAAGATTCATTCGCTGCCCGGACACGCGGGGCGGCGCCCGATCCACCCCGCCGGCCTCATCCAGAGGCTCGTTCGGGACTGGCGGTGCGCGGCCTTTTCGGCGTTGAGCCATGGCTGTTGCGCGTCGCCGCACGCGAAAGAAACCATTTTGACCACCCCTAATTTTGAATCCTTCGGCCTCAACAAGGCGCTGCTTCAGGCGCTGGCGACCGAGGGCTACACCACCCCCACCCCGATCCAGGCCCAGGCTATCCCTGACGTCATGCTGGGCAAGGACCTGCTGGGCATCGCCCAGACCGGCACCGGCAAGACCGCCGCCTTCGCCCTGCCGATCCTGCATCGCCTGGCCGAGAACCGCGTCGCCCCGCTGCCGCGCACCACGCGCTGCCTGATCCTGTCGCCGACGCGTGAACTGGCCAGCCAGATCGCCGAGAGCTTCAAGACCTATGGCAAGCACCTGGGCTTCAAGGTCGCCGTCGTCTTCGGCGGCGTGAAATACGGCCCGCAGGAACGCGCCATCCAGAACGGCCTGGACGTGCTGGTCGCCACCCCGGGCCGTCTGCTGGACCATATGCAGCAGAAGACGCTGGACCTGTCCTCGACCGAGATCTTCGTGCTCGACGAGGCCGACCAGATGCTGGACCTCGGCTTCGTCAAGCCGATCCGCCAGATCGTCAGCCGCATCCCCACCAAGCGCCAGAACCTGTTCTTCTCGGCCACCATGCCGAACGAGATCGGCAAACTGGCCGGCGAGCTGCTCAAGGATCCGGTCAAGGTGTCGGTGACGCCGCAGGCCACCACGGTGCAGCGCATCAACCAGTCGGTCATCCACGTCGAACAGGGCCGCAAGCGCGCCCTGCTGACCGAGATGTTCGCCGACGACAACTACACGCGCTGCCTGGTCTTCACCAAGACCAAGCACGGAGCCGACAAGGTCGCCGCCTATCTGGAAGCCGGTGGCGTCCAGGCCGGGGCCATCCACGGCAACAAGAGCCAGCCCCAGCGTGAACGCACCCTGGCGGCCTTCAAGGCCGGCAAGCTGCGCGTGCTGGTCGCCACCGACATCGCCGCCCGCGGCATCGACGTCGACGGCGTCTCGCACGTCGTCAACTTCGAACTCCCGTTCGTGCCGGAAGCCTATGTGCACCGCATCGGCCGGACCGCCCGTGCCGGCGCTGACGGCTCGGCCATCAGCTTCGTGGCCGGTGACGAGATGAAGCTGCTGCGCGACATCGAGAAGGTCACACGCCAGAAGATCCCGGCTACCGACCGTCGCAACGACAAGTCGCTGGGCCTGCTGGACCAGTCGATCATGGCCGCCGGTGTCGGCACCAAGGCGACCATGCCCGACCGCGAGGATCGTCCGCGTGGCGAGGGCCGTGGTCGTGGCCGCAATCCGCACCGCGACGGCGTCAAGCCCGAGGGTGGCGGCCAGCCGCACCGCCAGCGCAAGCCGGCCCCGGGCCGTGACGCCCGTCCGGCCCCCGAGCGTCCGGCCTTCGATCCGATGGCGCGTGAGCGTCCCCGCTCGACCGGCAATAACGATCCGCGCGCCGCCGTGGCCGCCAAGCCTGAGGGTGAGCTGAAGCGTCGTCCGCGCAGCCGCCGCCCGTCCAACGGCGGCAAGGGCTACGTCGCCCGCGGCTAGAGCGAAATCGGTTGGGTTGGACGCAGTCCAACCCGGCTCAGATTTCGCTCCAGCTTAATGCCGGACCATTTTTTGGGTTCGGGTCGATTCGACCCGAAACAAAAATGGTCTGGATCAGACAGCGGCGGCGGAGATACCCGCCGCCGTCAGCTCTGCCAGAAGACCCGAAGCCGCCGCCTCCACGGCGGCTTCGTCACGTCCGCGGATAACCAGCTGGGTGCCGACCTCGCCGGTCGAACCGTGGCCGAACGGATAGCTGCCGAAACTGACCGCGCGCGCCGCTTGGGACGCCGCCGTCAGGATGGCGGCGACATCGCCCTCGCCGACGCCGCTGACCTTCAGCGTCCGGGCATGGACCACGGCCCCGGTGCGCAGCCGCGGGGCCACGGCCTCGAGCATGGCGGTCATGATCTGCGGCACGCCGGCCATCACGAAGACATTGCCGATCTGGAAGCCGGGCGCGTCGGTGACCGGATTGGCGATCAGACTGCCGCCCTCGGGTATCCGCGCCATGCGCCGGCGGGCCGCGTTGAAATCGGCTGCGCCATATCGTTTTTCGAGAATCGCCAGAGCGTCCGGATGTTCCGGCAGGGCCACGCCGAAGGCCCGGGCCACGCAGTCGGCGGTGATGTCGTCATGGGTCGGGCCGATGCCGCCGGTGGTGAAGACATAGTCGTGCCCGGCCCGCAGGGCATTGAGGGCGTCGATGATCTGGTCGGCCCGGTCGCCGACCGTGCGCGCCTCCAGCAGATCGATGCCCAGGGCCGCGAGAAAGCGGGCGATGGTGTTCAGGTTGGTGTCGCGGGTGCGGCCGGACAGGATCTCGTCACCGATAATCAGGACGGCGGCGGTGGGGGCGATGTCGCTCATCCTCACTAGCTAGCCGCCCTTGCCCCGGGCGTCACCCGTCACCACATTTTCGGGCACAGCACCGTCATGCCACCGTCTCGCCGCAAACGGGAACGCGGTTATGTGCTATGCTTTCTGTCGTGAGACGACGTGATTCAGCGCCGTCATGCCGCGCCCCTGATCCGAGACCCGATGATGTACGAAACGCCTGAACTCGATCCCGACGCCTATATGCGTTCCAGCACCATCCGCATCCATGATGAGGAAGGGTTCGAGGGCATGCGCAAGGCCGGACGTCTGGTGGCCGAGGCGCTCGACATGATCACCCCCTTCGTCCAGCCCGGTGTCACCACCGGCGAGCTCGACGACCGGATGCGTGAGTTCACCCTCGACCACGGGGCCCTGCCCGCCTGCCTCGGCTACAAGGGCTATACCCGGACCGTCTGCACCTCGATCAACCACGTCGTCTGCCACGGCATCCCCGGCGACAAGGTCCTGAAGGCCGGCGACATCGTCAACATCGACCACACCGTCATCGTCGACGGCTGGCACGGCGATTCCAGCCGCATGTATCCGGTCGGCGAGATCAACGCCCGGGCCCGCAAGCTGATCGACGTCACCTATGAAGGCATCGAACTGGGTCTGGCCCAGGTCAAGCCGGGCAACACCTTCGGCGACATCGGCTATGCCATCCAGCGCCACGTCGAGGCCGCGCGGATGAGCGTGGTGCGCGACTTCTGCGGCCACGGCATCGGCCGGCTGTTCCACGACAATCCCAACGTCCTGCACTACGGTCGCCGCGGCGAGGGCGCGACGCTGAAGCCGGGCATGTTCTTCACCATCGAGCCGATGGTGAACCTGGGCAAGCCGGCGGTGAAGGTGCTGTCCGACGGCTGGACCGCCGTGACCCGTGACAAGTCGCTGTCGGCCCAGTGCGAGCACAGCATCGGCGTCACCGAGACCGGGCTGGAGATTTTCAGCGCCAGTCCGACCGGGATCTTCCGTCCCAAATTCGACTGATCCCGCTGGACGTTCGCCTTTCGTTCTGACATCGTCTCCGCGCTTGAACCGGAGGCCGCCATGTCCAGCGTGCTGCCCTTTCCGATTACCGCCCCACGGGCCCCGCGCGCGGCACCCAAGGGTCCCAGCACGCCCAAACCCCATCACACCGGCCACCGCGAGCGACTACGCGAACGCGCGCGCGGTGCCGGCCTGAGCCACCTGCCCGACTATGAGCTGCTGGAGCTGTTCCTGTTCCGCAGCCTGCCGCGCGGTGACGTCAAGCCGATCGCCAAGGCCCTGCTGAGCCGGTTCGGCTCGCTGGCGGCGGTGCTGGCCGCCCCGGTCGAGGCCCTCGTCACCGTCAAGGCCGACGACAGTCGCGGCAAGCGGACCGGTCTGGGTGTCGAGACCGCCCTCGATCTCGCCGCCCTGCACGAGGTGGCCCGCCGCATCGCTCTCGAGGAGCCGGCGAAGCGGCCGGTGATCTCGTCGTGGACGGCGCTGCTGGCCTATGTGCGCCTGGCCCTGCAGCACGAGCCGCGCGAACAGTTCCGGACCCTGTATCTGGACAACCGCAACCAGCTGATCCTTGACGAAATCCAGAACCGGGGCACCGTCGATCATGCACCGGTCTATCCCCGCGAGGTGGTGCGCCGGGCGCTGGAGCTGTCGGCCAAGGCCATGATCCTCGTGCACAACCATCCGTCAGGCGATCCGACCCCGTCGCGGGCCGACATCGAGATGACCCGTCAGGTCGTCACCGCCGCCCACGCCCTGGGTCTGGAGGTTCACGATCATCTGGTCGTCGGTCGCGACGGCGTGGCCAGTTTCAAACAGTTGGGGCTAATGTGATCCTGCCCCTTCTGTCCGGAACGCCGCCGATGACCGTCCTGACCACCGAACGCCTGACGCTGAGCCCGGTCGCCGTGTCGGATTTCGACGACCTGTGCGCGCTGTGGGCCAACCCGACCTTCACCCAGTACATCATGGGCCAGGGCCTCTCGGCCGAGGATGTCTGGTTCCGGTTGCTGCGTGATCTGGGGCACTGGCAGGCCATGGGCTACGGCAACTGGTCGATCCGTCTCAGGGACGGCGGTGCCTATGTCGGCAGTGTCGGCGTGCTCGATTTTCGCCGCGAGCTGGACCCGCCCTTTGACGCGCCCGAGCTGGGTTGGGGCGTCGCCCCCGCCTTCCAGGGCAAGGGCTATGCCGCCGAGGCCGTGAGCGCCGCCCTGGCCTGGGTCGATGATGAACTGAACGCCGCGCGCACCGTCTGCATGATTTCGCCCGACAACGCCGCCTCGCACCGGCTGGCGGCACGGGTCGGCTACCGGCCCTATGCCGAGGCGGCCTACAAGGACGGGACGGTGCAGCTGCTGGAACGGCGCGCAACCTGAGCCGGACGTAGTGCCGCATTAAGGTTTCCGGTTCATCATCCTGCGCGAACGCTCCGGAGGCCACGACCACCATGCCCATGCCCGTCGAAACCCTGCACGCGCACCTGGCCGAAGCCTTTCCCGACGCCGAGATCGAGATCACCGATCTGGCCGGCGACGGCGACCACTATCGCGCCCGCATCGTCTCATCCGCCTTCGCCGGCATGCCCCGCGTGCGCCAGCACCAGCGGGTCTATGCCGCGCTGAAGGGCAAGATGGGCGGCGAATTGCATGCGCTGGCGCTGGAAACCTCTGCCCCCGCAGCGGGAGACATCTGATGCGGTATCGTCCCTTCGGGCCCACCGGGGCCGCGGTCTCGGCGCTGACGCTCAGCCTCGGCATCGACAATATCGCCCGCGGCCCGTCCGCCGCCTGCGAACTGATCTATGCGGCGCTGGAAGCGGGCATCAACAGCTACCGCCTCGAGACCGCTGACCCCGTGCTGGCCGAGATCGTCGGTCATTCCCTGCAGCATATCGACCGCAAGCTGGTCACCGTCAGCCTGGCCCTGGGCCGGGGTGACGGCCGCCGCGGCTCCGACCGCGACTTCAGCGCCGAGGGCATGACCGGCTCGATCGACCGCGCCCTGAACGTATCCCGGCTGGGCTGGATCGACATGGTTCTGCTGGAGGAGCCGGCCGATGACGAATTGCCGCAGAGCTCGCTGAATGCCCTGAAGGCACTGCGCGCCACCAACCGGGTACGGCTGCTCGGCGTATCCGGCGACGGCGAGGTGATGGATGCCTATGTCTCGACCGGGGCCTTCGATGTGCTGGTCACCCCGTTCCACCTGAACTCAGGCTGGCAGGTGCGCTCGCGCCTGCGGGCCGCGCGCGAGCGCGACATGGCCATCTTCGCCTATGACTATTTCCCCTCGGCTCTCGATACCGACAAGAAGGCCGCGACCCTGGACAAGCCGGTCAAGAAGGGCCTGTTCGGCTTCGGCGGCAGTGGTGGTCGTTCCAAACACGATCCCCTGGCGGATGTCGGGACCTTCGCCTTCCTGCACCGCACGCCCAACTGGTCGGCCGAGGCCATCTGCCTGGCCTATGGCCTGACCGATCCGTCCATCTGCAGCATCGTGGTTCAGGCCAATGACGCCGAACGGCTGAACAGTCTGGCCCTGGTGCCCGAGCGCGACATGCCCCCCGGTCTGGCCGCCCAGATCGAGATGGCCCGGGTCGCCTGCGCCGGTTCCGCCGCCGCCTGACCCCCTCCACCGCGCGTCCGTCGCGGTCACGATCGCACCGCTGCCCTTGACCCTTGGGTCCGGCGTCCCTAGCTCACGGGCCTCAGTGAAAGGCCATTCCGTGACTGATCAAACGACTGCGACTTCAACCGACCCGGTTCACACCTTCATCGCGGGGACCGTCGCCCAACACGATGTGGTGCTGTTCATGAAGGGCACGCCGGATTCGCCGCGCTGCGGCTTCTCCTCGCTGGCGGTGCAGATCCTCGACCATCTGGGTGCCCCCTTCGTCGGCGTCGACGTGCTGCAGGACGCCGGGCTGCGCGACGGCATCAAGGCCTTCACCGACTGGCCGACCATCCCGCAGCTGTATGTGAAGGGCGAATTCGTCGGCGGCTCCGACATCGTGCGCGAGATGTTCGAGGCCGGCGAGCTGCTGACCCTGATGACTGAAAAGGGCGTGCCCCTGGGCGAAGCCTGATGGCCCGCGCGCCGCTCACGCCGCGCGCTGACCGCGAAATCTTCACCCTGCCGCTGGATATCCGGCCCGAGCACATCGACGAAAACGGCCACGTCAACAACGTGATCTATGTCGGCTGGCTGCAGGACGCGGGCATGGCCCACTGGAACGCCCGCTTTTCCGCAGAGGACCGGGCACGCTGGTCGTGGGTCGCCCTGCGCCACGAGATCGACTATCTGCGCGGCCTGCTTCCAGGTTCCACGGCCACCGCCCGCACCTGGGTCGGCGACCCGCAAGGGCCGCGCTTCAATCGCTATGTGCGTATCGAGGACGGCGAAGGCCGCCTGTGCGCCCAGGGCATATCGGAATGGTGTCTGGTCGACGCCGCGACCCTGCGGCCGACCCGGATTCCGCCGACTATGCTTGGAGCGTTCCAGCGATAGCCGCGGTTCGCAGATCCTGGAGTTGAGCCCGGAACGCGAGACGCCGCCATTGCAACGCCAGGATCAGGTAGTCGGCGCGAACTTCCTGCGGGAGGTCTTCGCCCGCCGCCCGTTGTTCCAGCTCCACCGCCTTGGCCAGGCACTGCGCGACCGTAAACATTGCTGCTCAAACCGCGATAGCGGTGTTTGGTTCCCGATCTCATGCGGGGCGCGCTGGTCGAGGAGATACCGCGGGCGTGACGAATGCGTGCTAGGTGTATTTGTATGGTGCCCGGTCACGGATCGCGGCTGCTTTTCATTGCCAATAATCTGCGACGGGGAAGGCTTTCGTTTCGCGAGTCTCCGGTAATTATTTGGAGGGCCGGTTTTGACCGTCCCCACACCGCTACATCCTGATGGTCCTCTCAGTCTGGCTCTGGCCGTCGTCGATTCATCGACCGCGCCGCTGGTGTTGCTGGATGGTGATCTGAACGTCATCGCCGCCAGTGCCTCCTTCTTCACCGCGTTCCAGATCAAGCCGGCAGGCACGGTAGGCGAGCCCTTCCTCCAGCTCGGCGAAGGCGAATGGAACCTGCCCCGACTCCGCTCCCTGCTGACCGCCACCCTGTCGGGCGCGGCCGCCGTCGACGCCTATGAGATGGACCTGAAGAGCGAACGTCTGGGCGGTGCCCGCAGCCTGCTGCTGAACGCCCATCTGCTCGCCTATGGCGACGGAGCCGACGTCCGTCTGTTGCTGGGCATGTCGGACGTCACCGACGCCAAGGCCAGCGAGAAGCTGAAGGACGATCTGCTGCGCGAAAAGGCCATCCTGCTGCAGGAGGTCCAGCACCGCGTGGCCAACAGCCTGCAGATCATCGCCAGCGTCATCCTGCAGAGCGCCCGTAAATCCCACCCCGACGAAACCCGAACCTCGCTGACGGACGCCCACAGCCGGGTCATGTCCGTCGCCGCCCTGCAACAACAGCTGGCCGCCTCCCGCCTCGGCGAGGTCGCGCTGAAACCCTATTTCGACCAGCTGTGCGTCAGCGTCGCCGCCTCAATGATCCGCGACCACGATCAGCTGTCGCTGCACGTCGACTGTGACGACAGCGCCGTGGACGCGGATGTCTCTGTCAGCCTGGGCCTGATCGTCACCGAACTGGTCATCAACTCGCTGAAACATGCCTATCCCGGCGGTCGCCGCGGCCGGATCACCGTCAGCTACCAGCGCCATGGCCCGAACTGGACCCTGGCCGTCGCCGACGACGGCGTGGGCATGCCGACAGACGCCGCCAGCAACACCCCGGGTCTGGGCACCAGCATCGTCGAGGCCCTGGCCAACCAGCTGAACGCGCGGGTGAAGGTCACCGGCGGCCACCCCGGCACCACCGTGTCGGTGGTTCACACCCGGATCAACGCCGTCGAAGCGAACGCAGCTCAAGGTGGCCAGGCCGTCTGATCTCTGGCCGCTGACCCCCGGGCAGCGGCAGCTGACAGGGGTTTTCGATCGATAGCCGCTAGAGCCGCAGAGGATTGGCGATGCGTGCGCCCTGACCGGGCGTCAGGCCCAGTTCGCGATAGGTCCAGCGCAGCTCGACCCCCTCGCGCACGATGGCCTTGCACGGATCCTGGCGGGTGCGCGTCAGGGTGATGTCGACGGGCGTGCCCTCGGCCACCGAAACCGCGAAGTCCGCGGCGCTGGTGCAGCCGTTGGAGTCGACCTGTGCGATCAGGGCCCCGTCCGCGAACCGGACCGCACGCAGGGTTTCCGGTGCGGCGTCCGTCGTAATCTCGGTATGGGAATCCATCCGCACCACAACGGTCTCGCCGGAGTCATCGGCGTAGATAACGCAGCCGGTCAGCAGCGGCAGACAGGCCGCCGCCGCGACGAGGACGCGGCTCATTCGGGAGCGTCGGCCGGGGCGGTCTGGACCACACGCGTGACGGGCTTGTCGGTGGCGATGATGATGCAGCCGGACAGCAGCGGGGCCGAGATGGCAAGAGCGAGGACGAGACGCAGCATGGTTCCATTTCCCTGGATAATCGAAGCTTCGCCTTTAGATGCCTGCGCTTCCGCCCGATGACACGTGAATAATCGGACAGGCTGGCCAGCCAGGTCTGGCCATGGGGCAACTCAGGTTCGCGGGCGCTCATAGGAGTTGCCGACGCGAACATCGGTGCCGGGCGGCAGCCCCATTTCCTCGAACGTCCAGCGCACCTCGACCCCGCCCGGAATGGGGGCGTCGCAGTCGTCTTCACTGACCCGCCACAGGGTGATGGTGGCGGCACCGCGATACTGGCTGACCACAGGCATCAGGTCGTCGCGGGTGGTGCAGCCGTTCGACCCGACCCAGAACACGGCCTGCCCCTGGGCGATGGCGGCGGCCTGGACCGACTCCTGCGTTCCCGGCACCGACACGGTCGCCGGGACGGCGCGGGCACCGGGCAGCATGGACTGGATACCGGCACAGCCGGACAGCAGCGCGCCCGTTACCGTCAGCGCCAGCAGCGTCCTGATCCCGGTCGAGCCCATGCCCGTCCCCTTTCCAAGTTTCCCTAGCGTCATCGCTCAATTCGCGCCCGGGCGCATCAGTAAAAAGGGCTGGTCGGCCGGATGATCCCCAGATCAGGACCGGTCGCAAACGGCAGCAATGAGAAAAGGCCCCGGAGCGATCCGGGGCCTTTCCAGTTTCTGCACGGCGGACCGCGCGGCTGTCGAACTTACGAGGAGTAGTATTCGACGACCAGGTTGGGTTCCATCTTGACCGGGAACGGCACGTCGGCCAGCTCGGGCACGCGCACGACGCGGACCGAGAAGCCACGGTCGCCCAGCTCGATGTAGTCCGGGATGTCCCGCTCCGACGACTGCTGGGCTTCGAGCACCAGCGCCATGTTGCGCGACTTTTCCTTGACCTCGACGACGTCGCCGATCTTCAGGCTGTAGGAGGCGATGTTGACCTTCTTGCCGTTGACCGTGACGTGACCGTGGTTGACGAACTGACGCGCAGCCCACGGGGTCGGGACGAATTTGGCACGATAGACGGTGGCGTCCAGACGGGCCTCCAGCAGACCGATCAGGGTCTCGGCGGTGTTACCCTTCCGGCGGGCGGCTTCGTCGTAGGTCTTGCGGAACTGCTTCTCGGTCAGGTTGGCGTAATAGCCCTTCAGCTTCTGCTTGGCTTTCAGCTGCAGACCGAAGTCCGAAACCTTCTGCTTGCGACGCTGGCCGTGCTGGCCGGGACCGTAGGAGCGCTTGTTGACCGGAGACTTGGCGCGACCCCACAGGTTTTCACCCATGGCACGGTCGATCTTGTATTTGGCGCTGTGGCGCTTGGACATTCTGTTCTCTTTATCATGATGCGGCCCGGCGCTTCCGAGATTGGAAGCACGATCTCAACGGCGGTCCACGCATCGTCCGTAGTGGATTCACGCGCAGGACAGGGTCCGGCGCGGGAAAGCGGGGCTTATGCCGGTCCGGCCGCCCCGGGTCAAGCCGGAGTCAGGCCTCCGGCACCCAGACGAAGCCGTCACCCTCGCGCCGGATGCGACCCACGCCGGGGAAGGGGAAATGCACGGCATACAGACGCAGGTTCTGCGACGCGGCCCGCTGCAGCAGGGCCTGACGGCTGGCGACGGCGATCCGCGAGTCCCCGTCGAAGGCGATCGGCCATTCGGGACGCTGCACCGAGATCACCGAATGATGCATGGCGTCGCCGATATACAGCAGCCGGTCGTCGCCCGAGGCGATCTCGAACCCGCTGTGGCCCGGCGTATGGCCGGGGATGTCCACGGCGGTGATGTTCGGGGCCACGACCTCGCCCGGAGCGAAGGTCGTGACCTTCGGCGTGATAGCGCGGACCAGACCAGCCATGGCCGCATCGCCCTGCAGGGCCGTCCATTCGGCGGCGCTGATGCGGATAGTTGCATTGGGGAAGCGCAGGCCACCGGCCGCATCGACCAGACCGCCGACATGGTCGCCATGGCCGTGCGAAATCAGGATGTCCGTGACCTGACCCGGCTGGACCCCGGCTGAGCCCAGGGACTGCACCAGCCGACCTTCGGTACCCATGGCTCCGCCGGCCCCGGTGTCGATCAGTACCATATGGTCGCCGTCGCGGATCAGCAGCGGGTCGATGAACAGATGGATCGGGTCGGCCGGCAGGGCCGCCCCGGTCAGGACCGTCGCCACGTCCTCCGGCGTGTGACCCAGGCCGAAGGTCTGGTTGTCGTTGCGGACGTCCAGCTCGCCGTCCTTCAACGCCACGGCCTCAAGCGTGCCGATGCGGAAATTGTGGATGTCGGCGACCGCAGCCTCCGTCGGGGCCGCCGCAGGCTCCGTCCCGGTCTTGCCGTCAACGCCGGGCGAACACCCGGCCAGGACAGCGGCGAGGATCAGGCCGGCAGTGGCGAGCTTGGCATGGAAGGTCATGGGCAATGTCCGGATCGGTGGTGACGGCGATAGCGCCGGACCCGCGAACGGCAAAAAGCGGTCCGGGGGTCCGGCGATGCGGGATCAGGCGGCGGCGAAGCGCGCGTTGACCGCGTTCCAATTGACCACGGTCCAGAACGCCTTGAGGAACTCGGGGCGGCGGTTCTGATATTTCAGATAATAGGCGTGTTCCCAAACGTCATTGACCAGCAGGGGCGTGCCCTTTTCCGGGGCAATATCCATCAGGGAATTGTCCTGGTTCGGCGTGTTGATGATCTTCAGCTTGCCGTCCTGCACGATCAGCCACGCCCAGCCCGAGCCGAACTGGGTCGCGCCAGCGCTTTCGAAGGCGGCCTTGAAGGCGTCCATGCCGCCCAGATCACGGTCGATGGCGGCAGCCAGCTCGGTCGACGGCGTGCCCGCCTCGGCGGTCGGGGCCATGCCGTCCCAGTAGAAATTGTGGTTCCAGTAGCCGCCGCCGTGATTGCGGATGGCCTTGGGCAGGGTCGAGATGATGGCGAACAGCTCTTCCATCGTCTTGCCCTGGGCCTTGGGCTCGGCGTCCACGGCCTTGTTCAGATTGTCGGTATAGGCCTGATGGTGTTTGTCGTGATGGATATGGAGGGTCTCCTTGTCGATCACGGGCTCCAGCGCGTCATAGGCATAGGGCAGCGGGGGCAGGGTGAAGGCCATGGGAAGGTTCCTTGTCGATCCGAACGGGGGGACGCCTCATCTAGGAAGGCCCCCTGCCAAACCCAAGGCTGGGCGGGTAATTTCGTTCCCGGATCGCCGCGACCGAACCGGCTCAGGTCTCGGGCAGGTTGGCCTTCAGACAGGCCCGCACCTGACGCCGCAGCTCGCCTGGCGATGAGGCCATGTCGATGCCCTCGGCCTCCAGCACCGCCTTGACCGCCGCATCCAGCCCGTTGGGCAGGGCGGCGATGACCTTCACCTCGGCCTTGGGGTGCAGGCACAGACCCAGCTCGACGCACAGGGCCGAGAACATCGGGGTGTAGTCGGGGGTCGCTTCGGGGGTCGTGGTCATCGGCTGACGGCCTCCAGCCGCCGGGCGTGAAACGCCACATGGTCGGCGATGAAGCTGGCCATGAAGAAATAGGAATGGTCGTAGCCGGGCTGCATCCGGATGGTCAGCGTCTGTCCGACCGCGTCTGCCGCAGCCTGTAGCAGTTCCGGCTTCAATTGCTCGACCAGAAACGGATCGGCGTCGCCCTGGTCGATCAGGATGTCGTCAAAACACCCCTCGCCCACCCCGGACTCGATCAGCCGCGCCGCGTCATGCTCGGCCCACACCGCCCGATCCTCGCCCAGATAGGCCGTAAAAGCCTTCTCGCCCCACGGGCACCGCGTCGGCGAGGCGATCGGCGCGAAGGCCGAAACCGATCCGAACAGGTGCGGATGCCGCAGCGCCAGCGTCAGCGCCCCGTGCCCGCCCATCGAATGGCCGCTGATCCCGCGCGCCTTCGTCGTCGGAAACGCCGCGTCGATCAGCCCGATCAGCTCGCCGGTGACATAGGACTCCATGCGGAAATGCTCCGCCCACGGGGCCTCGGTCGCGTCGACATAGAAGCCCGCCCCCTGTCCCAGATCATAGGCCGGGTCATCCGCGACACCCTCCCCGCGCGGCGAGGTGTCGGGCGCGACGATGATCACCCCATGCTCGGCCGCGGCCCGATAGGCCCCGGCCTTGGTGGTGAAATTGTCCTCGGTACAGGTCAGGCCCGACAGCCAGATCAGCACCGGAAACGGACCCTCTCCCGGCGGCACGAACACCGACAGGGTCATCGGCGTGCCGGTCGTGGCGCTGTCGTGTTTCAGATAACGGAGGGTGCCGCCGTGGACCTGATGCTGCTTGATGGTTTCCATAGTTTTCCGCTCATCCCGGCGAAAGCCGGGACCCAGTTCTGTCCAGCGTGACGCCGGCGTTTCAGGACATCGTTCCGAGCAGCTTACCGGGACCGATCCTCCAAAGCACTGGGTCCCGGCTTTCGCCGGGATGAGCGGATGGAATATCGAGTGTCACCCAACCCGGTGCAGGGCGCAGATCTTGTTGCCGGACGGGTCGCGCAGATAGGCCAGATGCAGGGTGCCGAACGCCCCCTGGCGCGGGCCGGGCGGATCCTCGATGGCCGTGCCACCCGCGGCGATCCCGGCGGCCTGGAAGGTGGCGACCGCCTCCGGATCCGCGGCAGCAAAGCCGATGGTGCCGCCGTTGGCGTGGCAGGCCGGCTCGCCGTCGATCGGCCGGGTGATGGCGAAGGCCCCGCGCGGCGTGCGCCACCAGAAGCGGCCCTTCTCGTCCGGCCCGCTGGCCGCGGCGACGCCCAGCGCCCCCAGCGCCGCGTCATAGAATTTCCGCGACGCCTCGATGTCGTTCGCGCCGACGGTCATGTGGGTGAACATGGTTGGCCCCCTCGACTCGCAGTGCCCGCGAGTTTCCTTTCGAGACTAACCCCAAGCTCACCACCTTGTCATCCCGGAAGCCGCGCAGCGGCTATCCGGGACGAAGACAAATCTTATCGACCCTCCCGGTCAGACCGCAGGGCTGAACCGGGAGCCGGTTTAAGCCGTAGAGGCTATGCGATATTCACGCTTGGTCCGGTTCGCCCGGCGACCGGACCTACGAGCCGACTGAACGATGCGTCCCGGATAGCCGCTGCGCGGCTTCCGGGATGACAAGCGCTGGGTATCAGAACACCACCACGGACCGGATGCTCTCGCCCGCATGCATCAGGTCAAACGCCTCATTGATCCGCTCCAGCGGCAGCGTATGCGTGATCATCGGGTCGATCTCGATCTTGCCGTCCATATACCAGTCGACGATCTTCGGCGTGTCGGTGCGCCCGCGTGCCCCGCCGAAGGCCGAACCGCGCCAGACCCGGCCGGTGACCAGCTGGAACGGGCGGGTCGAAATCTCCTTGCCCGCTTCGGCCACGCCGATGACGATACTCTCGCCCCAGCCGCGATGGCAGGCCTCCAGCGCCTGACGCATCACCGTGGTGTTGCCGGTGCAGTCGAAGGTGTAGTCGGCCCCGCCGCCGGTCAGCTCGACCAGATGGGCGACCACATCGGTCACCTCTTTCGGATTGACGAAATGGGTCATGCCGAAGCGCCGGCCCCACTCCTCCTTATCCGGGTTGACGTCGACGCCGACGATCATGTCGGCCCCGACCATCTTCAGACCCTGCAGCACGTTCAGGCCGATACCGCCCAGACCGAACACCACGCAGTTGGCCCCCGGCTCGACCTTGGCCGTATTGACCACCGCGCCCACGCCCGTGGTCACGCCGCAGCCGACGTAGCAGGCCTTGTCGAACGGCGCGTCCTTGCGGATCTTTGCCACTGCGATCTCGGGCAGGACGGTGAAATTCGAGAAGGTCGAACAGCCCATATAGTGATGGATCGCCTGGCCCTTGTAGCTGAACCGGCTGGTTCCGTCGGGCATCAGCCCCTTGCCCTGGGTGCCGCGGATGGCGGTGCACAGATTGGTCTTGCGGCTCAGGCAGCTTTTACACTGGCGGCATTCCGGCGTGTACAGCGGGATCACATGATCGCCGACTTCCACTGAGGTCACGCCCGGCCCCACCTCGACCACCACGCCCGCACCCTCATGGCCGAGGATCGAGGGAAACAGGCCCTCGCTGTCCAGCCCGTCCAGCGTATAGGCGTCGGTGTGGCAGATGCCGGTGGCCATGATCTGGACCAGCACCTCCCCGGCGCGCGGCCCCTCCAGATCGACCTCGACGATCTCCAGCGGACGTTTGGCCTCAAAGGCAACGGCGGCGCGGGTTTTCATGGGGCGGGCTCCGAT
>TARA_R110001606_G_scaffold184940_1_pt1 | contig 160847 bp, 151 predicted proteins | sample TARA_R110001606 | Tara Oceans TARA_R110001606 (sample SAMEA4398315) | marine metagenome | biome: Polar Biome; feature: [SRF] surface water layer (ENVO:00010504); material: water (ENVO:00002006), including particulate matter (ENVO:01000060) such as... | depth 5 m | reverse complement strand
GCCTGTCACGCCGGGGGTCGCGGGTTCGAGTCCCGTCCACTGCGCCATATTGCAAGCTGGAAGTTTCGGCTTCCAGAAACAAAAAAAGCGACCTAGGTCGCTTTTTTTGTGTCCGCTATTCAGCTATTACTCGCTTTTATTTTGAATTTCAGCGTCCAGAGTGCGAGCCTTCTCCAGGTGTTTTTCAAGGATCGGCAGGGTGTTCTTTGCGTACTGAGTTATTTTTCCCAGCTCGGTGGCTGCAGCGCGCTCAAACAAATCCAGTAGTTCCTGATGATCTGCCACCTGATTATTGGCAAATGCCTCAAGAAAGGAACCATCGTCCTTAACGCTTAAAACTATCGATTGAGCCCGATCGACCAGCGTGGCGGAGTCGGACATCTCAATCTGTTGGGCCTCGGCAAGTTCGGCCAACTCACGATTGAGTTGCTTGTGGGTTTCTACCAACTTTTGAGCGAATTGGCGAACCTCAGGGTTTGCGTCCGTGTTGGTCTCAGCCAGTGCTAATTCTGCAGCATCGATGATCGCGTGGTTTTTCTCGGTTGCCTCCTCCACAAAACTGACTGCGCTGATCCCCTTGGGATAATTGGGCTCGGTAACCAATCCTTCGCGGCTCGCGCTCCCTCCTTCTCCAGTGGTCCCTGGAGTGCCTGTAGGTCCAGTGGTGCGAGTGGTCTCGCCCATGCCTGCGCCAGTCACCTCGTCATCTGCAATCACTGGCATGGCGCTCATGCTGATCAGGACAGCTAGTGTGGTCACAATGTTAAGGGTCTTTTTCATATTTGCCTCTCTTCAGGCTTCAATTGTCAAAGCTGGGGTTCGTCACGCGTCCGTGGAACCCTGATCTAAAAAAAAGGGGTAGCCAGTGGCTACCCCTTTATCATGGAACCAGCGCTTTAGTAGCCGGGCTCATTTTCCGCATCCAAACCTACTTCAGGCTCGCCGGGAACGTCACGGTCGGTGCCGTCAGAGCCTGGACGGGCCTCAATGCCCATGCTTGTGTCGCTGCGATCACCCAACTCGTTTGCATCAGGAGTGGAGTTCATAGCCTTTTTCTCATCATGGTGCTCCGACATGGCATCGTGCTTCATGTCCTTGTCATGATCGCCGTGCATCTCTGCAACGGCAAACGGAGCTGCAACGCCCAAGGCGAGAGTAATAGCGGTAGTACCGATGATGTTTGAATATTTCATATATAGACCCTTTTATAAAATTGCCAGAGCAAACCTTCCGGGCAATCTTTTCCTGATGAAAAGTGTGTAGTCGCCTTTAAAAGAATAAAAAGGAAACTCCAGGTGGCGCGGAAGAAATGCGCTTAAAGTTCTGCTCGTTACTAGTCGGCGCCAAGCGAACACGCCGATAGGCCGATAGCAGAATATGTAATGCTTAATCTACGAAGTCGGTTTCGCCTGCAACCGGATCAATGTCAGGATTTTTTCCTGCATTGGGCGCACCTGGGACTGCACGGTTGGAATCATTTGGCAAAACCTCGTCTGAGGCTTCCTCGCGCATGGACTCAACATCGTTGTTGTTCATGCTAGTGTCTTTCTCCATCTCGTGTTCTGCTGCGCTGTGATCTGCAGCAAAAGCCGCTCCAGAGCCGGCGGCAATAGCGATAGAGAGCGCAGTGGTATAGAGGATATTTTGAAATTTCATACAATTCACCTTATCTGTTCGGTCTTTAACCTGGGTGTATCAGTTCTGATATTTCATCAAACTCATATTCATAGATCTGAGATTTTGGCGTAAGTTCCAATGACCTGTCTGGAGATGCAACAAGATGTATATAAGCCAGCTGGGTTATGGCGTTTTGAATATCTTCAATTCACTCCGCGCTAGAACCTCGCCCGTCAGCAGTTGCGCTGTACTGTTGAGCTGGTATTCGAGCGCTTTGCGGTACTGATCAATGGTCCCTGGTCAGATAGTACAGGTCGCCAGGCATCAAGATGGCAGGGGTGTAACACAAATCCGGTGATCTTGCTGTTGGATACAAACCGCTACCAGAGAGACAGGAAGTCCGTAGTTGCAGTTCTGCTAGTTCTCTGACTTTCCCTTTTCGATCTTGCGATTCTCCCAGAGGCTGGCATAGCGCGTTCTGTGGAGTTTGCCGAGAGTGTAAGTGGGGATCCTGTCCTTCTGGGCTGCCCGTAAAATTTCGCCACGTGGCAGTTCTCCATTTTGAATCAACAGGTCCAGCTTGACCCTATGGACGAACTCCTCGGGGTTCTGCAGGTCCTTGGGCACAGCTCGCCTGAAGATACCGAAGCGGGGTGATTCGACAATCAATACCAGATCGCCATTGGGCCTGGTCTCGGTAGAGGTCTTGAAATTGTAATCGCTCATACAGGGTTCATGCTCGAACTGTTCCGAGCTCTCGCCACCACCTGGATGATCCAGGTTGGGATTAGGGTCAGTCATTATAAAACTCCATCCGTAACATGAAGTAACTGACTCTATGCGCGTGACAAAATTCCCGGCGCCCGACGAACGGGTAAAGCGTGTTCAATCAAAACAATAATACTGCTCATGACGGATTCCAAAGACGGGGCGTCAGTTCCAGTTTTTGACCATGCCACGAAAATTCATTCCTGCCAGAGCAACTTGCAGGAATATCAGAGCCCAAGCTTGGGCGTACACACCCCATATCACCCACAGAACGTTGCTGGTCAGAAATACCCAGAAGCCTATTTCGCGTCGGTGCTTTACACCGGATCCGACCAGCCATGCCGCTGCGATGGTTACTAACATGGCAGGCCATTGGACCCAGTCAAGATATTGCATTGCGCTGACCCTAAACGATTGTAATTGTCCGATCGAAGGTCGTCGGAGATTCCATGAGATCGAGGGAGCCTTGAAGAAATTATTCAACCTTGATCCGCTTCTTCCTTTACGCCTTATTCTCCTTTTGGTGTGACCGACGCCCCACTTCGCTCACTGGAGAACGGATTAATTACAATTGAGCTTAGCGGGGGCCGAGAGGGAAAGTTATCTTGCTAATGCCTGCAAAATCACCAGAAACCAGGCGGATGCTGTTTCTCTGTCAGATAATCCAGATGTAGATCGAAAGCCTTGCTGAAGAAATGTTCCAGTTGGGTGTCGATAACCATGTCATTCAGGGCAGTAGGCTGTGTTTCCTGGCTCTCTTTAGTCTGGTCTCGGCCAAACTCCATTTCATGAATGACTTTCTGTCGGGCCTCATCGCCAATCAAACGGTAAATGCTGGGCGCTTCATCACTTGGAAAGCGTGCGCTGAGAATCAGCTCGGCAACAGCGTTTTCATTGATGCTCGAACTCATGGAGACCCATAAACCCTTGGCGTGGGCGAATTGCGCTGCCTGCTCGAAAAGAGGGCGTGCTTTCTCACTGAGTTTGAGATCCAGGCGCATTGTCACCGGCTGATGCTCTGCTGTTGAACCCTCATGGTCGTTGCTCATCTGCTGTTTCCTCCGATTAGATTCGCGGGATAGGATGGTTACGTTGGTAAACAAACTCCGGCTCGTCAATGCTACCGGTCTGAAGTACGCAACCCGCCCCCCATATGGTGTGGGTAGCTTGGCACCGATAGCCCTGTTAAGCTCGGATTTTTAACCCTGCCCGTCTGGGCGCGTCTATTTGAGGTGAGCATGAAGCGAAATCTGCTGGCAGCCAGTATTGCATTGAGTATCTTTGCCCTGGCTGGGTGTGAGAAGGAGCCTGAACTATCCGATCCGATTCAACAGGCCTCATATGGCATCGGTTTGAACATGGGCGAGAGTCTGATGAACGATGGCCTGGATGATATCGATCCTGAGGCTCTGGCTCTGGGCATGAAAGATGCCCTGGCTGGTGAGGAGTCGCGGGTAGCGGACGAAGACCTGACAGCTGCCTTTGAGGCCCTGCAGACCCGTGCGCAGGAGCGCGCTGCGAGCCTGGGTGAGGAAGCCGCTCAGGCTAATGTGGATTTTCTGGCAGAGAACGCCCAAGTCGAGGGTGTGGTAACCACCGACTCAGGTCTTCAGTACCAGATTCTTGAGGAAGGCGATGGCGAAGCCACTCCAGGCCCAGACGACGTTGTCACCGTGCATTATGAAGGCCGCTTGCTCGACGGTACTGTCTTCGATAGCTCTGTTAGCCGTGGTGAGCCCGTCGATCTGCCCGTCAGTGGAGTTATCCCCGGTTGGGTGGAGATTCTGCAATTGATGAATGTGGGCGATAAGTTCAAGGTAACCATTCCTAGCGAACTGGCCTACGGTGAAGCCAGCCCTAGTCCGGTGATCCCGCCGAACTCTATCCTGGTTTTTGAAATGGAATTGCTTGGCATCCAGTCCGACGAGCAATCTGAAGAGCCAACTGACGGAGAGTAGCGCTCACGGGTTCGCCCGTAACACTCCCGCAAGCCCCGTGTGACGGCATTCAACCGTTCTCGGGGTACTGAGTGTTACTCTTATGCACATTCCTCGGTAACACTCAAGCCTCTAATTTCAAGATCGTGCTGAATTTCCTCTTTGTGCATAACTATCTGATTTTAAAGGTTTTATGTCTTTGGTCAAAAAACATTCAGTTTATGATCAGCCCCAGCACTGCGGGGATGCCGAAGGTTTCCCAGTAGTTGTTAACAGACTTATCCACAGAACTTGTGGGTAACTCCAGTCTTGTGCGATCAGTCCAAAATCGACCATTAAATCGGTTCCGCGATTCTCCCATACCAGAGGATTCAGGATTCAACCGCACCTTTGCCTTTGTTCCTTTGCCGTACGGAGGCGTCGAGGCGATTATGCTCGAGCATGTGCCAATGCTGCTCGGGGCCGCAGACCTTCGTAGGTTGCAATTTGCTGCGGTGCCACTCAGAGAGCGACGACAACAGATGACGTACTCGGTTCTTCGCCCAACTCTCTGCAAACCAGACTGAAGCCCCTTGATTTCTTTGCTTCGTGTTTGGCATGGGAGGCCCTTTCAGCGAGCTCCGCCGGATCGGTCACGCTGTGGTTATTGGCAGGCAGGTGCAGCACTCCGACGGAGATACTCAGCAGATCGTGCTTTCGCCAAAGTCCCTCACGGTCCGGGGCGCCAAATCCACCGTCGGCCAGATGCTCAGGGCGATAGAAGTGGCGAGAAAGGCTCTGGAAGCGTTGGTCGAGAAGGTATAACCGGTCCTGCCAGTCGGCACTTCGCAGCACCAGCATGAAGTCGTCGCCACCGATGTGTCCGACAAAGTCGCAGCGTGGATCACAGATATCTCGCAGTACCTGTGCAAGCCCCAGCAATACTTCATCGCCCTTGCCGTACCCGTAGATATCATTGAAGGGCTTGAAGCTGTCCAGATCTACATAACACAGATGCGCTTCCTGCTTGTTGGCGAGCAAGCGGCCGAGGCATTCGTGAATTGGCACATTGCCGGGTAAAAGGGTCAGTGGGTTGGCGTGTCGGGCTTGTCTGATCTTCAGCTCGGTTATTTGCCTTAGAACATCAATGACACGACCCAGTCCCAGATAGTAGCCATCACTGACAATAATGAAGTCTTCGTCTAGGCGTTGGCGAGCTCGGCTGGTCAGTAAGCGGCTAATCCTCTGCAGACTCTGCTGGATGTCCACCACCAGACATTCTGTTTCCATCACTTGGCTTATGTGTCTGCGGTTCTGCACCTCTATGGCGTAGGGGCGCAGCATGGCCTGGGCGAGTTGGTGGCCATGTACCGTTCCGATCGGCCTGTTCTGGTTGTCCACTACTGCCAGGCTGTTAAGACTTGCCTGCTGCTGGAAACGGGCCAGAACGTTCTTCACAGTCTCGTCATGGCGCACGCTGTCTACCTTGATCAGCAGACTATGCAAGCCTGGTTCATCTGCTACACGCTGCTCGCTGGATTCCAGCTTTTCAATAATCGACTTGTGACAGGCTGGAGGGTGCGCCTCCGGGCGTCCCAGGAGATATCCCTGCACCCAGTCCACGCCCATGTCTTGCAGCACCTCAAGCTCCTCTGGAAGCTCTATGCCTTCGGCTATCACATGGGCGCGGGAGGCCTTGGCCATATCGAGAATAGAGCCTACAAACTCGCGCTTTACCCGGTCGATATGAATGCCGTCGATAAAGTGTCTGTCGATCTTGACGTACTCGGGGTGTAGCTCTGACCACATTCTCAAGCTGGAGTAGCCTGCACCCAAATCATCCAGCGCAATCGAAAAACCCATGTCCCGGTAGTGATGCAGAGCACTGTAGAGCAGTCCGAAATTATCGATTTGAGCTTGTTCGGTCAATTCTATAACGACCTGTTCCGGTGACATGCCGGCCGCTTCGAGCATCTTCAACGTCCTGCCGGGATAATGTTGCTGTTCGAGCAGGCTTTCGGGTGAGACGTTAAGAAAGAGCTTGCCAGGAAGTCGTTGCCGGCTGAAACCCTCTACGGCTTTCTGCCTGCACAGCATCTCCAGCTCAGTCAGTTTGCCGTGCTGCCGTGCTGCAGCAAACAGCACCATCGGAGAATGCAGCGAGCTATTGGAAGGGCCGCGGCTGAGGGCCTCATAGCCAATGATTCGTTGCTGCACAGTGGAAACAATGGGTTGAAACAACGCTGTGACGTAGCCGCCATGAATAATGTCCAGTAGCTTTTCCAGCGTGTTCATCAGGGCCTCCGGGGCTTGGTTGGGGCGCTAGCGCAAAGTAATGCGGTGCCCATGCAAGCGACAATTGTGTGCCGGAGTTGTTACAGAAAGGTTACGGAAAGGTTGTGTAGAGGAGCCCCTGACCGGTGCTTCGACGTCGTTTTTCGAAGCACCGGACTCTGGTGATTTCAGCCAGCGTGAGCCAGTTGATGCTGCAGCTCAAGGAGGTCAATGAGGATCTTGCCGGTTTCCGTCAGAAAAGCATCGTCTTTCATTTCATCCTCGTCGACGCCGGCCATAGCGGGAGCAATGTCGGCGAGCGGATCATCAGTTTCGAGTTCGGTCAAAGGCTTTTCGCCGCGGGCTTCGCGCCGCTTGTTCTCAAGCAGAAGCAGACTTTCATCAAAGGCTTCCTGCTGCTCCCTGCGCTTGGTCTCATTGAGAGGCAGATATTTGCGCTCCTCAATACTGCGGTTCAGATCCAGTCTGGCCAGAGTGTAGGAAAACTCGGGATCGATGGCAGCGCGTAATTCGTGACGTGAAGCCAGCTGCTTGATGAACGGCGCCAGATGGCCATCGGCGTTGTATCTGGCTGGTGGGATAGTATCCCAGGGCAATGCACCAGGCAGGTTGCTTTCGCCTATGTCGGTGGTTGCCAACAGGGAAGGGTAATGGATGTCAGGTACCACGCCTCGATGTTGGGTGCTCTGGCCTGATACCCGATAAAACTTGGCCAAAGTCAGCTTCAGTTCACCGTGATTCAGTGGCTGGATCGATTGTACGGTTCCCTTTCCAAAGGTGGGCTCGCCGATCACCAGTGCACGGCCATAATCCTGCATGGCACCGGCAAAAATTTCCGAGGCTGAAGCAGACAAGCGGTTGACCAGAACGGCCATGGGGCCGGTGTAGGCGGTACCCGACTCAGGATCGTCCAGCACTTGCACATCTCCCTGGGTGTCGCGCACCAGGACAGTGGGGCCCCTATCGATAAACAGACCAGTAAGCTCGGTAGCTTCCTGGAGCGAACCGCCACCATTATTACGTAAATCAAGCACGATACCGTCGACGTCCTGCTTTTGTAGCTCGCTCAGCAGACGACGTACATCCCGTGTGGTGCTGGTGTAGTCATCATCGCCGCGTCTATAAGCTTTGAAGTCGATATAGAAGTTGGGTACCTGGATGACGCCGACACGCTGCGTATCCTCACCGTCGCCAAATTCGAGTACAGTGGATTTCGCTGCCTGGTCTTCGAGTTTGATTTCCTCTCGTACCAGCGAGACCGTTCGGGTCGACAGGTCAGTGGGTGGGTTGCTGGCAGGAATGACCTCAAGACGCACGTCCGAGCCCTTGGGCCCTCGAATCAGCTTCACAACTTCACCCAGACGCCAGCCGACTACGTCGACCATTTCGTCCTTGCCCTGCGCTACTCCAATAATGCGATCGGCCGGGGCCAGTTGCTGACTCTTGGCAGCCGGGCCTGCTGGCACCAGGCGAGTGATCTTGGTGTACTCATCGTCGCTTTGCAGTACTGCACCTATACCCTGCAGAGAAAGACTCATGTTGATATCGAAGTTTTCCGCGACCTCCGGCGACATGTACTGGGTATGAGGGTCGTAGACCTGCGTGAAGGCATTCATGTAGCCCTGAAAAATGTCTTCACTCTGAGTCTGTGACAGCCGAAGTCTTTGGCCCTTGTAGCGTTTGCCGAGCATTTCTTCGATGGCTTCCATGTCACGACCGGCAAGCTTCATGCGCAGCACTTCATCTTTTATCTGTTTGCGCCACAGTTGAACCAGCTCGTCGTCATCGGCTGACCAGGCGGCTTCTTCGCGATCAATCAGGATGTTCTGATCAGTGGAAAAGTCCAGTGTATCGACACCCTCGTCGAGCAACTGTTGAGCATAGGCCAGACGCTGGTCGAGGCGATCCATCTGGCGTTTGTAAATGGCAAAGCCCACGCTCAGATCCCCTGCGGGTAGAAGATTGTCCAGGCTGTAACGGTAGCGTTCGAAAATCGCGATGTCAGCAGCGGTGAACAGGCTGCGCTGGGGGTCGAGTGCCTTTACATAGCTATCAAAGATATCGCTGGATAGCTCATCGTTCAGACGCAGTTTGTTGTAATGACTGAGCCTCAGTAGCTCTACAGTCTGCAAGCTTGCGAGCATCTGCTCAGGTGTAGGCTGCAGGCTTTCAAGATCGAGGGGCTCACGCTGTTCGGCCGCCAGAGCGCCAAAGCCCATGGCAAACAGCACAACGAAACAGGTGGTGCGCAGAAAATGTGGTCGTTTCATCAGGAGTGGTCACGTCCGGGGAAGGGAATTGTTCGATTGCAAGTTTAGGCTCGATAGGTGAATCTTGGTTCCCATCTTTAATTAGCTGATATTTCACTATGGAGGCACTGTGAGAGGATTGCAAGCCGAGGGCGGTACGCTGCAATGGCGTGAACAGCCCGCAGTAGAGCTTACGACAGGTCAGGTTCGGGTCGCTATAAAGGCATCCGGACTGAACCGTGCGGATTTGTTACAGAAGGGCGGCATGTATCCGCCGCCTCCCGGTGTGACTCCTGTCCTGGGGTTGGAATGCGCAGGGGAAGTGACTGAGGTAAGCGGTACGAGTCGCTGGCAGGTTGGCGATCGTGTCTGTGCACTGTTGGCCGGTGGCGGGATGGCCGACGAAGTAGTGGTTGATGGTCGTCATCTGCTACCGGTGCCTGAGGGTCTGGACTGGGCAGAGGCGGCTGCGATCCCTGAAGTCTTCAGTACAGCCTGGCTCAACGTATTCGAGCTGGGTGCGGCCCAGCCGGGAGAAAAGGTTCTGATTCATGCAGGTGCCAGTGGTGTGGGCACCGCCGCGGTTCAGCTATGCAAGGCGCTTGGTAATCCCTGCTGGGTGACCCTGGGCAGTGAGGAAAAGCTGCAAGCCTGCAAGGCGCTGGGTGCTGTCGGAGGTGCATTGCGACAAGATGGTATCGCTTCGCTTCAGTCCGAAGGTCCCTTTCAGGTCGCACTCGACCCGGTCGGGGCAACCTATGCAAGCGATCACCTGGATCTGCTTGGTGTAGACGCTCGCTGGGTACTGATTGGCTTGATGGGAGGGCGCGATGCCAAGCTTGATCTGGCAAAAATGCTCATGAAGCGCATCACGCTGGTGGGCTCGACGTTGCGCACGCGTGACGCCGATTATAAAGCCGGTCTGCTGGCGCGTATGGAGGAGCGACTCTGGCCGCTATTCGCCGAGGGTAAACTCAAGCCCATCGTCGCGAAAACCTTCACTTTCGACGAGGCCGAAGAAGCCTTTGCCGAACTTGCAGCCGACAAGATAGTAGGCAAGGTCATACTCGTAAAAGAGTAGGGCATCTTCAAGCTCAGGCCCGCCGGGTTAAACCGGTGGGCCTTGCTCTAGGTATTCCGGCTTGTGGGCTGCGCTCAGACAAGCTGGTTAGCGTTGTAAAACTGCGTCAAAACCCGGATCAGATATTCGGTATCCCGGCTTCCGGCCATTTCTCGAATCGAGTGCATGGCAAAGGTCGGAACGCCGATATCCACGGTGCGTACCCCAAGGCGGCTGGCCGTGATCGGTCCTATAGTGCTGCCACAGCCCATGTCGCTGCGTACCACAAAACTCTGTACTGGCACCGCTGCTTTGGCACATAGCTCCCGGAAAAACGAAGAGGTCTCGCTGTTGGTAGCGTAGCGCTGATTGCTGTTGATCTTGATCACCGGCCCCGCATTCAGACGTGGGCCATGGTTGCCATCGTGCCGATCGGCAAAATTGGGATGCACCGCATGGGCGTTGTCCGCGGAAATCAGCACCGAGTTCTGGATCGTGCGGATACGCGCACTTTCATCAGGGATAACGCGCTTGAGCACATCCTCGAGAAAGGGACCATCCGCGCCGCAGGCTGAACTTGAGCCGACCTCTTCGTGGTCAGTGCAGACCAGCATGCAGGATTGGCCGAAGCTGCTATGTGTCAGCGCGGTCAGGCCAGCGTGACAGCTGAGCAGATTATCCAGGCGCGCCGAGCTGAAAAAATCCCCGCGAAGGCCCAGCGTGCTGGGTGGTTGGGTATCGTAGAAGCTCAGTTCGTAGTCCAGTACCTGCTCCAGGCTGCAGTTCTCGTGTTCCTGCTCGAGCTGACTGCGCAGTAGTTCCCTCAGGTCCTGCGCCGGCTCCAGGCTGTGCGCCAGCACGGGGGGCAGATCGGTCTGTGCATTGATCGACAGGCTGTCGTTGACCCCGCGATTGAGGTGAATCGCCAGGCTGGGGATGGTCGCAATGGGCCGGCGAAAATCAACCAGACGGCTCTGCAGCTCACCGTCAGCTGTGCGGAATGTCACCCGGCCGGCCAGAGACAGATCGCGATCGAACCAGGGCGCCAGTAGGACCCCGCCGTAGACTTCCACACCGAGTTGCCACAGGCCCTGCTGGTTGAGCTCAGGCTGCGGTTTGACGCGCAAACAGGGGCTGTCGGTATGCGCGCCCACCAATCGAATACCGCTCTCCAGCTGCCCCAGGGTAAAGGCAATCAGGGAGGATCCGTTGCGCGTTACCAGATACCGGCCATTGGGCTCCAGCTGCCAGTCAGCTCTTTCGTTCAGTTGTTCGAAGCCCGCCGCAAGCAGGGTTTCTACCATGTTACGGGTAGCGTGAAAGGGTGTAGGTGAAGCCTGGATAAAATCGGCAAGCTGCTGGTTGGTAGCGCTATGTGTCATGCGTAAACTCCTTGGCAGCGGACTGTCAGAACGGCGCTGGACTATCAAATGTCATGGGTACACCCGTCTCCGGGTGGCTCAAGCCCAGTCGGGCCGCATGCAGGGCCAGGCGTGGACATGCGTCCAACGCAGACCCGTGGGCGTAAAGCTGATCGCCAAGCAAGGGATGACCGATGGAAAGCATATGCACCCTCAATTGGTGGGAGCGACCGGTAATGGGTGTCAATTCCACTCGGCAATACTCGGGATGGCGCTCGATAACTTGCCAGAACGTTTGCGCATGCTTCCCCAGTTCGTGGTCGACAACATGCCTTGGCTTGGTAGGTGGATCATAGCGCAATGGCAGGTTGATTTGACCCGTTTCAGTGGCGGGCTGGCCCCAGCACAGCGCGATATACCTCTTCTCGGTCTCACGGTCATGGAACTGGCGCGACAATTCCCGGTGACTATCGGCATTTCGACCCAGGACCAGCAAGCCCGAGGTCTCCCAATCGAGTCTGTGCACAATGCGCGCTTCGGGGTAGCCGTTGTCTTGCAGGCGGGTGATCAGACAGTCCTTGTTGTCCTCTGCGCGACCAGGCACGGAGAGCAGCATCGAGGGTTTGCACACGACGAGAAAGGCAGGATCCTCATGCACAATCGTGATATCGCTAAGGGGCATGGATGTACCAGGCAGTAGCAGGGACGCCTCGTCGAGGCGTCCTGCGGGGGTCAAAGACGTTCGGGTAGCGTGATGTTGAGTTCAAGGATTGAACAGTCGTCCTGATTCTCCAGCGCCACATGTACCTGTTCACGGTCAATTTTCACGTACTTGCTGATCACATCGATAATCTCCTGCTGCAGTTGCGGGAGGTAATCGGGTTGAGTCCGCTGGCCACGTTCGTGGGCAACGATGATCTGCAAGCGCTCCTTGGCCATGGAAGCCGTGGTGGTTGGCTTCTTGCGGTCTCTGAAGTAGTCAAAAATGCTCATCACCGACCCCCGAACAGGCGCTGCAAAAGGCCTTTCTTTTCAGCTTCGAGGAAACGGTGCGGAACGTCCTCACCGAGCAGGCGGGCTACGGCGTCGCTGTATGCCTGGCCTGCATCGCTGGTGTCATCCATGATGACCGGAACGCCCTGGTTGGAGGCTTTCAACACCGCCTGCGACTCGGGAATGACACCCAGCAGCGGGATCGAAAGAATATCTTCCACGTCGGTTACCGAGAGCATCTCGCCGTTCGCCACGCGGGCTGGGTTGTAGCGGGTAAGCAGCAGGTGTTCGCGGATCTTTTCGCCTTTTTCTGCGTGCCTGGATTTGCTTGCGAGGAGGCCGAGCATACGGTCCGAGTCCCGCACGGAGGATACTTCCGGGTTTGTCACCACCACGGCCTCATCGGCAAAGTACATGGCCAGGTGTGCGCCTTTCTCGATACCTGCAGGAGAATCACAAACGATGTAATCGAAGGTTTCTTTCAGCTCGTTGAGCACGCGCTCGACGCCTTCTTCGGTCAGCGCGTCCTTGTCACGGGTCTGTGAAGCCGGAAGGATGAACAACTTTTCGCAGCGCTTGTCCTTGATCAGGGTCTGGTTGAGATTGGAATCACCATTGATCAGGTTGACGAAGTCATAGACCACCCGGCGCTCGCAACCCATGATCAGGTCAAGGTTACGCAGGCCGACGTCGAAATCGACGATAACAGTCTTGAATCCGCGCAGGGCGAGCCCGGTACCGATGGCTGCGCTGGTAGTGGTCTTGCCAACTCCGCCCTTGCCTGAGGTGACGACAATAATCTTAGCCAAAGTGACCTTCCTGTCCGATAAAATGAGTGGTTTGAATGCGCCATAACCGCGCTTAGCGATAGGCCCGGGAGATGCCGAGTGATGGCTCAAGGCTCCGGTTTGCGGGCAACTGCTGATGGTTGCACAGTATCAGTCATAGGGCCGCTATCTTCAAGCTGTCACCCTCCAGACAAACATGGACCGCGTTCTTCCACAGAGATTCCTTGCGCAGATCTTCAGCTACCTTGTAGTGCCCGGCAATGGAGACCATTTCAGCCTCCAGGGACTGGCAAAAAATCCGTGCCTGGGTATCGCCGCGCACCCCGGCCAGTGCGCGACCGCGCAGGGGTCCGTAGACGTGAATATTGCCGTCGGCCAGCAACTCCGAACCTGCGCTGACAGGCGCCATTACGATCAGGTCCCCGCCAGGTGCGTAGACCTGCTGGCCCGAGCGAATAGGCTGAGTAATGATCTTGTTCTGCCCAGAAACAGATGGAGGCTCAGGCGTGTCAGGCTTGCTGGCCGGTGTCTCTTGCGGCGCCGTCATGTCATCGGCTGCCGGCACATCTACCGCGCGGTCCCTACCGCGACCCGGAGGCATAAGCACCAGCCCGCTTTGCTGGGCCAGGGGTCTAAAGTTTTCACCGCCACGCAGAGCTACAGGCAGCAGTCCATGGTTGCGACATATCTGCAGTAATCCGGCCAGGGTGCTGACGTTCATGTGGGCGTCGAGCTTTTCCAGGCTGAGAACCACCGGGGTATCGCGAAACAGGTTCGGGGCCTGTTTGGCCTTGTCACCAAGCTGACGGGCAAACCGGCCAGTATCCAGCCGGATCACTTCGATCACCGTAACAGTCAGCATGCCACCCTTTAGATTGAACACAGGGTCGTTATCCAGCAGGTCGAGATTGGTATCAACAGTCATTTCAGATCCACACAGCACGGTTTGTGGGCACACTTATATAGATTGGCCGCGCTGATCGCAAGCAGTGCGCCCCTTGGGTAGAATGCAGCTTTCCACTGGATGGCGTTATTTATGAGTGCTCCGGTTTTTCGTCCCGCTCTACTGCATCCCCGCTACTGGCCGATCTGGCTTGGTCTGGGTCTGCTCTGGCTGATAGTGCGTCTGCCATATCGTTTTCTGCTCGGCCTGGGGCGGTTTGTCGGGTGGTGCATGTTTGTTTCCATGGTCGAGCGTCGGCGGATAGCCGAGACCAATCTGGCGTTGTGTTTCCCGCAATGGACGGAAGATCGCCGCAAACAGGTGCTGCGAGACAACTTTACATCCAACGGTATTGCGCTGTTTGAAATGGCCATGGCCTGGTGGTGGCCGGGTGATCGGCTGGCACGTCTGGCCCGGGTTGACGGTCTTGAGCACCTCCAGCAGGCCGCGGCGGCAGGCCAGGGTGTTGTGCTTACGTCGCTGCACTTCACCACCCTTGAGCTGGGCGCGGCGCTACTCGGGCAGCGGGTTACCATTGATGGTATGTATCGCGAGCATCGTAATCCGGTGTTTGACCTGGTGCAGCGACGGGGTCGCGAGCGTCACAATGCTGATGCCCGGGCAATCGAGCGCGAGGACGTGCGAGCCATGTTCAAATCGCTACGCAGTGGCAGGGCGATCTGGTATGCGCCAGATCAGGACTACGGGCGCAAGGCGAGCGTGTTCGTACCGTTCTTCGGCGTTCCAGCGGCCACAGTAACAGCGACCAGCTCCTTCGCCCGTCTCGGCAAGGCCCTGGTTGTCCCCTTTACCCAGACGCGCCTGCCTGATGGTCAGGGCTATCAATTGACCGTCCATGCCCCGCTGGAGAATTTTCCCAGTGGCGACGAGGTGACCGACGCCCTGCGCATAAACCAATGGGCCGAGCAGGCGATCCTTGAACAGCCCGAACAATATATGTGGGTGCACCGGCGCTTCAAGACGCGTCCCGAAGGTGAGGAGCGTCCCTACGCCAAGCGCAGCAAGCGCAAGCGCCGGAGTCGCACATGAGCGATGAGGCGCAGCCTGCCGGCTGTGTGCCGGGCACAACCGCTTTGGTACTTGCCGGTGGCGGCGCGCGGGCGGCGTATCAGGTGGGCGTGCTCAAGGCGATAGCCGAGTTGTTACCTGACCCCGCTGTTAATCCTTTTCCGGTCATTTGCGGTACCTCAGCCGGCGCGATCAATGCGCTGGCGCTGGCATCCAATGCTGGTGATTTTGCCAATGGCATCCAAAGGCTGAACACCGTGTGGGCGAATTTTCGCTGCAACCAGGTTTATCGCTCCGACTGGCCCGGTGTGGTCGCGCAGGCCATGCGTTGGACCGGCGCCAATCTCATGGGGATCGGCCGCCGCGCACCCACGTCGTTACTTGATAATCGGCCTTTACGGCACTTGCTGGAGAAGCATCTTCACTTTGGCAAGATTCAGGGTGCACTGAATCAGGGGCACCTGCAGGCGATTTCTGTGAGCGCCTTCGGTTACCAGTCTGCTGAATCGGTGTGTTTTTATCAGGCCCACGAGCGGATCAAGCCTTGGAGCCGTCATCGACGGGTCGGTATCCAGACGCAGCTGGGTATCGATCACATGATGGCGTCGGCGGCGATTCCCCTGCTATTCATGCCAGTCAGGATCGGGCGTGAATGGTTTGGTGATGGGGCTGTGCGCCAGCGGGCCCCTATCAGCCCTGCGCTGCATCTTGGTGCTGATCGGGTGCTGGTTATTGGTCTGTCGGATAACCTTGCCGAATCGGTCGACACCGGTCAGCGCGCCAGAAAGGTCGGGAGCGTCTTGCCGCCCACCCTCGCGCAAATGGGCGGCCATTTGCTCAACAGTACCTTTGTCGACAATCTGGAGAGTGATCTGGAGCTACTTGAGCGCATGAACCGCCTGGCGAGTTTCATGCCCGAGGACGCTCGTCAGCATGGCAAGGGCCTGTTGCCGGTTGAGGTAATGATTATTGCGCCAAGTGAACCCCTGGACCTGATTGCGGCGCGACATCGCCGCGCATTACCGTCATCGTTACGTACCTTCTTGCGGGGAAGTGGGGCGACACGTGCTTCGGGTGGGAGTGTGTTGAGCTATCTGCTGTTTGAAGCAGAATATTGCCAGGAGCTGATCGCGCTCGGCTATCGCGATGCGACGGCCAAGCGCGAAGAGCTGCAGCGCTTTCTCGGACTGCTCTGCGCTGTCCAGGCGCCTTAGCCCACCACAAGTACCCGAATGGCATCCAGCCTGATCTTTGCATGGCTCAGCTGCTTCAGGCCTTCGGTCTTGTGGATACCAAGCGTCTCTATTTCGTCCGGCCTCACCAGTGGGTTGACCTCGCGCAAGGCCTGCAGGCGGTTGATCTCTTCATCCAGATCCAGTGCAAAGCGGCGGCTTGCCTCTTCAACCAGCTCCTTGTGCTTGACGTCAGCGACTGACTCGGCGTTATTCAGCATACCCTGGATGATGTCACGCTGGCTTTTGGCGATCTTGCTGGCCAGATGCCGGGGCACGCTGTCCAGTTGCGCATCCAACGTATCAAAAGCCACCTTGGCGGCCAGATCGTTGCCGCTTATATCGACCAGGCAGCGCACGGGTGTCGGCGGCAGGTAGCGTTGCAATTGGAGTGCGCGGGGGGCGATTGCCTCGCTGACAAACAGGCACTCCAGCAGCAGAGTGCCGGGTTTAAGCGCCTTGTTCTTCAGCACGGCTACTGCGCTATTGCCCATGCTGCCGGCCAACACCAGGTCCATGCCGCCCTGGAGCATAGGGTGCTCCCAGGAAATAAACTGCATGTCTTCGCGAGTTAGAGCAGTCTCGCGATCATAGGTGATGGTCACGCCTTCTTCATCGCCCAGCGGGAAGCCAGCGTCCAGCATGCGCTCGCCGGGCCTCAGAACCAGGGCATTGTCGGAGTGGTCCTCACTGTCAATGCCGAACACATCGAACAAGCGCTCCATGTATATGGCGAGCTGAAAGTCGTTGTCCTGGGTTTCGATGGCTTCGATCATCTGCTGGGCATCGCCATGACCGCGGGAATGAATTTCCAGCAGCCGATCACGTCCGGCGTGCAACTCCTCCTCCAGCTCCAGTCGACGAGCGCGCGCCTCGGCGAGCAACAGCGTCCACTCTTCAGGATCGGGGTTGTCGAGCTGGTGTTGCAGCCGCGCACCAAATTCATGCTGCAGGGCGTTGCCGGTCGGACAGGTTTCCTCGAAGGCATTGAGTGCCTGGTGATACCAGACAAACAAGCGCTCCTGGGCGGTGTCCTGGAGGTAGGGCACGTGCAGCTGGATGGTCTGCTGCTGGCCTATCCGATCCAGACGGCCGATGCGCTGTTCGAGCAGGTCAGGGTGGGCAGGCAGATCGAACATGACCATATGATGGGCAAACTGGAAGTTGCGCCCCTCACTACCAATCTCCGAGCAGATCAACACCTGGGCGCCGAATTCTTCGTCGGCAAAAAAGGCAGCTGCGCGGTCGCGCTCGATAATGGTCATTCCCTGATGGAATACGGCCGCAGGTATGCCGCTGCGCACGCGCAGGGCGTCGTCCAGGTCCATTGCCGTACCGGCATGGGCGCAGATCACCAGTACCTTGCTGCGTTTGAGAGTTTTCAGTGTGTCGATCAGCCAGCCAACCCGTGGGTCTTCCTGCCACCAGGGGGCTGGAGTGGCTTCGATGCCCGTTTGAAAATCGGTCTCCGGATAGATCGCGCTGCGACCCTCCAGATCAAGATAGAGCTCGGGGCAGGGCAAAGGGTGATGATGCAGCTGGCGCTCGGGGAAACCACTGATTGCAGCGCGGGTATTTCGGTAAAGTACGCGACCGGTTCCATGGCGGTCGAGCAATTGACGGATCAGACTCTCCCGGGCTTCAGTTCCCGCGCTGCCGGGCTTATCCAGCTGATTGAGCGAATCGTCGGAGCTGCTGCCAAGCCACTGGCTGATGGCCTGGCGCTCGTGTTCCGCCAGCGGCTTTGCGTCGACCAGGGTCTGCACCGCTTCAGCCACGGGTTGGTAGCTGGAGGCTTCCTCACGAAAGGCTTCGAGATCATGGAAGCGATCAGGGTCCAGCAGACGCAGCCGCGCAAAGTGACTGGCTTGTCCAAGTTGTTCGGGCGTGGCTGTCAGCAGCAGAACACTGGGAATACGTCCGGCAAGTTGTTCGACCAGTTCGTATTCGGGGCTGGGTTCATCTTCGTCCCAGACCAGGTGATGTGCCTCGTCGACCACCAGCATATCCCAGTCGCTGGCCTGCAGGCATTGGCGGGCGAAGGGGTTGTCCAGCAAAAACTCCAGGGCGACCAATGCAAGCTGCTCTTCCTCGAAGGGATTGTCCTCGGCACCCTGGCAGCGCTCGATATTGAACAGGGCAAAGCGCAGATTGAACCGTCGCTGCATTTCTACAAGCCATTGATGTTGCAGATTCTCGGGTACGACGATGAGAACCCGCTTGACCCGGCCTGTCTGCAACTGGCGATGAATGACCAGGCCAGCCTCGATGGTCTTGCCCAGGCCTACCTCGTCGGCGAGCAGCACCCGCGGCGCGATGCGATCAGCCACGTCGCGGGCGATATGCAGCTGGTGCTCGATGGGCTGGGTGCGCACACCGGCAAGACCAAGAAGGGGAGAGCGCTGAATGCGGCAATAGTGGCGCAGGCTTTCATAGCGCAGGCTAAACCAGGGTAGGGGGTCTATCTGACTGGCAAAAAGTCGGTCGCTGGCGAGTCGAAACTGGATAAAGTTGTCGAGCATGGTTTCAGCGAATTCTGCTGGCTCATTGTTCTCCTTGAGACCGCTGTAAACCAGTAGCCCATCCCGCTCGTCGACCCCGGTTACCGTCAGGGCCCAGCCCTCGTGATGCGTAATGTTGTCGCCTGGGCTGAATCTCACGCGGGTAAGCGGCGCATTGCGCAGGGCATAGTGGCGGGTTTCTCCGCTTGCCGGAAAGAGAATTACCAGCAAACGTTCGTCCTGTGACAGCAGCGTGCCGAGTCCCAGTTCCGATTCGCTGTCGCTTACCCAGCGTTGCCCCGGGGTATATACAGTCATGCCACTCTCCTGCCCATCCGGAAAAGGCCAGTATATTAACTGAACATGTCCGGCGCAGAAACCGCTGATATACTGCGTTTCGCACCGCATTTTCAGCGTTCAGTGGGCACTAAAGCTGAATTATGCGGACCGGATCACACATCCGGGGGATAAAGATAAGGGTTCTGTGGTCGATAGAATGGAGTCGGAGATCTTGAGTCGGGAAAACGGATTCGGATCGGGACATTACAGATAAGGCATCGGGGCGATCGAATTGTCGCCAGCGCTGCTCATTAGTGCATCGGCCTGCGGTAGTCAGGCCAAGCGAGGCAGCCATGCTTATACCCAATCTTCCTGTGCTTGGAGCCCAGCAAGATCCCGTCAAGACCAAGCGGAACGTGCAGCCCACCGTCGAGACGGAGCGAGTGCACGAACATATCGAGCGCTCCGGTGAGCGCCGCCAGCGCGCAGAAGGGCATTTCCCGGATAGGCGCCGTAACAGGGCTCGTCGCAAACGGGTGAATGAACGTCGCGATATTGATGACCTGCCGAGCAAGGGCCTGCTGGTTGACATAAAAGTCTGAAGGGGTGCTAACCTTGGTGGCAAAGCTTGGGGATTTGCGCCGTGACAGATAAAACTGACCAGCCGCCTGTTGTTGACTTTGAATCCAGACGTCGGGAGCGACTGCACCTGGTACATGATGCGCGTCTGGAAAAAATGCGCGGTGAGTTTGAAAAAGCCTTTCCATTGCCGGGCAAGCCGGCCACCAAGACAGTTCGCTCGGCCAAAAAGAAGAAAAAACCGCGTAAATCCTGATTGTGTCCGGCCGCCTGCCCCTTTCTGTGTATTACTCACCAAATACTCTTCCTTAATTGACCCGTGTCAATAACCCTGACGTTTTGCAGGGGTATTCTTCAAACATGGGCAATCAAAGGAGAGACCTCATGTTTATTGATGAAGTAGTACTTGCCGGAGTAGGAACTGTCGGGTTGATGGTCGCATTCCTGGGGGGTGTGGTTCTGTTCATCTGGCGTGATAGCCACAAGAAAAAACGCGTCCAAAAGACGCCCTGAAATTGTCGGGATTGGCTCCTGGCCGGTCCCAAACAGTGCATGGCTCGCAAGGCCTTTGACGGACTCTCCCACGGAGGTCCGTCTTTTTTGTTTGGTTTGTTTCCTCGCCTGCCAATCTTGGATAGGATTCAGCAAAACTCGCCTTGACTGAGCCCCTGTGACCAAGTCCACAAGAGCGCGCTGCACAGTTTGCCTGCGACCAGCAGATTTCTGTCTGTGCGCGCTTATCCCGACATTGCCATCGTCCACCCATATCCTGGTAATCCAGCATCCCCAGGAGCGGCGCCACGCGCTTAATACCGGACGTTTGCTGGTTGCCGGGCTGGAACATGCCGAACTGCTCATAGCTGAGCAGTTGTCTCTGGATACACCAGCCCACGAACAGATATCTGATCCCGCCTGGTGCACCGAGTTGCTTTTCCCGGGTGAAACTGCGCGACTGCCGGCGCCGGCCGAAGTGGGCGATGAGCGCCCGCGACGTCTTGTGCTGATCGACGGCACCTGGCGCAAGGCCCGAAAGATACTGATGCTCAACCCCGTACTGCAGAGTCTCCCCCGGATTTGTCTGCCCGGTGGATTAGTCAGCCGGTATCGTTTACGCCACACCCGAGTGCCGGACGCACTGTCCACTATCGAAGCAGCCGTTCAGGCCCTGCAACTGATAGAGCCTGATCGGGACTATTCACCCCTCCTGCGTCCATTCGAAGCCCTTATCGACGGTCAGATTCAGGCAATGGGCGCTGAGTGCTATGAGCGCAATCACGGCTCGCGCATATCCGACGCTACGCCCACCAAGCCGCCTCTCGCCTGAGCGCTGACATTACTCCGACTGGATAAAGCGCGGAGGACAAAGAGTTATTCGCAGAATTTATAATGCTCGGTTTTTACTATCAGCCCTGGAGCTTGTGTTTAGACTGGATCCTGAAAATCGGGTCGAGACAAAACAATAAAATGCATCCCGTGCGGTTGACCGGTATGCGAGCAGAGGTAGTGAACATGCAGTCAAACATGCAGACCGGCGGGCAGCGCGTAGTGGTAACAGGGGCTGGTAGCGGCCTGGGTCGCGAACTGTCGCTGCGTTATGCCCGTGAGGGGGCGCGTCTGGTTCTGGCGGACATTCAGGAAGCTGGCCTGAAACAAACGCTGGAGATGGTCGAAGCTGCGGGTGGTAAAGGTTTCTGGCAGCGCTGCGATGTTCGCGACTTCAGTCAGCTGGCTGCGCTGGCCCAGAGTTGTGATGAGCGCTTGGGTGGTATTGATGTGCTCATCAATAATGCTGGAGTGGCGTCTGGTGGGCTTTTCTGTGATCTTACCCTCGAGGATTGGGAGTGGCAGATCAGTATTAATCTTATGGGCGTGGTAAAGGGCTGCAAGGCCTTCGTCCCGATGCTCATGAAGCAAAAGCACGGCCGTATCATCAATATCGGTTCCATGGCGGCCTTGATGCAGGCCCCTGGTATGAGCAACTACAACGTGGCCAAGGCCGGAGTGGTGGCGCTATCGGAAAGCCTAATGGCGGAACTTCACCCCCTGGGTATAAAGGTGAATGTGGTTTGTCCGTCTTTCTTCCAGACCAATCTGCTCGACTCGTTCCGCGGGCCGGATCAGGCTGCCAAGCAGCAGATAGCCAAGTTGTTGGAGAGTTCTCCGATCAACGCCGCCGATGTCGCCGACTTTGTCTACAGGGAGAGCGAGGCAGGCACTTTCATGATTCTGCCCCACGAGGCAGGTCGGGCAGCCTGGGCAGCCAAGCAGGCCAACCCGCAAGTCATTTACGATGAAATGATTCGGTTGGCTTCGAAGAAGATGGAGCCCTCTGCCAACTGAGCAACGATAAATTTATTGTATGTAGATATATCAAGGATAATGATAATACTACCCGCGCCAAGGTGCGGGTCTTAATCTCCGGGCCCTGCTAAAGTCCTCGTTCGAAGGGACTGCGTAACTGTTCCCCAATTCTGATTCTGTATCAGTTGCTCCGAACTGACAAACTCTATCGAGGTATCAATATGCGTGAAGTGGTTATCGTAGACAGCGTTCGCACCGGTCTGGCCAAGTCGTTTCGTGGCAAATTCAATATCACCCGGCCTGATGACATGGCTGCTCATTGCGTGAATGCGCTGATCGAGCGCACCGGAATTGATCCTCTGCTGGTTGACGACTGCATTGTTGGCGCCGGCTCCAACGAAGGTGCTCAGGGCTACAACATCGGTCGTAACGTGGCGGTATTGTCGGGTCTGGGTATCAACGCTGCGGGCATGACGCTCAATCGCTTCTGTTCTTCGGGCCTGCAGTCCATTGCTATTGCTGCCAACCAGATCGCCTCTGGCTGTTCCGATGCGATCGTCGCTGGTGGTGTGGAATCCATTACCATGACGGCCAAGAGCCGCAATACCGATCACCTCTACAACCCTCGCCTCGAAGAAGAGCTGCCCGGTATCTATTACCCTATGGGACAGACCGCAGAAGTTGTAGCCCGTCGTTACAACGTCAGCCGCGAGAGCCAGGACGCTTACGCTCTGCAAAGCCAGCAGCGTACGGCTCGAGCTCAGTCCGAGGGCCTGTTCAACGACGAAATCGTGCCTATGCCAGTCAAGTATCAGGTACAGGACAAGGCTACCGGTGAAGTCAGTATCGTTGAGGGCGTGGTTGATCGTGACGAGTGCAACCGTCCGGAAACCACGCTGGAGGGTCTGAACAGCCTGAAGCCAGTCTTTGCCGAAGACGGCTCAGTGACTGCCGGCAATGCTTCCCAGCTGTCTGATGGCGCTTCCATGACTCTGGTCATGAGCCTGGAAAAGGCGCTTGAATTGGGTCTCAAGCCCAAGGCCTACTTCCGGGGCTTCACTGTTGCTGGTTGCCAGCCCGACGAAATGGGTATTGGCCCGGTCTATTCCGTACCCAAGCTGCTGGAAGCCCGCGGTCTCAAGATCGAGGATATCGATTTGTGGGAGCTGAACGAAGCCTTTGCCTCGCAGTGCCTTTATGCCCGCGATTATCTGGGTATCGATAACGAGAAGTACAACGTCAACGGTGGTTCAATCTCCATTGGTCACCCCTTCGGCATGACCGGTTCGCGTCAGGTCGGTCACCTGATTCGTGAACTCCAGCGCCGCAACCTGCGCTACGGCATCGTCACCATGTGCGTTGGTGGCGGCATGGGCGCCACTGGTCTGTTTGAAGTGTACAAGTAAGCGTTATATGCCAGGCCCCGACTGTTTCAGTTGAGGGCAGGCATTAAAGAGGGACGCAGCGTTTTGTCGCTGCGTCCCTTTTTTTATGCCTGTGAACCAGCGGTCGATACCAGGCGCCTGGGGCTTATGGCACAATGCGTTTTTCACAACAGAGCTGAATCAGGACATGTGCATGTCGCATGGCGAGGGCGGGACAATGCATGGCAGGTGAGCTGCGAAGGGTAGCCTTCGTGCTGTGGCCGGGCACGCACCCATCCACTGTCATGCCTGCCCTGGCGGTACTGCGCTCGGCCAATAGAATGGCCGAAGCTGAATTGTACAGGGTCGATTGCTTCACCCTGGATGATCAGCCGATAACCAGTGCCGAAGGTTGGCAACTTCCTGCTCGCCAGTGGGGTAGTGAGCTTGTCAGTCATGACCGTCTTTGGCTGGTAGCCGATGGTGTGGTTTTGCCGACTTCAATACCCGCTGGCCTGGCCCAGCATTGCCGCAATCTCGTGCGCGATAGTCACCAGATTGGGGCATTGGAGGGCGGCGTATATCCGTTGGCCATGAGCGGACTCCTTGATGATTGCCGCTGCGCCGTTCACTGGCGAATGATCGACGACTTTCGGGAGCGCTTCCCTTCGGTAATCGCTGGCAGCGAGCTTTTCGTGCAGGATCGCGGGCGAATGAGCAGCAGTGGTGGCCAGGCCACACTGGATCTGTTTCTGGCGCTGTTGGCGGAGGAACGTGATCCCGACCTGGCGGCCATGGTGGCAGAGGAACTGGTGGTCGAGAGGTTGCGTGATGGTAGCGAGCGTCAGCGAGTGCCGTTACGTAATCGTCTAGGCAGTACCCATCCGAAATTGACCCAGGCAGTGATTCTCATGGAGTCGAACATCGAAGAGCCGCTGACCACTGATGAAATTGCCCGACATGTATGTGTGTCGCGCAGACAGCTGGAGCGTATTTTCAAGCAGTATCTCAATAGCGTACCGTCACAGTACTATCTTGAATTACGGCTCAATCGGGCACGGCAATTGCTATTGCAGACCAGCAAGTCAATTATTCAGATCGGATTGTCCTGCGGCTTCTCTTCCGGACCACATTTCTCCAGCGCTTATCGCAATTGTTTCGGGATAACGCCGCGTGAAGACCGCAACCAGCGCCGTGCGCAGCAGGCAGTGGACGCGGTATCCAGGGCGTGAGGGGCAGTCAGGACAAAACGCAACGCAAGCAGTAATCAGATCAGTACAACGGCCCCTGGGGCAGAGGAGAGCAGGCGGATGTCAGATGCAATGCAGGTAGATCGGGCAGATTTCGACCGTGTCATGGTCCCCAACTACGCCCCGATCGACATGATCCCGGTGCGCGGTGAGGGCTCGCGCCTGTGGGATCAGCAGGGCCGCGAATACGTCGATCTGGCCGGTGGGATTGCTGTCAATGTGCTGGGCCATGCCCATCCGCAGCTTGTTGATGCGCTTACCGAGCAGGCGGGCAAGCTTTGGCACGTGTCCAACGTGCTGACCAATGAGCCTGCCTTGCGCCTGGCCAGCAAGCTGGTCGATGCCACCTTTGCAGACAAGGTGTTCTTTGCCAATTCCGGTGCAGAGGCCAACGAGGCGGCCTTCAAGCTTGCGCGGCGCTGGGCCCATGAGACTGTCGGTCCTGACAAGCACGAGATCATCGCCTGCACCAACAGCTTTCACGGGCGTACCCTGTTTACCGTCAGCGTTGGCGGACAGCCCAAGTATTCCCAGGGTTTCGGTCCGGCGCTGGAAGGTATCAGTCACGTCCCGTACAACGATTTGGCCGCATTGGAGCAGCAGATATCTTCGCGTACTTGCGCGGTGGTCATTGAGCCTATTCAGGGTGAAGGTGGGGTCATACCCGCGGCGCCGGGTTATCTGCAGGCTGCCCGGGAACTCTGCGACCGGCATGGTGCTCTGCTTATCTTTGATGAGGTGCAGAGCGGTATGGGCCGTACAGGCAAGCTCTATGCCTATATGCACAGCAACGTGACTCCGGACATCCTCACCAGTGCCAAGAGTCTGGGAGGCGGATTTCCGATCGCGGCCATGCTGACAACCAGCGCCATTGCGGCACATTTTGCAGTTGGTACCCATGGCAGCACCTATGGCGGTAACCCCTTGGGCTGCGCAGTTGCTGAAAGGGTGCTGGACATCGTCAATACCGAGCAGGTACTAGCGGGAGTTGCAGCGCGTCATCAGTTGCTGGTCGATGGCATCATGACGGTGGCCCAGGAGTTTCCGGTTTTTTCTCAGGTCCGAGGTCAGGGTCTGTTGCTGGGCGCAGTACTGGCCGACGCCTGGCGCGGCCAGGCACGGCAGATTCAGGAGGCTGCGCAGCGCGAAGGGCTGATGGTCTTGCAGGCTGGCCCCGACGTGATGCGTATCGCCCCAAGCCTGGTCATCGACGAGGCTGATATCGCCGAAGCCATGCAGCGATTGCGCAAGGCATTGGCCCATCTGGTCGGATAACCACGGAGAGCGTCATGCTGGTCCAACGCCTGAGCAGAATCTCGGATCTCCCCGAAATCCGTCGTCTGGCTGCATCCAGTCCGGCTGGCGTCACCGCATTGCCGGATGATGAACGTCGGCTTGCTGAGATTCTTGAGGCGTCCGAAGCATCCATGACTGAGGAAATCAGCTTCAGCGGAGAGGAGCGCTATTTCTTTGTTATCGAGGATACGGTCAGTGGTTCACTGGCCGGTTGCAGCAGCGTGGTGGCCTCGGCGGGGTTCAGTGAGCCCTTTTATGCCTTTCGTAATGAGATGTTCGTGCACGCTTCCAGACAGCTCGGTTTGCACAATCGTATGCATGTGCTTTCCCTCTGCCACGACCTGACTGGACACAGTCTGCTGTCCGGCTTCCATCTGGAACCGGACTATCAACATGCCGATGCAGTGACATTGAATGCCCGCGGTCGTTTGCTGTTTATGGCCAGTCACCCCCAGCGTTTTGCCGATTCAACTTCGGTGGAAATTGTTGGTATAAGCGACGAGGAGGGTAACGCTCCTTTTTGGGATGCGGTTGGCCGACATTTCTTCGCAGTGACCTACAGTGAGGCGGAGCGCATCGGCAGTAGTCGAGGACGCAGTTGTCTGGCCGAACTGATGCCCGGTTACCCGATTTATGTCCCGATGTTGTCCGACGAGGCTCAGGAGGTTATAGGTCAGGTACATCCTTCAGCCGAGCGCGTGTTCGATTTGCTCATGCAGGAGGGTTTCGAAACCGACAATTACGTGGATATATTTGACGGTGGACCGGTGGTGCATGCACGGACCCGTGAGTTACATACGGTACGCAACAGTCTGGTTATGCCTGTGGAAGTGGGGGAAATGCCCGCAGGAGATGAGAGCTGGCTAGTGGCCAATGGGCGGATCAGCGATTTTCGCGCCTGCGTGATGCAGCTTTTTGTCACGCCGGATCAGCCGGTAGTGCTCGACCAGCACACGGCGGATCTCTTGGGAGTGGTAACCGGGGATACACTGCGTCTTGCGAGGGAGGTCTGACATGCTGGTACGAGCAGCCCGGGCGACCGATATCAGCAGCCTTCTGGAACTTGCAGCCAACGCGGGCGCCGGTCTGACCACTCTACCCGCGAGTGAAGAGCGCCTGTTGCGTCGCTTACAGAATGTAGAACAGAGTTTCCTCGGGCGCGTAGATCGGGCCGATAGCGATTACCTTTTTGTGCTGGAGAATGAAATTGGTCAGGTAGTGGGCACCAGCGGCATGCTCGGTTCCGCGGGCATGCGCGAGCCCTGGTACAGCTACCGTATGGGGCTGACCGTAGCCGCTAGTCGCGAGCTGGATGTATACCGCCAGCAACCGACACTGTTTCTGGTCAACGATCTGACCGGGGCAACAGCCTTATGCTCTCTTTATTTGCCGGAGCAGTATCGTCGAAGCAATGTGGCGAGGCTGGTTTCCAAGGCACGCTTCCTGTTCATGGCCGAGTTTATGGCGTCTTTCTCGCCCCGGGTGATCGTCGAAATGCGCGGACGTTCCGACCCCGACGGTCGCTCCCCTTTCTGGGATAGCCTGGGTCAGCACTTTTTCCGCATGGATTTTGCCCGGGCGGATTATCTGACCGGTATGGGTAACAAGGCATTTATCGCGGAAATGATGCCCAAATTTCCGCTGTACGCCTGTTTTTTGAGTGACGCAGCTCGGGAGGCGATTGGTAAGGTTCACCCTGATTCGGAGGCCGGATTAGCGATTGTTCAGGAGGAAGGGCTCAGCTATCAAGGTTATATCGATATATTTGACGGCGGGGCTACGCTGGAGGCCCCCCTTGCTCACGTCCGGTCGGTCAGTGAAAGTCGGGTGCTGTTGTTGGCTATCGGCACACCAGGGGATGACGCTGAGCCTTACCTTATCCACAATCGTAGTCGTTATGATTGCCGCATGATCAGTGCCCCCGCACGTATGGCGGCGGGAACCCTGGTGGTTGCCCGTGATAGCGCAGAACGTTTAGGTCTGCGTTCTGGAACGCCTGTCAGAGCGGTATCGCTTTGCAGCAGTCAATCCAGGGTTGAGCCTTACTCCAGGTGACACACCGGCTTACACGAGGCTCCTTGGCTGGGTGCAGCCAGGTTCCTATACTCGGACTAATCTCGAATTGCATCATGGAGCCACCCTATGCGTCGCCTTGCCTCTGTCTCGGTGCTATTGATCAGTGTCTTTACCAGTCACTCGCTCTTGGCCGATTGCGCCGCCATTTTGCAGCATGAGATGCCGGCGTTGCGTTCCAAGGATACTGTCGATCTGTGCGAACGCTATGCGGGCAAGCCCCTGCTTATTGTCAATACTGCCAGTTTTTGCGGCTTCACTCCGCAGTTCAAGGGGTTGGAGGCTGTTTACCAGCGTTATCGCGGGCAGGGGCTGGAGATCCTCGGCGTGCCTTCCAATGATTTCAAGCAAGAGGCCGCCGAGGTCGAGAAGGTGGCCGACGTCTGTTACGTCAATTATGGCGTGACCTTTGCCATGACAGATCCCCAGAAGATTACCGGCGTCAACGCGCATCCACTCTATAGGCAGTTGACCGATGCCGCCGGCCAGGCTCCGGGCTGGAACTTTCACAAGTATCTGATCGACCGGGAAGGCCAGGTGGTCGGCAATTTCGCCAGTCAAGTGGCGCCCGATGATCCTGCGCTCGTCAAGGCCATTGAATTGGCGCTCTGACCCGTACTCTCTTTGTCATAATCGGCCTGAGGCATGATGCATGTGGACGCCTGATGCCTATATAATGCGCGCCAGACCACGCCTGCGCCCTGAGCGCAGGCTGCACCCGTTTCTGGTAGGGGATTTATGAAAAGCGCAGAGATTCGAGAAGCCTTCCTCCAATTTTTCGAGCAAAAGGGACACACTCGTGTGGCCTCCAGTTCGTTGATCCCGGAGAACGACCCGACCCTGCTGTTTACCAACGCCGGGATGAACCAGTTCAAGGACTGTTTTCTGGGTCTGGAAAAGCGTGCATATACCCGTGCCACCAGCAGCCAGAAGTGCGTGCGCGCCGGTGGCAAGCACAATGACCTGGAAAACGTCGGCTATACGGCGCGGCACCATACTTTTTTCGAGATGCTGGGTAACTTCAGCTTCGGTGATTATTTCAAGCGCGATGCGATTCTGTACGCCTGGGAATTTCTGACCTCCGAACAATGGTTGAATCTGCCCAAGGACAAACTCTGGGTCACCGTATACGCCACCGACGATGAAGCCTACGACATCTGGACCAAGGAAGTGGGTGTGCCCGAAGCGCACATGGTGCGTATTGGCGACAACAAGGGCGCTCCCTATGCGTCGGACAATTTCTGGGCAATGGGTGATACCGGCCCCTGCGGTCCGTGCAGCGAAATCTTCTACGATCACGGACCTGAGATCTGGGGTGGTCCCCCGGGTAGCCCGGAAGAAGACGGTGATCGCTACATCGAGATCTGGAACAACGTTTTCATGCAGTTCAACCGCACGGTAGAAGGCGAAATGCAGCCGCTACCCGCGCCCAGCGTCGATACTGGTATGGGCTTGGAGCGCATCAGTGCGGTCCTGCAGCACGTGCATGCCAATTACGAAATCGATCTCTTCCAGAATCTGTTACAGGCTTCAGCAGCGGCCATTGGTTGCCAGCAGGATGACGCGGCTTCCCTGAAAGTGGTTGCAGATCATATTCGCTCATGCAGCTTTCTGATTGCAGACGGCGTTGTGCCCTCCAATGAAGGTCGTGGTTATGTGCTGCGCCGTATTATTCGTCGGGCCTGCCGTCACGGTAACAAGCTGGGTGCCCAGGGTGTTTTCTTCCATCGCATCGTTGCTGCTCTGGTTGCCGAAATGGGCGAAGCCTTTCCGGAACTCAAGTCGCGCCAGGTTCATATCGAGCGCATTCTCAAGACCGAGGAGGAACAGTTCGCCAAGACTCTGGAGCAGGGTCTGAAGATTCTCGAACAGGATCTGGCCGGTCTTTCCGGCAAGGAGATACCTGGCGAGGTCGTCTTCAAACTGTATGACACCTATGGCTTCCCCATGGACCTGACCGGCGACATAGCCCGCGAGCGTGGTCTCACTTTGGATGAGGCAGGGTTTGAAAGCGCGATGCAGGCCCAGCGCGAGCGTGCACGCTCGGCCAGTCAGTTCGGCATGGACTACAACAGCCTGGTCAAGATTGATCTTGAAACAGAATTTCAGGGCTATGACGGTACCTTGGGTGCTGGTCAGGTCGTTGCGCTATTCCGTGATGGTCAGGAGGTGGACTGGCTGCGCGATGGCGATAAAGGGGTGGTCATACTCGACAAGACGCCTTTCTATGCTGAGTCTGGTGGGCAGGTAGGTGATACGGGCTACCTCGAGATTGCTGGCAGCAGTCTGCGTTTTGATGTTCGCGACACCACCAAGAGTGGAGCTGCGCACCTGCACCAGGGTGTTGTGGCCAGTGGTGAGCTGCGCAAGGGTGACCGGGTCAAGGCCGTGGTAGACGACCATGTTCGCCAGGCGACCAAGCTTAATCACTCAGCTACCCATCTTTTACACGCAGCCCTGCGTCAGGTGCTCGGTGAACATGTTCAGCAGAAGGGCTCTTTGGTCGATAGTCAGCGTCTGCGCTTTGACTTCAGTCACTTCGAAGCAATCAGTGCGCAGCAGCTGCGTGATCTGGAAGACATGGTCAATGAACAGATCCGACTCAATACGTCTGTTGCAATCGAAGTGACCGACATTGAAACCGCCAAGAATAAAGGCGCGATGGCCCTGTTCGGTGAGAAATACGGTGATCAGGTACGCGTCCTGACTATGGGTGATGGGTTCTCTGTTGAGCTTTGTGGTGGTACCCATGTCAGCCGTACCGGCGATATCGGTCTCCTGAAAATAACCAATGAAAGTGGTATTGCCGCTGGTGTGCGGCGCATCGAGGCGGTGACTGGAGCTGGCGCCCTTGAGCTTGTTCGCGAAACCGATGACCAGTTGCGCCAGATTGGCCAGGCGGTCAAGGGTAGCCGTGAAAACCTGTTGGATAAGGTTGCCTCACTGGTGGAGCGAAGCCGCCAGCTGGAAAAGGATGTAGAACAGCTTAAAGCCAAACTGACCAGTGCCGCAGGCAGCGATATGGCCTCTGAAGTACAGGAAGTCGGCGGAATGCAGGTGCTGGTAAAGCGCGTGGACGGTCAGGACGGAAAAGCTCTGTTGGGCCTTGTGGATCAGCTGAAAAACAAGCTTGGCTCAGCCACGGTTCTGCTAGCAGGTGAGCTGGATGGCAAGGTGGTGCTGGTTGCCGGCGTCACCAAGGACCTTGTTGGTCGGGTGAAAGCTGGCGACCTGATCCGTAACGCGGCAGCCTGTGTGGGCGGCAAGGGTGGTGGTCGCCCGGATATGGCCCAGGGTGGCGGCACCGACACAGCGGCTATCGATCGGGCGTTGTCCGAGGCCCTCAACTGGTTGAGCGGGCAGTAAAACGCAGTTCTAACAAGGATCAGTTGCCTGATGGCGGCTGACAGAACCGTCGGGAAACCGATTTTCACAGGGGGGCTGGTGCAAACATAATGGCACTTATCGTCCAGAAGTTTGGTGGTACCTCGGTTGGCAGTGTCGAGCGCATCTGCCAGGTAGCCGAGAAGATCAAGGGGTTCAGGGCCAGGGGTGTGGATCTGGTCGTCGTGGTATCTGCGATGAGCGGTGAAACTAACCGACTCATTGATCTGGCCCGGCAGGTTCAGCTTGAACCGGATCCGCGCGAAATGGATGTCATATTGTCCACTGGTGAACAGGTCACCATTGGCCTGTTGGCGATGGCCTTGAAAGCGATTGATGTGCCTGCCGTTTCCTACACCGGAGCTCAGGTACGCATAGTGACTGATAGCGCGCACAACAAAGCGCGCATTCAGCATATCGACGATGCCAATATCCGTGGGGAGCTTGCTGCGGGCAAAGTGGTTATTGTTGCCGGTTTTCAGGGCGTCGACGAGCAGGGCAATATTACTACCCTGGGCCGTGGCGGCTCGGATACGACAGGGGTGGCTCTTGCGGCCGCGCTCGGGGCTGATGAGTGCCAGATCTATACTGACGTCGATGGCGTCTATACTACAGATCCACGGGTGGTGGAGAGTGCGAGACGGCTTGAGCGCATTACATTTGAAGAAATGCTCGAAATGGCCAGTCTAGGCTCCAAGGTGTTGCAGATAAGATCCGTGGAGTTTGCCGGCAAATATAATGTGCCGTTGCGCGTACTACACAGTTTCAAGGAGGGTCCCGGGACCCTGATCACGCTCGAGGATGATGCTTCAATGGAACAACCCGTCATTTCCGGTATTGCCTTTAATCGCGACGAAGCCAAGCTGACTATTCGGGGCGTGCCGGATGTGCCGGGCGTAGCCTTCAAGATACTCGGTCCGGTCAGCGCTGCTAATATTGAAGTAGATATGATCGTGCAGAACGTCTCGCGCGATAACACCACCGACTTTACCTTTACGGTGCATCGCAACGATTTTCGCAAGGCGGAAGAGATCCTGCGTCAGGTAGCTGATAATCTTGGTGCCCGAGAAGTCGCCGGCGACAGCAAGATTGCCAAGGTCTCGATCGTTGGTGTAGGCATGCGGTCCCACGCGGGCGTGGCAAGCCAGATGTTTGAAGCGCTGTCCAATGACGGCATTAATATCCAGATGATTTCCACCTCCGAGATCAAGATTTCGGTGGTGATTGACGAGAAGTATCTCGAGCTGGCGGTGCGCAGTCTGCACACTGCCTTTGGCCTTGATGCCGATTCGGCTACCGAAGATTTTCTTTAAGGGTTTGCGGTTGCGCGACGAGCGCAGCCGCGGGGGTGTGGTTTCTGGCTGTCGCACCCTATCTGTCCTTCAGCTTCTGAGGCGTGCGTGACAATGTATGGGCGAACGACTAGCCCCTTGGCGTTGTCATACAAATACCGCAGTGGCAGGGTGGCAGGCAACGTGCCGGTTTTTGCAGGCTGCTGTGTCCTGATCATGAGCAAGGAGAAATGGAATGCTTATTTTGACTCGAAGGGTTGGTGAGACCCTGATGGTAGGTGACGAAGTCACTGTGACCGTGTTGGGCGTTAAAGGTAATCAGGTCCGGATTGGGGTCAATGCCCCCAAGGAAGTGGCCGTGCACCGTGAAGAAATCTATCAGCGCATCCAGAAAGAAAAGGATGACGAACCAAATAGTTAATTTCATTGAGTTTTTGTTTGCATTAACGGCAGTGCGCAGTTACTATTCTGCGCGTGTTACGGAGAGGTGGCCGAGTGGCTGAAGGCGCTCCCCTGCTAAGGGAGTATACCTGTTAAAGGGTATCGCGGGTTCGAATCCCGCCCTCTCCGCCACTTATGTGGTATAGGTTGGGTCTTACGTTAGTTTCTGAATCAAAAGGGAAAAAAGCGTTTGACAGTAAAAATACACTCCCTATAATACGCCCCACAATGCACTCGTAGCTCAGCTGGATAGAGTACTCGGCTACGAACCGAGCGGTCGGAGGTTCGAATCCTCCCGAGTGCACCATTTAAGAAACCCACTGGTTATCCGGTGGGTTTTTTTTTGCCTGAAATGAAAGCCTGCTAGGCTCTCAGTGCTTTTGTATGTTGGTTCCGGTTTCTTCGCTACATGAGCCTCCTGCTCATTGTGTGGTTCCCCCATTGCGTCTTTCAGGGACATTACGCTATGCCAGTTCCCAATAGAAAATCCCCCGAAAGTCTGACGGACCGCCTGGATCAGGTGACGGCTCTGCTACGCAAGCATCGCCTGGTTGAAAACCTGGTGCATAAACAGGAGGGCGCGCACCAGGATCTGGTTGAGCAGTTGGTGCACAAACAGAACATGGTAGAGCTGCAGCGCAAGCTCGATGAGCTGCACCCGGCTGATGTTGCCTTCATCCTCGAGTCCCTGCCATTCGAGGAGCGCCTGGCCGTTTGGCAGTTGGTGCGTTCCGAGCGCGACGGCGAAATTCTCCTGGAAGTATCGGACGCCGTCAGGGAAACGCTGATCGCCGATATGGACGATCACGAGATCATTGCGGCTGCTACCAATCTGGACGCCGACGAGCTAGCCGATCTTGCTCCCGATTTGCCCAGGGATGTCGTCCGCGAGCTGATGGATGCGCTGGATGCTCAGCAGCGCGAGAGACTGAAGTCGGCCCTGTCGTTTGATAGTGATGAGGTCGGTGCTCTGATGGATTTCGATATGGTGACCATTCGTGATGATGTCACGCTGGAGGTCGTCAGTCGGTATCTGAGGCGTTTCGAGACGCTGCCCGACCATACTGACAAATTGTTTGTGGTTGACCTGCAGGGCGTACTCAAGGGGGTGTTGTCGGTCAAGAAGCTCCTGGTGACGTCTGACGATCAGCTGGTGGTCGACGTGATGACAACCGACCCGGTCATTTTTGACCCCCATGATGACGCGGGAGAGGCCGTACAGGCGTTTGAGCGTTACAACCTGGTATCTGCCCCGGTTGTTGACCATAAGGGCAAGCTACAAGGACGTCTGACCATTGACCAGATGCTCGACTATATTCGCGAGGAAAATGAGACCGACGCTCTGAATGCGGCGGGTCTTGTCGAGGAAGAGGATATTTTTGCCTCGGTGTGGAAGTCGGTTCGCAATCGCTGGGCCTGGCTGGCGGTTAACTTGTGCACTGCGCTGATCGCATCCCGAGTCATAGGATTGTTCGAAAACTCCATAGAGCAACTGGTGGCGTTGGCGGCGCTGATGCCTATCGTCGCAGGAGTGGGTGGCAACTCTGGTAACCAGACGATCACGTTGATCGTCAGAGGTATCGCCACGGGTCAGGTACAGATTGCGCACGGTGAGCGGCTCCTGCGCAAGGAAGCCGGCGTAGCGCTGATCAACGGCCTGGTATGGGGTGCAGTGCTGGCTGTGATCGCCTGGTTGCTGTACTCCAATGTGGCTTTATCAGCGGTGCTGATGTCTGCAATGGTACTGAACATGATGTTGGCCGCATTCATGGGTGTAGTGATTCCATTGCTGCGTGTGCGCATGGGAGGTGACCCAGCCCTGGGCTCCAGCGTGCTGATTACGGCAATCACAGATAGCGGTGGTTTCTTTATTTTCCTTGGGTTGGCTACCATATTTCTGCTCTAGCGTGATGTCGCATGGTTTGCCAAAAATGTCACATCAGGCTACATTAGCCCGGTTTTGCGAGCAGAATGGATAGTTTGCCGGTAGCAGATTATCCATTCTGTGCGGCTTGCGGTGTAACCGCCCAGCCAATCTTGCCGAAGGGCGTCCCGGATGCACCGTACATAATGATGCAGGAGAGAAAATGAATTCATCCGAACTGGTAACGGAAGGTTTGGAATTGATGGTACTGGGCATGGGCTCGGTATTTATATTCCTCATACTTCTTGTGGCGGTAACTACTGCCATGTCTGCAATTCTTACCCGTTATTTCCCCGAAGCGTTGCCCGTTGCCAAGGCGCCAAAGCGCGTTCGACCCACTGCTGGCGCCGCTGTTGATCCAGAAGTTGTCGCGGTGATCGGGGCAGCAATCAAGCAGCATCGCAGCCGTCGAGGCTGACACACCCATTTTGCGCATTTTTCTACTCAAAACTACAAAGGCCATAACGCTATGACCGATACCAAGCAGCAGCCCTTGGGCATAACGGATGTCATCCTGCGAGACGCCCATCAATCCATTCTGGCTACCCGCATGCGTCTCGACGACATGCTTCCGATTGCCGGCAAACTCGATCAGGTCGGTTTCTGGTCTGTGGAGTCCTGGGGCGGCGCTACCTTTGATGCCTGCATCCGCTATCTCGGTGAAGATCCCTGGGAGCGTATCCGCGAATTGAAAAAAGCGATGCCCAACACGCGTCAGCAGATGTTGCTGCGCGGTCAGAACCTGCTGGGCTACCGTCACTACGCCGATGACGTGGTCGAGAAGTTTGTAGAGCGGGCTGCAGTCAACGGTGTCGATGTTTTCCGCGTATTCGATGCAATGAACGATCCACGCAACCTGGAAACAGCGTTGAAAGCCGTGAAGGCTCAGGGTAAACATGCCCAGGGCACCATTTCCTACACCACGAGCCCGGTGCACACCATTGAGATGTGGGTGGACCTGGCCAAGAAGATCGAAGATATGGGTGCTGACTCAATCGCGATCAAGGACATGGCCGGCATTCTCAATCCCTACGTGGGCTTTGACCTTGTCAGCCGCCTGAAGAAGACCCTGAGCATTCCCGTGCACATGCAGTGTCACGCGACCGCGGGCCTTTCCACTGCAGCTATCCTCAAGGCAGCTGAAGCGGGCATCGACAACGTTGATACCGCGATTTCTTCCCTCTCCATGACCTACGGACACTCGCCGACCGAGTCTGTGGTTGCCATCTTCCAGAACACCCCGCGTGATACAGGTCTGGACCTGCTGTTGCTGGAAGAGTGCGCCGCGTACTTCCGTGAAGTCAGGAAGAAGTACGCCAAGTTCGAGGGTAACCTCAAGGGCGTCGACTCCCGCATCCTGGTTGCCCAGGTTCCGGGCGGGATGCTCACCAATATGGAAGGCCAGCTCAAGGAGCAGGGCGCCGGTGACAAGTTCGACGAGGTATTGGCCGAAATCCCGCGCGTACGTGAAGATCTGGGCTTTATCCCCTTGGTCACACCAACGTCCCAGATTGTTGGCACCCAGGCAGTCATTAACGTACTGACTGGCGAGCGCTACAAGTCGATCACCAAAGAGACAGCGGGTATTCTCAAAGGTGAGTATGGTTCAGCGCCTGCTCCGTTCAACAAGGCCTTGCAGGACCGCGTTCTGGATGGTGCCGAGCCTGTTACCTGTCGCCCGGCCGATCTCCTTGAGCCGGAAATGGACAAGCTGACCGCCGAGCTCAAGGGTATCGCACAGGAGAAAGGCATCAAGCTGGCATCTGACGAGATTGATGATGTTCTGACTTACGCCCTGTTCCCCCAGATCGGCCTCAAGTTCCTCGAGAATCGTGGTAATCCGGATGCCTTCGAGCCTGTTCCCACAGGCAAGGAAACCGTGGCGGCCAAGCCAGGTGAACCTGAGGCTTACACAGTCACGGTCAACGGTAAGGACTATGTCGTCCAGGTTGCCGATGGTGGCGACATCACCGGCATCAAGCCGATTGGTGGCGAGGATGCGTCCGCATCTGCTTCACCTGCACCCGCAGCTGGCGGCGGAGATCCGCAGAAAGCGCCACTGGCCGGCAATATCTTCAAGGTGCTGGTAGATGCTGGTGACCATGTGGAAGAGGGTGATGTCATCATGATCCTCGAGGCCATGAAGATGGAAACTGAAGTGCAAGCTTTCAAAGCCGGCACTGTGGGCAACATCAACGTCAAGGTCGGTGATGCGGTAAGCGTCGGCGATACCTTGCTGACCATCGGCTGAGGAGAATTGAATGGATAATCTTCTTCTGCTCTGGCAAAGCACGGGTATCTTCAAGATGGAGCCGGGTCAGCTGATCATGATCCTGGTCTGCCTGGGCATGATTTATCTGGCTATTCGCAAGGGTTTTGAACCTTTGTTGCTGATTCCGATCGGTTTTGGCGGCATCCTGGTCAATCTCCCGGTTGCGGCAATGGGCGATCCAGGTGGTCTGTTGTATCTGATTTATCAGGTAGGCCTGCCGACCACGATATTCCCGCTTCTGATCTTCATGGGTGTGGGTGCGATGACCGACTTCGGTCCCATGCTTGCCAATCCGCGTACCCTGTTGCTCGGCGCTGCCGCGCAGTTTGGTATCTTTGGTACGCTTCTCGGCGCGTTGGCTCTGACTTCCTGGGGTATTCCCGGATTTGAGTTCTCGCTCAAGGAAGCTGCCTCGATTGCGATCATCGGTGGTGCGGATGGTCCGACCTCTATTTTCGTGACATCTCAGTTGGCGCCTCAGTTGCTAGGCCCGATTGCAGTGGCGGCTTACGCCTACATGGCGCTGGTGCCGATGATCCAGCCGCCGATCATGCGTGCGCTGACCAACGAAAAAGAGCGCGCTATCGTAATGACCCAGCTACGCCCGGTAAGCAAGGCCGAGAAGATCATCTTCCCGATTGCTCTGCTGTTGCTGGTTGCCTTGCTGCTGCCATCGGCCGCGCCGCTGGTGGGTATGCTGTGTTTCGGTAATCTGATGCGCGAAAGCGGTGTGGTCGAGCGTCTGGCTGATACCGCCCGTAACGCGCTGATCAACATCGTGACTCTGGGCTTGGGTCTGGCAGTGGGTTCCAAGTTGTCAGCAGAATCTTTCCTGCAATTGACCACTCTTGGCATTCTGGTGCTGGGCATGGCGGCGTTTTGTGTTGGTACCGCGTCAGGTGTGTTGATGGCCAAGCTGATGAATGCGGTCAGCAAGCAGGCGATCAATCCGCTGATCGGTTCCGCTGGGGTTTCCGCAGTTCCCATGGCGGCCCGTGTGTCGAACAAGGTCGGACTGGAGGCCAATCCTCAGAACTTCCTGCTGATGCACGCTATGGGTCCGAACGTGGCAGGTGTGATCGGTTCAGCTGTTGCAGCGGGTATTCTGCTCACCTTTGTGAGCTGATCCTGCCTAACAGGCGCCCATAAAAAAACCGCTCTCGGCTGAGAGCGGTTTTTTTTCGTCTGGATTGGTACCAGTCGCTACATACTTGAGCCCAATTTGCCGGACTCAAGCGGAATGATCAGGAGGCGATTTCTTCGCCGGGCAGTAACGCCAGTAGTGCGTTTTGCTGACGTCTGCTCATTTCCCTGAAACGCAAAAGTAAATCTCGTTCCGGATGGCTTAGATTTTCAAGCTGGGTGTCATTGAGCATCTGCCTGGTAGGTTGCTCGGGCAGGGTAGGCAAATCAAGCAGGCTGTGTTCAAGTCTGGCAATGATCTCGGAGTTCATGCTCCGATGATGTTGCCTTGCGACCTCGGCAATATGTTCACGCATGCCATCAGGTAAGCGAACAACAAACTTGTCTGCGGTGCGGCTGGTGTAATGTTGGGCTGCTGTTTTCATATGGGCAACATTAATCGTCTGGGAGAATGAACGCTACTGGTCAAAATTACTATGCCAGATTGCCTGAGTCAGTATAGCGCGAATCTCGCACCCATAAGGTACTACTGACTGCACCGCTTACATTTCAGGCTTCTTTATAACCGCTTTCGACGGGTGCTGTCAGCTTATGCCAAAAAAATGCCTCTATTTTGTGACGTATTTCCGACTAATGGCCTTGTGCGAGTACGAGCGACTCGCTGGGTTTGCTGGCCAAGCCCCTGATCGATCAGGTAATATGCGCCGCGTCGGGTGCTGAGGAGGTTCAGTCGCCTGGCTTTACACCAGTAATGCCCTTCAGTGCGCTTGTAGCTCAGCTGGATAGAGCGACCGCCTCCTAAGCGGTAGGTCCCCGGTTCGAATCCGGGCTCGCGCACCATATTCAAGTCTCCCCGGCCGTCTTTCGATAGCCCACCTCGGCAGTAGTCCGCTCAAGAACAGTATTGTTTTCTCAGTTTGCTCCAAGCCCGATCCAGCCTCTGAAGTTCTTCTGATCAAGGGGCAATGTGTCTGCGGTCAGACCCGGACGGCTACCGACACTGCTTATTGAAGTTGTCAGTCATGAGGGTGCATCTTTGGTGCGCTTGACTGAAAAGAATGCCCGATTCCGTGCGGAAAAATGTGTCAATTGGACTATCGATTCACGTAAATGTCGCAATTAAGACCGTATTCGCGGGAAAAAGCCGCGCTTATGCACTTAACTGTACTGGTACAGGCCTTGCAATGGCTTGAGGGACTGTGGACTGGCGGTATGCCAGCTGTCTCGCGTGGTTCGTGAGATGTTCTCCTTTCCTGCATGACTGTTTTACTGTCATTGTGTCTCGGCTCGGTACGGGCCCGACAGGGAGAGTGAGACTCCATAATAATTATTCCAATCTGGAGATTTTCAATGAAGACGGTGAAAACTACCCTCGCAGTATTTGCGACCGCAGCCGCCCTGGGCGCAAGCAGTTTTGTGCAGGCAGGCGCTACACTGGATGCGGTCAAGAAAAAGGGCTTTGTACAGTGTGGAATCAGCGATGGTCTTCCGGGTTTTTCCTATGCGGACGATAAGGGCAACTATCTGGGACTGGACGTGGATGTGTGCCGTGCGATGGCGGCTGCGTTGTTTGGCGATGCCAGCAAAGTGCGCTACAGCCCCCTGACTGCCAAAGAGCGCTTCACCGCGTTGCAGTCGGGCGAAGTGGACGTGCTTTCCCGCAACACCACCTGGACCAGCTCCCGGGATGCCAGCCTTGGACTGAACTTCGCGGGCGTCAATTATTACGACGGCCAGGGCTTCCTGGTTAACAAAAAACTCGGTGTTACCAGTGCCAAACAGCTCGACGGTGCGACTGTCTGTATCCAGGCGGGCACCACGACCGAGCTTAACGCGGCTGACTATTTCCGAGCCAACGGTATGAGCTTCACCCCGATTACCTATGATACGTCTGACGAGAGCGCCAAGTCTCTGGAGTCAGGCCGTTGCGACGTGTTGACCTCTGACCAGTCCCAGCTATATGCACAGCGTATCAAGCTAGGTGCCCCCGGCGATTACGTGGTGCTTCCTGAAGTCATATCCAAGGAGCCCCTCGGTCCGGTCGTACGTCATGGGGACGACGAGTGGTTCGACATCGTCAAGTGGTCGCTCTTTGCCATGGTAAACGCAGAGGAAATGGGCGTTACCTCGGCCAACGTCGATGAAATGGTAAAAACACCCAAAAATCCGGATGTTGCACGGTTGCTCGGGGTTGAAGGCGAGTACGGCAAGGAACTCAATCTGCCCAAGGACTGGGCAGTCCAGATCGTCAAGCAGGTCGGTAACTACGGTGAAAGCTTCAGCCGTAACGTTGGTGCAGGAAGCGAGTTGGAAATCGAGCGTGGTCTCAACGCTCTGTGGAACAACGGTGGCCTTCAGTACGCACCTCCGGTGCGCTGATACTCCGGGCGATCAGCCCCTTCGGGGTTGATCGTATTGTTTCGCTGATGTGAGTTCCCCGCCTGCGTGGCGGGCGGGGCTCGCGAGAGGGTATCCATGCAAACTGCTGCAAAAGCGCCACGCCCGAAGGGTTCAGTCTGGACAGATCCAAAGGCGAGGGCCTGGATTTTTCAGCTTGTTGCCATTGTTGTTGTCGTGGCCCTGGGCTGGTTTCTGTATAGCAACACCATGATCAATCTGGAAAAGCGCGGTATTACCACCGGCTTCGCTTTTCTTAACAACACTGCTGGTTTCGGTATCGCTCAACATCTGATCGATTACACCGAAACAGACAGCTATGGCCGGGTTTTTCTCATCGGCTTGCTTAACACCTTGCTGGTCTCTGTGATCGGCATCGTGATGGCAACATTGCTGGGCTTTATTCTGGGTATTGCCCGCCTGGCACCCAACTGGCTGATCAGTCGGCTCGCTACGGTGTACATAGAGACGTTCCGTAATATACCGCCGTTGCTGCAAATTCTATTCTGGTATTTCGCAGTGATGCTGTCGCTACCTGGGCCTCGGCAGAGCCTGGGCATCTTCGAGAACTTTTATCTTAATAGCCGTGGGCTTTATGTCCCGGCACCGAGCCTGTCGGAGATCTTCGGGCTTTTCCTTGCTGCCCTGGCGGTTTCCATTGCGGCGATCATCGTGCTCGCGCGTTGGGCGCGGGCGCGCCGCGAGGCAACCGGCCAGATTTTCCCCGTGACTCTGGCATCACTAGCTATCTTGCTCGTGGTGCCAGGGCTGGCAGTGGTGATTGCCGGCAGCCCTCTGGAATGGACCGCACCGAAGCTTACCGGCTTCAATTTTACCGGTGGCTGGGTGCTGATTCCCGAGCTCATAGCTCTGACGTTGGCCCTCACCATGTATACCGCAGCGTTTATTGCAGAAATTGTTCGCGCGGGAATTCAGTCGGTCAGTCACGGCCAGACCGAAGCGGCCAGTTCGCTGGGTTTGCCTCCGGGGAGGATATTACGCCTGGTGGTTATCCCCCAGGCCATGCGGGTCATTATTCCACCGCTGACCAGCCAGTACCTCAACCTTGCGAAGAACTCATCCTTGGCGGCTGCAATCGGCTATCCGGAAATGGTCTCGCTGTTTGCTGGAACGGTGCTCAATCAGACCGGTCAGGCCATCGAAGTCATCGCCATTACCATGAGCGTTTATCTGGCCATCAGCATCAGCATCTCCATGTTGATGAACTGGTACAACAAGCGCATTGCGCTGATCGAGCGGTAAGGACAGCCCATGCAGACTCATCATTTCAAACCTGATCTTCCGCCGCCACGCCAGAGCATCGGAGCGGTTGCCTGGTTACGCAATAACCTGTTTTCCAGTTGGTTCAATGGGTTGTTGACCCTGGTTGCGCTCTATCTTATCTGGCTGATCATTCCGCCCCTGCTGCAGTGGGCCTTTCTGGATGCCGACTGGGTTGGCCAGACGCGCGCTGACTGCACCAGCGAGGGCGCTTGCTGGGTCTTCATCAAGGAACGCTTCGGACAGTTCATGTACGGGTTCTATCCGGCAGAGCTTCGCTGGCGGGTAAACCTGACGCTGATTCTGGCGATTCTCGGCGCAGCCCCGCTGTTCGTCGCCAGGATGCCACGCAAGGCGTTCTATGGTGTGGGTTTTCTGATTGTCTATCCGCTGCTGGCCTACTGGCTGTTGCATGGCGGTATGGGCCTGGAGGTGGTACGCACCAGCCAGTGGGGCGGATTGATGCTGACGCTGGTTATTGCCGCAGTGGGTATTGCCGGGGCATTGCCGCTGGGGATTGCGCTTGCTCTGGGCCGCCGCTCCGACATGCCGACCATCCGGGTTATCTGCGTCACTTTCATCGAATTCTGGCGGGGCGTACCGCTGATTACCGTGCTGTTCATGTCATCGGTCATGCTGCCGCTGTTTCTGCCGGAGGGCATGAGCTTTGACAAACTGATCCGCGCATTGATAGGTGTGATCCTGTTCCAGTCAGCCTATATCGCCGAGGTGGTGCGGGGCGGTCTGCAGGCGATCCCCAAGGGCCAGTATGAAGCGGCCGAAGCAATGGGCCTGGGCTATTGGCGCATGATGGGGCTGGTGATTTTGCCCCAGGCACTGAAAATGGTGATTCCGGGGATCGTCAATACGTTTATCTCCCTGTTCAAGGACACCAGCCTGGTGATCATCATCGGCCTCTTCGATCTGCTCAACAGCATCAAGCAGGCTACCACCGACCCGGCCTGGCTGGGGATGGCCACGGAGGGGTATGTGTTTGCGGCCCTGGTTTTCTGGATTTTCTGTTTCGGCATGTCCCGCTACTCCATGCATCTGGAGCGCAAGCTGGATACCGGCCACAAGCATTAGGAGCAAGAACATGAGCGAAGCAAAAGTGGAACCCGTCATCAATGACCGGATGATCGAGATGGCCGGGGTCAACAAGTGGTACGGGACCTTTCACGTACTCAAGGACATCAACCTGAACGTTCGCCAGGGGGAGCGTATTGTCATCTGCGGACCTTCCGGGTCGGGTAAGTCCACGACCATCCGCTGCATCAATCGCCTGGAAGAGCATCAGCAGGGTCGTATTGTTGTTGATGGAACTGAGCTGACCCATGATCTCAAGCAGATTGAGGCAGTGCGTCGGGAAGTGGGCATGGTGTTCCAGCATTTCAATCTTTTTCCCCATCTGACAGTGTTGCAGAACTGCACTCTTTCACCGATGTGGGTGCGCCGTATGCCCAAGCGCAAGGCCCATGAGCTGGCGATGCATTATCTCGAGCGAGTCAAGATACCCGAGCAGGCGCACAAGTATCCTGGCCAGCTTTCTGGCGGTCAGCAGCAGCGCGTCGCTATTGCTCGGGCACTTTGCATGCAGCCAAAAATCATGCTGTTCGATGAACCGACCTCCTCACTGGACCCGGAAATGGTCAAGGAAGTGCTTGATACCATGATAGGCCTGGCCGAGGACGGTATGACCATGCTCTGTGTGACCCATGAGATGGGTTTTGCGCGCACCGTGGCTGATCGGGTGATCTTCATGGATCGGGGCGAGATTGTGGAGGAGGCTGAACCGAATACCTTCTTCACCAGCCCGGTAAACGAGCGAACCAAACTGTTTCTCAGCCAGATTCTGCATTGAGGCGGTACCTGGAAGAGTCCCCGGATAAACAGACGTTGTTCAGTCTGCTGGTGATTCTTCCTGCTCCTTAAATCAGTGGTTCCCACTTAGCCTGATTGATAATGTCAATGCGCTCTTGAGGTCCACTGCCCGTGGGTCATATTTGAGTTATACTTTTGACATTGTCACCGCTGAGTATCCGGGCTGAGCCTGGGCAGCAGACCCCACGGAAGGAGTATGTTTGTCGATGGACAGAGTAAATGCTCCGGGCCGGCACGAAAGTGGCAGACCCCAGTTCTGGCAATTGGCCCGGCGGTGTTGTCAGCTTGCCGCTTCAGTTGATGTCGCTTTCTTCTTCCTTTTCCATATTCTGGGATCGCCTGTTCTGGCGTGGATCAATGTCATTAGTGTGGGCCTTTACCTGCTCGCCTTTTGGCTGCTTGGCAAGCGCTTGAACCAGCCAGCGATTATTCTGATCTGGATAGAAGTGATCATTCATGCCTTCCTGGGCACATTACTGATTGGCTGGGATAGCGGCTTCCATTATTTTCTGTTGATGTTCATCCCCGCCCTTTTCGCAGGTATGCGGCGAAGAAACGCCTGGCTAGCGGTAGGCGGGCTCTGGGCGTTCTATGTCGGACTCTATGCGCTGATGTGGTTTGTTGATCCGCTTCAGCCGATATCTTCTGGCCCGCTGCTAGGCGTGTTCCTTTTCAATTTGACTGTCGTTTTCTGCATGTTCAGTTATCTCACCCTGTTCTATATCTCGACAGTTTCGACAACCCAGCGGGCCTTGCGTCGTATGGCTACAATCGACTCGTTGACTGGGCTGTTCAACCGTAGGCATTTGTCGGACCTTGCCGACAAGGAAATTGCGCGCCATGCTCGAAATCCGGAAGATCTGAGTTTCCTTCTGCTGGATATCGATCATTTCAAACAGTTCAATGATGAGCATGGGCATGACACGGGTGATCGCATACTCGAGCGCGTGAGCATGGTGTTGGGTCAGACTCTGAGGGAGCAGGATTTTATTGGCCGCTGGGGAGGCGAGGAATTCCTGGTGGTGCTGCCTGGCGCAGCTCTGGAACAGGCAACCCAGACGGCTGAACGTATCCGTTGTGCTGTTGAAAGTCATTCATGGGTCTTCGCTGATCTGGAAGTCTTTGTGACCATCAGCGTGGGTGTGAGCCAATATTGCGCGGGTGAAAGTCTGAGCTTGGTTATCGCGCGGGCTGATCAGGCGCTGTATGAGGGTAAGCGTAGGGGGCGTAACAGGGTCGAAGTCAGCATAACCTAGCTGAACTAATCGGAATTCTTTGGCCTGAAACCTGTCTGCATGTAGTCAAGTACGCTGCATGCTTCATCACCGGGTGGCGTCCAGTCAACAGGAGCGCCTTGTAGCGATGTTTCAATCCGGTAATCTTTCTGCAAGCGCCTGGCTGAACCGATTGGACAGATCGCCCTATGCACTGCCTTTGCTCTTCGCGTTGTCTATGGCGGAAACACTTATAGTCCCCATACCCATAGAAACCATCCTGATTCCCTGGATGCTGAGTCAACCCCGGCGCCGTTGGACTATCGCCTCCGTGGCGCTTGCGGGAAACATCACTGCGGCTGCCGTTGGTTACTGGCTGGGTGTGTTGGCGTGGGGCCAGTGGGGTGACACTTTGCTTGAGTTGGCTGGTAACCCGCAAACCTTCGATAGTTTCACCGCCCAGGTACGCCAGAACGGCTTTCTCGCAATATTGGCGGTGGGTATTACGCCAACGCCTCTGCAGATTGCGATGCTGGCTGCGGGTGTTGTCGGCTATCCGTTCCTCCTGTTTTTACTCGCTGTTACATTGTCGCGATCAATACGTTATTTCGGATTGGCGCTGCTCGTGCATTTCGCTGGGAGCGCGGCACTGGGGCTCTGGAAGCGATATTCCAGGCAGATTGGTGCGCTGCTCCTGGTGTTGGCCGGGGTCTGGTTTTGGTTTGCTTTCAGTTGACCCGGGAACCGGTGGAGTCCCAGGCTGTCTCGAAGAGGACAGGTACGGTTGCAAGAGGCAGCCGCCGTCGAAGCCGAAAAGGACCCGTTGATGGCCCACCCCCACCTAGCTCTTGTATTGGCCGCCCTTTTTTTGCTGATGGGTTGCGAAGAGCAGCAACAGCAGAAAGCCCGTCCAACTCCTACTGTCGAGGTGATAACGCCTGAGGCGCAGACCGTTCCCAACATCATCGAGCTTGCGGGTCGGGTTCAGGCTATACGCATTGCCGAGGTTCGTGCCCGGGTCAACGGCATTATCGAAGAGCGTCTGTATGAAGAAGGCACTGCCGTAGAGGCAGGGGATCAGTTGTTTCAGATTGATCCGCGAGAAATGCAGGCGATGCTGAACGCTGCTCAGGCACGTCTTAAGCGCGCGCTCGCCACTGCCAGAAACGCCGCACAGGACGTCGAACGCTACCGCGGGTTGGTCGAGAAGCAGGCGATCAGTCAGCAGGAGTTCGATACAGCTCTCGCGCAACTGCGTACGGCACGGGCGGATGTAGAACTGGCTGAGGCGCAGGTCCAATCGGCTGAGCTGGATCTCGAATACACGAGAGTGGTGGCGCCGATTGATGGTATTGCAGGTCGCGCCGCGATAACCGTTGGGGCACTTGTCCGGGCGGCAGACGGAACGTTGTTGACCCGGGTAGAGCAGCTGAATCCGGTATACGTGAACTTCTCTCAATCGAGTTCCGATCTGCTGGCTTTACGTGCCCGGATTGCTGCCGGCGATATTGACTTGCCCGAGGACGAAAAATTCCCGGTAGAGCTCACCTTGGAGAATGGCTCCGTATACCCGCACAAGGGCTATGTCGATTTTCGGGCTATGTCCATCGACCGATCGACTGGCACCGTGCAGGCGAGGGCTCAAGTGCCTAATCCGGATGAATTGTTGCTGCCTGGTATGTTCGTTCAGGCACAGGTTACCGCCGGTGTCCGCCCGGACGCTCTGATCATTCCCCAAGGCGCTGTGATCATGAAGGGTCAGGGAGCCTCTGTGATGGTAGTCGGCGAGGACCGTAAGGCCATATCCCGGGATATCCAGGTTGGCAGTATGCGCGAGGGGAACTGGGTGGTTCTTGACGGCCTTGAGCCCGGCGAGCAAGTGATCGTTAGTGGTTGGCAGGATCTGCGCGGGGGTACCCAGGTGCAAGTAGTTCAGCCGGGGGCCAGTCAACAAAAGGATGCAAGAGGCGGTGATCAACCGTGACATCCTCATTTTTCATACGCCGACCGGTTTTTGCCTGGGTATTGGCCCTGGGTCTGCTGCTTGGTGGGCTGATCGCATTGCGTGGTTTGCCAGTAGAGCAATATCCAACCATCGCGCCGCCCTCATTGAACATCAATGTTACTTACCCTGGGGCAGACGCTTCGGTTCTTGAGTCCAACGTCACGCAGGTGATTGAAGAGGAGCTTAACGGGGTCGACGGCTACCTGTACATGGACTCGACCAGTCGCTCCAATGGTACCGCATCAATCGAGCTGGTGTTGCAGCCGGGTACCGATATCGATATTGCGCAAATGGAAGTGCAGAACCTGTTGAGTCGGGTCGAGCCGAGGTTGCCGGAGGAGGTTCGGCGTCAGGGCATCAGGGTGTTTCAGGCATCCTCGAATTTTCTGCTGATCATCTCGATTCTCTCCGAATCCGGGGATATGAGTAGTCTGGAGCTTGGGCATTACGCGACTACCAATATCGTCAACGAACTGAGGCGGGTGCCCGGGGTCGGTGATATCCGGGAGTTCTACACGCCCTATGCCATGCGGATCTGGTTTAACCCCGATCGGCTGGCGAGCTTTGGTATGACCCCAAGTGATGTGCTAGAGGCAGTGCGTTCGCAAAATAGCCAGGCCGCTGGCGGCTCGCTGGGAGACCTGCCGCTTAGCGAAGGTATCGAGATCCAGGCGCCCTTGGAAACGCGTGGGCGCCTGAGTTCACCGCAGGAGTTTGGTGAGATCATACTGCGCGCTGACGCCGATGGCGCGGTCGTACGTTTGCGGGATGTCGCACGGGTAGAGCTGGGCGCTCAGAATTATGCTTCACGTAGTGAGCTGGATGATCAGCCCAATGCCGGCCTGGCCGTGCAATTGGCGCCGGGCGCGAATGCGCTGGATACCGCCGCGGGGATAAAACAACGCATGAAGGAGCTGGCGGAGGCGTTTCCGGCAGATATCAAGTGGATGGTGCCTTATGACTCCACCCCCTTTATATCCAGCTCCATCGAACGGGTTCTGTTGACCCTGGCCCAGGCGGTTGGTCTGGTGGTGTTGGTCATGCTGCTGTTCTTGCAGAACTGGCGCACCGTTGTTATTCCTACCATCGTGATTCCCATTGCCCTGGTAGGGACCTGCCTGGGGCTCTGGCTGGTGGGATTTTCCATCAACTTGTTGAGCCTGTTCGGCATGGTGCTGGCGATCGGCACGCTGGTGGACGATGCGATTGTTGTGACAGAGAACGTCAAACGGCTAATTGATGAAGAGGGCATGTCTCCCTACGACGCGACAGTCCAGGCCATGGGACAGGTGAGTGCCGCGATCATAGGCACAACGTTGGCACTGATTGCCGTATTTGTGCCCCTGGCTTTCTTCCCCGGATCCAGCGGCGGCATCTATCGTCAGTTCGCGGTCACACTGTCCATTGCCGTAGCGATCTCGACCTTTCTGGCACTAACCCTGACGCCCGCCCTGTGCGCCACGCTGTTGCAGCCGCGCAAGGAGGATGATGAGGACAAGCAGCGCTGGAGTCAGCGGATTTTTCGGCCCTTCAATCGCGGTATGGAGCGGACCACCGCGCGTTATCACAGCGCAGTCGGCTATGTACTCGGCCACCCCCTGTGGTTCCTGCTCGGTTTTGCCGCATTGCTGGCCCTGGTGGCATTTCTGTATCTGCGTATGCCCACTGCTTTTCTCCCACAGGAGGATCAGGGCTCGGTCATGACTGTGGTGCAAGCGCCACCTGGATCGACGATCAACAGCACCAACGCTGCAATGGATCAGGTGAAGGCTTTTTACGCGGACAATGCTGCCGTAGAACATACCCTGGCGGTATATGGCTTCAGTTTTTTTGGTCAGGGCCAGGCCCATGGTATGGCCTTTGTCAGGCTGCTTCCCTGGGAGGAGCGCGAGCAACGTGCACCTGCTCTGGTTAACGAAGCCTCCGGGGCTTTTTCGCAAATACGTGAAGCCAGGGTCTTCGCCCTCAACCCTCCTTCGATTCCGGCTTTGGGGGTAGCGGGTGGCTTTACCTTCAAGCTCGAGGATCGCGGCAACAACGGCTACGACGCGTTGCTTCAGGCGCGCGACCAATTACTCGGCGCCGCCAGCCAGAGTGACATTCTGGACAGTGTGCGACCAGAAGGCGCCGATCAGGCCCCCAAGCTCAGGGTAGATATTGATCGCATCCGGGCCCGGGCGCTCGGGTTGTCGATTGCAGAGGTCAATGCCGCCCTGAGCACGACCTTCGGTAGCGCTTATGTGAACGATTTCAATATGGACGGCGAAGTGCTTCGGGTTTTGCTGCAGGCTGATTCCCCCTACCGGATGACACCCCAGGATGTCATGCAACTTGAGATTCCCAACGGGGCGGGCAACAACGTGCCCTTTGGGGCCTTCTCGACAGTTGAGTGGACCCAGGGTCCCATTCAATTGCAGCGATACAATGGATATCCGGCTATGACCCTGTCCGGTAGCGCGGCTTCTGGCTACACCAGTGGCGAAGCGATGGATGAAATGGCTCGCCTTGCGCAAGATCTGCCGCGCGGCTTTGCCTTCGAATGGTCGGGTGCCTCGTATGAAGAACAACAGGCATCAGGTCAGGTGGGTTTGTTGCTGGGGCTTTCGATGCTGGTGGTGCTCATGGTGCTGGCCGCGCTCTACGAGAGTTGGGTAATGCCCATCGCCGTGCTGCTTGTTGTTCCGTTGGGTGCCCTGGGGGCCATTGCCTTCGCGATGATGCGCGGCATGCCCGCCGATGTGTATTTCAATGTGGGCCTGGTCGCGATCATCGGTCTTTCGGCTAAAAACGCCATCCTGATTGTCGAGTTTGCGATCGAAGAGGAAGGTCGAGGTAAATCGATCCATGACGCGATCATGAGCGCTGTACGCATGCGCTTTCGGCCGGTACTGATGACCTCGCTGACATTCGTCTTTGGTATGTTGCCACTGCTTCTCTCCAGCGGTGCGGGGTCGGCCAGCCGCGCTGCGGTTGGTACCGGCGTGGTCGGCGGCATGCTGGCAGCAACTGTATTCGGGCTATTCTATATTCCGTTGTTTTATCTAAGTGTAAGACGTTGGCTGAGCAAACGCAGACCACCAAGCAGGCATCACGAAGAGGCTGACGATACGGCAAGTGATAATGACGCGAGAAAGGGAGCTGGCGATGCATAAGCGTTTTCTGCTACCTGTAGTTGTGCTCGCTATTGGAGGTTGTCAGCTTGCACCAGAACACCAACGGCCCATGCTGCCCACGAATTCGCAGTACCCGGCGGTTTTGCAGTCGCAGCAGGGGACAGTAGTAGCCAGAGAAACCAGCTGGAACACGTTTTTTCTCGACCCACGGCTGCGAGTACTTATCGAAACAGCGCTGCAAAACAATCGTGATATGCAGATAGCCGTTACGCGGATAGAGGAGGCGCGGGGTCAATTCCGTGTGCGCAACGCCGACCGGTATCCCACCCTCGCTCTCGGGGCGAGTGCGGCCCGCAGTCGCTCTGCTATTCCTGCTGGTGCCGCGGGAAGCAGCGGCGCTGCAGGCGGTTTGTCCGGTGTGGGTGTGACGGAACGCTTCTCCGTTCAGGTGGGAGTATCGTCCTTTGAGCTGGATTTCTGGGGCAGGGTACGCAATCTCACCGAATCAGCGCGTGCGCAATATCTAGCGACAGTAGAGGCGCAGGAGGCATTCAGGCTTTCGCTGCTTGGCGACGTGGCTGCGACCTATATGTCAATCAGGAGCGCTGTTCAGCGTATCCAGCTGGCCGAGTCGACAGTTGAGAATCGACGCGATGAAGTCCGTATTTCCAGGGTTCGTCTGGACGCAGGAATTGCCTCGGCTCTGGAATTCAATCAGGCCCAGTCACTGCTGTTGCAGGCTCAAACCCGATTGGCAGAGCTGCGGCTGACACTCGCTCAACAGCAGAATTATCTGGGGTTGCTAACGGGTGCATCCCCCGCAGATCCGTTGCCTGAGCCGCTGACTCTTGACCGCCAGCTCCCCGACACTGCGCTGGCTGCGGGCCTGCCCTCAGAGTTGCTCTATAGCCGGCCAGACATTATTGCCGCGGAGGAACGTTTGCGTTCAGCGCGCGCCAACATTGGCGTCGCGCGTGCAGCCTTCTTTCCGAGTATCTCCCTGACGGGTAACGCCGGCTACGCCTCCGGCGAGCTCAGTGGTCTGATCAGTAGCGATAACGAATTCTGGAGCATAGGACCGAGTATCACGCTACCGCTATTCGATTTTGGCGGTCGCGAAGCGAATCTGACGGTGGCCGAGGCCCGCGAAAATATTGCTATTGCTGAGTATGAACGGGCAGTGCAAGTGGCATTTCGGGAGGTGGCGGATACCTTGGCGGGACGGCGTTACCTGGCGGAACAGCTTGCCTTGCAAAAAGAGAATGTTTTCACGTTGGGCAACATAGCGGAGCTTGCCCGGGACCGATATGACGAGGGCGTAGTCAGTTTTCTGCAGGTGCTGGACGCCGAACGGACGTTGTTTGAGGCAGAGCAGGGACTTGTGCAGATTCAGCGAGCGAAGATGGAGAATCTAGTTAATCTGTATATTGCCCTGGGCGGGGGAGCCAGCGCAGCGGAAACCGACGGAGAGGGAGCGGCTGTTGGAAAGAGTCGCAAGCCTGATGACGTTTTGGTTGGCGGTCAGTCCCCTCAATCCTGATCCAGCGACGCTCCGACCATGTTAGCCAGCTGCTCGTATACTCCCGGCGCAGCAACCAGGAAAGGGTTGCCCTGCAGTAGGCCGTCGCCACGCAGAAAATTGTTTCGTCTTCCCCCGGCCTCGGCCACCAGAACCAGGCCCGCCATACAGTCCCAGCTCTTGAGATGGGTCTCGTAGTAGCCAATCAATCGTCCAGCAGCGACGTAGGCCGTTGTCAGTGCGCCCGATCCATTGCGAGTAAACATGCCGCCACCGGCGAGCAGTTTTTCCAGGAAGGGCAAAAAGTGTTCCTTGCCCCTGGGATGGAAAGTACCTACGCCTGTCAGACCCTCACTTATCTCGCACGCCTCGCTTACTCCCAGGAGCGTTTCATTGACGAAGGCGCCGCGCCCCGTGCAGCCGTGAAACAACTCCTTGTGATTCGGGTCGGCAATAACACCCAGAAAGGGCTCGCCGTCCACCATCATGCCGATAGATACGCACCATGAATGCAGGCCGTTGACGAAGCACGCCGTCCCATCGATCGGGTCAACCACCCACACGCAGCGCGCACTCAGCTGCGCAACGCCGCTCTCTTCGCCGACAAAGCCGTCCTCGGGAAAATGCTCACTAAGCGTACGCCGAATCAGGTCTTCCAGTTGCCGGTCGACTTCGCTGACCACATCCTGCTGATCGTTACCTTTATGCTCCACGGTCAGCCTGTTGCGCTCTAGATAGCGGCTCATACCTTCCTTTGCCGCCTGGGAAGCTAGCTCCCGAGCCAGTTTGTAGCGCGCATCGATATCGATACCGCTTACGTCGGGTGCGGTGGCCTGCGTATTGGTAGCTGCATGCATAGGGTGGTCCGGCCTGTTGGATTGCTTGAATTGTCTGGCTCGCACGCCCAGTCTGTCCAGGAGACAGAACTAGCCAGAAAACTGACCGGTTAGGCTCAAATCTTCGCGCCATAGTGCCGCGCCACCTGACATACCCCTTACCTCTGGCATTATCTGGACATTGGCTGGCAGATCTGTGCTGATGCAACGCGCGTTTCCGCCACCCAGTAAAATCTGATCGGGATGAAAAAGTGTATTGATCAGGCCAAGGGCCAGGTTCAGTCGATCATTCCATATCTGACCGCCAACACGCTTTAATTCGGCATCACCCAGATATTGGTCGTAGGTTCGACCCTCAGCGATAGGGTGGTGTGCAAGTTCCATATGCGGCATCAGCTCACCATTGCGGAAAATGGCAGTGCCGAATCCAGTGCCAAGCGTGACCATCACTTCGAGCCCAGTCCCGCTTGTAAAAGCGAAACCGATCATGTCGGCGTCGTTGATGACGCGCGTGGGATAGTTGCCAAGGCGCTCTGACAATGCCCTGGCCAGATCGAAACCAGCCCATTCTTCGCTTTGTAAATTGACTGCGGTGAGTACGCAGCCCTGACGCACCACGCCTGGAAATCCGACCGAGATACGGTTAAAGGTGGGCATGTCCTGCACGAGATCGGCCACGAGGTCGATCAGTCGAGCAGGGGGGCATGGGGCAGGTGTTGCGATGCTCAGACGGTCGGTGAGCATCCGGCCCTGATCATCCAGCACCGCGGCTTTGATACTGATGCCGCCGATATCGACGGCGAGAATACCAGCGATCATGGCCAACCCCTCTGTTCAGTTTTTTTCTAAAGCACGCTGGATTTTATTTTCCGATAGTCAGCAGACAAAGCCAATACATTGACCATTGCTTCGTTGTTTGTAGGTCAATTGTCAGGGGCTCTAGCAGCTTCGTGCAAGCTTCAGTCTCCTGCAGTCGCTCCGTTTGTGCAATTCGTCAGACGCAGATGGGAAGCCTCCCTCCATGCTGCTAGTATGCGCGCCTGCAGGAGCTCGACCGGTTCCGTAAACCCCGAGCTTTTCCTGTTTTTTTCAGTGTTGTCCTAGACTGCGCACTGCATCCCTTGTCACATCGGAGTTTGAATGCCCAGAAGTATCATGGCCTTTTCATCATTGTATTTCGCTACCTTTCTGATGCTCGTTGGTAGCGGCTTGCTCGGCACCTATCTGGGTTTGCGGCTGGCCGCCGAAGGGGTAAGTGAAATATGGATCGGTCTGTTGATGACCGGCTATTACGTGGGGCTGGTCGCTGGCGCCTCTGTTGGTCACCGGCTTATTGCCAAGGTAGGTCATATCCGTGCCTTTGTAGCTAGCGCGGGGGTAGTCACTGCCTCGGTTCTCGGGCATGCCCTGACCGCAGACGTGCAAGTCTGGTTTGTACTCAGGCTTGTTGTCGGTGTTGCGATGATGTGTCAGTACATGGTGCTGGAAAGCTGGCTGAACGAACAGGCTGAGCCCCACCAGCGTGGCATGGTCTTCGCCAGCTACATGTCAGTAACTTTTCTGGGTCTGGCAATGGGGCAGGGGATTCTGACTGTGATGCCAGAGCTCAACCTGAGTCATCTGCTGATCGTCTCAATGTGCTTTTCACTGTGCCTGGTGCCGGTCGCGGTGACCAATCGGATTCACCCTGCGCCCCTGCACCCGGCGCCCATGAAAGTGCGAGTGTTCCTCAATCGTATCCCTCTTGCGCTGACAACGGTGGCAGTATCAGGTCTGTTGCTTGGTTCCTTTTACGGCATGGCACCTGTGTTCGCCACTGGCGTTGGCCTGGTGACCTCAGAGGTTGGTATTTTCATGGCGGTCACCATTGGAGCTGGACTATTTGCCCAGTGGCCTGCTGGCTGGCTTTCCGACCGCCTGGACCGGAGTCGGATGATTCAGATAAATGCCATTGTCCTGACCGGCGTGGTCCTGATTATTGCACTGGTACCTTTGCCGCCCTTCGGGTTGTTGGTCCTGACCAGCATGTTCGGCATATTGGCCTTTACCCTCTATCCCATCGCAGTCGCCCTGGCAAATGACCATATCGACCCTGATGATCGCGTAGCACTCTCGGCCATGCTGCTGGTCACCTTTGGTCTGGGGGCCAGCTTCGGACCCCTGCTGGGTTCCGTAATGATGAAATTTCTTGGGCCTAATATGCTTTACGTGTTCATGGCGCTTTGCACCCTGGTTCTGGTGATTAGGGTCAGGCCTGAGCGCGTTACCGGAGAAAATCTGTCGCTTGATGCGCCGATGCACTTTCTGCCGGCCGGGGGTAACCTTGTTACGTCCTCATTGTCGGCAGCAATGGATCCACGGGTAGACGAACAGCAGGTCGAAGAGCAGATGCGTGAGGATGTTGTGCCTGGTTCCGGCTTTGATAAGGACGAAGATCAGGCCGATCACCGCCCCGGTTAGGGGCGTTTGCTAGAAAAGGTCTTCCTTCTCCAGCCGGCGTGCCTCGCGCTGGAGATAGTTGACGAACCGGTCGATCTGACGCTGGGCGGTGGCCGGAATCTGACGAAAGGCCAGACCGACCTGAGTTTCATTGCTGCCTGAATCGTACTGGGCGTGGCGTATTTCTATACTCAGGTTGAGTCGTCCGGTTTCAGGGAGCTCCAGTGAGCAACTCTCGAACAAGTCGCCTGGGGGTAGTTGGTGTGTGCAGTCCCCGGAAAAGCGGGCTTTGCAGCCTGTTGCAGAGATATCCATCAGTGTGCCGTCCAGAGCCGTATCGCGCTTCGCGTGACCCAGGTGAACAGCCAGCTCCATGCTGCGTCGCACTGCAGCCCTGAAAGCGCCACGCTTCTGGTGGTAAACCATTTCCTCTGGCAAGGGTGCGCAGTAGGTGGGTACTCCGTCCAGCATCAGCCGTTGTACGCCAGGACAGTGCCAACGCATGTGCACGCCCTCATGCCAGGCATCCACGCGGAACGCTTCTCCCGCAACAGCAAACCGATCGCCGTCGCGTGGCATCATCTCGTCGATCCAGAGAGTCTTGGTGGCGCTATCAATCTCCACAATAAAGCTCTGGAACTTTTGCGGGCGATCAACAAAGGTAACGCGCAGATGATCGCGGTGCTGCTGAATATTTTTCAGCAACGAAAGTATCTCTACTGGAGAGTGGACATCCCGTGGAGGCTGCGGGCCGACTTCCTGATTGAATAGGCTAGACACTGAGGGCTCTCTAGTTCAAATGGACAAACATACTACTACAGTATGCTGGCTATCTGACACGCTGTTCAGGCCTTGGTCAGGTTGCGCTGGTTGCCGGAACGGCTGGCGATGCCCTGGCGATCATATACGCTCTGGCTTGTCTCACCCTGGTTACGCAGGAGATCAAGTAGATTGCCGGTGGCCTGCTGGTTATGTCTAACCAATCGCGCATTACGTAAATTGCCAGCCTGGCAACGCTGTAACGTATCCTGAAATGCGGAATATCTTTCCAGCAGTGTGGGTGCGCCAAGGGATTTGATGTGAGCTTCAAGGCCGTCGCCGGGGGCGACGCCAATTTGTGTACAGCAAGTGCGGATCGCAAGATCGTGCCGTGCAAGTGCTTCGATCAGGGGAGTCTTGGCCGCTAGAAGCTTCTCCAATTCAGCCATGTCTCGATCTACAAGCGCCTGTTGTTCAAGATCCAGGAGCTCAGCAAAAGCTTCACAGTCCGGTTGTGCCTGTAAAAAGACTTTCTCCAGATGTTCCATTTGCTTTCTCCGCTAACCGCTGTGCAGACAAGGTGGCCGGACATTCTCCCGAGGAGTTATTCCAGAGCCAGCAGCTTGTCCGCAATACGGCCACTGTCGACGTTGTAAGTGCCGTCACTGATAGCCTGCCGAATCTGGTCCACGCGTTCGCTGTCGACCACCGGCAAGTCACGTAGACGTTCTTCAACCGCCTGTAATTGTTGAGCCTGTGGGCTGAGTTTCACCTGCCCCTCTTCCACAGTGGTGTTTTGCGCGTTTCCTTGCGCGGCAGGACGGGTGCCTTCGGCCGCGGCATCGCGCTTGCCCACAGTAGCGCCTGTCTGGGCACCCCGATTGGCACTGTTTGATGCGTTGAAGTCAATAACCATTCTGTTTTCCTCAGAACCTAAATGCTTTACTAACACCTGTAACGGCCGATGCAGTCAAAACTTTAGGAAAGATTAGTGTGAATCTGGTCACGTTTTTCACACCAATTTTCATGTTGAGATTATAGAGTAATTGGGCGATAAGGTCACATCGCCACTTCAACTTGTCCGGGGCCGGTAATTCTGGCCTTGACGGTGCGTCCGGACCTGATGTTGCGCACTCGTATCTGACTGCCCATGTTACCGTTTTCCAGCGCCTCCCCTGGCATGCGAACAGACACATGACTGTTCGCCGCGCTGATCACTACCTTGTCGCCCCGTTTGACCACTTCTTGCTGTTCCAGCTGATTGGGGGCCAAAACCGTATCAGCTGCTACCTGACGCCTGAGGCGTAAACCCGCTACCTGATCCAGATCGGTCAGATAGGCATTATTCAAGAGTCCGACGTCCCGCTCCAGGAGGGTGACATCCTGTTTGCCAATGACGGCATGGCGAGAAAGTGGTCGGGTGGTCACAAGTACAGGTTGGTAAAGGCTTACCTGGGCAGGGACGAACAGCCGCCAGCGCACTTCGCTCTCACAACTGAGTCGCACGGTGACACGGCCCACAGGTTCGGCGGGGCTTTCCAGCTCGGCTTCCAGGGCTCCTTCAGGGCACAATGGCAGTCTCAGCCGGTTGTCTAGCCGATTGACTTGCACTTCATAGCGAGCATCCCGAGCACTGCGCTGCAGATGACTTTCGATTTCCTGCTCAAGAAAAGAGGTAGTCGCGCCGATAAGTTGATCAATCAGTGGATTGGCAGAAACGCCTGCGCAAAAAAATAGCGGCAATACCGCGCACCCTGTGAGAAAACGCATACAATGAACCCTGATGACGAGTGGGTTGGCGAATGTCAAAAAAACGCCGTAACAAGTACTACCCAAACAGTGCAGCAAGATGCATGCCGTTTCATTCGAGATATTTGAGGAGTTGCCCATGGCTGGCGTAATGGATTCGGTCAACCAACGTACGCAGTTGGTCGGGCAGAACCGTCTTGAACTCTTGTTGTTTCGACTTTCCGGGCCGCAGCTCTACGGCATCAATGTGTTCAAGGTCAAGGAAGTGCTGCAATGTCCAAAGCTCACTATCCTGCCGCGCTTGAATCCGGTCGTCCGGGGCGTTGCGCACATTCGCGGTGGTACTCTGCCTATCATTGATCTCAACAAGGCCACTGGTGGACCGGGACTCGATGATTTGAGCACAGCATTCGTGATCATTACCGAATACAACTATCGGGTTCAGGGTTTTCTGGTGCGCTCGGTTGAGCGGATCGTCAATATGAACTGGTCCGACATCCACCCGCCGCCAAGGGGTACTGGTCGCGATCATTATCTGACGGCCGTTACGCGTGTGGATGATAAAATGGTTGAAATTATCGACGTCGAGAAGATTCTTGCCGAGGTAGTGCCAACCGTGGAAACCATCACTGCAGGCGTGATCGATGAGGTTACCCACACGGAGGCCCTGGCACGCAAGGTATTGATCGTTGACGACTCCTCGGTTGCTCGCAAGCAGGTTGCACGCTGTCTGCAGGAAGTGGGAGTGGAGGTGGTTGCCCTTAACGATGGTCGCCAGGCACTGAATTGGCTTCGGGATCTGGTCGAAAACGGCAATGGTGTATCCGATCTGTTGATGATGGTGTCGGATATCGAGATGCCGGAAATGGATGGCTATACGCTGACCGCGGAAGTACGAGGCGATTCGCGTATGACGGGCTTGCATATCCTGTTGCATACCTCGCTTTCGGGGGTGTTCAACCAGGCTATGGTGAAAAAGGTGGGAGCCGACGACTTCCTTGCCAAGTTCAAGCCGGATGAGCTGGCACAAAGGGTGATTGATCGACTGCACGCGCTGCGTGAGTAGATCACCGCGTGGGGAAGCAATTCAATTGACGACGGGATGGACTGCGTGACCTCGGCAAACCAAGATTTTCATGTGTTCAGGGAATTTCTGGAAAAAGCGTGCGGCATCGTGCTGGGCGACAATAAACAGTATCTGGTCGCAAGTCGCCTTAATCGGCTTCTAGAGCAACAGGGCATCAAGAGCCTGGGCGAGCTGGTTACGCGTATCCAGACGCAGCCGCGTAGTGGTCTTCGTGAACTGGTTGTCGATGCGATGACGACTAACGAGACTCTTTGGTTCCGGGATGTCTATCCCTTCGAGGTGCTGAAGAATCGGCTTCTGCCCGAGTTCATCAAGGCTAATCCCGGCCAGCGTCCGCGTATCTGGTCTGCGGCATGTTCTTCGGGCCAGGAGCCCTATTCATTGAGCATGTCCATTGACGAGTTCGAGCGCAGCAACCCCGGACAGTTACGCGGGGGCGGGCAAATTATTGCCACAGACCTGTCAGGTGGCATTCTTACTGCGGCCAAGTCTGCGGAGTACGACAGCCTGTCTATTGCCCGTGGGCTTTCAACTGAACGGCTGACCCGTTATTTCGATCAGACCACGCCGGGCCGCTGGACAGTCAAGCAGCCGATTCGCAGTCGCGTTGAGTTTCGCGCAATGAATCTGCTCGACAGTTACTCGATGCTCGGCAAGTTCGATATCGTTTTTTGCCGCAATGTCCTCATCTATTTTTCTGCCGATCTCAAGAAGGACATTCTCAAACGCATTCATGGCACCCTGAAGCCCGGTGGTTACCTGATGCTTGGGGCATCCGAGGCGTTGAACGGTCTGCCTGATCTCTATCAGATGGTCCAATGCAGTCCCGGTATTGTCTATAAGGCAAAATAGCGATCAGATTGACTGATGCCCAAGAAAAGACCTGTGTCGCCCTGACGCAGGTTTTATGTTCGCCCGCTCTCCCCGAAAGTCCCATCGCCCTCATCCTTGCCGCCCAGGCGATTGCCGCCTGACAGTTTACCGTTGCCGCTTTTCCATGGGTACGTGTTAAGTCTTTGAATAATAGTGACATATTTTCTTGGCATGGAAACTGCTTTGTTATTGCGCAGAGAGAACCATGTGGCTAATTCTTGCCACAAGAGGAACGCGCAAATGACGATCAATTTCGATAACGCCCTTGGTATTCACGAGAAAGCACTGACTTTCCGTGGCCAGCGAGCGGCTGTTCTGGCCAACAATGTTGCCAACGCCGAAACGCCCAATTACAAGGCCCGCGATCTGGATTTTTCCACTGTTCTGGCTGCTCAGCAGAGCGGCGGTGACAAGGGCTTTGCTGCCAGCACCACGCATGCTCGGCACATCAATACCGAAAGTCTGCTCGACCAGGCCGCCGGGCTGCGCTTCCGTACGCCCTTGCAGGCATCCCTGGATGGCAACACCGTTGACGCTGAGGTCGAGCAAAGCGCTTTTGCCGAGAACGCCATCGAGCTGCAGGCCAGCTTTACCTTTCTCAACAGCAAGTTCAAAGGGTTGATGTCAGCCCTGCGCGGAGAATAAGCCATGTCCCTCAATGACGTATTCAATATCGCCGGTTCCGGTATGAGCGCACAGTCTCTGCGCCTGAATACAACGGCCAGCAACATCGCCAACGCCGAGACCGTGTCCAGCAGCACAGGCGAGACCTACCGCGCCAGACATCCGGTTTTTGCAACCATGTTTAGCGAACAGCAGCAGGGCATGGGTCAATCGCTGTTTGCCTCCCAGGAGCAGGCCGGGCAGGGTGTTGAGGTCCTGGGTGTCGTGGAGTCGGATGCCGAGTTGCAATCGCGTTATGAGCCTGACCATCCGATGGCGGATGAGCAGGGTTATGTTTTCTATCCCAACGTCAACATTGTCGAGGAAATGGCCAACATGATGGCTGCTTCGCGGGCATATCAAACCAACGTCGAAATCATGAACGCAACCAAGACTATGTTGCAACGCGTTCTCACACTGGGTCAGTGACAGGAGCTTCAAGACCATGAGTATTTCTAGTGCACTGAGCGTAGGTGAAAGCGTTCTGGATCAGTACAAGGTGGACCAGACCCGGGATGCCAAGGGCGGCGAACTCGGCAAGAATGAATTCTTGAAACTGCTGGTGACACAGATGAACAACCAGGATCCGCTGTCACCCCAGGAAAATGGAGAGTTCATTGCTCAGCTGGCTCAGTTCAGTACGGTTGAGGGCATTGAAACACTCAATACCTCGATGGAGTCACTGGTCAATGGCTACCAGTCTTCACAGGCCTTGCAGGCTTCGTCATTGGTGGGTCGTACCGTCATTGTGCCGGCTGATCAGGCCATGGTGGACACTGCCAAGGGTATCAAGGGACAACTGGCTCTGCCTGTCCCCAGTGATAACGTTTACGTGAATGTCACCGATGCGGCTGGTTCCGTCGTCACGCGACTTAACCTGGGCAGCCAGGCGAGCGGCATGCATGACTTCGTTTGGGATGGAAAAGACAGCAGCGGCAATCTGATGCCGCCCGGAAAATACAAGTTTGAGGCTCAGGCTACTATCGAAGGAGCCAACAAGCAGCTTGCAACGTTACTGCCGGCCAACGTGGACAGCGTGTCCCTGGGCAACGGCAACGGGGGCGGAATGATGCTTAACGTCGCAGGCCTCGGCAGTATCAGTCTTTCTAATATCGTTTCTATTGGTCAGTAACAGTCGTCCGATCTACATCGGCTAGGAGAGTAACCATGTCTTTCAATATCGGTCTGAGTGGTATCCGGGCGGCGTCATCCGATCTGGATATTACCGGTAACAACATCGCCAACGCCGGCACAGTGGGCTTCAAGGGCTCGCGCGCGGAATTTTCCGATGTTTATGCAGCCTCCATTCTCGGCTCGGGCAGCAATGCCCAGGGCAGCGGTGTATTGCTTGCCGACGTGGCCCAGCAGTTTACCCAGGGCAACATCAACTTCACCGAAAACAGTCTCGATCTGGCCATCAATGGCAACGGCTTCTTTGTTACCAGTAACGGTGGTGCGCTCAGTTATACGCGAGCCGGCTACTTCGGTACCGATCGCGAAGGTTTTATTTCCAACAACTTCGGCGAACGCCTGCAGGGCTTTGGCGTGAATCCGGTTACTGGCCAGATTAACCAGGGCGTTCAGACCGACCTGCGCGTGGATACCCGTTCGGCCAATCCCAGAGCAACTTCCGAGGTTGACTCTACTCTGAACCTGAATTCTACCGACGTGCGTCCGGCTATCTGGCAGCAGGCCTATGATACCGAGATTGCTGCAGGCGGTACCCCAGCCGATGCTTTGGCAGCTGCCAGGGACACCTTCGATCCCACCAATTCGGCCACCTACAACAGCTCCACCTCGGTCAATATCTTCGATAGCCTGGGTAATGCGCATACCCTGACCAAGTACTTCGTAAAGACCGACGGCAATCAGTGGGACATGTTCACCATGATTGACGGCCGTCAGGTCACCAATGATCCTGCGACCAATAATGCCTTGCCGACTGATGCAGCCTTCGGCCCAGAGCCTACTCAACTGACCTTCAATACCGTTGGCGAGCTAACCACGCCGCAGCCAGTGGGCAGTATCCAGAACTGGGTACCACTAGATAGTGCCGGACGCGAAACCGGCGCCGACTCGCCAGCTGCGTTCGCTATCGACCTGGCGGGTAGTACCCAGTTTGCAGCCAGCTTCGCCGTCACCGCTGTAGTCCAGGATGGATTCACGACGGGTGATCTGGCGGGCCTGGAAATCGACGATGCAGGATTACTGGTGGCGCGCTATACCAACGGGCAGACTCGTACTCAGGGACAGGTGGTGTTGGCCAACTTCGCCAACCAGCAGGGTCTGACTCCGCTGGGTAAAACTGCCTGGGCACAATCTTCTGCTTCTGGTGAGCCAGTGGTTGGTGCGCCCGGGACGGGCACCCAGGGCTCTATCCAGTCCGGTGCGCTCGAACAGTCCAACGTTGATCTATCCGAGCAGCTGATCAACTTGATCATTTCCCAGCGTAACTATCAGGCTAACGCGAAGACAATTCAGACTGCTGATGCGGTAACCCAGACTATCATCAACCTCAGGTAAGCTCCGGCAATAGTCCGGCAATAGCAGGGCGGCAATTCCGGCGGGTCTATCCCGTCTGTATTGCCGCCCTGTTTTTTTATAAAGCTATCTATCTGTTTTATATGCCAAAAAAGTATTAAATTAATTTATGGCATGAACCGTGCTTTATCTTCCTGTGATAGCAGCAAAGCGGCAATTCCTTGTCGCAACGGGAGTAGAGCGTGGACAAATCACTTTTCATTTCCATGACCGGCGCCAGCCAGAACATGCTGGCTCAGCAGGCGCATGCCAATAACCTGGCAAACGTCAGCACTACAGGCTTTCGTCGGGATTTCGAGCAGGCCCGTTCGATGCCTGTTTATGGCCAAGCCCTGCCAACACGAGCCTATGCAATGACCGAGAGGCCAGGCACCGATCTAGCCTCCGGCAGCATGCAGGAAACTGGCCGCGACCTCGATATTGCCGTGGAAGGACAAGGCTGGATTGCCGTTCAGGCTCCTGACGGTACTGAGGCCTATACCCGTGCCGGCAGCCTGAAAATTGACGCTTTTGGTTTGCTACGGACCGCTAGCGGCATGCCTGTGCTGGGTAACGCTGGACCGATCGCATTACCCCCGGCTGACAAGGTAGAAATTGGCCAGGACGGCACCATCAGCATTCGAGCTGAAGGTGAGGCCCCGAATGTGTTGGCTGAAGTGGATCGAATAAAGTTGGTCAATCCCGACCCGGCGACCATTCGCAAGGGTGAGGATGGCTTGATGCGAGTGGAGAACGCTGTTGAACAACCCGCTGACGCGGCAGTGCGTGTGGCGTCGGGTTTTCTCGAAAGCAGCAACGTCAATGCCGTGGCGGAAATGACGGCAATGCTTTCCCTGGCCCGTCAATTCGAGCTGCACATCAAGATGATGCGCACCGCCGAAGAGAACAGCCAGGTCACCAACAAGATTCTGCAAATCAGTTGAACCTGAGCAGCCGCCTCACGCAGTCAGTGACGCGCTAGGAGAAGAACATGCACGCAGCACTTTGGGTAAGCAAGACTGGTCTGTCCGCACAGGACACCATGTTGACCACCATTTCCAACAACCTGGCGAACGTGGCGACTACGGGTTTCAAACGCGACCGCCCTGAGTTCGAGGATCTGTTGTATCAGATCAAGCGTCAACCCGGTGGTCAGACTACGCAGGACACACAGTTGCCGTCGGGTCTACAGCTGGGTACCGGTGTACGCGTTGCCGGGACACAGAAGATCTTCACTGAAGGCACCCTGCAGACAACCGAACAACCGCTGGACCTGGCGATTAACGGAAAGGGTTTTTTCCAGATTCTGATGCCCGACGGAAATATTGGCTACACCCGTGATGGCAGCTTTCACCTGGATGCTGATGGCCAGATTGTAACCTCCAGTGGCTTCCCACTTGAGCCGGCAATTCAGCTGCCCGACGATGTGCAGTCTTTCACCGTCGGTGAAGATGGCACTGTAAGTATTTCCGTATTCGGTGACCCTGCAGCCCAACAGTTGGGCATCCTGCAGACTGCCAATTTTGTCAACCCGGCCGGGCTTCAGTCGATCGGTAATAACCTGTTCCTGGAAACCGCCGCCAGCGGAGCACCGCAGGCTGGCAATCCAGGGCAGAACGGTCTCGGTACTGTGTTGCAGAATACCCTGGAGAATTCCAACGTCAGCGTGGTCGAGGAACTGGTCAACATGATCACGACCCAGCGCGCCTACGAAATGAATTCCAAGGTGATCTCGACGGCCGATCAGATGTTGCAGTACGTCAGCCAGAACCTCTAAGAGGAATGACTAAAATGAAATCCCTGCGCCTTGCACTGGTTGTGATGATCCTTGGGAGCCTGGCGGCCTGCATGCAGATGCCGCCAGCACCCAATGATCCGTCCTATGCACCGATAATGCCGCGCACACCGATACCTGCGGAGCTCAACAACGGTGCTATTTATCAGGCCGGCTTCGAAACCAATCTGTATGACGATCGCAAGGCCAATCGGGTCGGTGACATCATCACCATCACGCTGCAGGAACGCACTGCTGCACGCAAGAGCGCAGACAACGAGATCAGCAAGAACAGTTCTACGCAGATCGCCAATCCAACCCTGCTGGGCAATGTAGTGGGCGCCAAAGGCTTGAACCTGGGAGTAGATATTTCCGGTAATCGTACTTTCGCTGGCGATTCCGAGGCTAACCAGACCAACAGCCTGAACGGCTCCATCACCGCAACAATCTTTGAAGTTCTGCCCAATGGTGTGATGCGCGTGCGCGGTGAGAAATGGATCACCCTTAACAACGGGGACGAGTTGATTCGCGTTTCCGGTCTGGTACGCAGCGAAGATATCGGCCCGGATAATACCGTGCCTTCGACGCGTATTGCCGACGCTCGGATCGCTTACTCGGGCACCGGCGCTTTTGCCAACGCAAGTCAGCCTGGCTGGCTGAGCCAGTTCTTCCTGAGCCCACTGTGGCCCTTCTAGGAGTAGTGAGCATGCGTAAGCTGCTGTTGTGCCTGTGTTTAGTGCTTGCTGCCCCCCTGGCCCATGCCGAGCGGTTGAAGGATATCGCCAGTGTGGCCGGCGTGCGCACCAACCAGTTGATCGGCTACGGTCTGGTGGTGGGTCTGGTCGGCTCCGGGGATCAGACCAGCCAGACACCATTCACCGTGCAAACCTTCAATAACATGCTGACCGAGTTCGGTATCACCGTGCCGCCGGGAACCCGGATCCAGACCAAAAACGTTGCAGCTGTGGCGATTCATGCCGAGTTGCCTCCCTTCGCACGGCCTGGTCAGACTATCGATATTACCGTTTCGTCGATTGGTAATGCCAAGAGCCTGCGTGGTGGCAGCCTGCTGATGACCCCTCTCAAGGGTATCGATGGCCAGGTTTATGCGATTGCCCAGGGTAATCTGGTGGTTGGTGGCTTCGGTGCCGAGGGCGCAGATGGTTCGCGCATAACGGTTAACGTGCCAAGCGTGGGTCGTATCCCGGCCGGTGCTACTGTCGAGCGCGCCGTCATCAGTCCTTTTGCCAGTGGCGATCATCTGGTGTTCAACCTTAATCGACCGGATTTCACTACCGCAAAGCGCGTTGTTGACCAGATCAACAACACCTTTGGTGCGGGCGTTGCCCAGGCGCAGGATGCCGGCTCAATTACCGTGCGTGCTCCCTTGGACCCCAACCAGCGTGTGGACTACATGTCCATGGTCGAGAACCTGCAGGTGGACCAGGGTAATGCGGCAGCAAAGATTGTGATCAATTCGCGCACTGGCACCATTGTCATTGGACAGGATGTGCGGGTGCAGCCAGCCGCCGTTACCCACGGCGGTCTGACCGTGACGATAAGCGAGAACTTTCAGGTCAGTCAGCCTGATGCGCCCTTTACCGATGGTCAGACAGTCGTCACGCCTAGCTCTCAGATCAATATCGAAGAGGGCGACAGCCGCATGTTCGTGTTCAATCCGGGTGTGTCGCTGGATGAGATAGTGCGCGCGGTCAATCAGGTAGGAGCCGCTCCGGGCGACCTGATGGCCATTCTTGAAGCCTTGAGACAAGCCGGCGCGCTTAACGCCGAACTTGTTGTCATCTGAGCGAGGACGCGATCATGAGCCCGAATGGCATCAGCTATACCGATATCAACTCCATGAGCGAGTTGAAAGCCGGTTCCAAGGCTAACAGCCCGGAAAACATGCAGCGCGTCGCTGAACAGTTCGAGTCCCTGTTCATGAACATGATGGTCAAGAGCATGCGCGATGCCAATCAGGCCTTTGCTGAAGGCAACCCGCTGAACACGCCGCAGACCAAGTTCTATCAGGATATGTACGACAACCAGATGTCGGTTCATCTGTCTGAAAAGCAAGGTCTGGGTTTGGCCGACGTGATGATGCGCCAGCTGTCCCCAGAGAAAACGCCGGCAGCTTCCGGTGGAGCACTGGAGCGGCCAGCATTGAAATCTGATCTGTCTGCTGCTGCGCAAAACACCAACATGGCTGGTGGCTTGCCTGATCATTCAGCTCTGCTGGCCAAACGTCGACTCGGCTTCTCACTGGGTAATGCGGCCTCACAGACAGCTCTGGCTGGCAACGCTGGCGGACCTGCTTCCGCACCAGCTGCTACACCCATGCAGACTGAGCCATCGCAGAGCTGGCAACCATTGCGCGCCATCCAGGGTGTAGCGCGCAATCAGCCCACGACCGCTGAAGCCATTGCCCAGGCTGCACCAGCTGGCCCGGGCCCAACGCGTTTTGCCAATTCCAGTGAATTTGTACAGGCAATGCTGCCGATGGCTGAAAAGGCGGCAGCGCGCTTGGGCGTGGATCCGCATTATCTGGTGGCGCAAGCTGCCCTCGAGACCGGTTGGGGAAAGTCGATTATCAAGCAGCCTGACGGCAGCAACAGCCATAACCTGTTCGGGATCAAGGCCCATGGCGGCTGGCAGGGAGAGTCGGCCAGTGTGATGACCCATGAGTATCGTGATGGTGTAAAAGGCCAGGAGCGCGCGAGCTTTCGCAGCTATGCATCTTTCGAGCAGAGTTTTGACGATTATGTGAACTTCCTCGAGGGCAATGGCCGCTACAAGCAAGCGCTGGCACGCACCGAGAACCCGGATACTTTCTTCCGCGAACTGCAACAGGCCGGTTACGCCACCGATCCACAGTATGCCCGCAAAGTGTCACAGATAGCGCGGCAACTGCTGAGCGACTCCGGCAATCAGCAGGTCGCTCAGACTGGTGCTGACTCCAGCACAGGCAGGGCATAAACATGGCTGACCTTTTCGGGATTGGACTTAGCGGCCTCAAGGCCAGTCAGACCAATTTGTCGGTTACCGGGCAGAATATTTCCAACGTAAATACTCCCGGTTACAGCCGCCAGACAGCCGTTCAAGCAGCCCGCGATCCGAGCTTTACGGGTGCAGGCTATATTGGCAACGGCACCAGCATTGTCGATGTGCAGCGCGTCTATAACGAGTTTCTGACCAATCAGGTGCGCAGCAGTACGGCGATCAATTCCGAAGTCACTGCGTTTCAGACACAGATGGAAGAGCTAAATACGCTGCTGTCTGGAACAGCTACAGGTATCACCCCGGGCTTGCAGAACTTCTTTGACGCGTTGCAGACCTCGGTCGAGGATCCGGCCAGCTTGCCTGCCCGCCAGCTTTTTTTGTCCGAATCCGAAGGCCTGGCCTCGCGCTTCAATACCGTGCAAACACGTCTGTCGACCCAGACTGAATTCATTGGCCAGCAGATGGGCACACTGACCGGTCAGGTCAGCCGTCTGGCTGAGTCGGTTGCACAATACAATGACTCCATCGGGCGCGCCGTCGCAAACGGTTCCGAGCCCAATGACCTGTTCGACGCGCGTGATGAAGCCGTTCGCCAACTCAGTGAGCTGATCGGTGTGACGGTAGTGCCGCAGGACAATAGCAGCATCAACCTGTTCATTGGTTCCGGGCAGCCCCTGGTGGTTGGTAAGGAAGCATCCAGCCTTCAGGTGGTGCGTGGCACCGCCGATCCGTCGCGTGCAGAAGTACAGTTGATCAGCGGAAACTCCGCCCAGGGCATTACCAGCCTGGTCAGTGGTGGTCAGCTGGGTGGCTTGATTCGCTATCGTCAGGATGTGCTTGATCAGGCGCTTAACTCCGTTGGCCGTCTCGCATTGTCGATTGCCGATGAGGTCAATAGTCAGTTGGGGCAGGGTCTGGACATTAATGGTCAGGCCGGTGCGCAGCTCTTCAAGGATATCAACAGTCCTGACCAGCTCGATTTGCGCAGCCAGGCTCGTCCGACCAACAGCGATCCTAATACCAAGCTGAATGTGTTTATCTCTGATACCACTCAGCTGAGTACCTCCGACTATGAGGTGCTTTTCAGCAGTGCTACCCAGTACAGTATCCGGCGGGTGAGCGATAATCAGGTAACCGGGCCGATTGATATCACTGCGGCGCCGCCAACCGAGGTGGATGGCTTTCAAATGACCTTGCCTGCCGGTGGTAGCGTTGTAGCCGGTGACCGTTTTCTTGTCACTCCCACTCGCTACGGCTCTGGCGGCATGGAATCGGTGATGCAGCAGCCCGAAGAGCTGGGCTTCGCAGCGCCGGCCAGCGCTGATACCAGCCTGGCCAACCGGGGTACAGCCAAGATTACCCAGCCTTCGCTTGTGAATGGTCCTGAACCGATTGATCCAGCGGCGATGCAGGCCTACCTGCCTATCGAGATGCTCTATGATCAGGCGGCAGGTACGTTGAGCCTGACCAGCGCCTCCGGTGCGACACTCACACCAGCGTCCTTCGCTATCAACCCGGGGCAGACCAACACTCTGGCGTGGGAAGTGGACGGCTACAGTTTCAGCATGAAAATGACTGGCACACCTCTGGATGGTGATACCTTCAATATCAACTTCAATGAAGGTAAGTCCGACAACCGTAATGCATTGGTGTTGTCGGAACTTCAGACCAAGGCTGTTCTCGGACAGGCCGGTGGTCGCAGCGGTTTCTCCTTTGTTGATGGTTACGGAGATCTGGTCCAGCGCGTTGCTACCTTTACCGCGCAGGCGCGCTCCGACAGTGATTCAAGTGGGGCGGTACTCAAGCAGGCGACCAATAATCGCGACTCGGTATCGGCGGTCAACCTGGACGAGGAAGCCGCGAATCTGATCAAGTTCGAGCAGTATTACAACGCTTCGGCGCAGGTACTGCAGGTAGCAAGATCCTTGTTTGATACTCTGATAAGCAGCATTCGCTGACAGGTGACAGGCCATGCGTATTTCGACAATACAGACATTCAATAATGGCAATCAGGGTATCCAGGATAACTACGCCAAGGTCACGCGTACCCAGGAGCAGGTCAGTTCGGGAAAGCGTCTGTTGTCGCCGGCTGATGATCCCGTAGCGACAGTACGCTTGTTACAGCTCGACCAGGAAGCAGGCCGCCTGGAGCAATTCAAATCCAATATGAGTGCCGCGACCAACAGCCTGAACCAGGAGGAAGCGACACTTAACTCGGTGACCAATATTTTGCAGCGGGTACGCGAAATTACCCTGCAGGGTGGTAATGGTGCGCTAGACGCTTCTGACCGTCAGGCACTTGCCCAGGAACTGAGCGAGCGTGAGGAAGAGCTTTTTGGTCTGTTCAATAGCCGCAACGCCCGTGGCGAATATCTGTTCGGTGGTTTTCAGAGTCAGACCCCGCCCTTCGTTCGGGAGCCAGACGGCACCTATACCTACGAAGGCGATCAGGGGCAGCGTTCAATTCAGATCGCAGGCTCCAAGCAGTTGGCGATCAATGATAACGGCAAGGATCTGTTTGTTGACGTAGGCAATGTCAATCGGGTGGTCACTGATCGAACCGTACCTGTTGCAGATCCCGCGACACCTTTTCCGCGCATTTCACTGGGAGTTGTAGAAGACAAGACTGCCTACGACGCTGATTTTTATCCAAATGCACCTGTAACGGTGAGAATTGCTCCCGACGGAAGCAGCTATGAGGTGTTTGAAACGGCAAACACCGCCAACGTGCTGGCATCCGGGCCAATCGAGCCGAATGAAGACAACAGTCTGCAGGTTCGTATTGCCGGTGTGGTTGTCACCATAGACGGTGAGCTGGCCGGCGGCGAGGAATTTTCCATTGACCGTGGCAATACGGCTGATACCGGTGAAAAACGCAGCATTTTGCAGAACATTGCCTTTTTGCGCGAGACACTGGAGGATCCGGGTAACTCACCCGAAGACAAATTGATACGTCGCGACAAGCTGGCGATCAGTCTGGAAAACATCGATAACGCCATGAACAGCGTGCTCAGTGTACAGACCAGTATTGGCGCCCGACTCAACGTTATCGAGTCCACGGGCAACGAGAATGCTGAAGTGTCCCTGATCAATACCAAGGTTCAAGCGGAATTGTCGGAGCTTGATTATGCGGAAGCGCTCAGTCGCCTGAGTCTCGAGTCTGTAGTCTTGCAGGCAGCACAGCAAAGCTACGTGAAGATCAGTGGCTTGAGCCTGTTCAATCTGCTGCGTTAAGTATGGCTTTCGGGCTTAGAATCCGAGCGGTATTCGCGGCTTGTCGCCGCCCAGCTTGAGACCCACCTTGAGTATGGTGTCATTGTCCACGGCGGCGACAACCCAGGTATGACCCTCCCATTCCAGCTTGTCGCCCACGACGGGATGGCCACCAAAGCGCTTTCCCAAAAAAACCGCAAGGGTCAGTTCGCGGAGCTCATCTGGCACGGCGAATCCATAGAAACGACCTACTGCACCCAGTTCAGCGTCGCCCTCAAGAATAAAGTCACCGAAGAAGCGTCGATTCTCCAGGTAACTCGCAGCATGCGGCTTGCTGAATAACTTCGATAGGGCTGGAAGGTCCCTTTGCCTGCCGATAATGCACAGCACATCGTTCAGTGCCAGGGTGGTGCTGCCGCGCGGATGCAATAGCTCACTTCCGCGGAACACCGCCGCGATGCGTGAATTGTTGGGCATGGCGAGTTCACGCAGACTGACGCCGACACACCAATTGGCATTTTCCAATTGGTAGATCATGACCTCATAAGCGCCATCCACAGCGACATCCAGGCTCGTTCGTTGTAATGGTTCTGGCTGAGGGGGGATCTCGACTCTGCAAAGGCGGGCGGCAAAAGGTAGGCTCGAACCCTGCAGCAGAAGCGATACCAACACGACCACGAAGGCCACGTTGAACAATAGCTGCGCCTGCTCCAGTCCGGCTAGTAAGGGAAAAATTGCCAGGATTATAGGAACTGCCCCACGTAGCCCGACCCAGGAAATGAACAGACGCTCGCGCCAGGAGAAGACAAACGGCGCCAGGCATATCAACACCGCCACCGGCCGAGCAATAAATATCAGGAACAAAGCTATAGCGATGGCTGGCCCGGCGATAGGCATCATTTCGCTAGGAGTGACCAGTAACCCGAGCATCAGGAACATGCCGATCTGGCTCAGCCAGGCCATGCCGTCCTGTACGTGGAGAATATTTTGCAAGTTGTGCACGCGTCTATTTCCCAACACCACACCGGTTAGGTAAATCGCCAGGAACCCGCTGCCGCCAATGGTATTGGCAAACGCAAACACCAGTATCGCGCCGCTGGTAATCAAAAGTGGGTAAAGGCCGGTTGCCAGCTTGACCCTATTCACCAGGCTCGCCAGCAGCACGCCTCCAGCCAGACCGCAGATACCTCCGATACCAAACTGCTGCACAAAAACGCCAATAATTTCCCAACTGACGCTTTGCTCACCCGAGGCGATTATTTCCACCAATGTAATCGTCAGAAAGATGGCCATCGGGTCGTTGGAGCCCGATTCGATTTCCAGCGTGGCGCCCACCCGCTGCTTCAGGTTGAGCCCTTTGCCCTGAAGCAAGGAAAATACTGCCGCGGCATCGGTAGAGCCAACAATGGCGCCCAGGAGCATTCCCTGTAGCCAATGCAGGTCAAGCAGCCAGGCGGTGACCATGCCGGTCAGGCCTGCACATAGCACGACGCCTAGACTGGCAAGGGATACAGCCGGCCAGAGGCCAACGCGAAAGTTTTCGACGCGGGTTCTCATTCCGCCATCAAGCAGAATGATCGCCAGTGCCAGACTGCCAATCATGAAGGCAATCCCGGTATTGTCGAACGCGATACCGCCGAAACCGTCTTCCCCTGCAAGCATTCCGATAATCAGGAAGATCAGCAACAGAGGTATCCCCAGCCTCGAGGACAGGGAGCTGGCGAGAATGCTGGCGCATAACAGCATTGCGCCAATGAGGAAAAGCGTATTGATATAGTCCATGCTGCAGAGCAACTCAATCGGGTATCGTGTCTACCTTCACTATATAGGCTGATAGTGATTGTGGGGCGAAAATTGCTGTAATCTCAGTCAATTGCGAAAGGGGGGGTGTGATGGACGCGGAATTCTGGCGCGAGCGCTGGCAGCTGGGTGAAATCGGTTTCCACAAATCGCGTGCTAACCCTCTGCTAGTGCGCTGGTGGTCCGCGCTGGCAATGAAACCAGGGGCTACGGTGCTGGTCCCGCTGTGCGGCAAAACCCTTGATATGCTCTGGTTGCGTGAGCAAGGATCGGCGGTCGTTGGTGCCGAGTTATCGCGGCAGGCCCTGGATAGCTTTATTGAAGAAAACGGGCTGTCGTGCAAATGGCAAGACAGCGATGGTTTCGATGTGGCCGCGTGTTCTGAACTGACGCTCTATTGCGGCGATTTTTTTGCGCTGGGGGCGACGCATTTGGGGACGGTGAATGCGGTATACGACCGAGCTGCGCTTATCGCACTGCCGCCGCCCATGCGTCAGCAGTATGTCTCGCACCTGCGTGAACAACTCCAGGCTGGCTGGAAAATGCTGCTGATCACGCTGGATTACCGTCAGTCCGAGCGGCCGGGCCCGCCATTCAGCGTGCCGGATACGGAAGTAAGGACACTTTTTTCCGGTTGTTCCGTGTCGGTTTTACAAGAGGCCCAGGTGCTTGAGGAGCATGCCGTGTTCCGTGATCAGGGCATGACCAGCCTGATCGAAAGGGTGTATCTCATCGAAGACAAATGATCGTACAGTTATGTTTGTCGGGTTACTCCCGGCCGCCAACCAGGGCGGCCGTAAAATCTTAATACCAGGTCTGTTTTCTGCCCGGAGTTGTCATGGCGGCCGCCCTTGCCCTGCTGTTCAAGCTCTTCCCCCTTTACATAACCGTTGGGCTTGGATGGCTCGCGGGGCGTTTTCTGAAGGCTAGCGGCAGCCATATTGCCGGGATCATGCTGTGCATCGTTACCCCCTCGGTTGTGTTCCCGGGTGTGATGAGCGCGCCCTTGTCAGCCAGCGTCATCATGCTGCCATTTTTAGCTGTCTATTTACGATCCCAGCGTTTACAAGGCGATCTTTCTTATCTCCATCACGCCAATCGCAGCCAATACAGTGGTTACAGCCACGCTGCTTGATACCGAGCCGCGACAAGTAGCAGGTACAACACTACTGAGTACGACATTTGCGTTGGTCTACATACCGTTTATGGTCTCCCTGGTGATACCGCCGATCTGACAGCCATGTGCCTGCATGCATCCTGCCTGATAAAAAATGATCAGGTCATGCAAAATGCAATGGGCGTACAATTTGAAGATATGTAAGTAATTGATTTTTATTGATTTAAATATATGAAAATACTGGCACGACCCCTGCAATACTCCCTGTAAAGGCGATTGCGTCGTCATCATCAACAGAGCCAAGCGCTCTGCTGGAAATAGGGAGGAATTTCAGAATGAAAGGTCGAGACGTTGCTTTTTTCATGAGTATTCAAGGGGTTCTACTCGGCGCGGCATTTCTGCTTTCCACCGGCGAAACGGATCTGGATACGACAGCCCGCCAAGCCCCCCAACAAATCGAGATTCGTAGTTGGATAGATGAAAACGCCAATTCCCGGACGCTAGCGCGTCAGATGAATATGTCCAATACAGCCAGTATCAAGGATTCTGGTGCGCCGGATTCCATTGCTGTGGCGTTGGAGCAATCTGGTCAGCAGCGCAGTTGGGTTTTCTAGAGAAATAGAGCCGCACACATCCCTCTCTGCGAGGTTTCTCTCCTCGCTATTAGCGGCTAGTTGAATGCCCATGCACTCGGCCTGTCCTTGTGCATGTATTGCATAATGCACGATTCGCTATTGTTTCCCCTCTTTATCATTACGTTCACTGGTTGGCTGCGCTTAATCCGGAACGCTCAGTTGCACATTTTCCTAATGTTGTTCGCTGTATGGCCGATATGGAAGCTACTATGTCAGAAAGATCTTCTTCCTGATAAGAAAGGGCCTTCCGCGTTCGAGCCGAGGCCACGAATAAGATGGGGAATATGCTAATGGCTTCTTTTCGTAACCTGGGCTTTCGCTGGAAATTGACCCTTCCCATGGTGTTTCTGGCCGGCGCGTTTTGTCTGCTGGGCGCTGTTGCCTATATAGGTATTAGCGATCTATCCTCCCGGATGGAGCGATTTTCCAGTGGTTTGTTGCCGCAGGCGACTAACCTTTTGGAAGCAGACCGGGACATGTATCAGGCGCTGGTCGCAGAGCGTGCACTGGTTCAAGGTTCAGCGCGCGATGAGCGTAATGATCTGGTCGTTGCCCATTCCGATAACCTCCAGCAGGCACTGGATCGGGTCAAGGTATCCACGTCGTTAGCGGTATCTCCGCAGAGCAAAGCCCTTGGCCAGGAGTTCGTGCAGGTTTTTGACGCATGGAAGAAGGTCAGCCTGGAAGTAGTGCGACTCTCACAAAGCGAAGCGTTTCAGGACAAGGGTGAGGCCAATCAGCTCAGTTTTGGTGAGTCCGCCGAACTATTTGGCCGCGCTCGTGACTTGATAGATCAAATGACCCAGTTGGTTGATGCCTCGGCTGCCACGGAGCTTCAGGAAGCGGAGCAGGCCACTTCAGCAAACGCGCGCAATATGTCTTTGGTGGTCATTCTCGGGCTTGTTGTCTGTGTGTTGACCATTGCCTTTCTCCCCGGTCTTATTGTCCGGCCAATCGAGAATATTCTAGCGCGCATTCGCGATATAGCTGGCGGTGGTGGTGACCTTACAAAGCGGGTTGATGTCAACTCAGCGGATGAGGTGGGCCAGCTTGGTGCGAGCTTTAACGAGTTCCTTGATCAGCTACAACTCCTGATCCGGGAAGTCGCCGAATCGACACTCCTGGTGGCATCGGCCTCCGAGCAAATGAGCGCCATAGCGGCCAACCAGGATCAACTGGTGACGGATCAGCACCTGGCCATTGATCAGGTCAGTACAGCGGCAACCGAAATGACCGCCGCTATTCACGAAGTAGCCGATAACGCTCACAGCACTGCCGAAGCTGCCCGCCAGGCGGACCAGCAGGGTAAGTCGACATCCGAAGTCGTTGGTCAGACGATGAACGCCTTACGCAGGCTGGCCAAGGATGTAGCTGAGGCTGCAGGCGTGATCAACCGTCTTGAGCAGGATAGTGACAAGATTGGTGGCGTGCTGAGTGTTATTCAGGCGATCGCAGAGCAAACCAATTTGCTGGCCCTCAACGCCGCCATCGAAGCTGCACGCGCAGGTGAGCAGGGCCGGGGTTTTGCCGTGGTAGCGGACGAGGTCAGAACGCTGGCGGCTCGCACCCAGGATTCCACCCGCGATATTCAGGAAATGATCCAGAGCCTGCAAACCGGAAGCACTCAGGCGGTAACAGTCATGCAGCGCGGCGCTTCCCTGGCTGCCGAGAGTGTCGAACAGGCAGAGGGCGCGGAAAGATCGCTTAACGATACCGCACAATCGGTTGTGCGAATCAACGATATGGCCGCACAGATTGCCTCGGCCTGTGAAGAGCAGACCCAGACCACGGAAGAGATTGCCCGTAACATCAGTGGCATCAGGGATCTTTCTGATCAGGCAGCGCAGAATTCCAGTGAGAGTCGTCAGGCTAGTGAGTCCATGGCCAGACTGGCTGCAGGACTGCAGCAGCAGGTAGGTCGTTTCAGGACCTGAAGGGCGCTTCAGTTTATATAAAGCCAGGCTCCAAGAAGCGCCCAACAATGGGTTGTAACTTGACGCCAAGCCGTTACAATAGCGCGGCCTGTCCAGCACAGGTTCGTTATGGTGGCCCTGCCGGTCCCCTCGCAATGATTCGCCGTTAACCTGGTCAGGCCCGGAAGGGAGCAGCCACAGCGGTTACATCGTGTGCCGGGGTGTGGCTGGTAGGGTCGCCACCCATGACGTCCTCTCGTATTCAGCACCCCCGATATCCCCCAAGCCAAGCAGCACATCTCGCAAAGTCCGTCTGCTTTGGTTACAGTACCCGCTCGCCTTTCAGATCCTACCGGACAGCACACATCCAATGAGTTATCAGGTACTTGCCCGCAAATGGCGTCCGCGCCTGTTCCGTGAAATGGTCGGTCAGACCCATGTGCTCCAGGCGTTGATCAACGCGCTTGACCATGATCGGCTGCACCATGCCTACCTTTTCACCGGCACCCGGGGAGTTGGTAAAACCACTATTGCGCGTATTCTGGCCAAATGCCTGAATTGTGAGACAGGAGTGAGCTCCGAGCCCTGCGGAACCTGTTCGGCGTGTCGCGAGATTGATGAAGGGCGCTTCGTTGATCTGATCGAGGTTGACGCGGCCAGCAGAACCAAGGTCGAGGACACCCGCGAGCTGCTTGATAACGTGCAATACGCGCCATCTCGCGGACGTTACAAGGTCTACCTGATCGACGAAGTGCACATGCTATCAAGCCACAGCTTCAATGCGCTGCTGAAAACGCTTGAGGAGCCACCCGAGCACGTTAAATTTCTGCTTGCTACTACCGATCCGCAAAAACTCCCGGTCACCATCCTCTCGCGCTGTCTGCAGTTCTCATTGAAGAATATGCAACCCGAGAAAATCGTTGATCATCTACGCCATGTTCTCGGCGAAGAGCTGATCCGGTTTGACGAGGAATCGCTATGGCTGCTTGGCCGGGCAGCCGATGGCTCGATGCGAGATGCATTGAGTCTGACCGATCAGGCGATTGCATTCGGCAATGGCGCCCTGCAGGTCAGTGACGTTCGCAGCATGCTCGGAACTATTGATCATGGCCAAGTATTCGGTTTGCTGGAGGCGTTGGGTGTTGGCGACGCCAAGGCGTTGCTGGCTGCGGTTGCCGAGTTGGCGGAGCAGGGTGCAGATTTTACCGGGGTACTGGCTGAGTTGCTCTCGGTGCTGCAGAGAATAGCTATTGCCCAGGTTCTACCCCAGGCGGTAGATAATAGCCTGGGAGATCAGGAGCGCGTGCTGGCGCTGGCGGGTCAGATCAGTGCAGAAGATGTACAGCTTTTCTATCAATTGGGCCTCCACGGCCGTCGAGACCTGCCCCTGGCGCCGGAACCGCGCGGCGGCTTTGAAATGGCCATGTTGCGCATGCTGGCATTCAGACCGGGTACTCTGGAGCAGGATGCTCTCGCCGAGCCGCCTGGCGACTCGCCGGGAAAGCCAGTGGGGCTCAGCCAGGCCAGGGCTGAATCCGGAACGCCAAGGCCAACTCCGGCAGCCATCCCTCAGGAGGCCAATTCCGCTGCTGCTTTTGCCGCTAAATCCGGTTCCGAGGCTCAGTCACCTGGGTTGGCAGCGCCGGAAGAGGCAATGGTCCCGCCCATTGGGCTAACGGACGCTGAGACCGCAAAGCCCGTAGTGGTTCCCGCGAATCCCCAGTCGATTGATTCCGATGAGTTCGCCGCCGCCGAACCGGCGGATAAAGTCGCCGATTTTGAGGTGCCTGTTACGAGCAACGAATCTCGGCGCCAGCCGGCTTCTGGGCAGCCGCTGAAAACCTCCGCGCCGGTCAAGCCGCCCCAGGATGAACCGCCTTCGGGGTGGTTGCAGGCCAGCGGTTCAGATGGTCAGGAGTTTGATGACCGCGATGGAGACGAGGAAGAGAATCTCGATCTGGGCCAGTACTTGGGTGACTGGCAAACTGTTGATGCGGTAGCGGCAGTGACTACAGCCGCAGAGGATAGCCTGGATGCAAGCGTGGGGCTCGGTGATCTGCCGCCCGCAACAGGTCTGGCCGCCGAATGGCTGGAGATATTCTTGCAGTTGGGTCTTAGCGGGTTGACGCAAAGTATTGCGGCCCACTGCCAGCTTGTGGACAAAAACGACAGCGCCTGGACTCTGCATCTGGACCCGGGCCACAGCGCGCTCTATAACGAGAATCATCGCTTGCGTGTGCAGCAGGCGTTAGTGGAGCATATTGGTGTACCGGTCGATCTGGAGGTGCGTGTTGCCGCTCCGGATCAGGAAACACCCGCAGTCGCGGCGGCACGCCGCAAGCGCAAGCGACAACAGGAAGCGGAGACCAGTATTCAGCAAGATCCGCTGGTCCTGGGACTGATGCGCGAATTTGCGGCACAAATCTGTGAAGGTAGTATCCGCCCTATTGATACGACGACCCATTGAGTGAGGACAAGAGCATGATGAAAGGTGGAATGGCCGGGCTGATGAAGCAGGCGCAGGAAATGCAGGAAAAAATGGCAAAGATGCAGGAGGAGCTGGCTAACGCAGAGGTTACCGGCCAGTCCGGGGCAGGCTTGGTTTCTGTAATCATGACTGGGCGCCACGACGTGAAGCGTGTGTCCATTGATGACAGTCTGATGACTGAAGAAAAGGAAATTCTGGAAGATCTGGTTGCAGCTGCGTTCAACGACGCCGTGCGCAAGATCGAAAAAAACAATCAGGAAAAGATGTCGGGCATGACCAAGGGCATGAATCTGCCCGATGGTTTCAAGATGCCTTTTTAAAGTCTATTTACCTCTATTTCAGGCGGTGCCATGAGCTTCAGTCCCCTGATTCGCCATTTGATCGATGCACTGCGCGGATTACCCGGTGTCGGACCCAAGACAGCCCAGCGTATGGCGTTGCATTTGCTTGAGCGTGATCGAGATGTCGCGCGGCATCTTGCCGGTGCCCTGGCTACTGCCATGGACGGGGTAGGCTACTGCAGCCGCTGCAGAACGCTCAGCGAGAACGATATTTGTGCTATCTGCTCCGACCCGCGCAGGGATGCAACGCTACTGTGTGTACTGCAGAGCCCGGCTGACGTTTGGGCGGTTGAGCAGGCGGGAGGCTTTAGTGGTCGCTATTTCGTTCTCAAGGGACAGCTATCGCCAATCGACGGCATGGGACCGGAGGAGATCGGGATACCGTCGCTACTGGAGGCGGTAGAGCGCAGTGATGTTGCTGAGGTGATACTGGCGACCAACCCCACGGTGGAAGGTGAGGCGACTGCTCATTATATTGCCAGCACGCTGAAACCTCGCGGGATCAAGGTGTCACGCATCGCTCACGGTGTTCCCCTAGGCGGCGAACTGGAATATATCGATGGTGGTACCTTGGCCCATGCGCTCGCCGGGCGTACTCCGATTAACTGAGTCGCCTGGCTTGCGTTAATGGATTAGGAAGCGAGCTGACCGCTGCGAAAATCATGTAGAGCCTGTTCGATTTCCTCGCGGCTGTTCATGACGAAGGGCCCATACTGGACTATGGGCTCGCGTAAGGGTTTACCCGCAATCAGTAGCACCTTCGCACCATTGGGCCCTGCCTGAATCGAGATGCCATTACCTTCCCCGAGTCGCCCCAGGTGGCCCGCTCCCAAGCCTGAGCGCTGCTGGCTACCAATCAGTTCTATTGTCCCTTCATACACATAGAGCATGCCATTCAGTTGAGCGGGCAGCGGCAAGTCACATTGCTCCTCGGGCAACAGATGCAGATCGACATAAAGAGGGTCACTGCTTTTTCCGATTATCGGACCGGCCACGAGTTCATCGGCCAAGTGCAAAGTCCCGGCGATGACTCTGGCAAGCCCGCCACCCGCTAAAGGGCGTTCAGTGATTGCATCCGACGGCAGGTCCTGATAACTAGCTGGCTGCATCTTTTCCAAAGCGGGTAAGTTTACCCACAGCTGAAAGCCACGCATCCGACCTGAATCCTGCTGCGGCATCTCGGAGTGAATGATGCCGCGCCCGGCTGTCATCCACTGCACGCCGCCTGGCTCAAGTAAACCTCGGTTGCCCATGTGATCCTCATGAAGCATCCGGCCCTCGAGCATATAGGTAACTGTTTCAAAACCCCTATGCGGGTGAGAGGGGAATCCCCCGATATAGTCTGCAGCCTCATCGGAACCGAACTCGTCGAGCATTAAAAAAGGGTCGAAGCGCTCTGCACCGGTTCCGCCAAACACGCGCTTGAGTTTTACGCCGTCACCATCGGAGGCGTTGCGACCAGTTATTTGTTCAATCAGATCGCGATTAATGACTGTTGACATCAGAGACCTCCCGTATTGCGAATAGGATCAGTCTATTGTCAATAATAGTGATTAAAAAGCGGAAAAATAAGGGTAAAACTATCTGTTATTTCGATGAGATATGGTGAGGTATGGAATTTTTGGCCGCACTCGGAGAGGGTGCGGCCAGGAAGTTGCCTTTGCAGTTACGGCTTCAGGCAGGGGAAGAATTAGTCTTCAGACTCGTTTTCTGCTTCAAGCTCTTCAACGATGCGATCATAGGCTTCACATGGATCGTGCTTGTCGGTGGTTGGATTGCGCAGCTGTAATGCTACGAGTTGTTCGTATAGCTGATTGGCCTTGACCGGATCACCGTCGGCCAGGCGATGGACTGTTTCAGCCACTTCTTCTGCCTTGGCCACAGCGTCCTCAACCGTACAGGCTGCATAGGCTGGCAAAGCAAAAATACTGAATAAGCTGGCAGTTAACAGGCTGGGAATTATTTTCATCTAGGACCTCGGTTATCACATTATTTATACCTTCATGTTAGCGAGATTCCGTGACCTGTCCAAGCAGGTGCGGCAATTAGCCCTCGCGGAGAGCTCCAGAGCCTCTGCAAACGATAAAGAGGGTAAGAGAGTTTAAGTTGCTATCAGTTTGCCTGCGGTATAAAAAGTATGACTATCCTTACTTCCGTCCGAGTCCCAAATGTCCCGCTTTATGCCAATGCTTTGCAAGCTTGTACTGGCTGTGCTGCCATCCAGCAGCTTCGCCGAAGCCGTTGTGGTCGGGTTTGGCACCCATAAGCCTCCCTATGTGTTCGAGCTTGAGGAGCGCGGGCTCGAGTACGAGCTGGTCGAAGCGGCCCTCGAACATGCGGGGCTGGAAATGCAGCCGTATTATGCTCCTCTGGAGCGCCTGCACCGGATGCTGCAATACCGGGAGCTCGGAGCGATGGCCAGTACGAATCAGACCAGTGGTGTAGAAGCTCACTACTCTGGCGTTTATATGGAATATCAAAACGTTGCGGTTACGCTGCAGCAACGCAAGATTCGATTGGACAGCATTGACGACCTTGAAGGTTATTCAATTAGTGCTTTTCAACGGGCAAGCTTCGTACTGGGCCCGGTCTTTCGCGCCATGACTGAGGGCAATCCACAGTACCGTGAAGAGGCTCGTCAGATTACCCGTAACCTGTTGCTCTATTCTGGGCGGGTGGATGTCATGATTGGTGACCGGAGAATCATTCGTGCATTCAACCGTGAGATTGTCGATCGTGTCGATGTCAGCCAGCCAGTAACAGAACACTTCCTTTTTCCCCCTACTGGCTATCGTGTGGGATTCGTTGACGCTGCGATCCGTGATCGTTTCAATGAAGGGCTCATCGCGATCCAGGGCAATGGACAATACCAGGCCATCACTCAGCGGTACGAGGACTACTAAGGGGGAGCTGTGACTGAATAGACGGCATTTCTGGCCTACCAGGCGCCGCTATCGGGACTGTGATCAGGTAATCTTGGTGCAGTGCAAGATCTTGATAACAAAAACATCGCTGGCCAGGCGAATCCACAGTGGGAGATATCCATGAACCTGTCCCGTAGCTTCGTCCTTACGTTAGCGGTATTACTGTCACAGCAGATACAGGCCCAGACGATGCCCGCACCCGAAACAGTCCGGCTAGACGAATTGCAGTTGATGGAGGGTTTTCCGCCTTCCGCAAACAAGCAGGTCACTGCGCAAAACTTCCTTACGCAGTTTCCTAATCTTCGCTGGGCATTCCACCACATGCGCGAACTGCTCCCTTCACGCAATATTCGTCGTGGCCCGTCAGCCTCTGTAGCCTTGCCCCCGGGTGAGGATCTGCGAGCCAGAATCGATGGCCTGAGTTTCGTGGGGCCCGAGGATAAAAGCCTTACCTTCGGTGAGTATCTTGCTGCCACCTATGCCGACGCAACTTTGATAATGAAAGACGGCAAGGTGATTTACGAGGCCTACCACGAGGGGATGCCAGAAGAGAATCCGCACATGCTGTGGTCGGTGACCAAGTCTTTCGGCGGGCTTATTGCCACTCAATTGCTGGAGGAGGGAACACTCAAGGCAGATGCGCTGATAACCGATTATGTGCCGGAGCTGGAGAAAAGTGGCTGGCGAGGGGCAACTGTTCAGCAATTGCTGAACATGACAGCAGATATCGACTACAGCGAGGTATATGCCGATCAGGATTCGGATGTAGCCAGATATGCAATGTCGGCGGGGATGTTACCAACGCCGGAGGATTTTGCCGGCGAACGCGATCTTTACAGCTATCTGCCGACTATTGCCGCCGATGGCGAACATGGAGAGCGTTTTATCTACCGCACAGTGCATACCGAAGTACTGGGTTGGGTGCTCCGTCGTGCTACCGGGAAACATCTGGCCGAACTGATCAGCGAGCGAATCTGGAGTAAACTGGGTGCCGAACAGGATGCTTATCTTTTACTCGACAGCAAGGGCACAGAATGGGCTGGCGCCGGCTTGAATGCGACGCTGCGAGACCTGGGCCGTTTTGGTGAAATGATGCGCCTCAACGGACAATTCAACGGCCAGCAGATAATCAGCAGTTCAGTGATAGAGACTATCCGTGAGGGGGCAGATCGCGAGGCTTTCAAGGCATCAGGTCGCGATTTTCAGCCGGGTTATTCTTACCGCAACAAGTGGTGGATCAGTCACAATCCCGACGGTGCCTATGAAGCGCTTGGGGTCCACGGACAGATGATTCATGTCAATCCCGCAGTGGGCCTGGTTGTGGTTCGCCTTTCTTCACACCCCGTCGCCACCTCTGCCGCGACTTTCCCGACAACCCGACCAGCACTTGCCGCCCTGGCCGACATGTTGCGCTAGGTGTCGTATTGCTCCAGCATGTCCGCCGGCACATCACGCCGGTGGGCAAGGCTGGTGTCTCCGGTGTCAGGATGATAAACGATCAACACGTCCCCCTTCTCCAGCTGCCTGAGTAGCCGCTGCTTACGTTGCTCAAGGCTGGCTTCATAGCCGTTATCGGTGCCGTCACGCGTGACGAAGTCTTCAAGCAGGCGCGCCAGGGTTTCGGGCTCCAGCAGAGTGTGGGGTATCAGCATGATGTCTACTTCCCGGATGACAGTGTCACTAATGATACACTGCGCAGCCGATTTTACTGTTGCTGGTCCGACATGATTACTGATCCACTTTTCTATCTCTGCGCGATTCCCGCAGTACTGCTTTATGGGATTGCAAAGGGTGGCTTTGGTGGCAACATCGCCATTCTCTCAGTACCCCTGATGGCGCTGGTGATGTCACCCCAACAGGCTGCCGCCATTCTCCTGCCAATTCTGATTGCAATGGATTTGATGGCCCTGAGGACTTTTCGCGGCCGTTGGGATCGCGCCAATCTGCGCATCATTCTGCCGGCGTCACTGGTAGGGGTCGTACTGGGTGGTCTGATGTTCCGGGTACTCAGCGATGCCCATATTCAGTTGATGATCGGTGCCATCGCGTTGATCTTTACCCTGAATATCTGGCTGCGCCGCAGTGAGCCGCCGCCGCGCGAGGCAAGTCGTGTGCGAGGCAGTTTCTGGGGGATGGTTGCGGGCTTTACCAGCTTTGGTATTCATGCCGGTGGGCCGCCCATCAACGTGTACCTGCTGCCGCAAAAGCTCGACAAGACCCTATTGATGGGCACGATCGCCGTTTTCTTCGCAGTCGTTAACCTGGCCAAGCTGCCGGCGTATATCTATCTGGGCCAGTTCGACAAGACCAATTTACTGACTGCGCTGGTGCTGCTTCCGTTGGCACCTATTGGCGTGCGCATGGGTTTCTGGCTCTTGCAGCGTAGCAACGAGAAGCTGATCTACCAGTTGTGTTACATATTCCTGTTTTTGACCGGTGGGCGGCTGTTGTATCAGGGGGCTACCGGGCTGTATCCCGGTTGAACTGACGGTCCAGCACCGCGTAAAGCGCAGGGGCTTCTACCGGTTTTGCAAGGTAGTGGTTCATGCCGGCCCTGGCCCCTGCTTCACGGTGGCTATCCAGGGCGTGGGCGGTGAGGGCGACTATGGGGACGGCTGGCAATTGAGCGTTTTTTTCGAAGTCGCGAATGCGCCGTGTGGCCTCGAAGCCGTCAACCCGGGGCATCTCCCCATCCATGAGAATCAGCTGGTAATGGCTCGGATCCGCCTGGTAGAGGGCGATCGCCTCGGCCCCATCGCCGGCCAGTACCACCTGACAGCCATAGCGCTCTAATAGGCCCCGGACGACCATCTGGTTGACGGGGTTGTCCTCAGCGACCAGGACCCTGAGTTCTGCAGGTGAGCGTAGATCGATACCAGATCCCACATCTGTCTCCGTTCCCACACCCGCGTGTTGGCTCAAGCCCCGCAGCGCCTCTCGCAAATGGGCCGGGGTGATCGGCGCATTAAGTATGACCGCCTGGTTGCCAAGCATATTATTGCGTTCACCCATAGTGCCGACTGACCGCAAAACGAGTGAGGGTTGGTAACGCTCGGCGACCATTTTCTCAAACCGCTCAAGCTCTGGTTCATGCATCCCTGCGGTCGCGATGACAAGCAAGCTGTCATCAGGTATCTCCGTTACCGCTGCGTCGACCGAGCGGATCTGCACCACCAGGCCCAGACGCAAAAGCAGCGCGCTGTAGCAATCCAGCGCGGCCTGATCGCAGCCAATGAGCATCGCGCAGTTCGCCCAGGGCAGGGCGGGCTCGGCTTTGCTTGGTTGTTCGTGAATGCCGAAGGAGAGGTCGAAAGAAAACTCTGCGCCTTCGTCCGGCGCGCTGCGGACCTCGATTCGTGCATCCATTAAAGATGCAAGTTCCTGACTGATTGCCAGCCCGAGACCGCTGCCGCCGTAACGCCGGGTGGTCGTGCTGTCAGCCTGGGTAAAGGAGTCGAATAGATCCTGCTGTGCCTCAATCCCGATACCTATACCGGTATCGCGTATCGCAAATCGCAAACGGCATTGCCCTGCGGCGTGGACTATCTCTGCGCCATCCACATGCAGGGTCACGTGACCGCTGTGGGTGAACTTCAAGCCATTGCTCAGAAGATTCAGGAGTATTTGCTTTAGTCGAGTAGGGTCGCCTATCACCCGCCGTGGTACCGCTGGATCGAGACTACAATACAGTTCCAGATTCCTGTCCAGCGCCTGGGCGGTAAACAGGCTGCAGGTATCGGACACAAGCTCTTCGACATCAAACTCGATACGCTCCAGACGAACCTGTCCGGATTCGATACGGGCATAGTCAAGCACCGCATTGATGACTGACATCAGGGCTTTTCCAGAGTTGCTGATGGTCCGAACATAAAACTGCTGGGTACGACTCATTGGCGTATCACGCAGTAGTTCCACCATGCCCAGTACGCCGTTCAGGGGTGTGCGAATCTCGTGACTCATCTTGGCCAGAAAGCGGCCCTGCGCGCGTGATTCAAGGCGGGCCTGTCGGGCCTGCTCGTCAGCCTTGAAACGTGCCTCCTTGAGGGCGTTGATGCGGTCGGCAAGGCCAAGGGAAAGAATAAACAGCTCCATGCAAATCCCCAGTTTGACCCAGGCGGTGCCATAAGACACTCCCAGCTCATAACCCAATGATCCTGCTGTAGACAGCATAAGAGAACAGAGCAATACGCCCCAGGCCAGAGTGTAGTACGAGCCGTAGCGGAACCCCTTTCGCCAGACATGAATACCGGTTGTCAGCAGGATGGCCGAGGTACTCAGAACGTACAGACTTGCCAGCATGTTGTAGAGCGTCAGACCCAAAACGGGAAGACCCACCAGCGTCATGCCGACCAGGAGTATGAGCACTTTTAAAAGCCGGTCGATTCGTGGGAACTGCTCGGCAGTGTGCAGGAAGTGCCGACTGAACTGAGTGGCCACAATACAGTGCAGGAACATCAGGCTGTAAATCGACACCGACTGAAAGGCGATGCCTGTTGATAGCCATTTCCACAGCAGCCCATCAAAGGCAGCCATGAACAGCAGCATGTTCAGGTTGTAGACCAGGTACCAGAGATAACTGGTCTCGCGTAGCGATATGTACAGAAACAGATTGTAGGCAAATAGGCCCAGCATCACTCCGTAGAACAATCCCTGGGCCATGGAAGCTACCTCCAACTGGGTGGCTGCTGCTGGCCAGGTGGCAAAGTAGAGGGGTACAAAGATCGTGCTGCTGGATTCAACACGCAGGTAGATTCGGTTGATACCAGGCGACAGGGACAGGGTCAGCCAGGGATTGCGGACCAGCATGGGCCGCTCCTCAAGTAAGACATGATCACCGCTGCTCTGGTATGACAGGTTTTGTAATGGGTCAATGTGGAACAACTCGACCTGGTCAAGGATCGGGTAGTTGATTTCCAGAACACCCTCCAGGTTGGCACCGGTGCGGTTGTCCAGTGCAACTGCTATCCACCAGGCAGATCCGTTCTTGCCCATATTGATATGGGTGCCTGGTACTTTTTGCCAGGATTGCTGTGGGACCGCAGTCAGATCTGCAAACTGATAACGTTGATCCGGATCTTCAAGTGTCAGTGCGTGCCTGGCCAGATTGATGCGCTGGTGAGAGTCTTCGAGCACGGGTATGTCAAAGAACATCGCATCGTTTCTGGCAGGAATATCTTGCGCACCAGCGTGTGCCGATACCGACAGCAGGAGTAGACAGCAAAGAGACAGCCACCAGGACGAAAGCATCGGATGCATACCTTGCGGGTGCGCCGGATCTTGGATTTTTATCGGCGGACCTTGCTTGATGCTAGCACAGCAGTGGCAAAAAGGTATCTCGGTTGGGCTGAGGGTGTTCTGGCCTGGTAAGCCAGATAATCATTTGCCGCGTATCAGTTGGCGCAACAGGAAACGGCTTGGATGGACGGCCTGGACCAGGTCGCTGGGTAGAGGTAAAGGTTTATTGTCCAGCATGGCAGCGACCAGCTCGCCACTTAAAGGGCAACTGATCAGCCCTCGGGAGCCATGGGCTGCGTTGATATAAAGGCCCGGCAGCCAGGGCGCAGCTATGTCGGGACGTTTTGAAGCGTCCTTGGTCAGTATGGCGTAATCCTCCCTGAACTTTTTTGCATCCACGACAGGACCAATCAGTGGCAGGTAGTCAGGCGAAGTACAGCGCAGTGCGGCCCGTGCTTCAAGCTTGTCCGGATTCCAGTCTGGCGAGCGGCGTATTGCCTGATCAAGCTCGGGTGACAGGCTGGCCAGGAGGGCCAGGTTACTGGCATTTTCTTCCTGGCTGGGATTAGTGTCAGAGCGGTCAAAGCGAAAGCTGGCACCCACAAAGTGTTGGTTTTCACGTGCTGGAGAGACGTAACCTTCACCACACAGGACGCTGCGCAAAGCCAGACTCTGACTGCTTGCAGGGAGGTGAGTGATCTGACCACGAATGGTCTTGAGGGGCAAATGGGCTGTTTGTGCAAAGCGGCGGCTGTCGCCGGCGCTGCAGATAACCACAACGGGGGCCTTGCAGATACTCCGTTCCTGCGCATCTGTGGCGAGCCAGCGCGTGTCGCTGTAGCGCAGGTCCAGTGCTTCCTGATGGGTAACAAGAGTAATACCCGGATGTTGCAGCAAAGCGCGGCAAAGGGCCGGGGGGTTTACCCAGCCTCCCTGGGAAAAAAACAAGCCCCCGGCGCCAATCCTTACGCCGGCAATATCGCTTGCCTGGTCTGGCGTTACTCCGTGCAGAAACTCGGGCGGATAGCCCTGCTGAGCAAGGGCGCAAAGCCGGGCTGATTCCTTTTCATTGTCGCTCAGCTGCAGTACACCGCAGGCTGACCAGTCACTGCCATTTTCTGCAAGTAGCTGCTGGAGAAGGCGCACGCTGTAGCCATAGCTGCTCTGTACGAAGCGGGACAGGGCTGTCTGATGTGGCGAGAGTTTGCAGTACAGGATCCCCTGGGGGTTGCCTGAAGCTTCGCGGGCTTCGCCGGCATGGCGCTCTATGACGGTAACCTTCCAGCCCCGTTGTGCCAGGGCATGAGCGGTGCTGCAACCGGCCAGCCCTGCCCCAATGACCATCGCTTCGCGCTGCTGCGAGAAGTCCACCGCCGGCGATTTGAACCAGGGCGGGCTCCATTCCCTTGACGCTAGACGGTCTATCTTGCCGGCAAGCGTTTTGCTGTCTTGCTGTTCATGTTGCAGCTGCTCTACCGCGAATCCTGCCCGTACAAGTTCTGTTGATACGGTTTCTGCATTGGTCGACGCAGTCAGTGTTGTTCCCAGGTGTGCCAAACGGGCCAACTGAGGGTATAACGCGGGCTGCCACATGGCCGGATCGAGTTGCGGCGCTACTCCATCCAGAAACCAGGCATCCACGGATGCATCGAGATGCTTCAGCGTATCCGCCGCGTCCCCAATGAGCAGTGTGAGGGTGACATTGCCACCATCCAGTACATAGCGGTGCCAGCCCGGTGTCGGCGAGCTGTATTGCTCCAAAAGCTGTTCAGATAAGGGCGCCAGCTCGGGCCAGGCGGCCTGCGCGCGACGCAAGTTGCTAGCCGAAAAGGGCGATTGTTCAGTGCTGATGAAATGCAGGTGAGCACCTGCCGGCGCCGCACGATTCCAGAGCTGCCAGGCGCAGAGAAAATTCAGGCCAGTAGCAAAACCCGTCGCGCCAATGCAGAAGCTGTCTCCTGGCTTGAGTTCCCGCCAGCGCGTCTCCAGCTGGTTGTGCACCAGATACAGCTGGCGGCTTTTTTCCAGGTCGCGATTGGCTGAGGGATAGATATCGCCGTGAAGCAAAGAAACTGGACGGCCGTCTTCAGTCCAAGTCAGATCGGCAAGCAGGGGGGGCAGGTTCACATGGTCTCCAATGGCACAAGCGATGCTTGCGCATTGTACCGCGAACTAGACTGCCACGATGCATCGCCGCGGAGCATGGCTCGCACATCAGAGTTTGACCTTCGGTTTTATGCCTGAAGTCTCAGGCAGCCCCGCCCCAATTGATATTGGGCAGAATCAGAAGTAGCCATGTAGCTACAAATACCAATCCAACTGCTGAAAAGCGGGCCCTGATCGGCTTTTTCATCGCAAGCGCCTTCTAATAGTCGCCATTATTATTGTTGTATGCAGGTACGAGCTGATCCTGCGTCGTTGCTTGCGTCGCTCATATGTCTGCAACGCTATTGTGACTTGATGATAGATGCTCCGGCAATAGGGCATTAGACCAATTGGCTACATGCGTTACAGCGCAATTCGCGAACTGGAATGGATACGCCATCAAACTGACATGTTTTTGCGCGCGAGCTTTGGTCAGGGCAATTGAGCGTTTTGGTCATTGTTCCGCTATGTCGGCAGGGTAGGGTAGACATCATGCCGACAATGGAGACTACAAAATGACTGAGGCAATGATTTTTGATGCGGTGCGCACGCCCCGCGGTAAGGGCAGAAAGGATGGCTCCTTGTATAGCGTCAAGCCTACCAGCCTGATGGCGGGATTATTGCGTTCCCTGCAGCAGCGCAATGACCTGGACACCAGTCAGGTCGACGATATCGTATTGGGTTGTGTGACGCCGGTGGGCGATCAGGGTGCTGACATCGCCAAGACGGCGGCGCTGCTCGCAGACTGGGACGACTGTGTTGCCGGGGTACAGATCAACCGTTTTTGTGCTTCGGGTCTGGAGGCAGTCAATCTCGCGGCGATGAAGGTCCGCTCCGGATTCGAGGATCTGGTCGTGGCCGGCGGGGTAGAGTCCATGTCACGGGTCCCCATGGGCTCGGATGGCGGCGCCTGGGCCATGGATCCGGAAACCAACATGCACACGCGTTTTGTGCCCCAGGGCATTGGCGCTGATCTTATTGCCACCCTTGAGGGCTTCAGTCGTGAGGATGTTGATGCCTTCGCTTTGCGCTCTCAGCAAAAAGCAGCCCGTGCCAGAACCGAAGGCGCCTTTGTTCGCACACTGGTGCCGGTGAAGGATCAGAACGGAATTCTTTTGTTGGATAACGATGAGTTCATTCGAGCCGACAGCACGCTCGCCGGCCTGGGCGCCCTGAAGCCCAGTTTCGCAGCGATGGGCCAGATGGGCTTCGATGCTTCAGCTCTGCAACGCTATCCTCAGGTCGAGCGCATCAATCATGTACACACTCCGGGTAATAGCTCCGGCATTGTCGATGGCGCCGTTGCCATGCTCATCGGTACCCAGGCCAAGGGAGAGGCCTTGGGACTCAAGCCGCGCGGGCGCATTGTCGCCACAGCGGTTACCAGTACCGATCCCACCATCATGCTGACGGGCCCGGCTCCCGCCACCCGCAAGGTACTGGCGCGCGCGGGAATGAACGTAGATGACATCGATCTGTTCGAGGTCAACGAAGCCTTTGCCTCCGTGGTAATGCGATTCATGCGTGAGATGCAGGTGCCTGAGGAGAAGATCAACGTGAACGGCGGCAGCATTGCGATGGGGCATCCGCTGGGCGCAACAGGCTGCATCATCCTGGCAACGCTCCTCGACGAGCTCGAGCGTCGTACATTGCGCTACGGCCTGGCCACGCTCTGCGTTGGCGGCGGTATGGGTATAGCCACCATCATAGAACGCGTCTGAGGAGCCGAACATGAGCAATGCCATAGCTTACGAGAAGGGTGGTCAGGACAATATTGTCGTTCTGACCATGGATATGCCTGGCCAGAGTGCCAACACAATGAATGCCGTCTACCGTCAGGCCATGGCTGAGATAGTGGATCGCCTGGAGAAGGAGCGCGAAGACATAGCCGGCGTGATAATCACCTCGGCCAAGAAAACCTTTTTTGCTGGTGGCGACCTCAATGAGCTGGTCAAGGTAACGCCTGCCGATGCCGATGCGTTCTATCACATGGTTCTGGGTCTCAAGGCGCAGCTGCGTCGCCTTGAGCAACTGGGCAAGCCGGTAGTCGCAGCCATCAATGGGGCCGCGCTGGGCGGCGGTTGGGAGTTGGCGCTGGCCTGCCATTACCGTATTGCGATAGATCATCCAGGGGTGAAACTCGGCTTGCCCGAGGTGACTCTCGGATTGTTGCCCGGCGGTGGCGGGGTGGTGCGCATGGTGCGCTTGCTGGGTGTTGAAAAGGCGCTGCCCTATCTGGTCGAGGGCAAGCAGGTGGGGCCGGCCAGGGCGCTGGAAGCAGGACTCATTCATGAGCTGGCAAGCGATCGCGATGATCTGCTGGCCAGAGCGCGGACCTGGATTCTCGGCGCGCCGGTAGCGGTTCAGCCCTGGGACGCCAAGGGTTATCGCATCCCTGGTGGTACGCCCAGCAGTCCCGCATTGGCCCAGATGTTGCCGATAGCGCCCTCAGTGCTGCGCAGCAAGACGCAGGGCTGCATGCCCGCGCCGGAGAAAATTCTGTGCGCTGCAGTGGAAGGGGCTCAGGTCGATTTCGATACGGCGCAGATTATCGAAACGCGCTATTTCACTGAGCTGGCGACCGGGCAGGTGGCCAAGAATCTGATCGGGACCTTCTGGTTCCAGCTCAATCAGATCAAGGCAGGTGGATCGCGGCCCAAGGGCATCGAGCCACGGCTGATTGGCAAGGTGGGTGTGGTGGGCGCGGGGATGATGGGCGCCGGAATTGCCTATGTATCAGCGGTAGCCGGCGTCGATGTGGTACTCAAGGATGTATCGCCGGAGGCAGCCGAACGGGGCAAGGCTTACTCGGCTAAATTGTTGGACAAAAAAGTCAGCCGCGGTCAGATGTCCGCGGACAAGCGCGAGTCGATCCTCGCACGAATAAAACCGACTAATGACGACGCCGACTTTGCCGGTTGTGAGCTGGTGATCGAGGCGGTATTTGAAGACCGCAAACTGAAGGGCCAGGTGACCAGTACAGCAATGGCCCACGCCTTACCCGATGCTGTCATTGCCTCCAATACCTCGACACTGCCGATTACCGGTCTGGCCAGCGCCATTGACCAGCCCGAGCGTTTTATCGGCCTGCATTTCTTCAGTCCTGTCGACAAGATGCCGTTGGTAGAGATTATCAAGGGGGAGCAGACCGATGATGTCACACTGGCCCGCGCCTTCGATTTTGTCATGCAGATCAACAAGACACCAATCGTCGTCAATGACAGCCGCGGCTTCTTTACCTCCAGGGTATTCAGTACCTTTACCAGCGAAGGTATCGCGATGCTGGGCGAGGGTGTTTCGCCGGCGCTGATCGAGAATGTTGCGCGGCAGTCGGGTATGCCGGTGGGACCCCTTGCCGTATCGGATGAGGTCTCAATGGGACTGATGAGTCACATACGCGAGCAGACTCGCAAGGACCTGGCGGAGGAGGGCAAACCCGTGCCCGAGCATCCTGCCTTTGCCGTCATCAGCCGCATGGTTGACGAGTTTCAACGACCCGGCAAGGCGGCGGGCAAAGGTTTTTATGAGTATCCGGGGGATGGTAGAAAGTATCTCTGGCCCGAGTTGGCCAGTCGTTTCGGGCACGCTGACCTGTCCATACCTGTAGAGGATGTGCGTGACCGACTCTTGTTTATTCAGGCCATAGAGACAGTGCGCTGTCTGGAAGAAAACGTATTACTGTCTACTGCGGACGCCAATATAGGTTCGATCTTCGGTATCGGCTTTGCAGCCTGGACCGGTGGTGCGCTGCAATTTATCAATCAGACAGGAGTTGCCACTTTTGTGGCACGTGCGCGCTACCTGACCGGGCAGTACGGTGAGCGTTTCTCGCCACCAGCACTGCTATTGCAAAAAGAGGCAGAGGACTCTCTCTTCTGAAGGTCAGTTACTGAGTCGCTCGGTTCGAGCGGCCATGATCATGTCGTTGCGATGGATCCCACCCAGGCTGTGGCTCCACCAGGTTACCGTTACCTTGCCCCACTCGGTCAACAAGGCCGGGTGGTGGCCAACGTCCTCAGCCAGCGCGCCGACCCGGTTGGTAAAGGCCAGGGCCTGCTGAAAGTCCTTGAAGGAATAGGCTTTTTCTACACGGGGTACGCCCTGGACGTTAATCAATGACCAGCCTTCCAGATCGGCCAATAGCTCCTTGATCTTTTCTTCTGCTAGTACACAAGCGGCCTGTTTTGACGTATCCAGTGACTCGGTTGCCAGTGTGGCCATGTTATTTCTCCTCTGTTGAACAGCAGTATGCCTGCCTCAGCATAGCAGCAGGTCTCACCGGTTTGCTGCATGGTGTCGCCCCCTGGGTAACAGGAGGTATTATTAGGGCATAAAGGACGTTTCAATTGGGAGAAAGGTTTGATGGGGCAGCGATGGCTGAGCACGTGCCTGCATTTCGTCGGCTGGCGTCCGGACAGCACCAGTCACCAGGAAAAGTTTCTGTCTGCGCTGGGCGCCACCTTGTCGCTGCTTCTGGTCTACTGGATCACCCACCTTGGCGTTGCCGGTGATGGTGCACTCTGGGTTACCGGCTCCATGGGCGCGAGTGCAGTGCTGGTCTTTGCAATGCCCCATGGCACGCTCTCCCAGCCCTGGCCGGTGATCGGTGGCCAGGTCATCTCTGCGGCATTCGGCGTTGCTTGTATGCGTTACCTCCCCGCCGGGCCCTGGGTGGCTGCCTTTGCTGTGGGTGGCAGCATCATGCTGATGATGTATGCGCGCTGTCTGCATCCTCCCGGCGGCGCCACAGCAATGATTGTCGTGCTCAGCGGCCCAGAGGTGCAGCAGGCCGGATTCTACTTCGTGTTTTACCCGATTCTCCTGGATACGTTGGTTATTGTCGGTGCTGCCATCCTGTTCAATAGCCTGTTTGACTGGCGCCGCTATCCGCTGGCGCTTGCCAGGGCAGAGCCGGGCAAGCTCACAGGCATCGCGCCCGAGGATTTTCACCATGCGTTGCGTGAAATGGATTCCTACGTCGACATTCAGTTCGATGATCTGCTCAAACTGGTAGAGCTGGCCAACTCACATGCCAAGAGCAAGCGGGTTGACGAAGACGATCTGAAAGTGGGCGGTTTCTACAGCAACGGTATGCCAGGTAAAAACTGGTCCGTGCGAGAAGTACTGCAAATTGTCACCAGGCGTCCCGGCCGCCCCGGGCGCGTGCGCTACAAGACGATCAAGGGCATGGGCGAGGGCGGTACCGGCATCACTCGTCTTTCCGAGTTTGTACGTTGGGCACGGTACCCGGTAGAGCCGGATGACACTGGTTGGCATCGCATCAAGGATCGGGAGGCTTCCAATAATGCTTAGCTCAGACCTTAGTCCAATGGAGCGTACCCCTGATCACAAGCACAATGGGCCCAGTGTTCTACTCTCCCTTTAGCTGCCACCCGCAAGGGCGCAGCTGTTTTTTTGCCCGTAACAGTTGACGCAACAACTTCCTCTCATCTGTAGCTGTGTTACTGATGCGTCGCCCACTACAATGCCGGCAATTCTGTCCCCCTCGCTTCAGGTGTCCCATGCACGTTTCGTCCGGTCGCTGGTTATATGGTTTTCTCCTGGCCATGGTCACCACCGTGCTGTGGGCGTTGTTGCCTATCATGCTCAAGGAAGTCCTCAAGGGCATGGACCCCTATACCGTGACCTGGTATCGCTTGTTTACTGCTGGGGTCGTGCTATTTGTCTGGCTTGCCTGGCGTCGACGTTTGCCATCAATAAAGGCATTGTCAGTGACCAATCGATGGCTGCTTGTTGTCGCCATTCTGGGGCTGACGTTCAACTATGTGCTGTACCTGATGGGTTTGAGCAGGCTGACGCCCGGAACCATGCAACTGATGATACAGGTGGCACCCGTGATGCTTATGCTCGGAAGCATGTGGATATTCCGTGAGCAATTTGGCATAGGTCAGTTCATTGGTCTTTCGGTGTTGGTGATCGGGTTCGTGTTGTTCTTCAACCAGCGCCTTGCCGAACTCTTTACTCAGATGACCAGCTATACGCTCGGTATTCTGATCACTCTGGGCGCGGCGGCTACCTGGGCGCTGTATGGTCTGGCGCAGAAGCAACTCCTGACGATATGGTCTTCGATCACGGTGATGATGGTGATTTATCTTGCCTGTTCGACATTGCTTCTGCCGTTGGCGGCGCCCGCTTCGGTCATGCAGCTGACAACCTTGCAATTCTGGTTGCTGGTGGGCTGTTGTCTGAATACGCTTATCGCCTACGGGGCCTTTGCTGAAGCCCTGGTGCATTGGGAGGCGTCGCGGGTAAGTGCAACTATTGCCACAACGCCATTGTTCACCTTCGCGATGGTCGCGCTGGGCTCGATGCTGTGGCCGACAGTCATCAAGCCAGAACTTCTAAACAATCTGGCGTATCTGGGCGCCTTGCTGGTCGTGACGGGGTCTGCGTTGGTTGCGCTGGCGCCGAGTCTGATTCAGAACCTGAAAAGCCGGCGGCTGCGCCGTTTGGCTGTGACGCCACCCCCGGCAGGTTCCTGAGGCTGGGGCAGAAGCTAAACTCCGACCATTCGCTCCGGTTTGACTGCCTTGTCAAATTCGGCCTCGCTCAGATAGTTCAGTGCCAGCGCGGCCTGCTTCAGGGTGGTGCCCTCCTTGTAGGCTTTCTTGGCAATATCCGCGGCCTTGTCATAGCCGATAACCGGGTTGAGAGCGGTCACCAGCATCAGGCTATTGTCCAGGTTCTCACGCATGCGCTGCGTATTCGGCTCCATGCCCTCCACACAGTGCTCGCGAAAGCTGTTGCAGCCATCGGTCAGTAGGCGAATGGATTGCAGGAGGGTGTGAATGATCACCGGTTTGAACACATTCAACTGCAAATGTCCGCTACTGGCAGCGATGCCGAGCGTTACGTCGTTGCCCTGCACCTGGCAGGCAATCATCGAAAGCGCCTCACACTGGGTTGGGTTGACCTTGCCGGGCATGATCGAGCTGCCGGGTTCGTTGGCCGGCAACTTCACCTCGGCAAAGCCGGCACGTGGGCCGCTGCCGAGCAAGCGCAGATCGTTGGCCAGCTTCATCACAGTGGCTGCCAATTGTTTACAGGCGCCATGCAGCTGAACGAGCGGCTCATGGCCGCTGAGGGCGGCGAACTTGTTTTGCGCACTGGTAAAGGGTTGACCGGTAAGACGAGCAACTTCCTCGGCTAGTCCCTCGGCAAAGCCAGTTGGCGTATTCAGCCCGGTTCCTACGGCGGTGCCACCCTGGGCGAGGGCGCACACTCCTGGCAATGCCTGCTCCACGGCCTGCAACCCCATATCCAGTTGAGCAACAAAGGCAGAAAGCTCCTGACCAAAGGTCACTGGCGTGGCATCCATCATGTGGGTGCGCCCGATCTTGATCAGTTGCTCGTGCCGGCGAGCCTGCTCATCGAGTGCCTGACGCAGCTCACGCACGGCAGGTACAAGCTTTTCCCGTGTTTGCAGAACGGCCGCGATATGCATGGCGCTGGGAAAGGTGTCGTTGGAGCTCTGGGACTTGTTCACGTGATCATTGGGATGCACTGGGTGCTTGCCGCCGCGCTCACCACCGGACAGCTCATTGGCCCGTCCGGCTATCACTTCGTTGGCATTCATGTTGCTTTGGGTGCCGCTGCCGGTCTGCCAGACCGATAGCGGAAAGTTATCATCCAGACGGCCTTCGATGACGTCATCGGCAGCCTGTTCGATCAGGGTTGCTGTGTCTTCGTCGAGATTGCCAAGTTTGTGATTGATTCGCGCCGATGCCTTCTTGATCAACGCCAGGGCATGAATAACTGCGGTCGGAATCCGTTCCTCACCGATAGCAAAATAATGCAGCGAGCGCTGCGTCTGGGCGCCCCAGTAGCGGTCGGCGGGGACTTCGATGTCGCCCATGCTGTCTGATTCGATTCGCGAACTCATGCTGATCCTCCAGAGTGGTCAATGTGAGTGATGGCTGTCAGTATAGAAGCTCGATTGGATGTACCCGGGGAAACCAGAAGATCCATGCGTATTCATTTGTTGCCGCTCCTTTGCTGGGTTTTGATGGGGTGCGCAGTCATCAGTTCTGCATCGGCTGACGAGGCGTCTCACCGGGCCAGTGCCGAGCGATTTCTCAAGCTGGCCAATGCCCAGGGCATGACCGCTCCTGTCTACGACCAGGTCGGCAGGTTGATCAATTCGCAGTTCTCCCAGGCAGGGGGATCCCTGCAGTACGAGTCGGTTCTGCGCCGTTATCAGCAGCAGGCGCGCGAGGTGCTCGACCGCGAGCTCGCCTGGGAGGCGATGCGTGACGAGTTGATTGATCTGTATCTTCCGTTATTCAGTGAAGAGGAGTTCGAGTCCTTGGCGCAGTTCTATCAGTCCCCGGCAGGACGCAAGCTGATGCAGCATTTACCACAGCTCACCCGTGACTCCATGGCTATCAGCCGCAAGCGTGTAGAAGAGCGCCTGGAGCCCGAAATTCAGGGGTTGCTGGAAAAAATGACGGATGAGATCGAAACCCGTCAGCAGGAGCTTCGCTAGGCTTCCCCTGCGTTACAATCACCGGGACGATCATGTTGATGATCATTTCTACATCTCTTTTCTGACGGAGGCACCATGGGCGAAGTCCAGAGCGCACTGCACCAGGCGATGCAAAGCCTGCAGCCGGTTCATCTTGAGCTGGTCAACGAAAGTTACATGCACAGCGTGCCGCCAGGCTCGGAGTCGCACTTCAAGGCGGTCGTGGTCAGTGATGAATTTGCCGGCTTGAATGCGGTCAAGCGCCATCAGGCGGTCTATCGCAGCCTTGGCGATCTTATGTCACGCATCCACGCGTTGGCACTGCATACCTATACTCCTGATGAGTGGAGCGCGCGGCAGCAGGCTCCAGATTCGCCCAATTGCCTGGGAGGCAGCAAGGCGGATGGCAAGCTGACTCACTGACGTCCGGCCTGAGCTCTGTTAGAATCGCCGGCGAAAAAATGGTTCGCCCTTTACGTGGGCGATAACTGAATACAGAGGTAGTCCGATGTCCCGAATCGTCGTAGTGGCGCTTTACAAATTCGTCACGCTTGAAGACTTCCAGAATCTTCGCCAACCCTTGCTAGATACCCTGCTCGCCAACGGCGTCAAGGGTACCCTGTTGCTGGCCTGGGAAGGTATCAATGGCACCATCGCCGGTCCCCGCGAGGGTATTGATGGCGTGCTCGACTGGCTGCGAAGCGATCCCCGTCTGTGCGATCTGGATCACAAGGAATCGCTTTGCGACGAGATGCCGTTCTACCGCACCAAGGTCAAACTGAAGAAAGAGATCGTGACCATCGGGGTTGAAGGCGTTAGCCCTAACGAGAAGGTCGGCACCTATGTCGAACCCGCCGACTGGAATGCCCTGATCAGCGACCCCGAGGTGCTTCTGATCGACACCCGTAATGACTATGAGGTATCGATTGGTACTTTTGAGGGCGCAGTTGACCCCAGGACCAAGAGTTTTCGGGAGTTTCCGGAATACGTCAAAGCACACTACGATCCGGCGAAGCACAAGAAGGTGGCGATGTTTTGCACCGGCGGGATACGCTGCGAGAAGGCATCAAGCTTTATGCTGCAGGAGGGCTTCGACGAGGTCTTTCATCTGAAGGGTGGCATCCTCAAGTATTTTGAAGAGGTGCCTGCGCAGCAGAGCCGCTGGAACGGAGAGTGTTTTGTCTTCGATAACCGGGTCACCGTCAGGCATGATCTGGCTCCTGGCTCCTTTGACCAGTGTCACGCCTGTCGCCACCCGATATCCGCCGACGAAAAAGCGTCGCCGCAGTATCAGGAGGGCATCAGTTGCCCGCGCTGCTACGACAGCCTGCCGGAAAAGACCCGGCGGCGTGCCGAGGAGCGCCAGCGCCAGGTCAAGTTGGCCAAGCTGCGTAATCAGCCGCATCCGATAGGGCAGCAGCAGGCCCAATCGTCATCTGACAGTACAACCTGACGGAGAAAGCCATGGCCCAGCGCCTGCTTTATGTAATGGATCCGATGTGTTCCTGGTGCTGGGGCTTTGCGCCTGTTATTGAACAGATTCTTGCGCGTTATCCGAGCCTGTCGATTCACCTGGTGGCTGGCGGGTTGCGGCCAGGAGCCCGCTCACCGCTGGATGATGCCGCCAGGACTGCCCTTGGGGAACACTGGGAAGCCGTAGCGATCGCATCAGGTCAACCGTTTATGACGCCGGACGACTTGCCTGCTGCATTTGTCTACAACACGGAGCCTGCCTGCCGAGCCCTGGTAACGGCGCGCGAACTCGATGTCGACAAAGCCTGGGCTCTGGTCAGAGCGATTCAGCACGCTTTTTATGCCAGGGCCGAGGACGTCAGTCAGACCCTGGCGTTGATCGACCTGGCCGAGCAGGTGGGTTACCGGCGCAAAGCTTTCGGTGAGTGTTTTGATGCTGAAATCACCCGGGCAGCAATAGCAGCAGATTTTTCCTGGACGCGGGATCTGGGTATTGCCGGTTTTCCGACCCTGCTGGCCGAACGCAACGGACAATTGGCTCTTCTGGCCAATGGTTACCAGTCACCGAGCGATGTATTACCCCTGTTGGAGCGCTGGGTGGCGGCCGGTGAGGGCGCTGGTCTCGCATGACAGTGTCCTTTGCCGTTCATATGGCACTGCATTTTCTGCTGCCGTTAATTGTTGCCCTGGTCTTCTTTCGCCAGCAATGGCGGAAAGCCTGGTTGATCATGGTGGCAGTCATGCTGGTGGACCTGGACCATTTGCTGGCCGATCCGATTTTTGCCGCCGACCGGTGCTCAATCGGATTTCATCCGTTACACACTTATACGGCGATTACCGGTTATCTGCTTATGGCGCTGTGGCGACCGTTGCGGCTGGTGGGTGTTGGCCTGCTGATTCATATGGCGGTTGATGCCAGCGACTGCTGGCGAATGGCAGGTTTTCCCGGACTCTAGAATCGGGCTGTTTAGCCGCATAAAAAAAGGGCCTGCATATGCAGGCCCTTCTGGGTCACAAAACCGGCTTCAGTGACGCGAAAGCAGCGCTGGCTTGGGCTTGTCTTCCGGGGCATGAAAGAGCAGGAACAGCTGAGTGAGAATCTCGGGAATGTGCTGCATCATGTCATCGACCATATCTTCATCCTGGGCGATCTCGGCAAATTCGGGCTGATCTTCGAACAGACCCGAGCCGACCATGATGGGTAGCAGCAACTCGCTGACGGTTTCTTCATCCTTGCTGAACCAGTCTTCCTCGCGCAGGAAAACGCCTTCCAGAAAGCCCACGCACCAGCTGCGCAGGTCTGACAGGTCGGGTTCGTCGCCTAGCTCCAGGTCGCATGGCGGCTCAAGGTCTTCGTCACTGGCCAGTTCCCGGGCAATCTGTGATTTCAACGTACGTAAGCCGTCTTCAATATCGGCTTTCTGCGCCTCGTCCTGGTAGTTGGGCTCCTCAGCGAAGAGCTCGGCAATCCACTCATCTTCAGGCACATCTACCGGGCTGATGCACAGCGCAGCGAGATATCCGTGCGAGGCAAGGTAATCCAGTGCTTCATCGTGCAGGTCGTCAGCATCAAGAAATTCCTGCAGGCGCTCGAGTTGGTCGGCGAAGGACATGGGACACCTCATAGTGGATAATGCGTGCATTGTACGCGCGCCTCCGTGCTTTTGCCAAAGACGCTTGTGCCAAGCTGACATGTGGCGCGGACTTGTCGGGAGAGGCTGGTACAATGCTTTGCTTACCAGGCCGACGCGATTCCAGGATCGGTCATCTTCATCCCAGGGAGACCCATGCGCGAGCAAGCTCTGCAGCGACTCAAGGAGATTTTCGGCTATGCCGAATTTCGTGGCCACCAGGCCGATATTATCGATCAGGTGGCGACGGGCGGCGATGCCCTGGTTCTGATGCCCACCGGTGGCGGTAAGTCCCTTTGCTATCAGATTCCCGGATTGTTGCGCGACGGCCTCGCCGTGATCGTATCGCCCTTGATCGCGTTGATGGATGATCAGGTGGCGACCCTGAATGAGCTAGGCCTGAAAGCGGCCGCACTCAACTCTACCTTGAGCGAAGATGACCAGCGTGTGATTGCCGGTCAAATGCGCCGTGGTGAACTGGATTTCCTCTATCTGGCGCCCGAGCGCTTGCTCAAACCCCGCACACTGCAGTTTTTGCAAACGCTGGATGTTGCCCTGTTCGCCATCGACGAGGCACATTGCGTGTCCCAGTGGGGCCACGATTTTCGGCCGGAATATCTGCAGCTAGGGCAGTTGGCTGAACATTTCCCCCATGTGCCGCGCATGGCATTGACTGCTACGGCGGACGAGCGCACTCAGCAGGACATCAGCCAGAGACTGAAACTTGAAAATGCACCCTGTTTCATCTCAGGATTCGATCGCCCCAATATTTTCTATCGCATCGTCCCCAAGGATAAACCTCGGCAGCAGCTACTGGATATGCTGGCTCGTCACAAGGGTAATGCCGGTATTGTCTATTGTCTGTCCCGGCGCAAGGTCGATGACATAGCCCAGTGGCTCAGCGGCCAGGGCTGGCCGGCACTGCCTTACCATGCGGGGCTGCCGTCCGAACTGCGAGCCACGCATCAGAAGCGTTTTCTCAATGAAGACGGACTGATCATGGTAGCCACCATTGCTTTTGGTATGGGTATCGACAAGTCCAACGTGCGATTTGTCGCCCATATGGACCTTCCCAAAAGCATTGAAGCTTACTATCAGGAAACCGGGCGGGCGGGGCGTGATGGTCTGCCGGCGGATGCCTGGATGGCCTACGGCCTCCAGGACGTGCTGATGCTCAACCAGATCATGGCTAATTCCGATGGTGACGAACGGCACAAGCGCATCGAGCGACACAAGCTTGATGCGATGCTCGGCCTGTGCGAAATCACCAGTTGCCGCCGCCAGATGTTGTTGGATTATTTTGGCGAGACCTTGTCTGAGCCCTGCGGCCATTGCGATAACTGCGTAGAGCCAGCCGATACCTGGGATGGCAGTGAGGCGGCACGAATGGCTCTTTCGAGCGCCTATCGCAGTGGTCAGCGTTACGGTGTCGGCCATCTTGTGGATATTCTACTGGGGCGGGACAACGAGAAAATCCGCAGCGCCGGACACCAGCATCTCTCTACCTATGGCATTGGCAAACACCTGTCTGAGCAGGAGTGGCGTTCGGTGTTTCGCCAGTTGATCGCCCGTGGCCTGGCCGAGATTGATCTGGACGGTTACGGCAGCCTGAGGCTTTCGGAGACCTGCAGGGCACTTTTGCGCGGGGAAGAAACCCTGGCGCTGCGCAAGGACGCTACCCGAACTACGGCCTTGCCATCGCGCTCGGGCGAGAAGGCTGTCATTGCCGAGGCAGACAAGCCTGTCTGGGAAGCGCTGCGGGCCCTGCGCAAGAAGCTGGCCGAAGCTCACGGCGTGCCGCCCTACGTGATATTCCCGGACTCGACCCTGGTGGATATGCTGCGCCAACGTCCCGGCAATCTACAGGACATGGGGCTGGTTAGCGGTATTGGCGCGCACAAACTGGAACGCTATGGGGCGGACTTTCTGCAGGTGCTTGTGGGTGATGCTCCCGCGGCAGAGGGTGCACAGCAGGCGAGTCAGGATGCGCAAGCCCTTGCCATGGCCGGCATGACCGCCGAGCAGATCAGTCGTCAACTGAGCATGCCGGTCAAACAGGTTTACATGCAATTGGCCCAGGCGATCAGCATTGGCAAGCTGGCGCTACACCAGGCTATCGAATTGCCCCCCGGCCAACTGGAACGCATCCAGGATGCATTTCTCAATGAAGCCGAAGAAGATCTGCCGGGCGTGCGCACTGTCGCCAGGGAGCTGGAAGAGCCTGTGGAGGAGGGCGTACTGCACTGCATACGCGCCGCCTTGATCCACGAAATAGCCGGTGCCTGAGGCGCCGGCTCAGAAGGTCTGGCCTAGCTTCATGTAAAGTGCTCTTTCGCCTTCCTGATTGGCGCCCACGCCAAAGAACAGAGGGCCCAGAACGGTATCTAGCCCCAGCATCAGGCTGCCGGCGCCTATGTAACCCGTGTCGAAGCCGTCATCGTCCTTATTGTATACCCGGCCATACTCAAAGCTGGCTCCTAGGTATACCGGTAGTCCAACGGGTACGAATTTACCGGGATTGAGACGGCGGTAGTAAAGCAGCCGGGCCAGATTGTAATTCTGCCCCGCCAGGCTGTTTTGCCGAAAGCCCGAGAACTGCCCCGGCCCGCCAAGCAGAAAGCTGCTCTGCGCCACGCCGACGTCGCCATCAGTACGCCCCAGTGAGCCGCCAAACTGGATACTGTTGGGGCCCGAAGCCATAACCTTGTTGACGCGCAACTCTACCTGGCGATAACGCTCATCTGCTCCCAGGTCGGGTTCGGACTGACGCCAGACGGCGCGTGCCTCATCCCCTGATCGCGGAAAATTGACGTTGTCCAGTGTATCGCGGTCCAGCTGCACGCTATAGAAGGCTTCCTGGAATCCGAATGATGGCAAATCTCGATCCCCGACACGCACATCTGCCTCGCCGTGGTAACGGGAAATGCCAAAGCGTAACTCGCCATTGTTGGCAATCTGCCGGCCAAGGTTCAGGCCTGCCCCGTAGCGTTTCTGCCGGTAATCGGCAACCGGATCGTTATCGGTTATGACCTCAACGTTGCGTGCCTCGGCATCAACGAAGGGTGCAATAAAATATCGTGAACCGTAGTCCAAGGGTTGATAAAACTCGCTGTAGAGGATCTGGTGCTCGCCTATCTGTACCCGCGAAAGCCATTCAGCACCTAGCGGATTCACCCCGTTGACGCGGAAGCTGGCCCCAATATTGAACTGACTGCCGCCATTGAAATCGTCTGCAAGACTGAGTCCGATGCGCAGGTAATCAGTGCCTGTTTCTCGCCCGCTGGTGCGTATCAGCAGCGTATTGATCTGCTCGCCATGGATGATCTCGTAATTCACCCGGCTGAAGTAATCTGTACCGTAAATGGTCCCCATGTCGGTTTCCAGACGATCCAGGTTCAGCGGCTCGTTGAGCGGTTGACGAATCATGCTGCGCACCACCTCGTCCGCTACTTTTCCGCTGTTTTCAACGCGTATCGCATGGATAACCGGCTGCCGTTCTGGCCTGATGTCACGTGGGTTTGGGGTGGTCGCAGTTTGTCCGTTGCCCGCCACATAAAGTTCGAGCTGCGGATGTTTTTCCAGGCTTTGTGAGCCGGCATTGATCGCGAATGCAGCTTCGTCGAAGCTGCTGAAGCCCATGGCACTGAGCTCGGGCTGTATCAGCACATCCTCGGGGCCCAGGGTGTCGAGTTGTTCCTGGGTATTAGTGCGGGTCAACAGGGTGGTTGTCTGGTCCATCACGTCGATCAGTGAGTTGAGCTGCTCGGTGGACTTCAGGGGTGTTCCGATATCCACCACGATCAGGCGGTCAACGCCCATTGCACGGGCTACGTCTACCGGCAGGTTCTTGACCAGGACGCCGTCCACCAGCAACTGGCCGTCGACGTTCACCGGCGCAAAGAACCCCGGCAAGGCGATGCTGGCGCGGATAGCCAGGGGCAAATGTCCCTGATCGAAAATGACTGCTTCGCCGGTCGCAATATTGGTTGCCACTGCGCGAAACGGGATCGGTAGACGATCGAAGTCATCTATGTCGTTGGTATGCACCAGCAAGGTTTCCAGTACCAGTCCCAGGTTCTGGCCTTGCAGTAGCCCGAGTGGCAGATTCAAGCGGCCGCGGTCGAAGCTCAAACGATGCTTTACCAGAAAGTCCCGGTCGTCCTGCTTGCGTCGGAAAGGAATATCTTCACGCAGAGGGTCATCACCCAGCGTGGTCTGCCAATCCAGCTCCAGCGCGATTTCCTCGATTTCTGCAGCGCTGTATCCCGCCGCATACAGACCGCCAATAACAGCGCCCATGCTGGTGCCTGCGATGGCATGGATAGGAATGTTGCGCGCCTCCAGTTCCTTCAGAACGCCTATGTGTGCCAGCCCGCGCGCACCGCCCCCAGATAGAACCAGGCCCGTGCGCAATTCCTGAGCTGTGGCGAAAGGAGTAGCAAGGATCAGTAGCAACAAGAGTATGCGTTTGAACATGGGATAACCTGAATACGGACCGGGATCTGAACGGACGTATTGTATACGAGCGCAGGCGTAAATTGGCGTCATTACAGCGGCTGCCGTACCACTGCTGAGACCGGTTGTCATGCAATGGTCATTTTCCTGTCATCAGGCTGCAAGGGCGCACCACCACGCTGCAATGGCATGCCAGGGAGAATGAACCATGAGCCAAGCCGAAACGATCTTGCCGGAATTCAAGCACAGGGTACGTACCCTGTGGATATCCGATCTGCACTTGGGTACGAAGGGGTGCCAGGCAGACAAACTCGCTCAGTTTCTCAAGAACCACGAGTGCGATCACTTGTATCTGGTCGGCGATATCATCGACGGCTGGCGTCTGCGCAGCGGCATCTACTGGCCGCAGGCGCATACCAATGTACTGCGTCGGGTGCTGACCATGAGCAAGCGCGGAACTCGGGTTACCTACATTACTGGCAACCACGACGAGTTCCTGAGGCGCTATACCAGCCTTGTCCTGGGTAATATCCATCTGGTGGATGAAGCTGAGCACAAGACGCTGGATGGGCGCACGCTACTAGTGACCCATGGTGATCAGTTTGACGTGATAACCCGGTGCCATCGCTGGCTGGCCTTTCTGGGTGACCACGCCTATGAGTTCACTCTGGTGCTCAATCGCTGGTTGAATTTCTGGAGAAGCCGCTTCGGATTCGGTTACTGGTCACTGTCGGCCTATCTCAAGCACCGGGTCAAAAGTGCCGTCAGCTTTATCAGTGATTACGAGCAGGCGCTTGCCCATGAGTGCCTCAAGCGGGGCTACCAGGGTGTGGTTTGTGGTCATATCCATCATGCGGAAATTCGCCGGGTCAATGGCATCGACTATCACAATTGCGGGGACTGGGTAGAATCCTGCACTGCATTGATCGAGCACCTTGATGGGCGTATCGAACTTTATCAGTGGGCGCCGGAAACCGAGCTGGCAGAGCCTGTCAGCGCCGCAGCACTGACAGGAGAAGGGGTCAGATAATAACCTTGTCCCGAAGTTTGCGGGCGGCCTGCTCGAGTGATTTGATGATCTGGTCCTTGTCGTAATTGCGAATGCCGCTGGTGTCGAGATACATCGAAAAGCCAGGCATTTCGTGCTCGACGAAGGAGGGCGCAGCTCCCAGGTCGCGGCGCAGGCCGACTATCTGGTAGATCTGCACGGGTTTTGAAAATCCCTTCACATTGATCTGTCCCTTGTCGCGGCACATGATCAGGTCCTTGACCAGTGAATAGGTTTCATGGGGAATCAGAATTTCCCCTGATTCAGCGGCATTTTCCAGTCGACTGGCCAGGTTCACTTCCCGACCGATAATAGTGTAATCCATGCGTGTGTTGGCACCGAAGTTGCCCACTGTGCAGTAACCGGTGCTTAAACCCATGCGTACTTCCAGGGGCCGCGTAATGCCCTTGCTGCGCCATTGCTGTCTCAGCACTTTCATATGCTTGCGCATGGCAATGGCCATGGATACAGCGGCCTCGGCATCCTGCTTGGCGCCCTGGCTGACGGGGTCGCCGAAGAAGATCATCACGCAGTCACCGATGAACTTGTCGATGGTGCCACCGTATTGCAATGCAATGCGGGACATCTCGTTCAGGTAATTATTGAGCAGATCCGTCAGAGCTTCGGCCTCCATTTCCTCGGCCAGCTCGGTGAAGCCGCGAATATCTGAAAAGAACACCGTAAGTTTCTTGCGCCGGGTTTCCAGTTGCACGCTTTGCTTGCCGGTAAAAATCGACTCCCAGACCTGGGGCGACAGATATTTCGACAGGCTGGTGGCGAGTCTGGCGGTCTTTTCCTGTTCTGCGCTTATGACTTTCTGCGCCTGGGCCAGCGTACGGCCCTGGCGATAGACAAAGGCGGCCATGATCAGCGTAAAAGCACCGCCGCTCAAGAGGCTACTAAACGCCACCACAGTGGTGGTATGCAAAGCGACCTGAGGCACCACAACCGCACTAGAGACAATGACGCCCAGCAATACCAGCAGCCATCCGGTGAGCATGAAAACCGGTCCGCCAATAATGATGCTGGAAAAGCTGATGAGCAGTATGAATACCATGCTAGGGACAGCGCTGAAGGCACACAGGGTAATGAAGACCCCCGTGTTGAGGCCGTCAACACCAAGCAGTGCGAGACGGCTATGGAACGGCTGCAGATTCCTGATTCTGTTGATAAGAAAACGCACAAGGTGCGGATAGAGCAGGGCATAAGCCACCACTGCGGCGTGGATCGCATTGAATCCCTGCTCGAAGAGGATTGAGCTGAATGTAATCGCTACGCATAGATAGGCGATGACCCTTGAGTGGAATCCCTCGAGGGGCGGTTTGACCGGCTGAACGCGGGTGTTGAAGATCATGGTCAGTTTTTCCCTGACGCGCAAAGTGGCCCGCTGATAGATTATTGTTCTGGGAGCGATTGTCGGGCGAGGGATGACGAGCGCACGAACAGTCTCCCCCGGATCAGTCGGGGCTATTCAGGCTCAGATCATAATATGCATCGGTGTTCAGGGAAACTGCAAAGGAGATACTGTGTTAATTGGGCAGTATCGGGAAGTCGGCCCAGCAGGGCCGACCTGTTCATCAAGCTGCGCTGGCGTCCTTGCCTACTGCCTTGTAAATCGACTGCCTGGGCTTGGCGAAGACGCGACGTAGCATCGGTTCAAAGAAGCTCAGTGGTTCGGACTTGTAGTCGGGATCGAATGCTGTCGCGTCGTATTTCGCGCAGAACTCTGCAGTGCGCTGATACAAGGGGTGGTCCTTGAATTGGTCGCGAAGGTGACGATCCATGCCAAGGTGATGGAAAAAGTAGTAGCCCTGGAATACACCATGCTTCTCGACCATCCACAGATTTTCTTCCGATACGAACGGCTTGAGTATGGCTGCAGCTATATCCGGATGATTAAAGGAGCCGAGGGTATCACCGATATCATGCAGCAGGGCACAGACGACATACTCCTCGTCCTGCCCGTCGCGGTGCGCCCGGGTCGCGGTCTGCAGTGAGTGCTCCAGACGGTCAATCGGAAACCCGCCGTAATCGCCGTCGAGCAATTTAAGGTGAGTCATGACCCGGTCAGGCAGGCCCGTGGAGAAAGCCTTGAAGTGACTGGAAATCAACTGCCAGTCTTCGGGCGTACCTTCCTGCATGGCTTTGAATCCTGCACGCTGCTCGCTCATGGGATTACTCCTCTATTTGTACTTGTATGCAGTATATATCCACGGTCTCACATCAGACTGTCGCTGTGCTGACACTCCGTTCGGTGTCAGAAGCGGATTCGGCCGGTCAGGGCATCGCGAAGCATTACCCAGTCGCCCATTAGGCTGTACAGAGGGTACTTGAAGGTGGCAGGTCGGTTCTTCTCGAAGAAAAAATGTCCCACCCAAGCGAAGCCGTAGCCGGCTACCGGAATAACAATCAACAGCAGCCAGTTCTGGGACAGTATTGCCCAGGCCAATATGCACAGGACCAGCAGACTGCCGATGTAATGCAGTCTGCGACTCGTGTCGTTGGCATGCTCGCTCAAGTAAAACGGGTAGAACTCGGCGAAGGACTGAAAAGCCTTCTCGCCTGCCGGGTTCCCTGAATCAGTCTGTTCCATGCTGCTTCTCCGGTGAATAGGGTATCCTTTGACTATAGAACAGCCACCAGAGGTCACCCTATGACTGCACGTGCCAAAGCCATGTTTCCTGTTTTTTTCCTGATTTCATTATGACCAGTTACAAAGTCGGGCTCTGTGTGCAACCAATAGCCCTATTGCCGGCAGCCCAATTGCAACATGCGAGACAATCATGACCCAGCTTGAGCGCACTACTTCCTCAAGTTGGGCGTTGGCCATTGTGCAGGCTTTGGAGCTGACAGGGCTTGTTGGCGAGGATCTTTTTGCAAAGCTGGGTATGGACCATGCGCTGTTGAACGATCCGGACGCGCGTATCCCCCAGGACCAGATGACCGGTTTATGGGGCCTGGCGGTGGAGCTCTCGGATAATCCCGCCATAGGCCTGAATATGGCCCGGGTCATACGGCCGGCGCATTTCAATGTGGTCGGTTTCGCTTTGCTATCGAGCACCAATCTGCGTGAAGGCGTCGCGCGCCTGGTGCGCTATCAGCGCATCATAGGCGAAGCATCCGATATTTCCCTGTCGCCAAGCCCGGACAGGTACACGATGGAGCTGCACATTCATGGTGACAGCGTACCTGCGCCGCGCCAGAGCCACGACGCCGCTCTTGCCTATATTCTGGCTTTCTTTCGCTGGATGACGGGCGAGCATATAGTGCCCCTGCAGGTCAGCTTTGCCTACGCGCAGCCCGCCGACACAAGTCCTTACGAAAGTCTCTTTCAGTGTCCGCTGAATTTCGGTGCGAGCCAATACAGTATGAGCTTTGCGCGGGAAGTAATGGATGCGAAATTGGCGTCGGGTAATGCGACCCTGGCGCAAATGCATGATCAGTTTGCCGGAGATTACCTTGCCCGCTTCGAACACACCCGGGTAACCCATCAGGCGCGCCAGGTGTTATGCCGGTTGTTGCCGCAGGGCGAACCCAAGCGTCAGGCCGTAGCAAGTGCACTGAGCATGAGTACGCGCACGCTTCAGCGCCGGTTGCAGGAGGAAAATACCAGCTTTCAGCACCTTCTGGACGAAACGCGCCGTGAGCTGGCCATGCAGCTGCTGCGTCAACGCAGGCTGACGCTTCTGGAAGTGGCCTACCTGTTGGGCTTTGCTGACCCCAGCAACTTTTTTCGCGCCTTCAAACGCTGGTTCGGTATGCCGCCTGGCCAATACCGTGAGCAGTACCTGGAGCGCAAGACGCCTGACCCTGATATTACGGGAGAACCTGGTTGATGGATGCTCTGACAGCTTTGCACGAACGCGTTTCGGTAACGCGCCTTGAGGGTCCTGCGCCCACCTCGCAGCAGCGGGAGATACTGTTTCACGCCGCATTGCGAGCGCCAGATCACGCCTGGTTGCGCCCCTGGCGTTTTCTGGTAATCGAAGACGATGGACAGCGGCGACTTGGGGATCTTTTTGCCAAGGCTGCGCTGGCGGATTCACCCGGTCTGGATCCGCTGGCTTTGGAGCGCGTGCGACGCAAACCTGAAAGAGCGCCACTGGTGATCGTGGCGATTGCCTCACATCGCGTTCATCCCAAGGTGCCGACACTTGAGCAGGATATGTCTTGCGCAGTGGCGGTGGGTAACATGTTGATTGCCGCACACGCTATGGGTCTGGGCGCCGTATGGCGCACCGGATCAATGGCCTCGCATCCGGTGGTTCGCGATGGACTGGGCCTTGGCGAGAACGAACGTATCGTGGCGTATTTATATGTTGGGCAGCCTGTGGGGCCGTTGAAAAGTTTGCCCAGTCTCGATGTGTCGGACTTTTTTCAGGACTGGCCTGCCAACTGAGCCGACAGGTGAATGGTTGCCTTCAGGCCGCCCAACTCACTCCGGGCAAACAACAGTTTGCCGCCATGCATGTTGATTGCTCGTCGGGCTATGGCCAGTCCCAAACCATGACCGGTGTTGCTGGCTTGCCCGGGTAGCCGCAGGAAAGGCTCCCCCAACCGTGAAAGCCACTCCTCCTGCACGCCTGGGCCATCGTCCTCGATGATGATCTGACACACCGTCTGGGTCATTGAGCCGGATTTGCCGAGCAAGGTGACACGGACAAGTCCCTCGGGTGCACAAAACCGCAATGCATTGCGTAGTAGATTATCCACTGCACTGCCCAGCTGATCGGGCCAGCCAAGCAGATGACAGTGGGTGGCGCCGCGGAGCTCGATCTGCTGGTTTTCGGCAACAAAGCGGGTGTCTTCCACGCAGGCGAATATCAGGGGGTCCAACAAGAATCTTTCGCCAGGTTGGTCCTGGCTGTCTAACCGACTCAGGGTCAGTATGTCTTCGATCAGCGCATCCAGACGGCTGCATTCGCGATCCAGGCGCGACCAGAGTGGGTCATTCTGCTGAAGGCTTTGTCGGTTGCCCAGCGCCAGGCCGACGCGAAGCCGGGCGAGAGGGGAGCGGAGCTCGTGGGATATGTCACGCATGAGCTGGCGCTGACTGTCGAGCAAGCTTTGCACGCGCTCTCCCATCTGGTTGAAATGGCGAGACAGATCACCTATTTCATCGCGACGATGGCCTATGCGGGTAAGTTGGTCAGACTCGAACCGGCCCTGTGCCAGCGATTGAGCGGCCAGACCCAACTGGCGTAGCGGAGAAGTCAGATAACGGCTAAGCAGCAGGCTGATAATGGCCAGCAGAAACATGGCTAGTGCGATATTGGCTAACAACGCCAGGGGTGTGCGTTGCCAGCTGAACAGTTCGGGTGCAGGTACAAACAAGCTCAGATGGTAATCAGCTTGCTCGGAGCTCCAGGCCAATTGAAACATGCGCCCGTGGCGAGTGCTTCGCGAACGACCTTCATTGGGGGGTGGCTGGGCGAAGCGTGGTAGTCGGGGCAGGGTGCCCGAGAGCAGGGGCTGGCCGGCATCGCTGTAGAGCTGCGCGCGGAACCGGTTAGTCTCCCGTTGAGTTGTCAGCCAGGCCTGGGCTTCGTCCGGTCCCTGTTTCTCGTACAGGCTAGTCAGCTTTTCGGCAAAGTCCTTTATTTGAGGATGGAACTGCAGCAAGAGCCAGTCCTGCTGCAGAGCGCGACTGACCAGAAAGCCTGATCCGCCAACCAGTAATGTGGCGAGCCAGAGAACGGCGAAGACCTTCCAGAACAGTCTCATGGGACTCAGTTGTCGCTTTCAGTGTTCATGCCATGCTTGTCGCCGTGACGCCCGTTGTGCCCATCCATTTTCTCCCTGCGTTCCTCACGCAGCGTCTGCATTTTCTCCTGTTGATCCTTGCTCAGTATCTTGCGTACTTCCTTGCGGTGAGCCTGACTCAGTTCGCGGTACTGCTTGGCATATTTACTATTGATAGCGCCGATCTTGTCCTGCTGCTCATCAGTCAGGTTCAGTTCCTCGGCCATGCGCTCCATGCGTCGCTCATGCATGCCCTCATGATCTTTGTGTTGCCCGGCGAAACCGGGAGCAGAGAAACCTGTGGCTAGTACCAGTGCGCAAGCTATAAAGGTGTGTTTCATGGGTAGCTCCTGTAAATGTTGACCCGGGATCAGGCCATGGAACACAGTTTCGCGGATGTCGCGTCAAGCTGGGCATGGGTTGGGTAAAGGCAGTGTAAAGATCAGTCCGAACGCATCAGCTGGTGTAGAGATAACCGCGCCCGCGTAACACCTGAATGCGTGGTCGACCATCCGTATGCGGTCCGAGTTTGCGCCGCAGATTGCTGAGGTGCATATCCATGCTTCGGTCGTATGGACCTAGCGCTTTTCCCAACGCCTGGCGCGAGAGGCTCTGGCGATCAACCAACTGACCCGGCCGTTCGAGCAGGGCGCGCAGGATCATCGCTTCACTCTGGGTCAGCGCTAACGGCTCATCTGCTCGCCAGGCCATGAGGCTATCGGTATCGATACGGATATCTCCGACCTGCAGAAGGCTCTCGGTCGCTACGGCGTGACTGCGGCGTAGCAAAGCGCGAAGGCGGGCGACCAGTTCCCGGGGATCACAGGGCTTGGCAAGGTAGTCGTCAGCCCCCAGCTCCAGGCCCAAAATGCGGTCAACCGGTTCGCCGCGGGCACTGAGCATCAGCAGGGGTGTGTTGCATTGCTGGCGCAACCGACGCAATACATCGAGCCCGTTCATGCCTGGCAACATTACATCCAGGATGATGACCTTGAAGCTGTCCTTGACGGCCAGATCAAGACCGCTGGCGCCATCGTGGGCGCAGGTCAGGTTGAACCCCTCGGTGCCTAACCAGTCGGACAATAACGCACAGAGCTCCTGATCATCATCAATGATCAGAATCCTGTTTTCGATCAATTGATCCATTCGTTTCGCTTGCGTTTGCTGCTGCGCGCCAGCATGAAACCGATCAGCAGGCTCAACAGCACCGTACCGCCGCCAACCATGAACCATTGCTGACGCTGTTTTTCCAGGGAAGCCCTGGCCTGCACGTCATTTTCAATTTGCTGGTTCTGCAGTTCGCGGTTGGTCTCGCGTAAACGTTGCAGCTCCTGGGAGTCCGAGCTGTTGTCCAGGCGTTGAGCCAGACGCTGGCGCTCGGCTTCCACCCGTGCGAGTTCTGCCTGCAGCGTTCCCAGATCGGTTTCCTGTTCTGCCGTTGGACTGCCAGCATTCACACTGCCGGACTCGACAGGCTCCTGAGCCAGGGCAATAGTGGGCAATACGAGGCACATGGCCAGGACAAGGGATTGCAAATTCTGGGTCATGAAAGCTCCTGGCTCAGGCTGGCAGAACGGGTTTGAAGGGTTTGATCAGTACATTCGCATATACCCCGGCTGCAACGTAGGGGTCCTCGTCGGCCCAGGCCTGCGCGGCTTCGGCGGAGGCGAACTCGGCGATAATGAGGCTGCCCGTGAAGCCGGCCGGGCCGGGGTCAACCGATTCAATAGCCGGGTGAGGACCTGCGACCAGCAGACGGCCGGCATCCTGCAGCGCATTAAGCCTTGCCAGGTGGGCAGGCCGTACACTCAGGCGTGCAGGCAGTGAATCGGGTACGTCGGTAGCCATAATGGCAAAATACATGGTTGAGCCTCGATCCAGTTCAATAGATGACATGGGCTGTAACTTATGTCATCGGGTTAGGTGTTGTCAGCGTTTGGCCTGCATAATAATGAAATTACGGCCTATTTGTCCCTTATTACCAATACCCATCCGGGAGTCTGTATTGATTGTTGATCTTCATATGCATAGCACCGCCTCTGATGGGATGCTCGATCCGCTCGAGCTGATGCGCGAGGCGTCGTCTGCGGGGGTGTCGATGATCGCACTGACCGATCATGACTGTCTTGATGGATTGCCGGTCGCTGCTCAGACGGCTCGCGAACTGGGTATGCAATGGATCAGCGGTGTTGAACTATCGGCGCAGTGGCAGGGACATACCCTGCACGTGCTGGGTTATGGCTTTGATCCGCAATCCCCAGCGCTGTTGCAGTCGATTGCGGCGGTACGCGACGGACGTTGGCAGCGGGCAGAACAGATCGCCCGCAAGCTTGCAGCCAAGCGAATGCCGGACGCATTGGAAGGAGCTATGGCAGCTCAGGTAGCAGCAGGAGGTGACCCGCAGAGTCCGCCGGCCCGGCCACACTTCGCAGACTGGATGGTTGAGGCCGGACATGTGCGCGATCGTGCAGAGGCGTTTCGCAAGTGGCTGGGGGCGGGCAAGCTGGGTGATATCAAGCAGCATTGGCCTGAACTACCTGAGGCGGTCAGTCAGATCCGGGCGGCCGGTGGTATGGCAGTGATGGCCCATCCCTGGCATTACGGCTTTACCCGCTCAAAACTCAGGCGCGCTTTGAAGGACTTCGCCCAGGCCGGAGGGCGGGGTATCGAGGTGGTCAATGGTCAGCAGGCGGTCGAGCAAGTCGCCTATCTGGGCAAGCTGTCAGAAGAATTCGGGTTTCTTGCCAGTTGCGGTAGTGACTTCCATACCCCCGAGTCGCCCTGGACTGCGCTGGGCCGAATGACACCTCTGCCGCCCCAATGCACTCCGGTATGGGACGATCCGTTGTTTTCTCGCTAAACTGCGGTAAAACACGACAAGGAATCACTGCGTGAGCCAGTATTTTCATATTCATCCCGAGAATCCGCAGGTGCGGTTGATCCGTCAGGCAGCGGAGATCATTCGCAACGGTGGTGTTGTTGCCTACCCTACGGACTCGGCCTATGCCCTGGGTTGTCATCTGGGCGACAAGGACGCACTGGAGCGTATCCGGCGTCTGCGTCAACTGGATGACAAGCATAACTTCACCCTGATCTGCCGGGATCTGTCTGAACTCGGTGTTTACGCCAAGGTGGATAACCAGACCTTCCGCCTGCTCAAGGCCAGCACGCCGGGGCCTTACACGTTCATTCTGAACGCCACCAATGAGGTTCCCCGGCGTCTGCTGCATCCCAAGCGTCGAACTATCGGCCTGCGCATTCCCAATCACGCCATTACTCAAGCCCTGCTGGAAGCCCTGGGCGAGCCGATGATGAGTGTGACACTGATGTTGCCAGGCGATGATTTACCTTTGACCGATCCCGATATGATCCGTGATCGACTGGGCAAGCAGCTTGATCTGATCATTGATGGCGGAGCCTGCAACATTGAGCCGACCACAGTAGTCAGTCTGCTTGAAGGTGAACCTGAGGTGCTGCGCTTAGGCCTGGGAGATCCGGAACCCTTTGGTGGTGCTCCAGAGCAATGATTCTGTGGTTTATATGCGTATAATCGCCAACGATTATCCAATCTCAACTAAAAAAGAATATTCCAGGAGTCCTCATTGAGTTCCGTTGATTCACAGCGTCGGGTTTTATCAGGTATGCGCCCAACAGGCCGCCTGCATCTGGGTCACTACCACGGCGTACTGAAAAACTGGGTCCGTTTGCAGCATGAGTACGAGTGCTTTTTCTTCGCAGCCGATTGGCATGCCCTGACGACTCATTACGAAACTCCGGAAAACATCGAGCAGAATGTCTGGGACATGCTGATCGACTGGCTGGCTGCGGGTGTAAGTGGCGGTTCCTCGACGCTGTTTATCCAGTCCCAGGTGCCTGAGCATGCGGAGCTGCATCTGCTGCTGTCGATGGTAACGCCGGTGAGCTGGCTTGAGCGCGTGCCGACCTACAAGGATCAGCAGGAGAAGCTCAGGGATATGGACCTGGCCACCTACGGGTTTCTGGGCTATCCGTTGCTGCAGAGTGCCGACATCCTGATGTACCGCGCGGGTCTGGTGCCTGTGGGGGCCGACCAGGTTGCTCACGTGGAAATCACCCGTGAGGTAGCGCGGCGCTTCAACCACCTTTACGGCAGGGAGCCGGGCTTTGAAGAAAAGGCCGATGCCGCCGTCCACAAGATGGGCAAGAAAACTGCCAAGCTGTACAGCAAGCTGCGCAAGGCATACCAGGAGCAGGGTGATGCCGAGGCACTGGAAACGGCCCGCGCGCTGCTCAAGGAACAGCAGAATATTACCCTGAGTGACAAGGAGCGGCTGTTTGGCTATCTCGAGGGCGGCGGTAAGGTCATCCTGCCCGAACCCCAGGCGCTTCTGACACCCGACTCCAAGATGCCGGGTCTGGACGGTCAGAAAATGTCCAAATCCTATGGAAATACCATCACGCTGCGCGATACCAGCGACGAGGTGGACACCAAGGTGCGGCGTATGCCGACCGATCCCGCGCGTGTGAGGCGCACGGATCCGGGTGAGCCAACCAAATGTCCGGTTTTCCAGCTGCATCAGGTCTACACCGACAAGGCAACTCACGAGTGGGTCAAGGAAGGTTGTCGCAGCGCCGGCATCGGCTGTCTGGATTGCAAAAAGCCTGTTATTGATGCGATCGTCACCGAGCTGGCACCCATCCAGGAGCGTGCGGCTGATTTCGAGTCCAACCCCGATGCGGTGCGGATGATACTCAGTGAGGGTACCGAGCGCGCCCGCGAGGCGGCCCGCGATACCCTGGTCGAAGTCCGTCAGGCCATGGGCCTGCAGTACCGCGAGTAAATATGAGCAGCGACGAGCAGGACCCGCAGCCGCAAAGCGTCGTCGTGACGCCCCAGGTCGCTGCGAGCCTGCCGGCGCAACTGGTGGCTGGTCGACAGCAGGAAATGCCCTTCGCCATGGTGCATGGCAAGGCGGTGACCGAGATGCCCCAGGACCTTTATATCCCGCCTGAAGCACTGGAAGTCTTTCTCGAAGCCTTCGAAGGCCCCCTTGACCTGCTCCTATATCTTATTCGTCGCCAGAATATCGATATTCTGGAGATTCCGGTCGCCGAAATTACCAAGCAGTACATGGGTTATGTTGAGCTGATGAAGGTCGTTCGACTGGAGCTGGCTGCCGAGTACCTGGTAATGGCGGCGATGCTTGCGGAGATCAAATCACGCATGCTGCTGCCCAGGCACGCAGAGGACGAAGATGAGGAGCACGACCCTCGCGCCGAACTGATCCGGCGACTGCAGGAGTATGAGCGTTTCAAGCAGGCAGCCGAAGATATCGACAGCTTGAGCCGAGTAGGTCGTGATACCACCGTGGCCAGTGTCGAGGCGCCCCAGGTGCAAAGTCGCCGGGCGCACCCGGAAGTGGACATGCAGGAACTCTTACTTGCGTTTTCTGAGGTGTTGCGCCGGGCTGATATGTTCGAAAGTCACCAGGTCACCCGCGAAATTCTCTCGACCCGCGAACGCATGGCCGAGGTGCTGGACCGCCTCAAAGGGCAGCAATTTGTGCCTTTCGTCAGTCTGTTTACCGTGGGGGAGGGCAAGCTGGGGGTGGTAGTCACCTTCATGGCCGTTCTTGAGCTCGTCAAGGAGCAGTTGATCGACCTGGTCCAGGGTGATGCCTTTTCGCCCATTCATGTGAAAGTGCGAGGTGATGATGTCCCAGCCGACGATTGAACAGATAGTGGAAGCGGCGCTTCTGGCTGCGGGTCGGCCGCTTACGCTGGATCGCCTGCGTGAACTTTTCGATGAGGGCCGGGAGCCGAGTCTTGATGAGTTGCGCGTCGCCCTGGCCAGTATTGCCAGTCATTACGAAGGGCGCAGCATAGAGTTGCGTGAAGTGGCCAGCGGCTGGCGGCTGCAGGTGCGCGAATCGTTTTCGCCCTGGGTCAGCAGGCTCTGGGAAGAACGACCGCAACGCTATTCCCGTGCCATGCTTGAAACACTGGCGCTGATCGCCTATCGCCAACCGATTACGCGCGGAGAGATCGAGGATGTGCGTGGCGTAGCGGTCAGTAGTCATATCGTCAAAACCCTGCTTGAGCGGGAGTGGGTAAGGATTGTTGGCCATCGCGACGTGCCGGGCCGGCCAGCCATGTACGCAACGACCCGTCAGTTTCTCGATCATTTCAATCTGCGCAGTCTCAGTGACCTGCCTCCCCTGGCTGAAATACGCGATCTTGATCAGATGGAACCGGAGCTCGGATTACAGGACGAAGGCGCCGATGCCGATCAGGATGCCGCCACCCCCTGGATGCCATTCGAGCCACTCCAGCCGCTGGATCGAGAAGCCGCTGATACTGGATTTCATACGTTGATGGCAGAGCTGGGCTCGATGGAATCCAATATCAAGACAGATTTCGAAGACCTCCGACCACAAGCAACGGATATGCAAGAGGATGAAGATCCCTCAGGTGAGAGCAGGGACGGGGGGAACAAGGATCGCGGAGACGGCACCGAGGGCTGATAATCGGCTGTTACAGTCCCAGGACCGGTGATAAGATGCTCGGTCTCGAATTACCCATCACACCGGGAGGTGCTCAGCATGTCAGACCAACCCTCAAACCCCGTTACCGGGGAAAAGCTCCAGAAAGTACTAGCTCGCGTTGGGCTTGGCTCGCGGCGCGAAATCGAATCCTGGATCGAAGCCGGACGCATCAGCGTCAATGGCCAGGTCGCCAGTCTTGGCGCTCGGGTCGACAGCCTTGATCAGATTCTGGTCGATGGCCGCCCGGTCAAGCGCGATATCGCCAACGAAGAAGCTCGCCGCGTCATGCTTTATAACAAGCCCGAGGGTGAGGTTTGTACACGCGATGATCCTGAGGGTCGCCCCACCGTTTTTGATCGTCTGCCGCGCCTCAAGCACGGGCGCTGGATCAATATCGGCCGCCTGGACATCAATACCTCCGGCCTGCTGCTGTTCACCACGGATGGCGAGCTGGCTAATCGTTTGATGCACCCGTCCTATCAGATGGACCGTGAATATGCGGTGCGAGTGATGGGTGAGGTGGACGACGAGATGATCGAGCGGCTGAAGACGGGCGTCATGCTGGATGATGGTCCTGCCCGGTTTACAGATATCGTTGCCTCCGGTGGCGAAGGCATAAATCGGTGGTACCACGTATGTCTTATGGAAGGCCGCAACCGTGAGGTGCGCCGGCTGTGGGAGTCACAGGGTATGCGGGTCAACCGTTTGAAGCGTGTGCGTTTCGGACCGGTATTTCTTGGCCCAGAGCTGCCCGTAGGTCGCTGGCGTGAAATGAAGCAGAATGAAATCGATGCCCTTAGCCAGGAAGTGGGGCTGGAGTCGATTGCATTACCGGCGATGAAGACCAGCGAGAAAGAAAAGATGCAGCGCATGGCGCGCAAGCCATCCATGCACCAGGCCCGTACGGTGCGTCGTACCAAGGTTCCGCACGGTCGCAAGTAAGCGCTTACTGCACGGCGATCCGGTTACGGCCGCCTCGCTTGGCGCTGTACATGAGCTTGTCGCAGCGATCCAGAACTTCGCGATTGCCCTCATCCAGGCGCCGGGTTGCAACTCCGATGCTCGCGGTAATCGCGATGGATACCCCGTCGGTCTGGAACTGCATTTCTTCAATCGCACTGCGTATGCGCTCTGCGACCATGCGTGCTTCTCGGGCTGCGGTGTCACTCAGCAGAACCACAAACTCTTCTCCGCCCATGCGAAACACATCGTCCACGCCGCGCAGGCAATTGCGCACGCAGTTGACTACAGCCTTTAAAGCCTCGTCTCCGCAAGCGTGACCGTACTGATCGTTGATCTGCTTGAAGTAGTCGATATCCAGCACCAGCAGGGAGAGTGTCGAGCGATTTCTGATCGATAGCTTGACCTCGCGATCCAGCGCGCGGTCCATAGCCAGGCGATTACCCACACCGGTCAGACTGTCATTGTGCGCACAATAGGCCGCCTCACGGTAAAGCAATGCGTTACGCAGGGGGTACAGCAGATTGCCCAGAAGGGTTTCCAGCGTTTTCAGGTGGGTTTCGTTAAAGCGTTTTTTACGACTGAACTGAATCTCGCCCAGGAAGCTGCCGGCATGGGTCATACGATAGCTGCAGCGATGCAGGCTCGACTGTCCAATACGCTGATGCAGATCCCTTCCCTCCAACCGGTACTCCAGGCAGTCAAGGCCCATGAAAGCGCGTAGTTCCTGGAAGAACAGTTCCAGAACTCTATCGAGTTCCAGCGTGGTTTGCAGGCTCCGAGTAAGCTTGTCCTGAACCGCAGTCAAGCTGAGCTGACGGTTTTCGGCGGGCATGACAGTGACGGATGTCATGTTCTCGCTTAGCTTCAAGCGAGCGGAGTCAAAATCGATGGTATTTCCCTGGGTCAGAGTCATGAGCAGTCCTGCGCGCCGGTTTGGGGTTAACCGATTTAAAGCAGGTTGTGTGCCAATAAATTAAATTCCATATTAAACAATGATATGCGGAACGTATTTGCCTGATTTGGCACAAGCGCGGCAGAAATTTGCCGCATCGCACCGGTCCATCGGCGGGGCGATGCCATACCAATGTCAAAATGCTGGCTATTGGGCGTTTATTGCCTGACCGTTGATACCTTGGCTGTCAGATCCAAGCAAGTAGAGGAAAGCGGGCATAATCTCGGCAGGCTCAGGATTCTTCTCCGGTGGCTCACCGGGATAGGCTGCCTTGCGCATCGAGGTACGCGTCGCGCCGGGATTGAGGCTGTTGACACGGATAGCACTGGTACCATCCTGTTCGTCAGCGAGCACCTGCATCAGCCCCTCGAGTGCAAACTTGCTAACCGCATAAGGCCCCCAGTAGGCCTTGCCCTGGCGACCCACGCTGGAGGAGACGCAAATCACCGACGCATCTGCAGACTGGCGCAGCAAAGGCATCATCGCCTTGGTCAGCAGGAAAGGTGCATTGACATTGACCTGCATCAACTGCAGCCAGGCTTCGGCTTTCACATTGTCCAGCATGGTACGAGGCCCAAGCAGAGCAGCGTTATGTACCAGCCCATCGAGCTTGCCGAACGTATCGAATAATTGGTCGGCGAGATCCTGATAGTCCTTTTCCAGAGCCGTCTCCAGATTCAGCGGGCACATGGCTGGCCGCGGATAGCCGGCAGCTTCTATTTCGTCATAGACCGCTTCCAGTTTCGATGGCGTGCGGCCGATCAGGACTACTGTTGCGCCATGAGCTGCGCAGCTGAGCGCACAGGCTCTGCCGATACCGTCTCCGGCGCCAGTAATAAGGATGACGCGATCGGTGAGTAGGCTGGGTGGGGCTTGATAGTCAAACATCGAATATCTCCTGGTTGCGTCTTGCCTCTAGCCAAGGGCGCAGTTCAACGGGGGATTGTATGCTGTGGGTGGCCTTCCAGTGACTCGGGTCCGCCTCCGGTGGTATGTAACCGTAAAGAGCGGCTACGGTGGCCATGCCAGCTGCCTGGCCGGCCTGGATGTCACGTTGATGGTCACCAATAAAGACACAATGCTGCGGATCGGTGCCCATTTCACTGCAGGCTTTGAGCAGAGACTCGGGGTGGGGTTTGCCCTGAGTTACATGATCCGGGCACACCAGACTGTGGCAACGACTACCGAGGCCAACTGCGTCCAGGAGAGGCGCGCTGAAACGGCTCAGCTTGTTGGTAACCACGCCCCAGGGAATATGTTCGGCTTCCAGCCACTCGAGTAATTCAACGATGCCTGGATAGACACACGCGTGAACAGCCAGGTCTTTTTCGTAGCGTTGCAGGAATTCGTTCCGCAGCTCCGCCATGCGAGGGTCATCGGCTTCCAGCGAGTAGGCCGCAGCCAGCATGCCGGCCGAGCCATCGGAAACCCGATTGCGTATTAGTGCATTGTCCACGGCTGCAAGGCCTGCTTCGCTTCGCATAGCGCTAACGATGGCCATGAAGTCGTCCGCAGTATCGATCAGCGTGCCGTCCAGATCAAAGAGAACACTGCTCAACATGCTATCAAAGGCCCCGTTGTGTATGGACCATGTAGTTCACGTCTACATTTTGCTCGAGCTTGTAGACCTTCGTCAGTGGATTGTAGGTCAGGCCGATAATGTCCTGCATGTCCAGTCCGGCCTCGCGGGACCAGCCACCGAGTTCGGCGGGCTTGATGAACTTGGCAAATTCATGGGTGCCGCGCGGCAGTAGCTTGAGAATGTATTCAGCTCCCACAATGGCAAACACAAAGGATTTGGGGTTGCGGTTGATTGTGGAGAAAAACACGTGGCCGCCTGGCTTGACCAGGGTGGCGCAGGCACGAATGACCGAACTGGGGTCCGGCACATGTTCGAGCATCTCCAGGCAGGTTACGATGTCAAAACGCCCCGCATGCTCTTCAGCCATTTGCTCGGCAGTTGTCTGCTGGTAGTCCACTTCCACGCCTGATTCCAGTTGGTGCAACCGGGCAACCGCAAGGGGTGCTTCGCCCATGTCTATACCGGTCACCTTGGCTCCACGCAGGGCCATGGCTTCAGCCAGGATGCCTCCGCCGCAGCCCACATCAAGCACTTCCATGCCGGCCAGGCCGACTTTCTGTTCAATCCAGTTAGTGCGCAGCGGATTGATCTGGTGCAGCGGCTTGAACTCGCTATTGCGGTCCCACCAGCGGCTGGCCAGGGCCTCGAACTTGGCAATTTCGGCGCGATCGACGTTAAGCATGATCTTCGTCCCTCTTAAGAATCTGTTGTGACCACTGGTTGACTGCGGCGAGCAGTCCGTCCTGATCCGGGAGTATGAGCTGGCCCGCGTTGACCTTCTCACGGCCGGCCACCCACACGTGGGATACATGGCTGGCGTTGCAGGTGTAGAGCAGTTGCGAAACAGGATGGTAGACCGGCTGGTGCACCAGAGCGGAGAGATCAACGGCAGTGATGTCAGCCGACTTGCCCACTTCCAGTGAACCGGTATCTTCGCCGATACCCATTGCCAATGCCCCGCCCATGGTCGCCATATGCAGAGCCTGGTGGGCATTTAACGCGGTTGACGAGCCAGTGCTGCTTTTGGCCAGCAGCGAGGCTGTACGCATTTCGCCAAACATGTCCAGATCGTTGTTGCTGGCTGCGCCATCAGTGCCCAAGGCAACATTCACGCCGGCATCAAGCAGCCGTTGCACCGGGCAGATGCCGCTCGCCAGCTTCATGTTCGACTCCGGGCAGTGGATCACTGAAACGCCATGACTGACCAGCAGCTCAAGATCTTGATCGTTGATCTGGGTCATGTGTACCGCCTGAAGGCGCGGATTCAGCAGGCCCAGTGTCTTGAGTCGTTGTAATGGTCGTTCGCCGCCCTGCGCAAGGGCGTCGGATACTTCCCCTGCTGTTTCGTGAACGTGCATGTGCACCGGCATTTCCAGTTCGTCGGCGAGCATCCGCACGTTAGCCAGCGTGGCATCGCCCACGGTGTAGGGGGAGTGGGGGCCGAAAGCAATACTCAGCAATGTGTTGTGCTTCAGCTCGTCGCGAAGCCTCAAGCCCTTGGAAGTTGCTTCGGCACTGTCCCGTGCACCTGGAATCGGATTGTCGATCACTGGAAAGGCCAGCTGTGCACGCATACCCGAGTCGATTACCGCCTCGGCGGCGATCTCAGGGTGAAAGTACATGTCGGCAAAACAGGTTGTACCGCCACGTAGCATCTCGGCAATGGCCAGGCGGGTTCCCAGACGGACGAAGTCCTCGTTGACCCAGCGCGCCTCGGCCGGCCAGATATGTTCCTGCAGCCAGGTCATCAAGGGAAGATCGTCCGCCAGACCCCGAAAAAGACTCATTGCGGCATGGCCATGGGCGTTGATCAGCCCTGGTATGAGGACATGGCCAGGCAGTTCGCGGCGCACGGTCGCCTGCACATTAGCGGCCTGCGCGCGGGTAATTATGCCGACGATGCGGCCCTCGTGGACAGCCAGGGCATGCTCTGACAGTACCGTGCCATTGGGTACTACAGGCACGATCCAGCTGGGCAGAATCAGCAGGTCGATTCGGTCGGGTAGTGGCGTCATTGGGAGTTCGTCTTGGATCATGTGGGCCAGTATAACGTTTGCCGGATCAGCCGTGCAGCGGCTTTTCATTTCCATGTTCGTCAGCGGGTGGCGGCCACGGGTATAATGGTGTTTTGGGAGTTATTCATGCAGCGAGCCGTTAACACAGAGGTTGCCGACACTTTCAGCGCGCTGACCTGGCACGAAAACGCCCTGAGGTTGCTGGACCAGCGTCTGCTGCCAGGCCGCGAAGAATACATCGACTGCACAGACGCTGCCCAGGTGGCGACTGCCATTCGTGACATGCTGGTGCGCGGGGCCCCGGCTATCGGCATCGCCGGCGCCTACGGTGTAGCGCTTCAGGCTAGAGTTATCGGCAGCAGCGATGACTGGCCGGCGGCACTCAATAACGCCTTTGAGTTACTCGGTGCCGCCCGACCCACCGCAGTGAATCTGTCCTGGGCGCTGAAAATGATGCGTGATCGACTTCAGCGCCTGGCGCCGGACGCCGACGTGCCTGCGCGCCTTCTGGAGGCTGCCCGTTCGATCCATCAGAGCGATCTGGAGGCCAACCTGACCATGGGTAAGCTGGGTATGCAGCTGATCCGCAAGCATCACAAGACTGCTCAGAACATTCTGACCCACTGCAATACCGGTGCGCTGGCCACCGGTGGCTACGGTACTGCCCTGGGAGTTATACGGGCTGCCCAGGCCGCAGGTCTAGTGGATACGGTCTTTGTCGATGAAACCCGGCCCTGGCTGCAGGGCTCGCGTCTGACTGCCTGGGAGTTGCAGCGCGAGGGTATCAAGGCCTGCGTTCACGTGGATGCAGCCGCCGGACATCTGATGAAGACACGCGACATCACCTGGGTCATTGTCGGCGCAGACCGTATTGCCGCCAATGGCGACGTGATCAACAAGATTGGCACCTATGCGCTGTCCATTCTGGCGATGCATCACGGCCTGCGCTTCATGGTTGTGGCGCCCAGTTCCAGTATCGACATGGCACTCGAAAACGCTGATGAGGTAGTTATCGAGGAGCGCCCAGCTGAAGAGGTATTTGTTCTGGGCGATCAGAGCGTGGATGCAGGTATTCCGGCCTTCAATCCAGTATTCGACGTTACGCCCGCCGACCTGATCGATGTCATTGTGACCGAAAAGGGCATTGTCGAACGACCAGATGCCAAAAAACTGGCTGATCTGATGAGCCACAGACATCTGCACTAGCCTTTCTGTCGGGATTCGTAGCGTCTGAGCGTGAGAGAGTCCCTGGGGGAAGTCTTTCGGCTCCCTCCGCAGCCCGCCCTGTGGTATTCTATCGGGCTTTAATCGGCCCGCCGGGCTTGGTTGCTGAATCGCTGTAACAAAAGCCTTTCAGCGGCTCTCCGGGGCTTTCAAATGCGCTGAACAATTGCTATGGGCATCGTCACGTTGCCGACAATAAAAGGAATGCCGTTTCATGGGTGAACTGGCCAAAGAAATCCTTCCAGTCAATATCGAAGATGAGCTGAAACAGTCCTACCTTGATTACGCCATGAGCGTGATCGTCGGTCGGGCATTGCCGGATGTGCGTGACGGCCTCAAGCCTGTCCACCGCCGCGTGCTGTTCGCCATGAGCGAGCTGAAGAATGACTGGAACAAGCCCTACAAGAAATCGGCCCGTGTGGTCGGTGACGTCATCGGTAAGTATCACCCGCACGGCGATTCCGCGGTATACGACACCATCGTACGTATGGCCCAGCCTTTCTCGCTGCGCTATTTGCTGGTAGACGGCCAGGGTAACTTCGGGTCGGTCGATGGCGATAATGCGGCAGCGATGCGGTATACCGAAATCCGCATGACCAAGTTGGCCCATGAGTTGCTGGCTGACCTGGACAAGGAAACCGTCGACTGGGTACCCAACTACGACGGTACCGAACAGATCCCCGCTGTACTGCCGACCAAGGTGCCAAACCTGCTGGTCAATGGTTCCAGCGGTATCGCCGTGGGCATGGCAACCAATATTCCGCCGCACAACCTGACCGAAGTGATCAATGGTTGCCTGGCGCTGATCGAAAACCCGGACATGACCATCGATGAGCTGATGGAATATATCCCGGGGCCCGATTTTCCGACTGCAGCCATCATCAACGGCCGTGCCGGCATCGTTGAGGCCTACAACACTGGTCGTGGGCGTATATATGTGCGTGCCCGCTGCACCATCGAGGATATCGACAAAGTCGGCGGTCGCCAGCAGATCATCATCCATGAGCTGCCCTACCAGTTGAACAAGGCGCGATTGATCGAGAAAATTGCCGAGCTGGTCAAGGAAAAGAAGATCGAAGGTATCACCGAGCTGCGTGACGAGTCCGACAAGGATGGCATGCGCGTGGTGATCGAGATTCGCCGGGGCGATGTCGCTGAGGTTGTACTCAACAATCTCTACAGCCAGACCCAGATGCAGAATGTGTTCGGCATCAATATCGTCGGTTTGCTGGATGGTCAGCCACGCATTCTGAACCTGAAAGAACTGCTTGATGCCTTTATAAGGCACCGCCGGGAAGTGGTAACCCGCAGGACCGTCTATGAGCTGCGCAAGGCGCGCGAGCGCGGGCACATTCTCGAAGGCCAGGCCGTCGCACTGACCAATATTGATCCGGTCATTGCGCTGATCAAGGCTTCCGCTACGTCAGGTGAGGCGAAGGAGCGACTGATCGCCAACCCCTGGGAGCCAGGTGCGGTAATCGAGATGGTCGAACGTGCCGGTGCCGATGCCTGCCGTCCGGATGGGTTGGATGAGCAGTTTGGTCTGCGCGATGGAAAGTATTACCTGTCTCCCGACCAGGCCCAGGCGATTCTTGATCTGCGCCTGCACCGCCTGACTGGCCTTGAGCACGAGAAGCTGCTGGATGAATATCAGGAAATCCTGACCCAGATTGGCGAGCTGCTGCGCATCCTCAACAGCCAGGAGCGCTTGATGGAAGTGATCGTCGAGGAGCTCGAGCTGATTCGTACCAATTTTGGCGATGAGCGGCGTACCGAGATTCTGGCTTCGCGTCTGGATCTCTCTCTTGCCGACCTGATTACCGAAGAAGAGCGTGTGGTCACCATCTCCCATGGTGGTTACGCCAAGAGCCAGCCGCTGGCTGACTACCAGGCCCAGCGCCGTGGTGGCCGTGGCAAGGCAGCGACAGGCGTCAAGGATGAGGACTACGTGTCTCACCTGCTGGTCGCCCACAGTCACACTACCCTGTTGCTGTTCTCCAGCAAGGGCAAGGTTTACTGGCTCAAGACCTACGAGATTCCTGAAGCGTCACGTACCGCGCGTGGTCGGCCGCTGGTCAACTTGCTGCCGCTGGACGAAGGTGAGTTCATCAGTGCCATGTTGCCGGTTGATGAATATACCGAGGGCTGGTTCATCTTCATGGCCACCGCCAACGGTACAGTCAAGAAGACCCCATTGGAGCAGTTCAGTCGCCAGCGTAGCGTGGGCCTGATTGCACTGGATCTGGATGAGGGTGACAAGCTGATTTCTGCGGCTATCACCGATGGGGAGCGGGAAGTCATGTTGTTCTCCGATGGCGGCAAGGTAACCCGCTTCAAGGAAACCGATGTGCGTGCCATGGGCCGTACAGCCCGCGGCGTGCGTGGTATGCGGTTGGCGGGGGATCAGAAATTGATCTCGATGATTATCGTCGAGGAAGGCTCGCAGATTCTGACTGCGTCTGCCCGTGGCTATGGCAAACGCACTGCTGTAGAGGAATTCCCGCAGTACAAGCGCGGTGGCCAGGGTGTTATCGCGATGGTCAGCAACGAGCGCAACGGCCCGTTGGTCGGCGCCGTCCAGGTTGTCGATGGCGAGGAGATCATGTTGATTTCCGACCAGGGTACGCTGGTGCGCACTCGAGTTGCTGAGGTTTCCAGTCTGTCGCGTAACACTCAGGGTGTGACCCTGATCAAGGTCGCGAGTGATGAGAAGCTGGTGGGTCTGGAGCGTATTCAGGAGCCTTCTGAATCAGAGGAAGACATTCTGCATGCTGCGGGCAGTATCGATGGTGCGATTGTCAGCGAAGGCGAGCCAATCGGTCCGGTCGATGATATTGAAGCAATGGATGATGATCAGGAGTAATGCTGACGTGAGCAACCGACTGTTCAATTTCTGCGCCGGCCCGGCCGCGCTGCCTGAAGCGGTGCTGCTAAAGGCGCAGGCCGAACTGCTTGACTGGCAGGGCAAGGGTCTTTCCGTAATGGAAATGAGCCATCGCAGCGAGGAGTTCACCAGCGTTGCCGAAACGGCCGAGCAGGATCTGCGCGACCTGCTGAGCATACCGTCGAATTACCGGGTTTTGTTCCTGCAGGGTGGTGCCAGCCAGCAGTTCGCCCAGATTCCGCTGAACTTCATGTCCGAAGGGGGCAGCGCGGACTATATCGATACGGGTATTTGGTCGGCCAAGGCTATCGAAGAAGCCTCCCGTTATGGTCACGTCAATGTCGCCGCGAGTGCGAAGAAGCACGACTACTTCGCAATACCCGGACAAAACGACTGGCAGCTGTCCGATTCCGCATCTTATGTGCACTACACGCCCAATGAGACAATTGGCGGGCTGGAGTTTGGCTGGATTCCGCAGGTGGGTGACAAGCCGCTGATAGCTGATATGTCCTCGACAATTCTGTCGCGGCCCCTTGATGTGTCGAAGTTCGGCATGATCTACGCAGGTGCCCAGAAAAACATTGGCCCCAGCGGGCTGGTCGTGGTCATTGTGCGTGAGGATATGCTGGGCGAGGCGCGTTCCAGCTGTCCGACCATGCTCGATTACACGGTGGCGGCGAAGAACGGGTCAATGTACAACACCCCGCCGACCTTCGGCTGGTATCTGGCTGGCCTGATCTTCAAATGGCTCAAGGAGCAGGGCGGTCTGGAAGCGATGGAGCAGATCAACAAGGTCAAGCAGCAGACCCTGTATCAGGCCATCGATTCCAGCGAGCTTTACAGCAACCCCATCAATCCGGCGGATCGCTCGTGGATGAACGTGCCTTTTCGCCTGGCAGATGACCGCCTGGACAAGCTGTTTCTGGCTGGCGCTGAAGAGCGCGGCCTGCTCAATCTCAAGGGTCATCGTTCCGTTGGTGGGATGCGTGCTTCGATATATAACGCCGTTTCCCAGCAGGCGGTCGATGCGCTGGTGGCCTATATGGCCGAGTTCGAAAAGCAACAGGGTTGATTGGCATGTCCGACGAAGACCAACTCAAGGCGCTGCGCAAGCGTATCGATTCGCTCGATGAAAAGATCCTTGAACTGATCAGCGAGCGTGCCCAGTGCGCGCAAACCGTTGCTCAGGTCAAACAGAAGTCGCTGCCTGCGGGCATCGAGCCGGTGTTCTATCGTCCAGAGCGTGAAGCCTGGGTGCTCAAACACATCATGGAACTGAACAAGGGGCCTCTGGATAACGAGGAGATGGCTCGGCTGTTCCGTGAGATCATGTCTGCCTGCCTGGCGTTGGAGCAGCCCCTCAAGGTGGCTTATCTGGGACCGGAGGGTACCTTTACCCAGGCGGCCGCGATCAAGCATTTTGGTCATTCGGTAATCAGCGTACCGATGGCGGCAATTGACGAAATCTTCAGGGAAGTCGCGGCTGGTGCTGTGCAGTTCGGCGTGGTGCCTGTGGAAAACTCCACGGAAGGTGCGATCAACCACACGCTGGACAGTTTTCTTGAGCACGATATGGTCATCTGTGGCGAGGTGGAGCTCCGTATCCACCATCACCTGCTGATCGGTGAGAATACCAAGACCGACAAGATCTCCCGCGTGTATTCCCATGCCCAGTCCCTTGCGCAGTGCCGCAAATGGCTGGACGCGCATTACCCGAACGTCGAGCGGGTTGCGGTTGCCAGTAATGCTGAGGCAGCCAAGCGGGTGAAGGGCGAGTGGAACTCCGCCGCGATTGCCGGTGACATGGCCTGCGAGCTTTACGGGTTGAGCAAGATTGCCGAAAAGATCGAGGATCGGCCGGACAATTCCACCCGTTTCCTGATCATCGGCAGCCAGATGGTGCCACCTACTGGTGACGACAAGACCTCGGTCATTGTCTCCATGCGCAACAAGCCAGGTGCGCTGCACCATCTCTTGCAGCCGTTCCATAATAACGGAATCGATCTGTCGCGGATCGAGACGCGTCCCTCACGCAGCGGCAAGTGGACTTACGTTTTCTTCATCGACTTCTTCGGTCACCAGCACGACCCTCTGATACGGGACGCGCTCGAGAAGATTAATGACGAATCCGTGGCGCTCAAGGTGCTGGGGTCGTATCCCAAGGCGGTACTTTAAAGGACAAGAGCTGCTGGAAGCGCGAAGCTGGAAGTCTTTAGCCGTCCGGTCTTCATTGTGTTTCCAGCTTTCAGCTTTCAGCTCAGCGGAGCGTTTAATGACCTGCGATTTTCTTGCCCTGGCTCAGCCAGGCGTGCAAAAGCTGTCCCCCTATGTTCCCGGTAAACCGGTAGAAGAGCTGGCCCGTGAGTTCGGGCTGCGGGCGGATGCCATCGTTAAACTGGCCAGCAACGAGAATCCGCTGGGGCCTAGCCCCATGGCGATTACGGCCATTCAAAGTGCACTGCCAGAGATGACCCGGTATCCCGACGGCAACGGCTTTGCGCTCAAACAGGCACTCTCGCAGCGCCTGGGTGTTACTCCTGCAATGATCACCCTGGGCAATGGCTCCAACGATATCCTCGAGTTAATCACCCGTGCCTTCGTGGGACCTCAGCATGAGGTGGTTTTCAGTGAGCACGCATTTGCCGTGTACCCGATTGTCACTCAGGCTGTAGGTGCGCAAGCAGTTGTCGTGCCGGCGAAGAGCTGGGGTCATGATCTGGACGCAATGGCATCGGCTATAACCCCGAAAACCCGTCTGGTATTCGTCGCCAATCCGAACAACCCCACTGGCACATGGATCGAAAAAGGCGAACTTGAGCGCTTTCTGGAGCGGGTGCCGGAACAGGTCATTGTGGTGCTCGACGAAGCCTATACCGAGTACGTCGAAACGACAGATGTTCCCAACGGTCTGGATTATCTCCAGCAGTATCCGAATCTGCTGGTGTCGCGCACATTCTCCAAAGCCTATGGTCTGGCCGCGTTGCGCGTGGGTTACGGTATCTGCCAGCCGGCGATAGCTGATGCAATGAATCGAGTGCGTCAGCCTTTCAATGTCAACACTCTGGCCCAGGCTGCGGCTTTGGCGACGCTGGCAGATGATGCTTATCTGGCCGAGAGTCGTCGTATCAATCGTGAGGGCATGGCCCAGCTGGAAGCCGGTTTTGCTGCGCTGAAACTGGATTGGATTCCTTCGCGGGGCAACTTTATTGCGGTTGATCTGGGCCGTGAGGCTGCGCCGATTTTCCAGGGGCTTTTACGCCAGGGTGTGATTGTGCGCCCGGTAGCCAACTACGGCATGCCTCAGCACTTGCGCGTTTCCATCGGCCTGCCTGACGAAAATCAGCGGTTTCTCGATGTGTTGAAGCAGGTCCTTCTGAATGGGTGATCCTGAACAACGGTCATATACCGCAGGCAAGCTCGGGCGTCTGGCAGTGGTGGGCCTGGGTCTGATCGGTGGGTCCTTTGCCAAGGGAATGCGTCAGTCGGGTCTGTGTGGCGAAGTGGTCGGTTATGACGCAGACCCGTTGGCGCGCAATCTGGCAGTACCAATGGGCGTTGTCGACAGTGTTTCCGTGGACCTGAAAGGGGCCGTGACCGGAGCCGACCTGATTATGTTGGCGGTGCCCATTCTGGCCATGGGAAAAGTGCTTGATGAGTTGGCCGCGATGGACCTCGGGCGAGCAGTCATTACTGACGTCGGCAGTACCAAGGGTGCGGTAGTGGCTGCGGTGGCCAAGGCATTCGGAGCAGTGCCCGCCAATTTCGTGCCCGGCCACCCTATTGCTGGCTCCGAGCGCAGTGGAGTAGAAGCGGCCAATGCGGAGCTGTTTCAACATCATAAAGTGATTCTGACGCCCCTGGAGCAAACTGATTTAACAGCCCTGGAGCAGGTAAGTGGGCTTTGGCACGCGTTGGGTGCGGATGTAGAACATATGGCGCTGGCCGATCACGATGAAGTGTTGGCCGCCACCAGTCACTTGCCTCACCTGTTGGCGTTTTCGTTGGTCGATACGTTGGCGTCGCGCAGCGAAAATCTCGAGATTTTCCGCTATGCCGCGGGGGGCTTTCGCGACTTTACCCGGATCGCTGCAAGCGATCCGACCATGTGGCGAGATATCTTTCTTGCCAATCAGGATGCCGTGCTGCGAAGCCTCGATGCCTTTACACGCGATCTGACGCGCCTGCGCACGGCAATAGAGGAAGGAGACGCAACAGCACTGTTGGGCGTCTTTACCCGGGCCAAATCGGCTCGAGAACATTTCAGCAATATTCTGGCCCGCAGGGCCTATGTGGAACCTATGCAGACTCAAGTCGTGAACTTTATTGCCAGTCCCGGTGGATGCGTGCAGGGCACGATCCGCGTACCAGGTGACAAATCCATCTCTCACCGTTCGATCATGCTCGGTTCGCTTGCCGAGGGTGTTACCGAAGTGGAGGGCTTTCTTGAGGGTGAAGACAGCCTGGCTACCCTGCAGGCCTTCCGTGATATGGGAGTGGTCATAGAAGGCCCGCACCATGGTCGGGTGACTATCAATGGCGTGGGGCTGCAGGGATTGCAGGCTCCGCCCGGCCCGCTCTACGTGGGTAACTCCGGGACCTCAATGCGGTTACTGTCCGGGCTGCTTGCCGGCCAGCAGTTCGACACGGTTCTGACTGGGGATATCTCCCTGTCCAAGCGCCCAATGGGTCGGGTTGCCAAGCCCTTGCGGGAGATGGGTGCGCGCATCGAGACCGGTGAAGACGGACGTCCGCCGCTGCATATTCAGGGCGATAGCCGCCTGGTTGGCATGGATTACAGCATGCCTATGGCAAGCGCCCAGGTGAAATCCTGTCTGCTACTGGCTGGACTGTACGCAACAGGTCGCACATCGGTTACCGAGCCTGCGCCGACCCGCGATCATACCGAACGCATGCTCAAGGGGTTTGGTTATCCGGTAGCAGTCGATGGCGCCACCGCAACCATCGAGCCGGGTTACAAGCTGACGGCATGCAAGATCGATGTGCCGGCGGATATTTCCTCTGCGGCTTTTTTCATGGTTGCCGCGAGCATTGCCGAGGGCTCCAATCTGCTGCTCCAGCATGTCGGTATTAATCCTACTCGAATCGGGGTGATCAATATCCTTCGCGAAATGGGTGGTGATATCACGCTGGAAAACGAGCGTGAAGTAGGTGGCGAGCCTGTGGCTGATATCCGGATCCGCTCAGCTCAGCTCAAGGGTATCGACATTCCTGTAGATCAAGTGCCATTGGCTATTGATGAGTTCCCGGTACTGTTCATTGCGGCTGCCTGCGCCGAGGGGCGGACTATCCTGCGGGGGGCAGAGGAGTTGCGGGTGAAAGAGTCGGATCGTATCCAGGTCATGGCCGACGGCCTGCAAACTCTGGGTATCAAGGCCGAGCCAACCCACGACGGCATTGTGATTGATGGGGGGCAGATGCAGGGTGGGACGGTTGACAGTCATGGCGATCACCGCATTGCGATGTCGTTCAGTGTCGCCTCGCTGCGCGCCAAGCACGATATTCACATCACCGATTGCGCCAATGTGGCGACATCATTCCCGGGCTTTGTGACGCTGGCCAGTTCGGTCGGCATCATGGTCCGGTTGGAGGAAAGCGTGTGACAGATCAAGCTATCCCGGTCATTACCATCGATGGACCCGGCGGCTCCGGCAAAGGCACAATCGCGGGCCTGGTTGCTGCGAAACTGGGCTGGAATCTCCTGGATTCCGGCGCTTTATATCGGTTGCTGGCGTTCGCTGCACAGAATCACGGTGTGGATCTGACCAATGAGGAATCGCTGAAGACGCTGGCCGCCCATCTGGACGTGCAGTTTCTGGCTGATAGCGGCAGCCGTGAGCAGCGCATCATTCTGGAGGGCGAGGAGGTCACCCGGGCGATCCGTACCGAAACCATGGGGACGGGTGCTTCGCAGGTCGCTGCAATACCGGTTGTACGCGAAGCGCTGCTGCAGCGACAGCAGGCATTTCGTGAATTGCCTGGTCTGGTGGCCGATGGTCGTGACATGGGTACAGTTGTCTTTGCCGACGCGGACCTGAAGATTTTTCTTACTGCCAGCCCCCACATCCGGGCTGACCGCCGCCACAAGCAGTTGCTCGAAAAAGGCGAAGATGCTAATCTGGCGAGTCTTCTCGATGAGATTTTGGCACGGGATGAGCGCGATATGAATCGCAGCGTGGCGCCCTTGCGTCCTGCTGATGACGCTATCGTGCTTGATTCGACCAGCTTGTCGATTGAAGAAGTACTTGAAGAAGTTCTGTCGGAAGCGCGCAAACGCAACCTGCAGGGCTGATCAGGGCATCCGCTGCCGGAAAACCAGCCTGGCCGGCAACGGGCATTTAATAATCAACCCACATCAGCTGGTGATGTGGCGGGTACGTTTGCTGCAGGGCGCGCGATACAAGCGGCCAGGCGGTTGCTGCCTTTATAACCATTTACAGGATTCCAAATGAGCGAAAGCTTTGCCGAACTTTTTGAAGAAAGTCTAGTATCCCTCGACATGCAGCCGGGTTCCATCATCACCGGTATCATCGTGGACATCGACTCCGATTGGGTCACAGTTCACGCTGGTCTGAAGTCTGAAGGTGTCATCCCCCGTGAGCAGTTCCTGAATGATCAGGGCGAGCTGACGATCAAAGTGGGTGATGAGGTTCACGTTGCACTGGAAGCCGTTGAAGACGGTTTCGGTGAGACCAAACTTTCCCGTGAGAAGGCCAAGCGTGCTGAATCCTGGAAAGTCCTCGAAGCAGCTTTCGCCGCAGAAGAAATCGTCAAGGGTGTTATCAACGGCAAGGTCAAAGGTGGCTTTACCGTCGACGTCAACACTATCCGCGCGTTCCTGCCAGGCTCGCTGGTCGACGTTCGCCCTGTGCGCGACACCACGCACCTGGAAGGCAAGGAACTGGAATTCAAGGTCATCAAGCTTGACCAGAAGCGCAACAACGTTGTCGTTTCCCGTCGTGCCGTCCTCGAAGCCGAGAACAGTGCTGAGCGCGAAGCCCTGCTGGAAACCCTGCAGGAAGGCCAGGTTGTCAAAGGTATCGTCAAGAACCTCACAGATTACGGCGCATTTGTCGATCTGGGCGGCGTAGATGGCCTGCTGCACATCACCGACATGGCATGGAAGCGTATCAAGCATCCTTCCGAGATCGTCAATGTTGGCGACGAGATCGACGTCAAAGTGCTGAAGTTCGACCGCGAGCGCAACCGCGTTTCTCTGGGTCTGAAGCAGCTGGGCGAAGATCCATGGGTCGCTATCACCGGTCGCTACCCAGAAGGCACCCGCGTTACCGCCAAGGTCACCAACCTCACCGACTACGGCTGCTTTGCCGAGCTGGAAGAGGGTGTTGAAGGCCTGGTACACGTTTCCGAAATGGATTGGACCAACAAGAACATCCATCCTTCTAAAGTCGTCAATGTTGGCGATGAAGTAGAAGTGATGGTTCTGGATATCGACGAAGATCGTCGTCGCATCTCCCTGGGCATCAAGCAGTGCAAGATGAATCCATGGGAAGAGTTCTCCAGCAAGTTCAACAAGGGCGACAAGATTTCCGGCTCCATCAAGTCGATCACCGATTTCGGTATCTTCATTGGTCTGGACGGCGGCATCGATGGTCTGGTTCACCTGTCCGACATCTCCTGGAACGAAGCTGGCGAAGAAGCCGTGCGTCGCTTCAAGAAGGGCGACGAGATCGAGACTGTCATCCTGTCTGTTGATCCTGAGCGTGAGCGCATCTCCCTGGGTATCAAGCAGCTGGAAGACGATCCGTTCTCCAACTTCGCTTCCCTGAACGAGAAGGGCACCATCCTCAACGGTATCGTCAAGGAAGTTGACGCCAAGGGCGCCATCATTACTCTGGCCGAAGAAATTGAAGGCACGCTGAAAGCCTCCGAAATCAGCCGTGACCGGGTTGAAGATGCACGCAACGTTCTGAACGTCGGCGACGAAGTTGAAGCCAAGATCATCAGCATCGATCGCAAGAGCCGTGTGATCAGCCTGTCGATCAAGGCGAAGGATGTTGAAGACGAGAAAGAAGCGATCCAAGGTCTGCGTCAGCAGGAAATGGCCGCTTCCGGTCCGACCACCATTGGTGATCTGATCAAGCAGCAGATGGAAAACAAGAACAATTAATTCCTGTTCTTGTAGTTCCTGAAAAAGGGCGACTTCGGTCGCCCTTTTTTTTGCTCTTTTAACAAGCTCAAGTTCCGAGTATTCAGTTTCAAACTAGGAGTCTCCTGGATCGGCTTTTAGCAAGGGTGCCTCTCTTGATTCTCTCCTGGTTGCCACGATTCGCTGGCAGGCATTAACGTATCGGGTTGCAAGGATTGCATCCAGCTTCAGGCTTTGAGGCTTCAGCGCGGACCTTGTAGCTTGCGGCTTCCTCCCAAGCATGTTAAAACCGATAAAAATAGATCTAGCCGCTTGATAAAAAAGGAAAATCATGACCAAGTCGGAGTTGATCGAGCGCATAGTCGAGCAACAGGGACAGTTATCAGCCAAGGATGTTGAATTGGCGATCAAGACCATGTTGGAACATATGTCTCAGGCGCTGGCCAGCGGGGAACGGATCGAAATCCGTGGCTTCGGGAGTTTTTCCCTGCATTATCGCGCGCCACGTGTTGGCCGTAACCCCAAGACGGGCGACTCCGTTGAGCTTGACGGGAAGTACGTGCCGCATTTCAAGCCCGGCAAGGAGCTGCGTGACCGCGTAAACGAGTCGCTACAGATGGCCTGAAGCGGTATCTCAGGCACTTGGCACTAGGCTATACTGCCCAGACACGAATGGACTGGAGTAGTGTTGTATGCAATGGCTGAAGCGCGCAGTGCTTATTATTTTCCTCTTGCTCGTCGCACTGGCTACGCTGGATTTTGTTCTGGAAAACCAGCAGAGCACTCAACTACAGTTTCTTGAGCTGCAATCCCCGGCCATGCCTCTCTCCCTGTTTGTCATTATCGCCTTCATCCTGGGTAGCTTGTTGGGTGTGTTTATCGGTTGGCTGATCACTACGCGCCTGCGCCTGAAGCTCATGGTTCAAAGCAATGAACTCAACCGCTACCGCAAGGAAGTCGACAAGCTCCGCACCCAGGCAATCAAAGGCTGATATTCATGCAGGAACTCATGTTCCTCGGGCTCTTCGTACTGGCTCTTGGCATAGGTTGGTTCCTTGGTCGCAGGGAAGCAATCAAGGTCGGTTTCATGATTCAGCCCCACGGCAGCGCTCTGGATCGGCAGTACTTCATCGGTTTGAACTACCTGCTGAACGAACAGCCCGACGAGGCGATCGAAACCTTTATTCGTGCTCTTGAAGTCAATCCCGAAACCGTTGAAACGCACATAGCGATCGGTAAGCTGTTTTGCCAGCGCGGGGATGTCGAGCGCGCGATCAAGGTTCACCAGAATCTCCTGGCCCGTCCCAATTTGAGTCGTCACCAGGCAGATAACGTCCAGCTGGAGCTGGCCCGCGATTACCTTGCCGTCGGAATGCACAACCGCTCAGAGCGCTTGCTGGAGGAGTTGGTTGAAAATGGCTCGCCACTGCGTGCAGATGCGCTGGTAGACCTCGTCAAGGTGTATGAGCGCGAACATGAGTGGTCACAAGCGACTTCAGTTGGTGAAAAGCTGATACGTGAACGACCCGAATTCGGAGTCACGCTTGCTCACTATTATTGCGAGATGGCCCTTGAGCCGATTCGTCAGCAGGAGATAACTCAAGCGCGCAAGCATCTTCAACGTGCGCTCCGGGCCGATTCTGGATGTTCCCGTGCCATTCTCCTGCTGGCCGAACTTGAACAGAGTCAGGGGAAGTACAAGGAATCTGCAAACTATCTGCAGCGCCTTGCTTCAACGGATTCCAATATGGTGCCTGAAGCCTTGCCGCTAGCAAGGCGCAGCGCTGATAATGGAGCTCTGGATCTGGGCGAGTACCTGGACGCTGCAATCGACCGGGGGCCTCCGATGATCGATACGGTTCTCGCTCGTGCTGATGACATGCGCTCCTCAGGCAGTCTTAGTGAGGTCAGTCGCTTCGTCCTGCAACACATACAGCGTCAACCGTCATTGCGGGGGCTAATGTACCTGATCGATCTACATCTGGATCACGTGGATGCCAAGGGAAAGGAAAATCTGCTTATTCTTCGAGATGTAGTCGAAGCACTGGTGCGCGAGAAGCACCGTTATCGGTGCACTTCCTGCGGCTTCATGGCCAAGCGATTGCACTGGCAGTGCCCTACATGCCATGGCTGGTCCACAATCAGACCTCTCAAGGGTCACGAAACAGCGTAAAAGCATCACCACTTTCTACAGGAATGATTCATGCCCTGCGATACCCCGGTAATAGTTGCCCTGGATTTCCCCGAAGCTGCTCCAGCCATCGCCATGGCTGATCAGCTTGACCCCTCCAAGTGCCGACTCAAGGTGGGTAAGGAGCTTTTTACCTGTAGCGGTCCGGCCATTATCGAAGCATTACATCAGCGTGGCTTTGAGGTATTTCTGGATCTCAAATTCCATGACATCCCCAATACCACGGCCAGTGCGGTGAGAGCGGCTGCAGAGCTCGGGGTGTGGATGGTCAATGTTCACGCGAGCGGTGGTCGACGCATGATGGATGCCTGTACGGAGGTATTGCACTCCAGGGGAGGGCACCGTCCACTGTTGATCGCAGTAACGGTACTGACCAGCCTCGAGCAGGAGGACCTGCAGGAGGTCGGGGTGGACATAGAGCCCATGGTGCAGGTGCAGCGGCTTGGGCGATTGGCCCAGGAGTGCGGGCTGGATGGGCTTGTATGCTCTGCCCGTGAGTCCAGAGCGCTGCGTGGCGCATTGGGCGACGATCTGTTGCTGGTGACCCCTGGCATTCGACCCGCAGAATCAAGCGCAGATGACCAGAAGCGAATTGTCACACCTGCCCAGGCAATGGCCAATGGCAGCAGCTTTATGGTGATTGGTCGACCTATTACCCGTTCTCCTGAACCTGCTCAGGCACTGGACAGAATACTGGCAGAATTACCGAACTGATCGAGATTGGGTATCGGGAAGCTTTATGTTTGAGCGCACCGTAAAGCTTCTATATCTGCCCGCACTGTTTCGAAGCGTTTGGTCAGATGGCCTTTTTGCTTGTCGCTAGATAAATGAATCAGGTCAGTTATCAGGCTAGCTGCGAGGTCCTGATTGGATGCGGCGTAGAGGTCATAGGAATCGGTCCGAAATTGCTCGCGTTCAATCAGTAAGGTTTTGATCTGCTGGTCAAATGCTGGCTCGTTGCGATCTTCCAGTGTTGCCAGAAAGGCAGCCTGCCAGGCCAGCCTGTTCTCAAGCCAGATAGCATTTCGCCCCTGCAGTTGCTCAGCCCACTCTGCCAGTCTTGCATATTGTTGTTTATCGAGCGGTCCCAGCCAATCCTCCAGCCGCTCCTCGGCACGCTCCATGCGTTCCTGATATTGGGACTCAAGGTCCGGCTCTAGGTATTCCTCTTCCAGTTCAGCATGCTTTTCCTTCAGATTGGCGGTGAGCTCCTCAATCTGCTCTGTATCGAGTTGGCTTATTAATCCTGAGATGGTGGGTGCGATCTCTATCAGCAGTCTATCCACAGCTGTTTCAACCTGCGGTAAGCCCTGTGAGAGCATGCTGGAATCGAGATTTTTGTCGTAGAGGGTGGACTCGAGATGATCAAGTAACGGCAGATAGCGAGGCAGCTCGGTGCTGCAGTGCCATGCCAGCTGTTCTTTGGTCCGAGCGCTCAACCAGCGCTCCTGCTCGCCAGTGAGTGAGACGTAGCTACCCACTCTCCAACTGATCAACCAGTCCAGGTTGTTATATGCCAACCGGCTGGCGCTGCACGCGGCAAGCGAAATAATGCTGGCAACGAGCACAAGTGCTTTTAGGTATTGGTTGCAGTACCGGTTGAACATCAAATTTCCCCTTACGACACCGAGATAGAATAGTGGCTTCGGTCTGGCAGTGTCGGGCGAAAGTGTGTCATTTCCAGTCTGCAGTGGGTGGTTATTGCAGGACGTTGTCGATGATGGCCTCGATAATACCGTTAGTGGTATTGATCAGTACGGCGTCGGTTCCTACTTGCCGCCAGTCGTAGCCTGGATAGCTTGGAAGTCTGGAATGCACTCGGCTATCGAATTTTTTAGCTATGCCGGGGGGAAGTGGTTTGCCGCGGGCTAGATTCTTGCGGATGCCAGGCGGCAGTGACGTATCGGCTTCAATAAAGCTTCGTTCATCGCGGAAAACAGCACGAATAACCGCTTCCTCAAGGGTTATTTGGCGGCCGTCCCGAGTTTCGTAGCGCCCCTCTGAATGCTTCTTGTCTTCATGCTGGGCATGTTTGTCTTTGTGTCCATTGTTGCCACGATTCTCGGGTGGCTGAGCACTGGTACCGGCGGAGCCGAAACCCAGAGCCAACATGATGGTTATCGCAGAAATTCGGTTGCGGGAACTGGGCATATTATTCTCCTGTTGCTGGTGTAGACAGCAGAGCTGGCTGTTGGTTCACGCGGGGCTTGAACCTTTCAACTGAAAAGCTGTTGCCGGATATAAGGCTGCTGAATAAGATTGATCGTGGTTTCTGATAGTGGGTCATAACCCTGTCCGGCCTTGGCAATGCAACGGCATACTGTTAAAGAGTTTAGAGATTCTGAAAGTGACCTATCGGTCGTCTTTGATAGCATCGAATTCAGACTCTCAAGGATCGGCATGCAGACTCGGATTTTGGAGATTACTCTGGGAGACGATCCGAGGCTACAGCCGATTATCAGAGCTTGGACAACAATAACAGGCCGGGTCCTCCGAATAGACGGTTGATACCGAGCAGTTCATCGGGAGCGAGACATGAGTCAGTCAGGTATCTTGAAGCGGTCGACCATTCTTATCCATGGTTCGGTGGGTATGCCTCTGGCGATCATCGGCTATCCGCTAGTGGTATATCTGCCACCGTTCTACGCTCAGGAAGTGGGCTTGAACATGGCGCTGATGGCCATTGTGCTGGTCATTGCCAGGATGTCCGACGTGGTTACCGATCCCTTGATTGGTACGCTGAGTGATCGCTGGCAGACTCGCATAGGTCGACGCAAGCCCTGGCTGATCATGGGTATGCCTTTGATGTTGCTTGGCACCGTCATGATCTTCATGCCTCCGGAAGGAGTAGGTATAGGCCACCTTCTGACGTGGACAATCATCATGTATCTGGGTTGGACCATGGTGACTTTGCCCTATGGCGCCTGGGGTGCCGAGCTATCGCCCTTGTATCATCAGCGTAGTCGCGTAACGGCCTCCCGGGAGGGGTTTGTACTGATCGGTCTGTTTCTCGCTGCTCTCGCGCCGGCCGTGGTGCAGGCTATGGGTGCCAAGTTCCAGGCGGGTGACACTGACGGGGCACTGATGCAGGCGTTGATCTGGATGATCGGCAAGGACGGTCAGCTAGGCATTGGATATGGTCCTATTCTCGCGAGCATGGCCTGGCTGCTGATCATCCTGCTGCCATTGACGGTATTCATGGTGGTTACCCGGGTTAAGGAGGCACCGCCTCAGTCTGTGCAAAAAACAGACTGGAAGCAGGGAATGCGCGTGCTGAAAAATAATGGCCCTTTCAAGCGCATGATATTGATGCTGCTGATCGTCGTGACGGGTGAGTCTTTTCGCAACGCCTTATCCGTATTCTTCATGCAGCATGTCATTCAGATCCAGGCGCAAATCGGTTTGATGTATCTGATCTACTTTGGTGTAGGCATTCTTGGTATTCCTTTCTGGCTGATACTCGGTAAACGCATCGGCAAGCACAAGGCCTTCTGTGTGGCTGTGGGGATTTCCAGTGGCAGTATTCTCGGTATGTTCTTCCTGCAGGCGGGTCAACTGGTACCTTTTGCGGTGATGTTTGCGGTCAAGGGCTTCTGTTTTGCGGCTTTCCAGTTCCTGCCCCTTTCGATGCTGGCTGATATCGTGGATGTGGATACTGCGCGTAGTAAGGAGCATCGCACTGGGCTGTTTTTCGCCATGTCCGGTATGGCGCAGAAGTTTGCAATGGCCATCGGCCTGGGCCTGTCCCTCGGTCTATTGGCGTTGGTCGGCTTCGATGCCACTCAGGCAGTCCATACCGACGGTCAGTTGATGGCATTGCGGGTGCTCTACATAGTTGGACCGGTGATTCTGTACATGATGGCCTTTGCTGTTGCCTGGAAGTATCCGCTGACTTCGGAGCGCCACGAACGCATCCATCAATGGATCCAGCGACGTAATGTGCGTTTGCAGATTGTGCCCTGAGCGCATAACGCATTTGTCCGGACGCTGGCTTTTGCAGCGTCTGGACAGAATGCAGGCATATCCGGATGTGTCCTGGTTGGTTATGCTGCCATCCAACAGTAAGGACAGACGTAAAAGGATAGATCCGGATGTCACAGCAATCGCAATTCAGTCTCCTGGAAAAAAGGCGTTTCCTGCCGTTTTTTCTGACCCAGTTTCTCGGTGCATTCAACGATAACGTATTCAAACAGGCGCTTATTCTGGCGATCCTGTTCAAGATTACGGTGCTTGCTGATCGCAACATACTGATCAATCTCAGCGCGATGCTGTTCATTCTGCCGTTCTTTCTTTTTTCTGCCCTTGGCGGTCAATTTGGCGAGAAGTTTGCCAAGGACTCCCTGATTCGCATGATCAAGATTGGTGAAATAGGCATCATGCTGGTAGGCGCAGCAGGGCTACTGCTGGGCAGCTTACCCTTGCTTCTGGCTGTACTCTTTGCAATGGGCACGCAGTCGGCGCTTTTCGGACCGGTAAAGTACTCGATACTGCCGCAGCATCTGCAGCCTGATGAGCTTATCGGTGGTAATGCCCTGGTCGAGATGGGTACCTTTCTGGCGATTCTTGGAGGAACGCTTTACGCGGGTCTGCTCATGTCCGGGGCCTCGTGGTCCGCTTGGGTTGCAGTTTCGGTACTGGTTCTGGCCGTGCTCGGGTTTCTGGCCAGTTTGTGGATTCCCAGGGCCCACGCGGCCATGCCCGAGCTGAAAATCGACTGGAACATCTTCCGGCAATCGTGGGCCATCCTGCATCTCGGTCTGGTCAAGCAGGTTCCGTCTGTATCCCGTTCCTTGCTGGGGAATTCCTGGTTCTGGTTTCTGGGCGCAACCTACCTGACGCAAATTCCTGCCTTTGCCAAGGATTACCTGCATGGCGATGAAAGTGTCGTAACCCTTATTCTTACTGTGTTTTCGGTAGGTATCGCCACAGGGTCGCTGCTCTGCGAGCGTATGTCGGGACGCAAGGTGGAAATAGGTCTGGTGCCCTTCGGGTCCCTGGGGCTGACAATCTTTGGTCTGCTGCTTTGGTGGGGTGCTAGCGACGTGCCGGCAGCCGCTGAGACCTATGGTTGGCTGCAGCTGATGGCGCTGCCCTCCGCATGGTGGATTATGGGCTGTATTTTAGGTATTGGCGTGTTCGGAGGCTTTTACATTGTTCCCCTCTATGCTCTCATCCAGTCTCGTACCAGTGAAAACGAACGAGCGAGGGTGATAGCTGCCAACAACATACTCAATGCCCTGTTGATGGTGCTGTCAGCAATAACCGCGATTGTACTTCTCACTGTCGCGGAGCTCTCGATTCCGCAGCTGTTTCTGGTCATTTCGCTGATGAACGTCGCCGTCAGTGCCTATATTTACAGTATCGTGCCGGAATTCGGCATGCGCTTTCTGATCTGGCTTCTTGGCCATTCGCTCTACCGAGTGCAGCATGACAACCTGGATGCGATTCCAGAGGAGGGACCCTGCCTGTTGGTTTGCAACCATGTTTCCTACGTGGATGCCATGCTGATTGGAGGGGCGATTAGACGTCCCGTGCGGTTTGTCATGTATCACCGGATTTATGATTTACCGGTACTCAACTTTGTTTTTCGTACGGCGGGTACAGTGCCCATCGCTCCCCGGGACGAAAATCCCGAAGTCTACGAGGCCGCGTTCAAGCAAATTGGCGCTTACCTCGATGCGGGAGAGGTGGTTTGTATTTTTCCTGAGGGTAAATTGACCATCAACGGCGAGATGAACGAGTTTCGCAATGGGATGGCCCGCGTGCTGGAGCATAATCCCGTCCCGGTCATTCCCATGGCGCTGCGTGGGCTTTGGGGCAGTTTTTTCAGTCGTCATCCCAACAAGGGATTTTTCCGTCGGTTCTGGTCCAGGGTGTGTTTGATTGCGGGAGACCCGGTACCCGCGGAGCAGGTGACTGCGGAACTGATGCACAGTCGTGTAGCGGAGCTAAGAGGTAAGGCTGCGTGACTCGGTCTATCAGGCAGAGTGAACAAATTCTTGCCTGGACCGAGGAAGGGGTGCTCAACGCCGATCAACTATCGGCCCTGGCTGAAAATGAGTCTCTAGTGCCGGACAGCGCGCTTTGGCGCGCATTTATCGAACGGGTTGCGACACTCGCAGGTGTTGTGTTGATTGCCGTAGGGGTGATCTTCTTCTTCGCCTGGAACTGGGCCGATATGCACCGTTTTGCCAAGTTGGCCCTGGCCATGGCGGGGTTGTCGGGCTTTACTGCCCTGGCTGCTCTTGCTGCCCCTTTCGCGACGCTTTACCGAGCGGCTCTTTTGGGTTGCTGTATTGCTACTGGAGCGTTGCTGGCTCTGATCGGCCAGATTTATCAGACCGGGGCTGATATATGGCAGCTCTTTGCAGTATGGGTAGCGCTGATCATCCCATGGGTGGTGATTTCCGGCTCCAATGCATGTTGGGGGTTTTTCTGGGCGCTGGGTAACTTCGCAGTCGTGGTGTTTTTTGCCCAGTCCCAATGGCAGGGCCTGTATGCCGGTCTGCCTGGGTACCAGGCGTTGCTGGTGCTGGCCTTGGCGAACGGAGCCCTGCTCCTGATGTTCGAATACTTTGGCACCCGGTTACTGACCTATCCAACGCGTACTGTTCAGCGTCTGGCCTGTCTCGGTGTGTTAACGCCGTTGGGGTGGGGTGCCTCGACTGCGTGGTGGGTCAATGACTTCAGGGTATTGCTGCCGATATTTCTGATCGTCGGTCTGATCATATTGCTGTTCTATCTTAGGCAGCGCCGTGATCTGCCGATCCTGGCAATGGTTCTGTTCTGGCTGATTTTCGTCGTGTCGGTGGGGCTGGTTCGAGTGTCGATGCAAGCGCAAGCCGCGTTCTTTCTGTTCAACGGTATAGGTTTGTTTGTTCTGGTCAGTAGCGGTCTTGCGGCACTCTGGCTGAATCGTCTGGCTCGGGAGCTCCGGACATGACAAGCGATTGGCTCAATGAGTTGCTAACGCAAATGCAGGCACAGTTGAACCTCGATGCCTCACAGCGCGAAGCTTTACTCGCGGGCAGCCAGTCTCCCTGGTGGCTTTCGGCCCTGCTTGGAATGGCCGCGTGGGTTTCATCTTTACTGTTTATCCTTTCCTTCCTGGGGCCCTGGCTTGCGTTGATCGAGGACCCATTTGGCCGCGCCGTGGCGGGTGTACTGTTGATCCTTGCGGCACTCTGGATGTTCCGTCGCGAACATCTATTCACCAACCAGGTTGGCCTGGCCCTCTCGCTGACAGGCCAAGGTCTGTTGGTTTTCGTGCTCGCTGATCAGTTAGGTGGCGGCCGGGATAGTCTGCGTCCAGTTGCCGTCACGATTATGCTGCTGTCAGGCATTCTGTTCTGGTTGCCATCTTCTTTTATCCATCGCCATGTGTGTGCCCTGCTGATGCTTAGCAGTGCGGCAGTAGCGCTGGGTGCCGGTGTCGGCCTCGCGTTCTATTGCGTGCTACTGGCCGCTGCTGCCTGCACGCTATGGCTGGAGCGCCTGCGCTGGGTATGTCACCCCCATGCCAGCCGCATTCGGGCATTGGTCGATGCAGCGACATTTCTGTCGTTGGTGTTGGCAGCGATGCCCCACCAGCAGCTGTTCAGCCATCTGTTCGACATCCCACCTCACGCCGCCGGACACTGGGTCAATGCCGTTTATCCTGCGGGTATGTCTGCAATATTGTTAGGTGTGGTTGCCTGGCTTGGTCGTCATCGAACTGGAGCAGGTTACTGGTCTGTATTGGCTTTTACTATTCTCATAACGGTACTGACCTACTCGACGCCTGGCTTTCTGTTGAGTCTCGCATTTGGCCTTGTTCTGTTTCAGGCGCGCAATCGCAGTTGGCTTTTGCTATTACCTGCATTTGTGACCTTTTACCTGTTTGTTCTCTACTACAACCTGACTATCAGCCTGCTGGAAAAGTCCCTGCTGGTGATTGCCTGTGGTGCTGTTTTGCTCGCCGGAGCCAGGCTGTTGCCCTTGTTGCAGGGGAGGCCAAGATGAGTCGTTTTGCGGTACGCGGGGCCATTTTCGCTACATGGGCGCTGATCGCCAGCAGCACTTTTCTTATCGTACAGGGTCATGAGCAAACGCTCGCGCAGGGTGACCTGATATTGCTTGAACTGGCGCCGGTCGACCCACGGTCACTCATGCAGGGTGACTATATGGCGTTGCGCTTTGCTGCAGATGATCAGCTGGCTGCTGGTTCCGTCGATATTGAAAGCTCCATCAAAACTAGCTATGCCTATTTCACGCTTGATGCTCAGGGTCGAGGAGAGTTCGCGGCGGTTGGAGATGCGCCCAGCTCCGAGCCAGACCAGCTCAGTATGCGTATCCGTAAAATCAATGGCCGGTACTCAATAGGCCCTAATGCCTTCTTTTTTCAGGAGGGTACTGGAGGCCAGCTCGAGGAAGCAAGATGGGGTGGCTTCAGGGTGGCAACCGATGGCTCCGCGCTTTTGGTCTCACTCCATGATGCAGAGTTGCAGGCTCTGGGGACGCAGGAACGCTAGGGACAATCAACGATCTAAGACCGTGACCTGTAAAGCTGACGCTTTAGGGGAAAAGGATTTGTGACGGGTTCATGAAGTCTGCGATGCAGACTTTTTGAAGAACAGCATGCCAGGCTTGCGCCCGGCGATATTACTTGGCTGCGGGTCGACCTGGGCGTGGGGCGCCGTAGACTTGACCGCTCTTGCCGTTGGGGATCTTCTGGATTTCACCGCCTGAGGCGAGAAACGCGTCGATCTGGTTATCGATGGACTTGCTGGTGGCGACTGCTGCGTCGGCCTTGCGTTTGCTTGGGGCGGTTTTGGCTGCGGGTTTGGCTGTCATGAATACCTGCCTGAATAAAAGTAGTCGGGCATTTTACACTTTTTTCTTGCATTTTGCTACGCAGTTGTTTAGCGGATGCGTAAAATACCCTTGCTACCCGGTCTCAGTGCTGGTGTCCGCCATCCCCATGGGCATGTCCGTGAGCCAGTTCGTCTTCGCTTGCTTGGCGAACTGAAAGGATTTCGACTTCGAATGTGAGGTCCTTGCCAGCCAACGGATGATTACTGTCTACGGTTGCCTGGGAAAGCCCGACCTTTACTACAGTGACTTGACGCTGGCCTTCCTCGGTCTGGATGATAGCTACCATGCCAGGTTTCCACTTCTTGGCGCCGTGCAGGTGCTTGACTTGAACCTTTTGCAGCGCATCTTGCTCGCGTGCACCGTAGGCTTTATCCATGGGCAAGTGAACGGTGAAGGTATCTTCGGCACTGTGGCCTTCCATAGCGTCAACCAGGCCCTCTACCAGGCCTGGTTGGCCGTGCAAATAGAGCACAGGTTGATGGTCATGGGAGCTTTCCAGAACGCCAGTAGCGTCTGAGAGGGTGTAGTGGAACTGGACTACCGTATTCTTGGCGATCTGCATCTTTTAAATTCCGCTCGGGATGGGTGTCATTGACCCGCCATTATCACGTCCGAGCGGTTTATTTCCAACCTGAAGGCTAAGATTACTGGCGCTGCTCGCCCCAAAGGTCATCAAGACGCCCATCGCGTCCGCAGGTAGTGCGATAGTAGCGATAGCGAAGAGAATTTTTCTGATAATAATTCTGGTGATATTCCTCGGCAGCGTAAAACGCTGTCTTCGGGAGTACGTCTGTCACAATGGGCTTGTCGAGGCTGCCGGCTTCGGTCACTGCGCTCCTGGATTGCCCGATAATATCCTTTTCCTGCTCATCACCATAAAACAGGGCTGTACGATACTGGGCTCCCCGATCACAAAACTGCCCACCAGCGTCAACGGGGTCTACTGTAATCCAGTAGTAATCCACCAGAGTCTTGAAATCTGTCTGGGCCGGGTCGTAGAACACGGCAACCGCTTCGATGTGATCGGTTTTACCTGACGAAACAGCTTGGTAATTGGCCGTCTCGGCATCACCAGCGATGTAACCGGAAACGGTCTGCAGGACGCCAGTTTTCTTATCGAAGTCCGCTTCCGTGCACCAGAAGCAGCCGCCTGCAAAGACCGCCATTTTGCTTCCCTCTGGGCCGTCTGACTCCTGAAGAGGCTCGTTTGCCAGAGCGGCTTGCTGCCCCAAGCCCATCACCAACAGGATTCCAATTAAAAATTGACGCATTATCAGCCTCTCAATTCAGGTAGTTCGTCACCTTCGGCAACGAAATCAAGTGCAACACCATTATTACACCAGCGTTCGCCCCTTGGTGGCGGTCCATCATTGAAAACATGGCCCTGGTGGCCACCACAGCGGGCGCAGTGGTACTCGGTTCGCGGCCAGATCATGCTGTAGTCCTGCTTGGTGCCCATGTGTCCTTCGATAGGTTGGGTGAAGCTCGGCCAGCCTGTTCCACTATCAAATTTGTTTTCACTCGCAAACAGCGGCAGGTAACAGGCGGCACAGACATAGGTGCCAGGCTCGTAAACCTTGTCAAGCGGGCTGCTTCCAGGCCGCTCGGTGGACTCCTCGAAGAGGACTTCATAAGCCGGTTCGGAAACCTTGTCGCGCCAATAACTGTGAGGCCGATCCAGGGGTTCAAATTGCATGTGTGGCTCCGTACTGCCTGTGGTCTGGGCGAAGCTGGTGCGTGCCAACAAGGGGAGGGCGGGTAACGCCAGTAATCCCGACAGAAGAGTTCTGCGATTCATGATGATTCCTGTTTGGAGTGTTACAGCTTCAGACTAGCTCTGCTGTTGCCTATTACAAAGTATCTGATCATTTCAGGACGTGTAGTGATAACACAAACATGCGAGGGAATATTGCTTGTGACTATATAAATGGACAGTTTGCGAATATGCTTCATCGGCAACTTTGATTGCGTGGTTGCTAGTAAAACAACATCGATAACAGCAGAGGTTTTGATGAGATACCTATCATTTCGCAGCACTGTGCTGCTGCCCGTTGTGGGCTTCGCGGCCGGCATTGCCGCCCTAGCCATGCCATTGCATGCCCAGGAGCAGGACCAGGAGCAATACCGGATTTCTACCCCGCGTTTGCAGATGATGGGGCAGGCCATGCAGGCTCAGGTTGCTGAAAAGAAGCTAGCAGGCATTGCCACGCTGGTTTGGCAGGATAACCAGATCGTCTACCGCGACCAGGCGGGCTACCAGAATGTGGAAAATCAGGCTCCGCTGACTGATGACACCATTTACAAGATCTTTTCCCTGACCAAGCCGATTACTGGTACTGCATTGTTGATGTTACATGAGCAAGGTCATTTCGAGCTGGATGATCCTGTTGAGAAGTATCTGCCGGAGCTTGCGGATCTGCGTGTCGAAATTGCCGATGGCCCTGACGGTGAGCTTCGTACCGAGCCGGCGCATCATCCAATCACCGTTCGCGAGTTGATGACCCACACTGCGGGCTTTACCTATGGCCGTTTTTCCCAGTCGCAGACCGATCGGCTGTATGTCGAGAAGGATCTGCAGAATATCGATTCCACCCTGGCCGAGATGGTAGCCAAACTTGGCACCTTGCCCCTGCGTCAGCAGCCCGGAACACAGTGGCACTACAGCGTGGCGGTAGATATTCAGGCGCGCCTGGTTGAAGTCTTTTCCGGCATGGCTTTTGACGAGTTTTTGCAAACGCGCATCTTCACACCGCTGAAAATGGTCGACACTGGATTTTATGTGCCGGAGAGTAAGCAGGCCCGCTTTGCAGTTTCCTACACCCCAACCGAGGATGGCCTCAAGCCTTATCCAAACGGCCCCTGGTTGAGTAAACCGTCGTTTCTCAATGGCGGAGGTGGCCTGGTTTCAACCATGGATGATTATTTGCGTTTCGCCCGCATGTTGCTCAACGACGGCGAGTTGGATGGGGTGCGGATACTCAAGCCAGAAACTGTTGAGATGATGCGTAGCAATCAGCTGCCGCCAACCGTTGACGGCCCCGATTGGGCGCCAGGCAATCAATTCGGTTTGAATGTGGCCGTGGTAAGCGACAGTGAAAAAGCACAGTATCTGCCGGTTGGTACCTACTGGTGGTGGGGTATCCACGGCCCGTGGGCCTGGATCGATCCAGCCAACGACATAATCATTCTGGGCATGATGCAGAACACCGATTACCGGCATTCACGTGTGGTCCATGGAACTGTCAGCAATATCCTCTATCGTCCTGCACCCTGACGCTGGAGCGTCGCCGACGATAGACATTCTATCGCTCGGCGGCGTCCGGTTTGGCAGCGTCAAACATTTGCTCGAGGGGAAGCTGGGCGTGGACGTTGACACTGCCCTGGGCGGTAAATACGACCAGGTGATCGGCGGCAATGCGAATGCCTACGTTATCCCCCAATAGATGATCATCATGGCTTGGGAAAATGGCTTCGAGAATGCTGCCGGTAGGCAACTGCAGGCGGTACATCGTTGTCGCGCCCAGGAAGGTCTTGCCGATTATGGTCGCCTGTAGCGAGCTGTCATGCTGTCCGACAATGTCGTCGGGCCGCAGTAATACATCCACTGCACTGCCCGCCTGCAGCTTGTAGGCGCGATTACCGCGGATGACGCCGAGTTCGGTCTGTACCGTATCGGGCGATATCAGTTGCCCGCGAATGAAGTAGCCCTGGCCTATGAAGCTGGCGACAAAAGGTGTCGCAGGCTCGTGATACAGATTGTAGGGAGAATCCCACTGTTGCAGTTTGCCGTCGCGCAGTACACCCACATGGTCACTGACCGCGAAGGCCTCGTTCTGATCGTGGGTCACCAGCAAAGCACTGATACCCCGTTGCTTGAGTATGTCGCGCACTTCGCCGGACAGTCTGCGTCGTAATTCGCCGTCGAGGTTGGAAAAAGGTTCGTCCAGGAGTAGCAGCTCGGGATCGGGTGCCAATGCGCGTGCCAGCGCCACACGCTGCTGCTGACCGCCCGACAACTCATGGGGATAGCGTTTGCCCAGTTGAGTGAGTTTCACCAGGTCCAGCAGCTCCTCGACGATTCGCTGGCGCTCGGGATGTCGATTGATCCCGAAGGCAATATTGTCCTGCACCGTCAGATGGGGGAAAAGTGCATAGTCCTGAAAGACCATGCCGATGCGGCGCCGCTCTGGAGGGCTGGTTTTGCCCGGGCTGGACAAGCGCTCACCGTTCAGCTTGATTTCACCTGCAGTGACCGGTTCGAAGCCGGCAATCGCGCGAAGAATAGTGGTCTTGCCGCAACCGGAGGGTCCGAGCAGGCAACCAATGTCGCCATTGCGCAGATGAATATCGAGCCCTGTCACTACGGGATGGCCAGCGTAACCGCAGGCCAACTGATTCAGCTCGAGAACGATGCTTTGGGTGTCTGGCATGGTGACTCCTGGATCAGTCGGCGAGCAAGAATTCCACCAGAGCCTTTTGGGCATGCAGGCGATTTTCTGCCTGATTCCAGACAACGCTGCGCGGATCTTCCATGATCTGGTCGTCCACTTCTTCGCCACGGTGGGCGGGCAGGCAGTGCATGAACAACACCGATTCGTCGGCGTGATCCAACATGGCCGGGGTGACCTGGTAGGGCGCAAATCGCTTTAAACGGGCCTGGGCCTCATCTTCCTGCCCCATGGATGCCCATACGTCGGTATTGACCAGGTGCGCACCCGCCACTGCTTCCAGCGGGTCACGGGTCACGGTGACCCTGTCGCCGGCCTGGTCAAGAAACGCCTGATCAGGTTCGTAGCCCTCCGGGCATGCGACCCGCAGCGTGAAATCGAACTGTATCGCCGCCTGGATAAAGGTATTGCACATGTTGTTACCGTCACCTACCCATGCGACGGTCTTGCCCTGAATGCTGCCGCGATGTTCCAGATAAGTCTGCATGTCGGCCAACAGTTGGCAGGGGTGCAGATCATCGCTCAGTCCGTTGATGACTGGTACGCGTGAGTACTGGGCAAAGGTTTCAAGGTCCTGATGGGCGAAGGTCCGAATCATGACTGCATCGCACATGCTTGACAGAACCCGGGCGCTGTCCTCGATTGGCTCGCCGCGGCCCAATTGGGTGTCCCGAGGCGAGAGGAATATAGCCTGACCACCCAGCTGAATCATGCCTGCTTCGAAGGATACCCGCGTACGCGTGGATGCTTTTTCGAAGATCATCGCCAGTACACGGTTTTTCAACGGCTCGTAGATGACGCCCTGCTGGTGCAGAGACTTGAGTTCGACGCCCCGTTTGATCAGTCCGATCAACTCGGCCTGCGAGCAGTCCATCAACGAAAGAAAGTGCCGTACAGTCATGTTTACTACCTGGAAAGTGGCCGGTCAGAAACCAGAAACAGAAAGCCCTACCGTGACCCGAAGGCCCGATACAAGCCATACCCAAAAAAGAGAAGACGCTGATCTTATCGGTAAAATCCGCTGCAAGGCAAATACCCGCAGAGATACTGTGGGTGCTCGGGTGAATCAGAGCAATGAATGCTGGTGCATTTTGCCCCTTGTCGCCTTACCCGGCACAGCCTAGAGTTGGGTGCTAAAAATAGCTCACAACAGAGACAATCCCATGCCTGTAACCCACTTCCGAGCCTGTCACCTTTGCGAAGCCATCTGCGGCCTTGCTATCGAGACTGAAGGCGACCGTATCCTGTCGATTAAGGGCGACGCCCAGGATCCGTTCAGCAGAGGGCATATCTGCCCAAAGGCCATTGCGTTGCAGGATATTCAGAATGATCCGCAACGTTTGCGCATGCCGGTAAAAAAGGTAGGCGATGCCTGGGAGCAGATCGGCTGGCAAGAGGCCTTTGATCTCATCGCCGAGCGGCTTGCGGGCATTCAGACGGAGCATGGGCGCAATTCCGTAGGGGTATATATGGGCAACCCCAATGTCCACAACTATGGATCGATGACCCACGGAAATTATTTCCTGGGCCAGTTGCGCACCCGGCAACGTTATTCAGCAACCTCGGTAGACCAGCTACCGCACCATCTGGTTTCCCTGTGGATGTACGGCCACATGCTCGCTATACCGATTCCGGATATCGACCACACGGACTTTTTCCTGATGCTCGGCGCCAACCCGATGGCCTCCAACGGCAGCATCATGACGGTGCCGGATGTGGGCAAGCGTATAAAGGCGCTCAAGGCACGCGGTGGCAAACTGGTTGTGGTTGATCCGCGTCGCAGCGAGACAGCCGAGCAGGCCAGCGAGCATCTGTTCATTCAGCCCGGCACCGATGCTGCGCTGTTACTGGCGCTGCTCAATACGCTGTTTGAAGAAGGGCTGGGCAAGAGCAGCCCCGCGCTTGAAGCGACTGTAGGAATCGAGGAGGTCAAATCGGCGGTTGCTTCCTTTACTGCGGAGGCGATGGCGGAACATTGTGGCATTGATGCCGATAGCATCCGTCAATTGGCCCGGGATTTTGCGGCCGCCGAACGGGCTGTCTGTTATGGCCGCATGGGTGTATCGGTGCAGCGCTATGGCACCCTTTGCCAATGGCTTATCCAGATCATCAACCTGGTCACTGGCAATCTGGATCAGCCGGGTGGGGCGCTTTGCACCGAGCCGGCCTTTGATGTTGTGTCCGGCAAGCCCGGCCATTTCGACCAGTGGCGCAGCCGGGTGTCCAACCTGCCTGAGTTTAACGGTGAGCTTCCGGTTGCGGCGCTGGCCGAGGAGATACTGACGGCAGGAGAAGGGCAGATCCGTGCGCTGGTTACCTCGGCGGGCAATCCGGTGCTGTCCACTCCGAACGGCCGTCAGTTGGATCGTGCCCTGGAGAGCCTCGAGTTCATGGTCAGTGTTGATTTGTATATCAACGAAACCACTCGGCACGCAGACATCATTCTGCCGCCCACCGCCTCCCTGGAACATGATCACTACGACATTACGTTCAATACCTTTGCTGTGCGCAACGTCACCCGAATCAATCAACCGATCCTTCCCAAGCCCGAGGGCAGTCTGCACGACTGGGAAATCTTTGTCGGCCTGGGTCAGGCGTTTTCGCGTGTCACCGGGCAGGAAGCCAGAGCAACCATGCCCCCCGCTCAGATGATCGATGCAGGGCTGCGTGCTGGCCCCTATGGTGACCGACTCAGTCTGGAGGTGCTGGAGCAGCATCCCCACGGAATCGACCTGGGCCCGCTCAAGCCCAATCTCCTGAGCAGGCTCAGGACGGACAGTGGTCAGATAGAGTGTGCGCCGCAGACCATGCTTGAGGACTTGCAGCGCTTTGCTACTGATATCGATCAGTTGCGCCCGCGTGAGGGTGAGTTGCGGCTGATCGGTCGTCGGCATGTACGCAGCAACAACTCCTGGATGCACAATTATCAAAGACTGGTGAAAGGCAAGCCGCGCGACCAACTGCTTATGCACCCGGATGATCTGGTGCGGCGTGGGCTGGCTGACGGGCAGCAAGTGGTTGTCCGTTCGAGGGTAGGGGAGGTCACGGTAATGGTGAATGCCAGTGACGAAATGTTAGCTGGCGTAGTGAGCCTGCCCCATGGCTGGGGCCATAATCGCACCGGCACGGCGCAGGATACGGCCACCAAGCATGCTGGCGTCAGCGCCAATGACCTCACCGATGAGCAATACCTTGACCCGGTTACCGGAAATGCTGCGCTTAATGGTGTGAAAGTGGAGGTAGTAGCTGCATAAGGCCGGTGAGTATTTACGGCCGGCTTAATGCGCTACAATAGCGCTATTTGCAGGCTCGCTCGCCTACATCAGCTACAGAGGAAAAAACCATGGACACTATTGATACCATCAAAGAACAGATCGGCAAGAATCCGGTCCTGATCTACATGAAGGGCGCACCTAATGCTCCCCAGTGCGGCTTTTCGGCCCGTGCCGTCCAGGCTCTGATGGCCTGCGGCGAAAAGTTTGCCTATGTGGATATCCTGCAGAATCCGGATATTCGTACCGAACTGCCAAAGTATGCCAACTGGCCGACCTTTCCACAGCTGTGGGTTGGTGGAGAGCTGGTGGGCGGTAGCGACATCATCATCGAGCTGCACGAGTCCGGTGAACTGACCACCATGGTCAAGGCCGCTACACAAGCCGAGTAAGCTGCAACGTAAAAAGCCCGCCCCGGCGCATCAGCGCAGGGGCGGGCTTTTTTTTGCCTAATCGAACAGGCCCTCAAAGGGCAGAAATGGCAGCTGATCGCCCCTGGCCACCGTCTTGCCAGCAGTAATGCAAACCAAACCGCTGGCTTCAGTTGCGCTGCTCAGTACACCAGAGCTCTGATTGCCGGCCAATACCACATGGCCGTCCTCCAGCCGAGCCCTCAGGTACTCATCCCGGTTTCCAGGTTTTTTCCAATCAAACCCGGCAGCCACATCCATGGTGACCGGAGCCACCTGTTGTATACCCAGCCGGCGCAGGAGGTAAGGCCTTACCAGTAATAGAAAAGTGACCAGCACAGCCGCCGGATTACCGGGCAGACCCAGTACCGGCGTGCCGGCAAAGCGGGCCAGGGTAAAGGGCTTGCCCGGCTTGATTGCCAGCTTCCACATGTCCAGCTCGCCGTGCTCGCGTAGTGTTTGTCCGAGATAGTCTGCTTCGCCGACCGATACGCCACCCGAGGTAATAATCACATCAGCCCGACCTGCAAGGCTTTGCAGGCGCTTATGGGTAGCGTCTGGATCGTCCTCGAGAATGCCCGCATCGATTACCTGCTGACCCAGACGTTGCAGGCAGCCGATCAAGGTATAGCGGTTGCTGTTGAATATCTGGCCGGCGCCCAGTGGCTGTCCGGGCTCAACCAGCTCGTCGCCTGTCGACAGCACCGCGATGCGCAAGGGCTTTAACACCTCTACGGTAGACCTGCCCACCGAAGCTATCAGCCCCAGGTCTTGCGGCCTGAGCCGCGATCCCGTGTCAAGCAACAGGCTACCGGCGTTGATGTCCTGGCCCCTGGGACGAATGTTCTGACCTGGCCGCAGGGCATGTGCAAAGGAGGCCTGGCCCTGTTCATCCACGTTGACGTTCTCTTGCATCTCGACCGTATCAGCACCTGCGGGTATGGGTGCCCCGGTGAAAATACGTGCGCAGGTGCCGCGCATGAGCGCTGGTGGTGCCATCCCTGCGGTAATTCGTTGGCTGACCTTCAGCCCGGCTTGCATGGCTGTGATCATGTCTTCGGTATGCAAGGCATAACCGTCCATCGCGCTGTTATCCCATGGCGGAACGTCGTATTCGGAGAACAGTGGCTTGGCGAGTACACGGCCCAGGGCATCAGCCAGCGGCACCGTTTCCGCCCCGGGCAGAACCTCACCCGAGGCACTAGCCAGTACGCGTTGCAAGGCTTCGCTGACGGCCATCAAGCTCATGAACGGGTGCCACAGGCCGGGGCAGCCGCTAGATGCTGTACGAAGTTGCAGGGCCTTGTCCGACTGTCGAGCTGTTCTTGCAATATCCGGTCCCAAGCCGTGCGGCAAGCGCCTGTTGAGCCCGGCATGCAAACTACCAGGGTGCGATTGGCCAGGCCGGCCAATGCGCGCGACTGTAATGTGGAGGTGCCTATCTCCTCCCACGAGACATGCCTGAACAGCTCGCCGAAGCCGTCGACCAGCTTGTCGAGTAGCGGCGTGACCGCTTCTGGCGTGCTGTCGCGCCCGGTAAAGCCGGTACCACCGGTGATCAGGATGACCTGCACCTCTGGGCGTACAATCCAGTCTGAAATCACAGCGCGTATGCGATAGACGTCGTCAGGATGCAATTGACGGTCGGCAAGGGTATGACCTGCGGCCGATATGCTGTCTGACAGAAACTGGCCTGAGCTATCGGTATCCAGATTTCGTGTGTCGCTGACGGTAAGCACAGCGATATTCAGGGGGTTAAATTCGGCAGTATCATGGCCCATTGCGGGGTATCCTTTGGCAGTTTTCGCACCCGCTGTTATATCACAGCACAGCAACAGGAGGCTGCCATTGGCGTCAGCTAACAGTTTCAGATTGAGTGCCCTGCTGCTTGCAGGAGGTCAGGGTAGACGGCTCGGCGGCCAGGACAAGGGGCTTATGCCATGGCGAGGCAAGCCGGTAGCAGCGCATTTGACCGGCATTCTGAAGCCGTTGGCCGACCAGGTATTGATCAGTTGCAACCGCAACCACGCTGTGTACCAGCAATGGGCAGACCAGGTGATCCTGGACGACGAGCCGGATTTCCCAGGGCCGCTTGCAGGTATCCTGGCTGGCCTACGCGTCTGCAGCGGCACGCATCTTCTGGTGATCCCCTGTGATATGCCGCAAGTGGATTCTAATTTGCTTGAAATGTTGATTGATCAGGCTAGTCACGGGCCTGGCGAGGTGTGTCTGCTGCGCTCAGGTGAACAATGGCAGCCGCTTATTACAGTGATCCCCAAGGTCCTGCTACCGGCTTTGCAGACGGCCTGGAACGAGGGCCAACGGAGCCCTTTGCGCTGGCTGCTCGGCCAATCCCACAGTACCCTGGAAATGCCCGCCGATGACGCTCGATTCAGCAATGCCAACTTGCCGGCTGACTGGACAACCCACGGCTAACCCACTGCTTGAGCAGTGAATTTTTGCCAAAGGGGTATTGTGATAAACACTCTTTTGGGTAAAATGCCGACACATCATCGGGGTGTAGCGCAGCCTGGTAGCGCGTCTCGTTCGGGACGAGAAGGTCGCTGGTTCGATTCCAGTCTCCCCGACCAATATCCTGTTTCTGGCCGTTTCCCGATAATCCAGAAACACGATCAAAGCCCGCCTTGAGCGGGCTTTTGCGTTTAACCATTACGCAAACAGGTCTCCCTCTCACCTTTCCGCTTGCCCACCCTGTATTACCTGCCGCAATCCGGACTCGATACTCTGCTGAACCAGCCAGCGGCGGAGTATCTGTATGCCTGGCTCATGCCGTCGACTGGATTTCCAGGCGAAGTAGAACTGGTCACCGGTTATCACATGGTGGCAGGGGAGCCGGACGAAATCGGCTGAATCTGATCGGTTGCTGAGCATGTAATCATTGGTTAGTGCAATGCCCTGATGGTATCGGGCGGCCTCAAGGGCAAGGAGCATATGGCTGAAGTGCTGCAGGCGCGTCTCTTTTGGAAGAGACAGCCCTTCCGCTTCAAACCATGCCGACCAGTCACCTCCTGTTTTGTTGTAGATACTATGGGTGGAAAGCAGTGGGTAGCTTTGGAGTAACAAGGGGTCCAACGGAGTTGATTGAGAATGCTGCAGACTGGGGTCGATATTCTGCTCACGGCAGATGGTTTGCCAGTAATGCTGACTGCACACCGGGAACAGTCGCTCGATGTAGAGCAGTTCATAGCTAAAGGCGGAAGAATTAGGTCTTACAGTAATAAAACAGTCGGCTACCCGGTCGGACAACTGCGGGTTCTCGCCGCTCATTTCCAGCGACAGATCCAGCTGCGGCCATTCCTTTTGCAATGCTGGTAGCCTTGGGACCAGCCAGCGGACGGCGAAGGAACTGAAAACTGACAATCGCAGACGTGCCGTTTCATGTCCCAATAGGTGTTCGCTGGCTCTTTCTATTTGCAGTAATGAAGTACTTATTGCATCGAAGTACTGACGACCTTCCTCGGTCAGAGCCAGGTACCGGCCGGTGCGGATAAACAAGGATTCTCCGAGATAGGTCTCCAGCTGCTTGATCTGATGACTCACCGCGCTCTGGCCGACGGCCAGTTCTTCGGCCGCCAGGGAGAAGCTGTTCAGTCGTGCCGCGGCCTCGAATACCGGTAAGGCTTTAAGCGGAGGTAATTTCATCGGCGTTCTCAGTATCTAAATAAATAATAGCGACTAGTTAAATATCATTTCCCCCGATACTCAGCAAATCCTAGACTCCCGGCTCATCGAATGAGTGTTCAGAGGTAGGTATGTCAGGTAAAACAATCAACAGCGCAATTCTGTTGTTGATCATCGGGAATGCGCTCGCGCTGATTTCCGATGTGTTCATCAAGTTTCTCGAGGAAAGCACCCCGGTTTTCCAATACGCGTTCATGCGCTGTGTCATTACGCTTTTGGTGTTGTTGCCGTTCTGGCGCCAGATCAATACCAGCAAACCGTTTGAGGGCGCGCGGTTGCATTTTATTCGTGGACACGTGCATCTGGTGGGTATCATCTGCATGGTCTACGCACTGATCGCCTTGCCACTGGCTACCGCCAATGCGGTGTTCTATGTGGCGCCGATCCTGGTCATGGTGCTTTCAGTGATCTTTTTCGGGGAGCGCCTGACCAGACTCAGTCTGGCTGCGGTCGTCAGCGGTTTCTTGGGCATTCTGGTGATATTGCGGCCAGTCGACTTTAGCTGGGCGGCTTTGGGTGCGCTGGGCTCGGCGACCGCACTGGCGATCAACGCCGTCCTGGTGCGCAAGCTGCCCCGCCAGCAATCCACGGTGCACAAGCTTTTTCTCAACTATCTGATGATCATTCCGCTATGCCTGGCGCTGGCGATATGGGAAGACGCGCAGTGGAGCAATGCGGTGTTCATCAGTGCGGTGGGCTCTTCGGTCTTTATCCTGGCCTATAACGTCTGTGTGCTGCTGGCTTATAAACATGTGGCTGCCAATCAGGTTACCAGCGCGGAATACACCGGGCTGATCTGGGCGGTGATCATTGGCTGGATATTTTTCGCAGAGGTGCCGGACCTCTGGTTCTTGGCGGGCAGTGCGATGATCGTGGTGCCGCTATTGATGATAGGGCTGCAGCAGCGGCGTATGCGCCTGCGCGCCACAAATCATGACCTGGGAGACACCCGCTATCATGCGGGCCCCGCAGTGGCGCAAGCACCTGTCGATAACGGTTCCCAGAACCCTGAGCCGCGCACTAGCTGACCAGGCACAAGCAACAAGGCCCGCATTGCGCGGGCCTCTTGTTGGTCGGAAGCGGGTGCCGATGGCAAGGGCCATCGGCGCCTGGCGGGCTGTTGCTGATCAGAACTTGTAGTCGAAACCGACTTCAAATGACCGTTCCGGACCCACGTAGATACCCTGACGCAAGCCGGTGATGTAGCGCTTGTCGGTCAGGTTCTTCACCGCGCCTTCCAGTTGCAGATTGGGTGTGACCTGGTACTGGCTGGTCAGATCAAACACCGTGTACGAGTCCATTTCGCCACCCCAGATACCGCCGGCTGCATCGCTGGGAATGTCTTCCTGATTGGTCGGGTCACCATACTGCGAGCTCTGGTAGTGAGCGAGCAGGGCGTTGGTGAACTTGCCCTGGGTGTGCGTCAGCGCAGCGTTGGCCAGGTATTTCGGCGCATAGGGCAAACGGTTGCCTTTGTTCGCGCCGGTCTGGAACTCGGACACCGGTACCCAGGTGACATTGGTATCGATCGCAAAGCCCATGCCCAACTGGTAACCGAACGCAGCCTCCAGACCGTAGTGCAGGGTCTCGCCGG